>Ga0137464_1000565_pt1 | contig 11797 bp, 9 predicted proteins | sample EasRivERMGT814_2_FD_102306 | JGI IMG/M metagenome (GOLD analysis project Ga0137464, IMG submission 102306) | Soil microbial communities from meander-bound floodplain in the East River, Colorado, USA - East River MetaG ERMGT814_2 | ecosystem: Environmental > Terrestrial > Soil > Floodplain ...
GCTCGTTTGGCACTACGGCTATTGGACGGGCAACTCCTCCCTCATCATCAAAGTGCCGGCTCGCGCGCTCACCTTCGTCGTGCTCACGAATAGCGATCAACTGAGCGCGCCGTTCAACCTCGGCGCCGGCGATTTGTTGAGCTCCTCGATGGCACAGGCGTTCGTGAACGGATTCGTCACGGGGCCGCTCCCCGGACGCTGATGTTCCGCTATTCCGCGCGCATGGCGATCAGCGGATCGACGCCGACCGCGCGGCGCGCCGGGACGATGCACGCGGCGACGGCCGTGGCGAGCAGCACGAGTCCAGCGATGACGAACGTCGTGGGGTCTCCGGTGGCCACGCCCGAGAGCATCCCGGCGACGAGTTTGGTGGCCCATTGTGCGCCGATGAGGCCTGCCAGCATCCCGACTGCGCCCAGCGCGAGTCCGCGTTTCACCACATCGCCCGCGACCGAGCGCTGCGTCGCCCCGAGCGCCATGCGGATCCCGATCTCCCGCGTGCGCTGCGCTACGCCGTAGGCCATCACGCCGTATAGACCCACCGCGGCCAGCACGAGCGCGAGGCTCGTGAACATCGACAGGAGCGTAGCCGTAAAACGAGGCCCGGAAATCGTCGTCAACATCGCGCGATTGATGTTGGTGATTTCGGGCGCCGGAAGTCGCGGGTCCATGCCGGCCACAATGGCCCGGATCGCCGGCAGGACGCTCGTCGGCTGTTGCGTGCGCACCAGCGGCAGCGAGCGCGGCTTCCCCGGCAGATACAGCATCGGCGCGCTCGCATCCATCGCCAAGTTGCCCATCACCGCGTCGCCGACCACGCCGACGATCGTCATCCAGTCTCCCGGGCCGGCGTAAACGATGCGTAGCCGATGGCCGAGCGCGGATTGTCCTGGCCAATGCTTGCGCGCCATCCCTTCGTTGATGATCACCTGGCCGCCGGCCTTCGTTGTGTCGGTGAAGGTGCTCCCCTCCACGATGCGGATGCCCATGAACCGGAAGAAACCGGGCGTCGCGCCGACGGTATTGATGAACGACGTCGTACCCGGGGGCGGGGCGGGCTCGCCTTCGATCTCCATCGCGCCGATTTGAAATTGGCGCCCCGGTGGCGCGCCATTGGCCAGCAAAAGCCCATCGACGCCGGGAATCGCCGCGGCGCGACGTGCCAGCTCATCGCTGAATGCGGTTCGCGCCGCCGGGTTCGGATACGACGTCTCCGGCAGCTTCACACGAATCGCATAGAGACCGTTCGCGTCGAATCCCGTCTCTCGCATCTGGAGACGCACCACGTTACGCACGAGCAGCGTCGCGCCGACGAGCAGCGTCGTCGAGAGTGCCATCTCGGTGACGACGAGGAGCGACCGAAGGCGATTGTGTCGCCGGCCGAACGACGTGGTGAGTGAACCGACTTTCAGCGCGTCGTGCGCCGACAGTCGTACCGTCTGCGTGACGCCCACCAAGCCGAACACGACCCCGGTCACGATCGATACGGCGATCATCGCGAGCAGCGTCGTGAGATCGAGCTGCACCTCGCTGAGTTGCGTCAGCGACGCCGGGCGCGCCGCGAGTAGGAGCTTGAGTCCGACCCACGCCACGGCAATTCCGCCCAGGCACCCAGCCACTGAAAGCACCAAGCTCTCGGTGATGAGCTGGCGTACCAGTCGTCCGCCCCCCGCGCCCATCGCCGTGCGGATCGCCAGCTCGCGCTGGCGCGCCGCGCCGCGGGCGAGCAGAAGATGCGCGACGTTCGCGCACGCGATGATGAGCACGAGGCCGGCGACTCCGCTGAGCAGGAGGAGCGAGTCCTTGAAGTGCACCAGCTCCCGCGGCGGGACGACGGCGGCGCGGAACTCGAACACGTCGTCGTTGCGGCCGCCGGCACGCGCCGCGATCGAGTCGAGCTCGTGGCCCGCCGACGCGTGCGTCACGCCGGGGCGCAACCGGCCGACGATCGACACCCCCATGGTCTTCGCTTTCAGATCGAGCGGGAGCCAGAGATCCGTTGCGTCTTGCAGGAGCGCAGGGATCCGGAACGACGCCGGCATCACACCGATGACCTGTCGGATCTCTCCGTCGAGCATCATCGATTTGCCGAGCATGGCGGAGTCGCCGGCATACCGCGAGCGCCAGAGCTGTTCGCCGAGGACGACGACTTTCGCCCCCGATGCGATGTCTTCGTCGGTGAAAAAGCGACCCGTCAGAGGCCGAGCGCCGGCAAATCGCGGGAAGCTCGGGAGCACCGAAGTGGCCCGCAGCAACGTCGGGGTTCCCGTCGCGGGCTGCAGCAGCACGTCGCTGCCCGTGAAGCCTTCCATCACCTCGAAGCTGTGCGCGCTCTCGCGCCAGGCCTTCAGCACGGTGGGCTGCACGAGGATGGTGACGTTCATACCCGTCGTGTTGCCCTTCGTCGGCTGCGAGTTGACGATGACGAGGCGATCGGCGTGCGGATACGGCAACGGGTGGAGCAGGAGGTTGTTCACGACGCTGAACACGGCGGCGTTGGCGCCGATCCCGAGCGCGAGCGTGAGAATGCCGACCGCCGTCCATGCCTTCTGCCGGCCCAGCGTGCGGAGGGCAAACCGGACATCCTGGACGAGCGCGTCGATCAATTGTGCGCGTGTCATGCGCCGCTCCCTGCGTGAAGTGATGGCGACGCAGGTGGACCGCGCCGCCACGAGGTCGCCGAGGCGGCGCGTGGTCGCCTCGCGCGCCTGGACTTCCGACATTCCGCGCGCCACGTAGTCGCGCACTCGCATCTCGATGTGGTACGACAGTTCGTCATCTACGTCGTCGGCCGCGCGCGGACCCCAGAAGCGCACGTAGCGGCGCCACATCGAAGCGGTGCGGCGTTGTGGCGCAGGCGTGTCCTGTGGATCATGCATGGGCATGGCCCCGTCAGACGCCGGCGGGCGACGTCGCCAGAACCTTTCCGACGGCGCCGGCGAACCGCATCCAATAGTCGTGCGACGCGCGGAGCTGTTTCTTCCCCGCCGCCGTGAGGCGATAGAATTTGGCGCGGCGGTTGTGCTCGGAGATCCCCCACTCGGCGGTGATCAAGCCCTGCTCTTCGAGCTTGTGCAGCGCGGGATAGAGTGAGCCCTCTTCGACCTCGAGCACGTCTTCCGTGCACTGCTCGATCCAGCGCGCGATCCCGTACCCGTGGGTGGGCGCCCACGAGAGGGTCTTGAGGATCATGAGGTCGAGCGTACCGCGGAGGAAGTCGGTTTCGGAAGCCGGCATCTGGGCGTGTGGGCGTGTGGGTTACCTAGGAACCAGAGGTATCATACCACTAGTTCCTAGGTATCGTCAAGAAGTGCCTGTTAACCGCGGATTGGCGCGGAACCGCGCGGATTGCCCCATCCGCGCGATTCCGCGTAAATCCGGGGTCAATCGGCTTTCACTCGCCCCTGAGCACCTGCGTGATTTCTTTGACCAACTTCGCCGCCACCCGCGCGGTGAGGTCATGCACGTCGCGCGACGGATTGAGCTCGACGACGTCCGCGCCGACGAGCGGCGTCTCCATCCATTGAATGAGCTGGATGATCTCGCGCACCGATACGCCCCCCGGCTCCGGATGCGACACGCCGGGCGCGAATGCCGGGTCGAACACGTCGAGGTCCAGCGATAGATACGCCGGGTGCTTGAGGCGCCAGCTCCCGCCCGCGGCGAACGTCGCCATGTCCACGATCTCGACGCCGTACCGCTCGGCGGTCTCGCGCTGCACGTCGTTCAGCGTGCGAACTCCAACCTGCACGAGTTGGTCGACCAGACCATCTTGCAGAATCCGCGCGAACGGACAGGCGTGTGAGTGGGGATCGCCCTGGAACTCGGGATAGAGATCGCCGTGGGCGTCGAGATGCAGAATGCTGAGCTTCTCGTGACGCTTGCGGATGGCGCGTACCACGGGATATGTGATCGAGTGATCGCCGCCCAGGATCAGCGGCACCAGACCGTCGTCGAGGAGCGCGCCGACCGCGCGCTCCGTCGCCACGCGGGACTCGTCACCAGGGCCGTCGCCGACGTTGCCCCGGTCCACGAGAACGTCGTCGCGCCCGACGTCGAGACCGCGCTCCGTCCACATGTTGGTGCTCTCGGAGCTCAGGGCCGCGCGAATGGCGACCGGGCCGGCGGCGGCGCCACGCAGGTACGACGAGCTTCCGTCATAGGTCACGCCGAGCAGGCCAACGCGCCGCGGTTCTGTCATGCGACGACCGGTAACGGAGCGAGATCCGGTTCGACCCACCCGTGCCGCGCGGCGTCGCTCTGCAGCAGCGCGTCGCCGTAGAATTGCAGCGCGAGGCGCTTGTCGAACAGGTCCGGGTGGATCGCGGCAAACCCGTCGAACGACGCGATGTGCGGCGTGCTTCGGACATGGGCGGCGACGAAGTGCATGTAGGCGCGCGTCATCGTTTCGTGATACTTCGCGGCGCCCCCGTGATGCGCGGCGAACCGCCGGATGTCCGTGGCGATCCGCGCGGTCGCGCGCTCCACGGCCTCGTCGTCGGTGCCGTCGCGCAAGAAGATCCAGGCGAGGCGCAGGTGGTCGTAGTGCCGGAACCGGTCGTCGGCGAGCGTGAGCGACTCGAACGCATCGACGAATTCGGCGTCTCCGAGATCGCGGGTGCCGGAGGGATGGTCGTGGTGCATGGTTTCAACTTAACGCGGGCCGGGAGCGGTTCGCGCCACGCACCCGTGCCCCGCTAGGCGCCGCTGGCGATCCGCTTGGCGAGGGTACGAACACGCGCGGCAAATGCGGTGACGGTCTCGTCATCGCGCCGAGCGGGAAGCATGAACCGCGTCTTCGACGTCCGTCGCGACGTGACCCCGGCAATCATGACCACGCCGCCACGCTCCTTCACCGCGTTTTCGAACTGTTGCACGGCGGACAGCAATCGGACGACGCCGTGCGGCGACTCATCCTCGGGAATCTCGATGCGCCGCGAACGGAGATAGACGACCGCCTCCGCTACATCGCGGCGCCGCTCGTCCGCGCCCGCGCCGCGATCGTCGTGCTCGCTCAGTCGTTTCGAGATCGGCCGGTCGTCGTGTGCCATGCTGGGCTCGTATTCGTGACTGTCGTGTGACTTTTCTCACATAGTGCAAGCGGCGCGCACAGACAGCGGGCTCACCGGCCCAAGTCGCGGGGGCACGCGGGGAAACGCTTGTTACCGCGGCCAATCGGTTGGTAGTGAAACTGGCATTGCTGTATGTTCAACGTCCCTCAGCCGTGACAAATCGGTATGCCGACCCACATCGTGCTTTCGCCCGCTCAGCAGCGCGCGTTCGATTCCCTTCTCGAGGCCGCGCGTCCCGGCCGCCTCGTCGTGTTCTCGGCACCGGCGGGGATGGGTAGAACGACCATCCTCGACGCGCTCAAGGAGCGCGTCGGAGGCACCCGGTTGAGCGCGGAGGACTTCCAGGCCGCCGTGCAGCACCATCATCCACTGGCCATCGAGAATGCGCTCTACGAGCTGATCGGGTCCGCGCTGCGCGCCAACTCGATCGTGCTCGTGGACGATTTCGAGCTCGTCGAGCAAGTCCTGTTCGGATGTCACGCGTACCCGCGCAGCGGCTTCGTCGGCGTCACGATCGCGGCGCTCACCGCTTCCGCCGCTTCCGAAGGACGCACGCTCGTCGTGGCCGCCAACCACCCCCTCGACAGCGACGCCCGCCGGGTCGGGATCGGCGAGCTCACGGCCGAGGACTATTCGGTGATGTGCTCGGCCTACCTCGCACCGGAGCTCATCCGGGCGATCGACTTCGTGAAGGTCCACCGCTTCGCCCGTCGCATCAACGGGCATCAGCTTCGCCGCGCCTGCGAAGCGGTCCGGCCAACGCTCCAGGGCACCAGCGGAACGAACGCCACCGATGTGTTCATCGACTACCTGAAGACGGCGCAGCTGGTGAGCAACGTCGACCTGCGGGAAGTGCAGGCAGTGTCGCTGGAGGATCTGAAGGGCGTGGACGACGTGCTGCGCGCGCTGGAGGCGAACGTCATCCTCCCGCTTGAACAGAGCGAGCTTGCCGCCGAGTTGGCGCTCAAGCCCAAGCGCGGCGTGCTCCTCGCCGGTCCCCCCGGCACTGGGAAGACGACGATCGGACGCGCCCTCGCCCACCGGCTGCGCGGCAAGTTCTTTCTCGTCGACGGCACCGTGATCGCCGGAACGCCGCATTTCTACGGGCAGTTGCATCACGTCTTCGAAGCAGCCATGCGCAACGCGCCATCGGTCGTGTTCATCGACGACAGCGACGTCATCTTCGAGGGCCAGGACCCGGGCCTCTATCGCTATCTGCTCACCATGCTCGACGGCCTGGAGAGCGAGAGCGCCGGGGGCGTATGCCTGGTGCTCACGGCCATGGACGTCGGCAGCCTTCCGCCGGCGCTCGTGCGGTCGGGGCGCATCGAGCTGTGGCTCGAGACGCGACTCCCCGACGTCTCCGCGCGGCGCGCGATTCTGTCCGACCTCTGCGTCAGCCTACCGGCCGCGGTGGGGCCGGTCGACGTCGACGCGCTCGCGGCGGCGACGGAGGCGCTTTCCGGCGCGGACCTCAAGCGCGTCGTCGAAGACGGCAAGCTCCTCTACGCGTTCGATCGTGCGCAGAAAGCGGCGCTGAAGCCGGCGCTCGAGTACTTCATCACGGCGCTGGAGACGGTGCGCGCCAACAAGCAGCGGTACGCCGAGGCCGAAGCGGCGGCGCGCATGCGGAACCCGGTGCCCCGGCCGCCGCATTTCAACATCCCGTTCGGCGCCCACCACTTGAGCGAACATGTGGAGTTTGTGACGATGGCAGCGAGCGACTAACCTCGTGTCATTCCGAGCGCCCTTTCTGTCATTCCGAGCGGAGCGAGGAATCTCGCCGTTTCCTTGTCATTCCGAGCGCAGCGAGGAATCTCGCCGTTAAGAGCGAGATCCCTCGCTTCGCTCGGGATGACAGCGCACTCAGGATGACAACGCGCTCAGGATGACAACGCGCTCGGGATGACAACGCGCTCGGGATGACAGCTAGCGCCCTCCCAACTGCTCGAACGTCTGCGTCCCGATCGGATAGGTGCGCCAGTCCTTGTAGTCGAAGTGCCACCACTCGGCCTCGTACACCGTGAACCCCTGCGCCTCCATCGTGTGGCGCAAGAGGTCGCGGTTCCAGCGCTGGAGTGACGTCGACCCCGGGTAAAGCGGATACGACCGGTCCGTCGTTTCGTCGTAGCCCCCCGGCATGCTGATCGGCCGCCCCGTCTTCAGATCGTAGAGCGTGAGATCCACCGCGGCGCCGCGATTGTGCCGCGAGCCCTTGCTCGGGTCGGCGACGAAGACGTGTTTGTCCACCGGCGTGCCGTCCCAGAACATCTTCGTCACATACCACGGCCGATAGGCATCGTGGATGAGCAAACCGTAACCGAGCGGTTTGAGCGCGGCCGACACGCGCGCCACTGCTTCCGCGGCCGGGCGCTGCATGAACGCATGCGCCGACGCGTAGAACGGCGTGCCCATGAAATTGTTCGCGGTGGCATAGCGGATATCGTACTTGATCGCCGTGTCGAGGGATCGTAGCTCGACCAGGTCCGATTGGCGAAAGGTGCCGGCCTCCGTCGGCGGCGTGGCCGCAAGCGCCGCCCTGCGCAGCTCGGCCACCGGGCGCACCGGCTTGATCTGCGTGTTCACGCGATCGTTGTCTTCGGGGAGGTCGCGCCGCTCGAACGACACGGTGCCCGCGATCGCGGCCTTGGCGCGCTCGTCCTCGCCGCGCTCGAAGACGATCTGCTGCCCCTGATAGAGGCCGGAGTCCGGGAACTTGTAGACGTCCTCCGACACGCGCTCGAGGGGATACTCGAAGAACCACTCGATGAGCGCGTTCATCTGCCCGTCTTTTTCGCGGATGTAGAGGATGTTGTGATTCCACCCGTATTCGCCGACGAGCAGGCGCTGCGCGCGCACGGCGGGCACGGGTTTCAGGATGGCCTGTCGCCCGAGCGTGTCCGCGCCAAGAGCGAGGCGGCCGTCGTCGAGCACGCGCACCCGCTGGCCATAGGCGAGCGCGTCGTCGACCATGAGATCGGTCGGTGATCCACCGATCGAGCGCAGCTCGCCACGCATGCCGCCGCGCACCGGCGTGAGATAGAGGCGCGTTGCGTACTCTTCGAGATCGATGGCGGTGCGCGCATTGGCGTAGCGGCCCATGAGCGCGAGGGCGCGCCCCTCTGGGAGGGGCACCGTGGTGTCCGCGGCGGCGACAGCGCGTCCGTCGCGCGCCTCGAGCAGCGACTGCACCGCCACGCGCGCGATGTGGTCGGTGACGGCATTCGCCCCGTCGAGCGTCGCCGTCACGACCACGCCGAGGGAGTCGTCGGGGAGCCCGAGCAGCGTGGTGGCGAAGCCGTAGATCGCGCCGCCATGCCCGATCGTGCGACGATTGTTCAGGCGGCCGATGTTGAAGCCGATGCCGAAACCGGTGGTGGCGTTGGGCGCGGCGAACTGCGGCGTCCACATGGAGTCGAGCGTCGCGCGCGACACGAGGCGCTGCCCGTTCGGCGCCACCCCGCCGGCGAAGAGGATTTGTAGAAAGCGCCCGAGGTCCGTGACCGTGCTGTACATGCTCCCGCACGGCCCCATGCCGAGCTGGAACGTGGGCGCGTCGAAGCGGCGGCCGTCGAGCGTCCACATGGTTGCGTTGGCCAGCCGCGACTGGATCGCCGGCAGCGGTTGGAACGCGCTGTTGCTCAAACCGACGGGGTCGAGGACCGTCGCCTTGAGATAGGGATAGAACGGCTGGCCGCTGACACGCTCCAGGACGTAGCCGAGCACCGCGATGCCCGCGTTCGAGTATTTCGTGCGCGTTCCAGGCTTGTAGACGAGCGTCGTGTTGTTGAGGCTGGCAACCGTCCTGGCGAGCGTCGGCGCTTTGTCGTCGAAGTAGTTCCCTATGGGCGGCTCGCGCGTCAGACCAGAGCGATGCGACGTCAATTGACGAATCGTGATCTCCCCGCCGAACGGATTCTTCGGGCGGAACGTCGGGAGGTAGCGCGTGACCGGGGCGTCGAGGTCGAGCTTCTTCGCCTCGACGAGCTTCATGATCGCGAGATCGGTGAACAGCTTGGACACGGAGCCGACGCGGTATTCCGTGGCCGCCGTCGCCGGAACACCGCGGGCCGAGTCGGCCCAGCCGAAGCCGCGCGCCCAGACGATGTTCTGTCCGTTCACGAGGGCGATGGAGATCGCGGGAATGCCCTTCTGTGCGCGCTCGTGCTCGATGAATCGGGAGAGCATGCGCGCGGCGTCGGCGTATCGTTGGTTCGCCGCGACCGAATCCTGGGAACGGGCAGTTCGCGTAGGGGTAGCGACGACCGCAAGCGCGAGGGCGTGTGCTGCGACGATGTGACGACGTGTGACGTGGCGCACCAATCCTCCGTAGTTACGACGGGGCAGGCATGTTGCCCGGATCTTGCCGCTGGTTTCCGCTCGCACGTATGGCAATACTATACCGCAGGAGGTGGATGATGCGCACTCAATTTGTCCGATACGCCGCGACAGCGGCGGTGGTGGCTACTCTCGCAGGTTGCGGCTCCGACTCACCGACGGGCCCCGGTGATACCGCGACCGATCTCGCACCGGTGCTCGCCGAGATCTCGACGGGAAGCGCGGCGTCGTTCTCCGGCGCCCCGGTGGGCGCCGTATCCGCCGGAAGCGCGACAGCGGCTTGGGTGCCGTCGTCGTGCGCGTTCTCCAGCAGCACGAAGGCATTCGCCTGCCCCGCGGTCACGTTGAACGGCGTGACGATCGCACGGTCGTTCTTCCTCTATGACGCGAGCGGCACGGCGCTGTCGGCCTGGGATCCCAAGACGACTGCTTCGGTGCGCACGGTGACCGACGTGAGCGGCACGTTGTCGCCGCCGCCGAACTTCTCGGGCTCGATCAACGTCTCGCGGCACGACGACATCACGCTGAGCGGTCTGCTCACCGGCACGCACACGCTCAACGGCGCCGGCTCGGGCCACAGCGACGCGCAGCTCACGAACACGCAGGGGACGAACAGGCTCGTGGTGGACGAGACGAGCAAGACGACGAACCTGGTACTCCCGGGCAAGGGCGCGAACAGCGTGTTTCCGCAGTCGGGCACCATCGAGCTCAACCAGACGCTGACTGTGACACTGGGCTCGAACGCACCGACCACGGCGATGATGCGCGAGGTCTTTACGTTCGACGGCACGAGCGTGGTGTCGATCGACTTCACGGTCGGCGGGACGACGCGCAACTGCAAGCTGAACCTGGCCAACTTCGCGGCGTCGGTCGGCTGCTCCGTGTAGCCCGCGGCGCGGAAAGGCATCGACCGCGGATCGGCACGGATGAACACGGATACGCAGCCGATCCGCGTTCATCGGTGAAGATCCGCGGTTGATTTTTTATGGCGCCGCGGCAGGACACCAGCCGGACGCAGAATACGCTGAATTTGTGCAGAGGGGACGCTGCTACTGCGAAACGACGGTCGAAAGCAGTTCCGTTGGTTTACCGTTGTCCCGCTGTTGCAGCGCCCCGTCTGCGGTCTCTGCGAAATCTGCGTCCAGCAGTTGTTGAGGCATTGAGCGGGAGACGATCGCCAGGCCAACTTCGCGGCGTCGGTCGGCTACACGCCCTGACGCGGAAGCACCGCGGCAGGGCAACAGCTGAACGCAGAATACGCTGACTGCGCAGAAGGACGCTGCTACTACGGCACGACGGTCAAGAGCAGTTCCGTTGGTTCAAGTCGTCCCGCTGTTGCAGCGCCCACTCTGCGGTTTCTGCGGAATCTGCGTCCAGCAGTTGTTGAGGCATAGATGCCTCGGCCAAACTGCGCCGCGACCGCGGTTGCTACTTCAGGATATTCTCGGGAACGGTAACGCTGATCTCCCGCCGCAGGTCGTCGCCGTCCGTGGAAGCGACGAGGGCAATGCGCGTCGTGCCGACACCCACGGTTTTGACCACGTCTCCCGGTCCCACGGTGGCGACGCGTGGGTCGGCGACGAGGAACCGAATATCAAAACGCTCGCGCGGCAGCTCGACGCCGGCGGTGTTGAAGAGATGAACGTCGAGCGGTATTGAAACTCCCAGGGCAACGGTCGTGTCCGCCGGACTCACGTCCAGCCGAACGGCGCCCTTGGGTACGGTGGTGCTGTCGCACCCTGCGAGGGTCATTGCTCCAAGCGTGACGCCGAGAGCACGGCGCATTGCCGTCGAGATCCAGCCACGCTGCACAGCTCCTCCTCCGTTGATCAGGTGCCGACGAGTTTAGTCGGAGCGCAGGGCGATCAGCGGATCGATCCGCAGCACACGGCGGGCCGGCAGGTAGCAGGACACGATCGCCACGGCGCCGAAGAGCAGCGCGACCGCAACGTAGGCGACGGGATCGAGCGGCGACACGCCGAACAGGAACAGCTTGAGCACGCGGCCGAGCGCCACCGCAAGCAATAGGCCGATGCCGATCCCGATGCCGACGAACCGTAGGCCGCCCAGCACGACAACGCGCATCACATCGCGCGACGTCCCGCCGAGGGCGATACGGATGCCCAGCTCGCGTGTGCGTCGCGCGACCCCGAAGGCGACGACGCCGTAGATCCCGATGATCGACAAGATGAGCGCGACCGCCGCGAACACTCCGATTAACCCGCCAAAGATCCGCGTTTCGAGCCGCGGTGCGTCGAACTGGCTCGCGAGCGTCGCGGCGCGAGACAGGATGAGCGACGGGTCGGCAGCGCGAACGGCGTCGACCACTCGGCCGCGGACGGTGAGGGGATCGCCGTTACCGGTGGCCAGTATCTCCGGGTACGCAA
>Ga0137464_1000569_pt1 | contig 11778 bp, 14 predicted proteins | sample EasRivERMGT814_2_FD_102306 | JGI IMG/M metagenome (GOLD analysis project Ga0137464, IMG submission 102306) | Soil microbial communities from meander-bound floodplain in the East River, Colorado, USA - East River MetaG ERMGT814_2 | ecosystem: Environmental > Terrestrial > Soil > Floodplain ...
AATTGCTGCTCCAGACACTCGGCCCCGACAACCCGCTCGTGTCTGTGCCGCAGCTCCGCAATACGTACGCGAAGATTCTTGAGTTGGCCGGCGAGCGTGACGTGTCGGCGTACTTCAAGGCGCTGCCGCCCGACTGGAAGCCGCCCGAGCCGCCCCCGCCGCAACCGTCGCCGGAACAGGTGATCGCGCAGGCGCAGGTAGAGATCGAGCGCATGAAGACTGAGAAGGACATGGAGATCAAGACGGCCGAGCTGCTCCTCAAGAAAGAGAAGCAGGACCATGACATGGAAATGGCCGAGCAGAAGTTATTCCACGACGTCACGCTCCGGCGTTACGAGATCGACTCCAAGAATCACACGTCGCACACCCAGCAGCAGGAAGCGCTCGACGCGAAGGCCGAAGAGCGCGCCTTCGAGATCGGCATGGAAGCGCGCCGCATGGCGCACGCCGAAGTCACGGCGACCGCGCAGCACGCGTTGGCGTCCAGGCAGCAGGATCACGCCGAAGCACAGACAGCGCCCGTCCAACAGGCAGCGCCCGTGGGGCCAACTGAGTGAGTCTTACCCGGCAAATAGAGCGGGCCCGTGTGTTAAAACTACGACGGGAATATGGCATTACTGTTGATGTTTACGACGCCATGCTACATGCCCAAGATGGACGTTGCTTTTTGTGTGGAATCCGACCGCAGGGTAAACGCCTAGCTGTAGATCACTGCCACAAAACAGGGCGAGTACGGGGCCTCTTGTGCTCCTCGTGTAATCAGGAACTCGGGGCCGTAGAAAAGTGGCTGTTAAACAAAAGCATCACGTGGTTGTCAAAGGCGCAGGAGTATATTTTGCGAGAGGAAGACTGGCGGAACGCGGTGCAAGAGGCACCCGCTGAATGAATACGGGAATCGACCCCGCCCGCGCCGCGCTCGGCCGGCGCCTAGAAGATTTGCTGAGAGACGGCGTTTTCGACGCGGCGCTCGCGTCGCTGCGGGAACGTTACTACGCGCTGTTCCTCAAGCCGGATAACACCGCCGAAGAGTTGCAGAGAGCGTGGGCACTTGCGCAGTCGGTTGTCCAGTTGAAGTACGATCTTGACGCGCTAGTAGAGGAAGGGATTGCCGAAGAGAAGGTCAAAACGGCCGCGGAAGCGCGGCTTCGGGCAAATAGACCCCGTTAAGTCTATTGACAGGAAGGCCCCCGTGGGGTTAACGTTCATGGTTCCAGATAACGGAGACAGCGATACGTCGCTAACCGTTGATTCAGCCGCAAGCGCGATCGAAGGTCTGCTCTCCCCCGTGGAGGACCCGCAGCCTGATTCCGCAGAGACGCCGGACACGCCCGAAGAGGCGACCGCGTCCACCGAGGAAACCGAAGTCGAGGGCGACGAGCCCGCGTCCGAGGAAACCGAGGAAGAGCCCGCCGACGACGAAGAGACTCCCGACGCTATCGCCGCAACCCTTCCGAAAACCATCCGCGTCAAAGTGGACGGCAAGGACGAAGAGGTCACGCTGGACGAGGCGATCAAGGGCTACTCCCGCCAAGCGGACTACACACGCAAGACGCAGCAGCATGCGGAGGCGGTTCGCGCCTTCGAGACGGAGCAGGTTGCGGTGCGTGCGGAACGCCAACGTTACGCCACACAACTGACCGAGTTGGAAACCGTGCTGGCAAGCCAGACGGCGGAACCGGATTGGGACGCCCTTCGCAACGAGGACCCCGCCGTATTCGCCCAAACGCATGCCGCGTGGCAGATCAACAAGGACAGGCTCGCCCAGGTTCGCGCCGCTCGTGAAGAGGCGCAGGGCGCCGTGAACGCCGACAACGCGAAAGCGTTTGGGGCACACCTCGCGGCAGAGCATCAGAAGTTCGCCGAGATCGTTCCCGATTGGACCGACGCCGAGAAGGGCAAAGCACTCCGCAAGGATATGCTGGAATACGGCGCCGAACGCGGATATTCCGCGGACGACCTGAACGGGATCACGGATCACCGCGCACTCGTGGTGCTTCACAAGGCGATGCTCTACGACAAGGCCCAAGTCGCGGCCAAGAAAGCCGCCGAAAAGGGCAAGGGCAAGGTCGAAGCACTCAAGCTGGTAACGCCGGGTGCCAAGCCGAAAGCCAAGTCGAAGACGTCAGACGTAGCGAAGGCGAAAGAACGACTCGCGCAAACCGGCAGCGTCCAAGACGCCGCCACAATTTTTGAAACCATGTTCTAGCCTGCCGGGGAATCCCGCGGCCTAGAGCTGCGGGAAACCCTACATTGTCCGCAATCACCAACACCTTCATTTCGAGCGATTCGGTAGGCAATCGCGAAGATTTGTCGGACGTCATCAGTAACATCAGCCCGACCGACACGCCGTTTATTACGGGCGCCGGTTCTGGCCCCGCCGCGCAGGCGACGCTGTTCGAGTGGCAGATCGATGTCCTCGCCGCCGCCGTCTCGACCAACGCACAGCCGGAAGGCGACGATCACACGACCTTCGCCGCTGTTGTTCCGACTGATCGTGTCGGCAACGTCGTGCAGATCAGCTCGAAGGACGTCATCGTCTCCGGGACGCAGGAGAAGATCAAGAAAGCGGGACGCAAGAGCGAGAAGGCGTACCAGATCGCGAAGAAGGCGAAGGAGTTGAAGCGCGACATCGAGACGACCTGTCTCGCGAACCGCGCCGCTTCGACGGCCGACACCCGCAAGACCGCTACGCTGTTGGCGCACATTCAGACCAACACGAATTTCGGTGGCGGTGCGGGCGCTGATCCGGCTGCTCCTGGCACGATCTACGCCGGGGTGCGGGTCGATGGCACGCAGCGCGCTCTCACCGAGGCGTTGCTCAAGGACGTGATTTCGCAGATGTACACCTCGGGCGCAGAGGTGGACGGCGCGACGATCATGCTCGGCGCGTTCAACAAGCAGGTGGCGTCTGGCTTCGATGGCATCGCGACGGTGCAGTCCCAGGCCGGCAAGAAGGTTGCGACGATCGTTGCCGCAGCCGACGTGTACGTGAGCGATTTCGGGACGCTGTCAATGGTGCCGAACCGCTTTCAGCGTAGCCGCGACGCGCTGGTCCTCGATTTCGAACAGGTTGCGCTGCGCGACCTGCGCCCGTACGAAGTGATCGATCTGGCGAAGACGGGCGACGCCGACAAGAAGCTGATTCAGCGCGAGTGGGGGCTTCAGGTCACGAACGAAGCCGGTTTGGGCGGTGTGTTCGATCTGACCACTTCGTAAACAGGAAGTTGTGAGACTGTAGCGTGAAGGTTGCTCGCCTCACAATAGTAGTCGGTGCGGTCGCCACACTGAGCATGCTCGGTGTGGCGATTCGCGCCTCTCTCAACGCCGCGGCGTCCGAGGTGCAGGTAGCCCGAGACTCCACGGTGGCGGCATTGCAGGGCGCGGCGCGGTCTGCTGCGGTGGCATCGGCGGCTATCGCCGCCGCGCAATACCTGCGGGTAGAGCGCGATGTGGCACTCTCCCGCGCCGAAGATGCCACGCGACGTGCCGCCACGGCGCGCGTCGCTTTTACCCGCGCGGAGTCGGCCGCACCGGACACATGTTCGGCGGTAGTCACCGCGGCCCACGCTGCGCTTTTTGCTCAGGACAGCGTTGAGCAGGCACTTCGTTCCGCGCTCGTCACGTCCCTCGCCGTTGAGCAGCGGCTTCAGCTCGCCGTTGACACGCTCGGCTCGGCACTCCGGCGCCTCCGCAGCGCCGCAGCACCGCTGGTAGCCGCGGTAGATAAGGCTCGGCCTTCGCGGCTCGCTCGCCTCGCGCGGTTTCTGCCGCGCCCCGGCATCGGTGTCGCCGTGGGGCTCGACCCCCTCGGGCAGCCGCGTGTCGTCACAGGTTTTCAGATTGGTTGGTCGTTCTAGATGATTGAAACCCGATTGCTGGACTACGACCCGGCGACGAAGACGACTGAGTGGTTTCACTACGACCACTCGAACGATACGTACACGATCGAGCGCGTGCAGGAAGTCGACGACATCGTAGAGCAGAACAAGGCGCTCCAGAATGACAACGCCGGGGGCTGGCGCGGTGACATGCACCACGTTGCCTCGATCCCGTTGGAAATGCTCGTGCTGCTGGAAAAGAAGGGCATCATTTCCTCGGCCGGACGGATTCTCGATCAGGCGAAGTTAAAGGCGTGGCTCAACGATTCCACTAACAGATTCTTCCGCACGCGACCGGGGCGCGTCTAGTGGTATTCACGAACTACACGACGCTTCAAGCGGCGATCGCTCATTTCCTGAACCGTGACGATCTGCTCGCTGACGCCTCGATTGCCGGGTTCATTTCCCTCGCGGAAGCGACTATCAAGCGCCGGCTGCGGCGCACGGTGCTGAAGGATACGCTGACCTTTACCAGCGGCTCCTCATCCAAGGCGCTTGCGGCGACCGTCGCCGAGCTGCGTTCCATCGCGCCGGCCGTAGACACGAACAACCCGCAGGGCGCCCCGCCGCTCTCCATCGTCACAATGGAGACGCTCGACGCGCTTCGCCCGACGATGTCGCGCCAAGGGCAGCCGCGGTATGCGGCGGTCATCAACCAGACGGTGCATGTGGTACCCGCGCCCTCTGACAAGTATCTCATCTTTGACGTTGTCTCATTCACGAAACTCGTGCCGCTCACCGACGCGGCGCCGACGAATGCGCTGCTGACCGAGGCGCCGGACGCCTACCTGTACGGGGCCTGCTTGGAAGCCGCGCCGTTCTTGGAGCACGACGAGCGAATCCCCGTGTGGCAAGCCCGGTTCAATCAAGTCATCGACGAGCTGAACGACGTGCGCCAGCGCGAAGAGTTTGGCGGCAGTCTGAAGCGCGCGAAGTTGCCGGTGAGTTTCGGCTGATGGCAGATCAATTCGAGTTGGGCCGACATGAGGCGCAGATCGAGAGTCTTGTCAAGGACATGGGCGACATGAAGACTGACGTGGCGTGGATCAAAGAAACCCTCGCCAAGCGCGAAGGCGAACGTCTCGTCGAACGGCGCGTGGCCCTGTGGGTCGCGAGCGCGGGCGGTGCCGGAATAGTATCGGTTCTCAGCATTGTACTGAAGAAGTTCGGCCTCGCTCCGTGACCAGGCTGCAACAGCTCGTAGAAGACGAGGGGTTCCACCTCTCTGCGGCGCGTGTCGGCATGTGGCTGACGGTGCTGCTCGCGTTCGCCACGGTGGGGATCGACGCCGGGCTGACGATCGCGCGGGCGCCTGCTCTCCTCCCGAACACGATCTACGGACTCGAAGGCACGATGTTCGTTGCCTTCGCCTCCTGGGCCGCGGGGCCGCGCATCGCGGAGTATCTCGCGCCGCAACTCGGCGCCGTAGTGCAGGGGCTCGCGAGCGCCGCGAGGGACTCGCGACTCCCGAGCAAGCGTGATGACGAACGGGGCAACCCGCAGTAATTCACAGGTAGGTTTCGGAACTTCAGCAGTGAAAATCAGCAAATTGGCCGCAGCGAAGTTGCTTCACGACGCACACCGCGCGTCGAAGATCGCGCAGGGTGTGGACGGGGCAACGCTTCCACCGTGGGCGAGCCAGACGACCGCCGAGAAGAATCTCGAACTAGCGCGGGTCCAGACGCGGCTGCTCACGGGTGTGAACCCGACTGATGCGGCATTCCCCGACATCAGCGCCGTTGACGACGTTTTCCTGCTCATTTGGCCGGCGATCATGACGGCCCTCGGCGGGTGATCGAGCCGCTTCGTCCGACGCGGTTCCTCAAATCACCGAATTGCTATGGTGCTCGCCCCCTCGGGGCGCGCACTGGCGTCATGCTCCATTTCGATGACTCATCGAATGACGCCAGCGCGGTTGAGTGGTTCACGGACCCGGCGTGTCATGTCAGTTACAACCGCCTGTATCTCGACAGCGGCGCCGTGGTTCAGATCACCCCGACGATGGAGCACGCGGCGTGGCACGGCGGGGTGTGCAAGACGCCCAACGCGAACCGCGCGTACTACGGGCTCGCGGCGGCAACGGACACGAGGACTCCGGCGACGGCCAAACAGTTCGAGAGCATGGCGCGCGACTGCGCCGCGCTGTTCCGCCTCAATGGCTGGCCCGCGTCCGACGTGGGCAAGCGCATCGTCGGCCACGAGGACGAGGCGATGCCGAAAGGCCGCAAGATTGACCCGACTGGCCTCCACGCTGGTCGTCCCATCCTGTCTACTGTCGCCGTGCGTCGGCGCGTGAAGGAACTGCTCGCGAGTGATTGAAAACCTGCTCCCCATCTCGCTGCCCCCCGGCCTCTACAGCAATGGAACGCCGTATCAGGCCAAAGGCCGCTGGAAGTTCGGGAACCTCATTCGGTTCCACGAGGGGAAGGTCATGCCCATCGGCGGATGGCTTCGCCGCCTCACGAACGGCGCCACCATCATCGGCACGCCGAATGCCCTTATTTCGTGGACGACGGCGGCGGGCGTGCCTTGGATGGTGCTCGGTACGACGGAAGCACTCTACGCGATTTCCAGCTCGAACGAAGTCATTGACATCACGCCGGACCCCGCGCCAAACGAAGCAACGAGCAACCCGATCAACTGGCAGCTCACGATTTTCGGTAGCTACGTCATCGCGACGGCTAGCCTCGATACGAGCGATGAATCCGTTGTGAACGTGTACTATTGGGCCGGCGACGACGAAGCCGTTGCCCTGCCGGCGTGGACAGAAGATGCCGGGCCAAGCACGTCCTTCGCGACCTTCGCGACGCCCGAGCGGTTTCTCGTCGTCCTCCGCGGCAGCAATCCCGACGACGACCCGGAGCACGTCGGTATTGACCCGGACTATTCGGAGCGCCGTGTCTACTGGCCGTCGCAAGAGACGCTCGACGATTTCGTTCCTACCGACGAGAACACGGGCGGGTCGTTCGATCTTACGACTGACGGCAAACTGATGCAGGGTCTTCCGGCGCGTGGACAGTCGCTTATCTGGACGACGACCGACATGTGGACGATGAACTTCATCGGCGATCAACTCGTATATGGGTTCAGTCGCGTCGGCGAGAAGTGCGGTGTCGTATCGAAGAACGCCGCGTGCATGCTGGATAGCGGCGCGTACTGGATGGGCCGCGAGCGGTTCCATCACTTTGACGGCTACGCGCGGCAGATTCCCTGCGAAGTATCCGATTACGTCTTCGGCAACTTCAACAAGAGCCTCTACCGGCTCGTGTGGGTGCTACCGAACGCGCCCTTCAACGAGGTAACGTGGTTCTACCCGAGCCTCGGCTCGACGCGCACGGATCGGTACGTCACGTACAACTACGTCGAGAAAACGTGGACGTACGGCGAACTTATCCGGCAGTGCGGCGTGCCAGAACAGTTCGGACGTGTAACGCCGAACCCGGTGCTCTTCGACGGCGTCAAAATGTACGACCACGAAACCGGCTCGGAGCGCCAAGGTTCCACGGCGGTGCTGGAGAGCGGCCCCGTCGAGTTGGGCAACGGCGACCGCCTTATGAGAATCCAGGGCATCGTTCCTGACGACCTCTCGGCGGGCGACGTGAGGCTGCGCCTGTGGACGAGCATGTTCCCGGACGACGCAGAAGTGCCCCGCGGCCCGTATACGCTGACGTCGATCACGGACGTGCGGTGGACGGCGAGGCAGGTGCGACTTCGCTTCGAGGAAGTGCGTCCCGTCAACTGGCGCATCGGTGCGGTGCGCCTCGCGGTGATCCCCGCCGAACGTCGCGCGCCGTCGCTGCAAGCACCGCCGCTCGACACTGTGCCCTTCAGTATCGAGATAACGCCGGAAGAGTATACGTTGGCGATCGACGGCCAACTCACCTACACCGCTATCGTGCGGAACGAGGCGGGCGTCGCCTTGCTTGTGGCGCCGGACGGCTGGCTGTCCGACGACGAAGACTTGGCGACGGTCAACGACGAAGGCGTCGTGACGGCGATCGACGACACGGGCGACGTGCATATCACGGCGTTCATCGGGGACGACCCGGAAGACCCGGACATCCTCTCCAATGAAGCCGTCATTCATCTCGTCGCCGATTCTACGCCAGCCACGATCGAAGTAACGCCGGATGAAGAAACCATCGCGAACGACGGCACCGTGCAGCTCACCGCCGTTGTGAAGAATGGCGCGGGGGACGTGTTGTCCGTTGAAGTCGACGGCTGGACGTCCGACGACGAAGACACGGCGACTGTGGACGGCAACGGCCTCGTGTCCGGCGTCGCAGAGGGCACAGCGAACGTAACAGCGTTCATCACAGACCCGGCAATTGATTCCAACGAATCCGTAATAACGGTTGTCGCGCCGACCCCGGCAGACGTTTCGGATTTGAAGCTGTGGGTTGAAGCAGACTTCGGCGTATTCGCGGACGACGCGGGCACAACGCCGTTGACCGCGGACGGGGGAGAGTTGCGTCATTGGACAAGCCGCTCCCCGGCGCTTCGCTATCTCATAAGAGACATGTCTATTCGTGGCTCTGACGGGTTCTGTCCGTTGCTCGACCAGAGTACCACGCTGAACGGGCATCCGACGATCAAGTGCCCCTCGCCGAAGGGCTGGCTGCATTTCCGCCCCTCCGCAACGTCGGGCGACTCCGGCACGGCGGGCGGCGCGTGGAATGCGGACACCGAAGGTGAGGTGTTTTTCGTGAAGAAAGACGATCGCCAGTACCCTCTGAGTTACAGCGATTCCGGGTTGTACCACATGGGAACGCTCTCGGGCGGCGGCGGTTCTCGCGCCCCCGCGTACGAGGCCGGCTCCCCGACGTACGAGGCGTTCGGCAGCTCCGCGCAGCGCGGTATTTCGGGCGATCTTGTCAATTTCGGGTTGTGGCATATCTGGAACGTCTATTCGGCGAGCAACGACTACAAGATTTTTCACAACGGCGTGCAGGTGCTCGCCGACACGACAAACACTTTCGAGGCGCCCGACAACGGCGTGCTGGGACGCAGCGACTCGGCCTTTGGCGGTTGGTGGTACACGGGTTAGTTCGCCGCGATTCTGTACTTCAACCGTAAGCTGACCGCCCCCGAGCGCGCCATTGTCATGAGCTATCTGCAAACAAAGTTCGGGCTATAAAATGGCTCGCATCCCAACGCGCCGGTCGGTCACTCTGCCGGACCCACCCGACAAGTACGATGCCAAGGATCAGCGCGAGACGCGCCGCATTCTGATGGAGACGCTCGGGCGTCCGGGCGGGTTAGCGTCCGTGACGGAAGACAACATCACGCTCACGGACACCGAGACGAACGACGTCACGAGCACGGCGCACGGCTTCGCGCCGAAGAGCCCGGCCGACGCCACGAAGTTTCTGAATGGCGCTGCCACGCCGGCCTACGCGGCGGTGAAGGACTCCGATCTCGCAACAACCGATGTCACGAGCAACGACGCGACGGACGCGAAGCACGGCTTCCTCCCGAAGCTCTCGGGAAATCCCGATGAGTTTTTGAATGGCGAAGGTGATTGGGCGGAGCCGGTGACGGGTCGAATATTCCCAACGGCGTTCCCGACGATCAGCGGCCTTGAGTTGCGACTCTCCGCAGAGCTGAGTGCGATCACGCACGACAGCCAAGGACTTGTCACCGGGGTTACGGACATCAGCGGCAACGCCCGCAACGCCGTGAACGGGTCCACACCGGGCAAGCCCCGCTACTTCAAGCGCCGGTTCAACATGGAGTATCCGGCACTGTATCTCGACGGTACGAACAACGACCACTTGACCGTAACGATGCCAAATCTCGCGGCCCCGGTCACCGTTGTGATTGTGTGCGAGGAGTTGGCGGTCGGGACGGGCGATGGCAACATCTACCGCGATCAGACGGCGCGTGCAGTCGGCTACCTGAGCGGGGGTAACAGTTGGTCGATCTTCAGCGGCGCGGGGTTTGTGTCGACCGCGCTCTACAGCCAGAACCGCGATCGCGTTCCGGCGAATGGCCCCACGGCCCTTCCTTGCGTGCGGATTGATCTCTACAACGGCGCGTCCTCGCTGATCTCGAACAACGGCACGGAAGTCACCGGGTCGATCTCGGGCTCGGGAACGATCCTCGGCGGCACGTTCCACATCGGCAACGGCGTCACCGCCGTCACGACCGCCGCGAAGTTCTTGCTGTATGAAATCCTCGTCTACAGCGTTGCCCTCACAACGCAGAACCGGGCCGATCTCATGGCCTACTACCGGGACGCACTCGACATACCCATGTGACGCATGATCTCTCGAAGCATCGCCGATTCATTGAGGACGCACTCAAGCAGGGCTGGCGGGGGCACACGTACGACGATGTATGCCGCGGCGTGGCAGCGGAAGAAATGCAGGCATGGAAATCGGAGTATGCCATCATCATCACGCAGGTGATCGTGTTCCCGCTATACAAGCAGCTCTACGTCTTCCTCGCCGGGGGCAACCTCGCCGAACTCGAAGCGTTAAGCCCCGAAGTTGAGCAATGGGCCAAGACACAAGGTTGCACTCACGCCACCTTCATCGGCCGCCCCGGCTGGCAGCGCACGTACCTCGCGCGCACCGGCTGGAGACAGGAACCAGTGATCTACATGGAGAAAGTGCTATGAGAAGTACAGAGGTTCGCCAGCGATCGGTTGTGTTCGCGGCCAGGGGGGCGGCAAACCCGCGGAGGCACGTTCTCGGCGCGCTCGCGAAGCTGTTTGGCGTCAAAGCAAACGTCAATGCACAGAAGACGACGCAAAACAGCAACACGAACATCGACACACTCTCGGCGGGGCGTACTCAGAATATTTGGGACGCCGCGCAGGGCGCGGCCGGCGCGGGTCCTAGCCCACTCGTCACGGGCGCCGCGGGCTACAACGATCAGATGATGCGGGGCGGCAACCTGGGATTCTCTGCCTACACGGGGAACCCGCAGGCCGCGCAGCAGTTCATGGACCCCTACCAGCAGCAGGTGATCGACGCGAACAACGCCGGCTGGCAGAAGACCAATGCACAGACGCAAAACCAAGTCAATGACCGCGCGACCGCCGCGGGCGCATTCGGTGGGTCGCGACATGGCGTCATGGCGGGCGTCGCGCAGTCGAACAATAACATGGCGCAGCAACAGCAGACGGCGGGGCTGCTCAGTCAGGGCTTCCAGGGCGCGATGGACCGGGCGGGCAATGCCGCACAGATGGGCTTCCAGGCAGGCGGCGCGAACGCGGGTCTTGGAATGCAGGGTGTTGGCAGCCCGGAGCAGTGGCGCATGCAGATGTTGAAGCAGGGGTATCTCGGGCCGCAGGGCCAGCAGTCAAGCGGCGCGCAAACCACGTTCGGCGGCAACCTTGGATTCGGTTGATATGCAAGACTTCTCACGGTTCAACCCGATGGACTTTTCTCTGTGGGGGAACGACCCGCGCGCCATGTCGGGCATGCTGGGCGGGCCGGGGCAAGACGCCCCATCCTCGGACGGTATGCTGGCGGGGCCGGACGGCGCTGTACTGCCCGCCGCTTCTGGCGCCGAACCCCCGCGCGGGCGCATCAACATCGGCGGCATAGACATGCCGGCGCCGCAGGCCGCGACATTACCCGCGCCGCAGGCACCTTCTTCGCCGACAGAGCAGCGACAGAACCGGCGCGGCCGGTTGCACGACGCGATTCAGAATATTCTAACGGGCGACACGCCGGCTGGTTATGAGGGCCTGCTCACGCCGGAAGAAATCAAGGCGGCGAAGCCGTCGCTCATGGACTCCCTGTTCTCCTCGACGACGTCGCCGACGCACCGCGAGCGTCTTGACGCGATGGTGGAACGGAAAATGTTGGCGTCGAAGGTGCAGCAGGCGTCCGCCGTACAACAGCGGCAGCAGCAAGTGCTGGCCGGGCGGGCTCAGATTTTCCAAGAG
>Ga0137464_1000574_pt1 | contig 11676 bp, 9 predicted proteins | sample EasRivERMGT814_2_FD_102306 | JGI IMG/M metagenome (GOLD analysis project Ga0137464, IMG submission 102306) | Soil microbial communities from meander-bound floodplain in the East River, Colorado, USA - East River MetaG ERMGT814_2 | ecosystem: Environmental > Terrestrial > Soil > Floodplain ...
CCGACGCGCACCGGCATGTGAAAGATCTCTTCGCCGAGCTCGACCATGCCCTGCATCACCGCGGAGCCGCCGGTGAGCACTACGCCGCTCGATAGGAGCTCCTCGAACCCGGACTCGCGCAGCACCTGCTGCACCAGCGAATAAAGCTCCTCGACCCGCGGCTCGATCACCTCGGCGAGGGTCTGGCGCGACATCGAGCGCGGCGCGCGCTCGCCGATGCCGGGCACCTCGATCATCGCGTTCGGGTCGGCCAGGCTGCGCAGCGCGACGCCGTGGCGGATCTTGATGTTCTCGGCGTCGGCGGTCGGCGTGCGCAGCGCCATCGCGATGTCGTTGGTGATCTGGTCGCCCGCGATCGGGATCACCGCGGTGTGGCGGATCGCGCCGTGGGTGAACACCGCGATGTCGGTGGTGCCGCCGCCGATGTCGAGCAGGCACACGCCGAGGTCCTTCTCGTCCTCGGACAGCACCGCGCGCGAGGACGCGAGCGGCTGCAGGATCAGGTCGCTCACTTCCAGGCCGCAGCGGCGCACGCACTTCACGATGTTCTGCGCCGCCGACACCGCGCCGGTGACGATGTGCACCTTCACTTCGAGGCGCACGCCCGACATGCCGATCGGCTCGCGCACGTCCTCCTGGCCGTCGATGATGAATTCCTGGCGCAGCACGTGCAGGATCTGCTGGTCGGTCGGGATGTTCACCGCGCGCGCGGTGTCGAGCGCGCGGTTGACGTCGAGCGCGCTCACCTCGCGGTCCTTCACCGCCACCATGCCGGTCGAGTTGAAGCTGCGGATGTGGTTGCCGGCGATGCCGACGAAGGCCGAGGCGATCTTGCAGTCCGCCATCAATTCGGCCTCCTCGAGCGCGCGCTGGATCGCGGCCACGGTGGCCTCGATGTTCACCACCACGCCCTTCTTCAGGCCGCGCGACTCGTGGCTGCCCATGCCGAGCATGGCGAGCGCGCCGTCGGCGCCGAGCTCGCCGACGAGGCATGCCACTTTGGAAGTTCCGATGTCGAGGGCCACGATGAGGTTCTTGTTTTCTTTGGGCATCTCTCTCAGCCGTTCCAGTCCGGCACGCGCAGCGCGAAGCCGTTCGGGTAGCGCAGGTCGACGTACTCGTGTTTCTTCCCGGCGCGGGCGAGGGTCGCCGGATGGGCGGCGACGAATTTCTTCAGGCGCTCCTCGGCGAGGTCGGCGTCGCGCCCGAGCATCAGGTGCAGGCCGTTGCCCAGGCGCAGCTGCCAGGCATGGCGCGGCGTGAGCACCACGCGCTCGACTCCGGTGCCAAGCGGCGCCACGATCTCGGCGAAGCGCCGGTAGCGGCGCGTCACCTCGGCGGAGGTTCCACCGGGAGCGATGAAGGCAGGCAGGGATTCCTTGGTTTTCGCAGCAAACCTCTCGCCGTGGGTATTCACGAGGGCACTCATTTCGTCCCCCGCGCCCCAGCGCGCCAGCGCGATGTGCTCCTCGAGCCAAACCTCCAGACGGTTCGGCCACACGCGGCGCACTGCGACGCGACGTACCCAGGGCAAGCGCTCGACCCCCGCGCGCGCGTTCGCGAGGTCGACGGCGAAGAAATTTCCCGAGGCGCGCGGCAGCGCCGCTTCGATCTCGGCTGCGGTGGTGTTCTTGAGGTTGCCCTTGAGCACGACCTCGCTGACCGGGAAGCGCTCGGGAGCGAGCAGCCAGTAGAGCGCGCCGGCGCAAGCGGCCAGCATGAGCAGGCCTGCAAGGATTCCGAAGAAAAGGCTCACCCTAGCCGACATGCGCAAGCTCCAGGATCTTCACGCACAGGTCCTCGTAGGACATGCCGACGGCGCGCGCCGCCATCGGCACGAGCGAGTGATCGGTCATCCCGGGCGAGGTGTTCACTTCCAGCAGGAACGGCCGTCCGCGCCTGTCGAGCATCAGGTCGACGCGGCCCCAGCCGCGGCAGCCGAGCGCGCGAAACGCCTTGAGACATAGCGCCTGGATCTCCTTTTCTTTCTTGTCGCTGAGCCCGCAAGGAATGAGGTAGCGCGTGTCGTTCGCGATGTACTTGGCCTCGTAGTCGTAGAACTCGCGTGGCGTCTCGATGCGGATGATGGGCAGCACGCGGTCGGCCACGATCGCCACCGTGAGTTCCGGACCGTCGATGAACTTCTCGGCGATGACGATGGGGTCGTAGTTGACGGCGAGCGCGTATGCTTCTTCCAGGTCTGCTGCCTTTTTTACCTTCGTCATCCCGACCGACGAGCCTTCGCTCGCCGGCTTGACGAAAAGCGGCGTGCCGAGTTTCTTCGCTACCGCTTTCAGATTGCTGTCTCCGGCGAGCACTTCATACGGCGCAGTCGGCAGGCCCTCCGCCGCCCAGAGGCGCTTGGTGCGCACCTTGTCCATCGCGAGCGCCGAGGCGAGCACGCCGCTTCCGGTGTAGGGGATGCCGAGCCATTCGAGGACGCCCTGCACCGTGCCGTCCTCGCCGAAGCGCCCGTGGAGCGCGATGAAAACGCGCGCAAAGCGCTCCTTGACCAGGTCCTGGACGTCGCGGTCCTTGGGGTCGAATGGGTGCGCGTCGACGCCCTTCTTGCGCAGCGCGGCGAGCACCATGCTGCCGCTTTTCAGCGAGACCTCGCGCTCGGCCGACTTGCCCCCCAGCAGCACGGCAACCTTGCCGAAATGGGAGGTCATGATGAGGCTTCTTCCCCCACGATGCGGACCTCCGTGGCGAGGTAGACGCCCTTCATCTGGTAGACCATGCGCTGCACGTGGCGGATGAGCCACTCGATGTCGCTCGCCGCCGCCGCGCCCTTCGGGTTGACGATGAAGTTGGCGTGTTTCTCCGAAACGCGCGCGCCGCCGCGCTCGAAGCCCTTCAGGCCGCACGACTCGATCAGGTGCGCGGCATGGTGCTTCGGCGGGTTGCGGAACACGCTGCCCGCGTTCGGCAGCGACAGCGGCTGCGTGGCGATGCGGCGGGCGAGCAGCTCCTTCATCACGGCGCGGGAAGTCGCGCCGTCGCCGGGCTTGAGGCGGAACCAGGCGGCCGCGAACCACTCTTCGCCCGGGCTCTTCGGGGCGCAGTGGCGGTAGCCGATGTCGTACTCGTCGCGACCGCGCACGATCATCTTGCCGCGGCGGTTGATGGTCGCCACGTGCTCGACCACGTCCCAGGTCTCGCCGCCGTAGCACCCCGCGTTCATCGCGAGCGCACCGCCGACGGTGCCGGGCACGCCGGCGAGGAATTCCGCGCCTTCGAGGTCGTGCATCGCGGCGAAGCGCGCCACCTTCGGGCTGGCGACGCCGGCTTCGGCGTAGATCTTGCCGTCGCGCAGCTCGGGGCGGTGCGAAGCGGCGTGCATGAGGATCGCGGTGCCGCGCCAGCCGCCGTCGCGCACCAGCAGGTTCGAGCCCAGCCCGACGAAAAGCAGCGGCTCGTCCTCCGGAAGCTGGCGCAGGAATGCGCCCAGGTCGTGCAGGTCCGCCGGCGCGTAGCACCGATCGGCGCGGCCGCCGGTGCGCCAGCTCACGTGGCGGCCCATCGGCTCGTCGCGCCGCAGTTCGCCGCGCAGCTTCTGGAAGCGGATTGGCTCGCTCATATTCATATCAACTGTGAAGGGACCGCGCCGATCGACCCCGCCCCCATCGTAATGACGACGTCCCCCTCCTGCGCCGCGCGCCGGATGGTGTCGGGCATGGCGGCGATGTCCTCGACGAAGAGCGGCTCCACCTTACCCGCGAGCCGCAGCGCGCGAGCGAGCGAGCGGCCGTCGGCCGCGACGATCGGCGCCTCGCCGGCCGCGTAGACCTCCGCGAGCAGCAGCACGTCGACGCCGGAGAGCACGCGCACGAAGTCCTCGAACAGGTCCCGGGTGCGCGTGTACCGATGCGGCTGGAACGCGAGCACGATGCGCCGGCCGGGAAAGGCGCCGCGCGCCGCCTCGAGCGTGGCCGCCATCTCCGCGGGATGGTGGCCGTAGTCGTCGATCAGCGTGAACTTGCCGTCGATCTCGCCGTAGTTCTGGAAGCGGCGGCCGACGCCGTGGAATTCCTTCAGCGCCTTCTGGATGGACGCGTCCTTGACGCCGATTTCGGTGCCGACCGCGATCGCGGCGAGCGCGTTCAGGACGTTGTGGCGCCCCGGCAGGTTCAGCACCACGTCGAGGGGCGCCGCATCTTTCCGCAGCGCGCGAAAGCGCATGCGGCCGCCGTCGTGCGCGATCGCCTCGGCGCGCACCGATGCGTCCTCGCCCGTGCCGTAGGTGAGGACGGGCTTCGTCACCTCGGGCAGGACCTCGCGCACATTGGCGTCGTCCACGCACAGCACGGCAGCGCCGTAGAAGGGCAGGTTCTGCAGGAACTGCACGAACGCCTGCTTCAGGCGGCCGAAGTCCTGCTGGTAGGTGTCCATGTGATCCGCATCGATGTTCGTCACGACCGCGATCACCGGCTGCAGATGCAGGAACGAGGCGTCGGATTCGTCGGCCTCGACCACGATGAAGTCCCCAGCGCCGAGGCGGGCGTTGGAGCCCACGGCATTCAGCCGGCCGCCGATGACGAACGTCGGGTCGAGCCCGCCTTCGGCAAGCACGCTCGCGACGAGACTGGTGGTGGTCGTCTTGCCGTGCGTGCCGGCGATCGCGATGCCCTGCTTCAGGCGCATCAATTCCGCAAGCATCAGCGCGCGCGGCACCACCGGGATGCGGTGCTCGCGCGCGGCGATCACCTCCGGGTTGTCGGCCTGCACCGCCGAGGACACGACCACCGCGTCCGCCCCGTTGATGTTCGCCGGAGTATGTTTGTACCCGACCTTGACGCCCATCCCGCTCAACCTTCGAGTGGCGGAATTTTCCGAGAGATCAGACCCGCTCACCTGGTAGCCGAGGTTGGCGAGCACCTCCGCGATGCCCGACATGCCCGAGCCGCCGATGCCGACGAAGTGGATGTGGCGCACCTTGTGCTTCACTTCGCAATCTCCATACACCGCTGCGCCACGAGCCGCGCAGCGTCGGGCTTGCCGAGCGCGCGCGCCTTCTTCGCCATGTCCAGCAGCTTCGTCCTGTCCATGGAGCGGATGAGCGCCGCCAGCTTTTCCGGCGACAGGTCGCGCTGCTGGATCAGGATCGCCGCCCCGCGCTCCGAAAGGAACTTCGCATTGGCGGTTTGGTGGTCGTCGACCGCGTGCGGGAACGGCACCAGGATGCTCGCCATGCCGCCCGCCGACAGCTCGGCGATGGTCACCGCGCCGGCGCGGCAGATGACGAGGTCGGCCTCGGCGTAGCGGCGCGCCATGTCGTCGATGAACGCGACGAGTTCTCCCTCCACTCGCGCGGCGAGGTAATTGGCTTTCAAACTCTCCAGATGCTTTTCGCCGGCCTGATGCACGACGCGGGGCTTTTCCGGGAGAAGAGAAATGGCTTTGGGCAGCGCCTCGTTCAGCGCCTGGGCGCCGAGGCTTCCTCCAACCACCAGCAGTTTCAGGGGACCTGCCCGGTTGCGGTATCGCTCCTCGGGTAGTGCGATTGCAGCGATCTCGGCGCGCACCGGATTACCGGTCCATTCGGCGCCTTTCAGCGTCTCCGGAAAAGCGACCATCACCTTGTCGCTCACCTGCGAGAGCACCCGGTTGGCGAGGCCGGCAATCGCGTTCTGCTCGTGGAGCGCAAGCGGCCGGTTGAGAAGCGAGGCCATCATGCCGCCGGGAAACGCGACATAACCGCCGAGGCCGAGCACCACCGAGGGCCTGACGGCTCGGATGTGCCGCGCGCTCTCCCAGAAGGAATAAAGCAGGTTCGCGGGCAGCAGCAGCTTCTGCAGCAGCCCCTTGCCGCGCGCCGCCTTGGCGCGGATCCACGCGGTGCGATAGCCGTGCCGCGGCACGAGTCGCTCCTCCATGCCGCCCCGCGCGCCCATCCAGACGACGTCCCATCCGGCCGCGCGCATCTGCTCGGCGACCGCGAGGCCGGGGAAGATGTGGCCGCCGGTTCCACCGGCCATGATGAGGATGCTTTTCATGCATTCAGCCCGCGCGTGAGCTGGCGGTTCTCCCAGTCGATCCGGAGCAGGATCGCGAGCGCGATGAAATTGGCGAGCAGGCCCGACCCGCCGTAGCTCATGAGCGGCAGCGTCAGGCCTTTGGTCGGAAGCAGGCCCGTGTTCACGCCCATGTTGATGAGCGCCTGGAAGCCGAACCAGATGCCGATGCCTTGCGCGGCGAGCGCGGCGAAATGGCGCTCGTGCAGGCAGGCCTGCCGCCCGATGGCGAAGGCGCGCACCACCAGCCAGGCGAAAAGCACGATGACCAGCGCGACCCCGGCGAGCCCGAGCTCCTCGGCGATCACCGCCAGCAGGAAATCGGTGTGCGCTTCCGGCAGGTAGTGCAGCTTCTCCACGCTCGCGCCGAGCCCTACGCCGAGCCACTCGCCCCTGCCGAATGCGATCAGCGCGTGCGACAGCTGGTAGCCCTTGCCGAAAGGGTCGGACCACGGGTCCATGAAGCCGAAGATGCGCTGCATGCGGTAGGGCGAGAACACGACGAGCAACGCGAAGCCCGCCGCCAGCATGCCCAGCAGCGCGGCGAAATGCCGGCCATTCATGCCGCCGAGAAACAGGATCGAGAACGCGATGACGGCGATCACCACCAGCGCGCCGAAGTCCGGCTCGCGCAGCAACAGCCACGACACGAGCAGCATCACGGCGAGCATCGGCAGCAGCCCGCGCCGAAAGCTTTTCAGCACCGCGTGCTTGCGCGCGGTGTAATCCGCCGCATAGAGCACCACGGCGAGCTTGACCGCCTCGGAGGGCTGGAAGCCGAAGCCCGCCAGGTCGAGCCAGCGCCGCGCGCCGTTCACTTCGCGCCCGAACCCCGGCACGAGCACCAGCGCGAGACCCGCAACGCCGGCGACGAACAGCCACGCCGCCGCCTTCTGCCAGAGGCGCGCCGGGACGAGGAACACGGTGATCGCCGCCGCGAGCGCCAGCCCGAGATACGCAGCGTGGCGCATCAGGAACCACGTGGCGTTGTTCGCGGTGTAGCGGCTCGCTTCCGCGGTCGCGATCGACGCCGAGTACACCATGACCAGTCCGATCGCGGCGAGGAGCAGCGCGGCCCAGGTCGCCGAGCGATCGTATTCGGCGCTCGGCGCGTTGCGCGCGAAGACGTAGGTCTGGCTCACGAAGAAGGCCCTTCGGTAGCCGGCGCGAGCCTCCGCACCGCCTGCGCGAACACCTCGCCGCGGTGGCGATAGTCGCGGAACATGTCGAAGCTCGCGCACGCCGGGGAAAGCAGGACCGCTTCACCGGGTTTCGCAAGCGCTGCCGCTCGCTGAACGGCCGCTTCGAGAGAGACGCAGCGTTCTCCCGCCACCACCTTCTCGATCAGCGGCGCATCGCGGCCGATCAGCAGAACATGCGACGCGAATTCCCGCACCGGCCCGCGCAGCGGCGAAAAATCCTGCCCCTTGCCGTCGCCGCCGAGGATCAGTACGGCCTTGCGGCCAAGCCCGCGCAGGGCGGCCACGGTCGCGCCCACGTTCGTGCCCTTGGAATCGTCGTACCACTCGACACCGCGCCGCGTCGCGACGAGCTGCAGGCGGTGAGGCAAGCCCTTGAAGGTCCTGAGGCCGGCCACCGGCTCTGCATCGAGAATCGACACCAGCGCGCAGGCCGCCAGGGCGTTGGCGACGTTGTGCGAGCCGCGGATCGGCAGCTCGTCGACCGCCAGGATCGCCTTTCTTCCCTGTACCAGCTTGCCGCCGGCCACGCCGAAGTCCTTCGGCGTAGGCGGCGCGTCGAGGCCGAAGGTGAGCACGGTCTTGCCGGTCTGCGCCATCGCCACGGACCGCGGATCGTCGCGGTTCAGGATTTGCGCGCCGGCGCCCATGAAGATGCGCGCCTTGGCGGCGCCGTATTCCTCGAGGGTGGCGTAGCGGTCGAGATGGTCTTGCGTCAGGTTGAGCATCGCCGCCGCCGCGGGCGCGAGCGACCAGGTGGTCTCGAGCTGGTAGCTCGACAGCTCGAGCACCCAGGCGCGGGGCAGCTTTCCGGCATCAAGACGCTTCAGCATTGAATCGAAAACCGGCGGGCCGATGTTCCCGGCCACTTCGCAGTCCACGCCCGCGCTGCGCAGCAGGTGGCCGGCGAGCGCCGTCACGGTGCTCTTGCCGTTCGTGCCGGTGACCGCGAGCACGGGTTGCCGCGCATGCCAGGCAAAGAGCTCGATGTCGCCGAATACCGGAAGGCCTCTCAGGACCGCCTGACGCACGACTTCCTCGTCAAGCGAGAGGCCCGGGCTCACGCAGACTGCGTCGACGCCGTCGAGCAAGGCTTCGGTGAACCTCCCGGTGCGCAGCTCGCCCCGGAAGTCTTTCATCCGCGGAGGATCGCGGCGGCTGTCGGCGATACGCACTGCGGCCCCTTCGCGCTCGGCCCAGCGCGCGACCGAAAGGCCGGTGTCGCCCAGGCCGAGCACCAGCAGGCGCCGGCCCACCAGAGGCGTCGGCAGCGGCGGCGGCAGGGGCTGGAAGGCCGGTTCGCGCATCATCGGAGCTTGAGCGTCGACAGGCCGAACAGCACGAGCATCATGGTGATGATCCAGAAGCGCACCACCACCTGGCTCTCCTTCCAGCCTTCGAGCTCGTAATGGTGGTGCAGCGGCGCCATGCGGAAAATGCGCTTGCCGCCGGTGGCCTTGAAGTAGATCACCTGCAGCATCACCGACAGCGTCTCGGCGACGAATACGCCGCCCATGATGAACAGCACGATCTCCTGGCGCACGATCACGGCGATGGTGCCGAGCGCGGCGCCGAGCGCGAGCGCGCCGACGTCGCCCATGAAGACCTCGGCGGGGTAGGCGTTGAACCAGAGAAAGCCGAGGCCCGCACCCGCGAGCGCGCCGCAGATCACCGCGAGCTCGCCGGCGCCCGGAATGTACGGCAGCCCGAGATACTTGGAGAACCCGACGTGGCCGGCGACGTAGGCGAAGATGCCGAGCGCGCTGCCGACCATCACCGTCGGCATGATCGCGAGGCCGTCGAGCCCGTCGGTGAGATTCACCGCGTTCGAAGTGCCGACGATCACGAAGAACGTCAGCACGACGAAGCCGACCGCGCCGAGCGGATACGCGATGTGCTTGAAGAACGGCACGATCAGCTGGTTCAGCGCCGGCATGGATTGCGTGAGCGATCCGAGATACAGCGCAGCCGACAGGCCGATCACCGCCTGCCAGAAGAACTTGGCCCTGGGCGACAATCCCTTCGGATTGCGGTGCACGACCTTGCGGTAGTCGTCGATCCAGCCGATGGTGCCGAAGGCGAGCGTGACCAGGAGCACCACCCACACCAGGCGGTTCGACAAATCGCCCCACAACAGCGTGGTCAGGCACATCGACACCAGGATCAGCGCACCGCCCATGGTGGGCGTGCCGGCCTTGGTGAGGTGCGAGCGCGGCCCATCGTCGCGCACCGACTGGCCGATCTTGTACGCCGTGAGCTTGCGGATCACGTACGGGCCGAGGATCAGCGACACCGCCAAGGCGGTCAGGCAGGCGAGGACCGCGCGCAGCGTGATGTAGTTGAAGACGTTGAAGAGGCGCACGTCTTTCGCGATCCATTGCGCCAGCTCGAGCAGCATCAGTGCCCTCCCTCAGGGGTGCCGGTTAGCGCCGCCACAACGCGCTCCATCTTCATGAAGCGCGAGCCTTTGACCAGCACGGTATTGCTCTTCAGGTTGGAGACGAGCTCGTCGACCGTGTCAAAGCGCTGCGCGCCGGCGCCAAAAGCCTCGACGGCATGACGCGTCGCGTCGCCCAGTGCGAGCAGCTGCGAAACGCCCTGCGTGCGCGCGTAGGCGCCGACCTCGCGGTGGAACTCGACGCCGTGCTCGCCGACTTCGCCCATGTCGCCGAGCACCAGCGCGGTGGGCGACGGACACGACGCGAGCACGTCGATCGCCGCACGCACCGAGTCGGGGTTCGCGTTGTAGCTGTCGTCGATGACCGTGGCGCCGCTCGCCGCCTTTTTCACCTGGAGACGGCCGGTGTACGGCCGGAACGCGCTCAGGCCCTGGGCAATCGTTTTCACTTCGATGCCTACGGCGAACGCGCACGCGGCGGCCGCGAGCGCGTTGCGCACGTTGTGCAAGCCCGGGATCGCGAGCGTCGCGTCGGCCGCGCCGGCCGGCGTCTGGAGGCGGATCTCGCTCGACAGGCGCTCGAGCCGGTAGCGCCCGGTGACCGCGCCGCCGCCGAGGCCGAAGTCGACGGTCCTGCGCTTGCCCGCGCGGCTACGAAAAAGGGCCGCGTGCGGATCGTCGGCGTTGATCACCGCGACGCCGTCGTCGCCCAGGGCGTCGTAGACCGAGGCGTTCTCGGCCGCGACTTCCTCGACCGAGCGCATGAATTCCAGGTGCTCGCGCTGGGCGTTGTTGACCAGCGCCACCGTCGGGCGCGCGATCCCAGCCAGGTAGGCGATCTCGCCCTTGTGGTTCATGCCGAGCTCGATCGCGCACCAGCGGTGCGCATGGCGCAGCCCGAGCAGCGTGAGCGGCAGCCCGATGTCGTTATTGAGGTTGCCCCGCGTGGCAAGCACGGCCGTTTCGCCCGCGTGCTTCATGAGAATGGCCGCGAGCATCTCCTTGACGGTGGTCTTGCCGTTCGAGCCCGTCACCGCGACGAGCGCCGGTGCGAAGCGCGCGCGCCAGTAGCGCGCGAGATCGCCGAGCGAGCGGCGGGTGTCGTCGACCACCAGCGCCGGCATCGGGTACTCCCCCGAGTACTTGCGATCCAGCATGGCCGCGGCCGCCTTGGCCGCCGCCACGGGCTTGAGGAAATCGTGGCCGTCGAAGCGCTCGCCGCGCAGCGCGACGAACAGATCGCCTTCCTTGATGCTGCGGCTGTCGGTGGACACGCCGGTGAACAGCGCGTCCGCGCCGCTCGCGCGGCCGCCGAGGGCCGCGGCCGCCTCCGCGAGCCGCATCATCGCGTCCTCCGTGCGAGGGCAGCTCGTGCCTGCTCCTCGTCGGAGAAGTGAGTGCGGCGCCCCGCGATCTCCTGGTAAGTCTCGTGGCCTTTTCCGGCGATCAGAATCACGTCGTGGCTTTGCGCGTCCGAGATGACCTTCGCGATGGCCCGGGCGCGGTCCGCCTCGACCTCGTGCTCTGCGCTCATCCCCTTCTCGATCTGGGAAATGATCGCGAGCGGGTCCTCGCTGCGGGGATTGTCCGAGGTAATGAGCCGGTAATCGGCCAGACGCGCAGCGATCGCCCCCATCAGCGGGCGCTTGGTCGGATCGCGGTCGCCGCCGGCGCCGAACACGACAGCGAGGCGCCCGCCGCGCTCGGCCGCGACCGGCCGCAGCGTGTGGAGCACGTTCTCGAGCGCGTCCGGGGTATGCGCGTAGTCGATCACCACCAGCGGCTCTTCGCCCACGGCCTGCATGCGCCCCGGAACCGGAGGCAACGTCGCGAGCATGGCTGCGCCTTCCTTGAAGCTGATCCCATTTGCCACCAGGCAGCCGAGCACGCCAAGGGCATTCGCCACATTGAAGCGCCCGATCTGCCGCAGCGTCGTGGTCGCCTTGCCCCAGCTGGAATGGATTTCGAGCTTCGCGCCCGCCACGCGCTCGGCGGCGACAAACTCGTCGACGCCGACCGGCTTCTGCGACGACAGGCTGTAGCCGATGGTTCTCACACGCCCGAC
>Ga0137464_1000575_pt1 | contig 11662 bp, 10 predicted proteins | sample EasRivERMGT814_2_FD_102306 | JGI IMG/M metagenome (GOLD analysis project Ga0137464, IMG submission 102306) | Soil microbial communities from meander-bound floodplain in the East River, Colorado, USA - East River MetaG ERMGT814_2 | ecosystem: Environmental > Terrestrial > Soil > Floodplain ...
AACTCGCGCCGGAACGCTGCGCGAGCCGTGGCGGGCACACGATGCAACCGCACCCACGGAGGGTTGCCGACGACGAGATCAAACCCATTGCGCGCGGCGACATCGGCGAAGTGGGCGCCGAATGAGAACGGCGTGGCGCCGCCGGCGGCAACGCGACGACGAAGCTTACGCAGCTCGGCGGCCCGCGCGCGCCACGTTCGCGCGGTGGCGCGCTCGTCGCGTGTGAGCGCGGCGCGCACGCCAAACAGATCGTGTCCGCGCCGGGCCGACACGAGCTCCCTGCGCCGGGCGCCCACGGCGGCCAGCTCCCGGTCGATTTCGCGCAGATGATGCCCACGCTCGGCGCGATCGAGCCCGCGGGCCAGCATCTTCTTGCGACCTCCGGTGGCGCGCGCGTAGCGCTGACGCAGCGCGCGCAATTCGCGCCCGCCTCGCGCGATTTCCTCGCCGGCGAACGCGCCGCCGGCCAGCGCGTCGCCCACGCGGATGTTGTGATCGAGGTTGGGAAGTGGAGAAACGCGCGACGGATCGGTCTCGCTGCTTTCGATCACGACCGAGAGCCACAGGCGCAGCTCGCACAGCCACACCGCCGTCGGGTTGGTGTCGACGCCGAAGATCGATGCGGTGAGCACGTCGCGCCGCACCGCAGCGATGTCGCGGGAATCTCCGAGTTGTCGCCGAAGGTCGGCGACGCGCTCGAGCACGCGCACGAGAAAGGCGCCCGATCCGCACGATGGATCCAGCACCGTGAGCTGCCGGAGGTGCGCGCGTGCCGTCTCGAGGTCCTCGAGGTCAGTGCCGCTGAGCGCGTCGCCGGCGAGCAGCGCGGTGGCGGCGCGTTCTCCGACTGCTCGAGCAAGCGTTTGTTTGAGCCCCGCCATCGTGACCCGCTCGACGAGGTGATGCGGCGTGTAGTAGGCGCCGCTCGACCGCCGCTCGCGCGACGCCATCAGCGACTCGAACGCCTTGCCCATCATCTCCGGATCGACCGCCGCCTCCGACCAGTCCACGCTCTCTTCGCGCGCGGTGAATCGGCAGTTGCCGAAGAGATCGTGCAGCAGCGCGCCGTAGGATTCGTCCGAAAAGGCGAGGCCACGCGCGCCTCTCTCGACGGCCGTCACGGTGAACAGGCCGCCATTGAGAAACGGAATGCGGCCGAGCGCGCGCGCGGCAGTGGCGCGTCGTCGGAGCGGCGTGTTCAGGGTTCCAAAGAAGAGCGGACGCAGCACTCGCCGGTGAAACCCTCCTCCCGTCGCCATGCAGCGATCGAAATTCCGCGCGAGGAATCCGTGGTCGCCGTCTAGCCAGCCCTTCGCCTCGAGAAACGCGAGAAAGAGAAGCCGCGACACGAACAGCAACGCGATCTCGTCGTGCGCGTCCGTCGGCACGCCCCCGGCCGACGCCGCCATTTGCGCGACGACCCGCTCCAACGTGCGATAGAAGCGTCGCGTCAGCGCATCGCGGCCGAGCACCTCGACCCACCGCGCGTGCGTGAGCAGATCGCGCTGCCCCGCCGCGGCGGCCAGTGCGCGCAGCGACTCGGCGTCGGAATCGACGATGCGGGTTCGATCGGCCACCAGCGCGGCCACACGTGGCGGACTGCGGTCGCCCGTCCACGCCGCGAGCGCAGCGTGAGACCCGCGCGGCTGGGTGGCGACGAGCAACCAGAGCACGTGCGGAGCACGTGACGCAAGTCGAGCGGCGATGCGCGGCAACAGCTCGCGCAGCGGACGATCGTCGCGCAGCTCGAGAAGCAAGGCGCGGAGGGCGCCTGGTCCCGCCACAACGCGAACGTCGATGACCTCGACGCCGAACCCCAGCCCCCGCCGAGTCTCGAGGTCGAGCGGCGCGGGCACGCCGTCGCACCCGGCCGCGGCCGCGATGGGGATGAGCGCGTCGATGGAGTGCGCCGCGGACAGCAACTCGGCGGCAGCGCGGAGCGTGAGCACGGCGCCACGGTAGGCGCGACACCGGCGACGTCCGGCACCGTTTCTACGCGGCGATCATCGTCGTGTGGCGAGTGGGGCGATGAGGCGATGGGGCAATCGGGCGGTGAGGCGACGGGGGATGAGGCGACTGAGCGACTGGGCGGTCGCGTTCACTGTGCCGTGTACTCTCGGCCCTTCCACCCCACGCGGCTCCCTCGTCGCACCGCACTCGACGCGATGTAGAGCACCACGAGCAATCCGAGCGGATACAGCACCGCGTAGCCGATCGGCGCGCGCATGAATGCGTACACCGCGCCATAAAAGAGCACCGCGGCCGACACGCCAATCGCTCCCCAGATCAGCCACGCCGTCGACGCCACGCCGAGTGCGCCGAGCACGAGTGCGACAACCGGCGCGAGACCCACCAAAGGCGTTGCGACGAGCAACGCCGGAAAGAGCGATCGCCCCAGACGGCCACCGAGCACGGACTCGCGTCCCCCGGCGAAGATGTTCTTGCGCCAGCCGTCCACCAACTCGCGGAGCGACGCGTACATGTGCGTGGACAGGAGACTCGTCCCCATCATGAGCGCGATGCGTCGCCCCGCGCGAACGAACTCCTGTGCGAACGCCAGATCTTCCGCGGCGCGGCCGCGCACGAGCGCGTGCCCGCCGATCGCGTCGTATGCGGCGCGTCGCACCAGAAGAAACTGCCCGTTGGCGATCGCGTTCTTTGGATTCGTCGTCGTGCTCACGTCTTCGGTGCCTCCGTACCGAAGTGCGAGGATGCCGAAGACCTGCGGCTGCACGATGCGCTCCCAGAAGCTGTGCATCTCCTGATGCCCGGCGATGCTGAACAGATCGGCATCGCGGCGACGGAGCGCATTCACGGAGCGCGACACGAGCGTCGGCGTATGACGCGTGTCGGCGTCGATGAACAGGAGCAGCTCACCGCGCGCCTCGGCCGCGCCCGTCGCGCACGCCCACTGCTTGCCGAACCAATCCGGCGGTAGTGGCGGCGCATCGATCACGCGGAGACGAGGGTCTTCCCGTGCGATCGCGCGCGCGACGTCCCCAGTGCCGTCAGCCGAGTGGTCGTCGACTACGATCACCTCGACCGCGGGGTAGGTCGTCGTCAGCACGGAGCGCACGCAGCGCTCGATGTTCCGCAACTCGTTGCGCGCCGGAATCACGATGGACACGAGCGGCGCGGGCACGGGGGGGTCCGCCGGCTCGTTCTCGAGCAAGCGCGAACGAACCGACCGCGCCAGTCCGATCGCCGGTCCAAGTACCCAGGGCAGCGACCAGAGGATCGGCGCCGCGGCGGACATCAGTCTCCCGCGAGAGCCTGCTGCGGCGCAGCCTGCTGCTGTCCGCCGCGCCCGAGAATCGTCGCGGCGGCCATCTGTCCCGTGACGTTCGCCGTCGTGCGGAAGATGTCCGGGATCGTGTCCACGCCGAGCAAAATGCCGATTCCCTCGATCGGCAGCCCCACGCTCGACAGCACCGGTACCATTGCGATGATCGAGCCGCCGGGAATCCCCGGCACGCTGAAGCTCGTGATCACCGCCGTGGCGACGATCGTCGCCAGTTGCGCGGGAGAGATGGTGATGTCGTAGAGTCGCGCGATGAAAAGCGCGCCCGTCGTGAGCCCCAGCGTCGCCCCGACGCGAAAGAGCGCCGTCGCGAACGGAAGAAAAAATCCCGTGATCTCGGCCGGGAGGCGCAGTGTGTCGCGCCCGGCCTCGATGAGCGCCGGCAGCGCCGCGAGCGACGACCGCGAGCTGCTGGCGACGACCTGCGCCGGCGCCACCGCGCGCGCGAACTGGCGGAGCGAGATACGCCCGCCGATCGCCGCCGCGGGATAGACCACGACGAGCGAGAACGCCACGACGAGCGCGGAGACGAGTACGACGTACGCCGCCAGCGCGCCGACCGCTGACATCCCCAGCCGTGCGACGAGTGGCAGCGCGAGGGCGAATACCCCAATCGGCGCGAAGACGAGAATCCAACGCACGGCGGCGAGCATGGCTTCCATGATTGCGCGGAAGAACGCGACCACACGATCCCGCCCCGGGGCGTCGATCGAGAGCAGCGCCAGCCCGAAGATGAGCGAGAAGACGATGAGTGGGAGCATCGCGCCGTCCACCATCGCGCGCAGCGGGTTGGCCGGGACGAGCGACACTAGCCACTGCGCCGGCGTCTGAATCGCCTTGGAGCTTTCGGTGATGCCGCTCGCCGACGACGCGGCGCTCGCGCGCAGGCCCGCCGCGGCCTGCGGATCGAGCGATATGTGCGCCAGCACCGGGGGCGCCACCAGCGCGGCGGTCAGCCCCGACGCCGTGAGCAAGACGAGAAAGATGAGGATGCCCCGTCGTCCGATCCGTGCCACCGCGGCTCGATCGCGCGACGACGCGATCCCGGAGATCAGGCTCGATACCACGAGCGGGATCACCGTCATCCGAATGGCGTTGATGAACAGGGTGCCGACCGGCTCGACCCACGCGACCACCGTCGGCGCGAAGGGAGCGTTGGTCGCGCTGAGCAGGAGACCGACGCCCAGCCCGAGGACCAGGGCGATGAGAACGCGCGTTGTGAGCGACACGACGACGAAGCTACGCTCCAGGCCGTCATGCCGCGAGCGTCGGCCCGCGTTCTGAGAAGAAAAGCGAGGACGTCGTCGCGACGACGTCCTCGCTCGCGCACCCTTCCCGACTCCGACTGATCAGGTGTTCGCGCTGCTTGCGTCTCCGCTACCGCTCGCGCCCTTGTCCCGGGGGTTGTTTGGGTTCGGGTTTGGGTTTGCGTTCGGATTCGGGTTCGCGTTGGGTGCGGCGTTTCCCGCGCCGAATTGCCGTGAGCTGCCAGAGCCGCCCGAGCTTCCGCCCAGCCGGTCGCGGTTCGAGTCCTTGTCGAAGTCCCGATCGCGTTCGACGTCCGAGCGGTCACGCTGCGTTCCGCCCGAGCTCTCGTCCCGACTGCTGCCGCCGTACCCGAGGTCATCGCTATCGCGCGAACCTGGCCGCTTCGTGCTCGGGTTCACGTCGCGGTTCTTATCGCTCGGCGAGCCGCTCATCCCGTCACCTTGATTCTCTTGGCGATCTGCCATACCCGTTCCTCCCGCTTGTGAAGTTCGTTAGCCGGCACGATCGACCGATGTCAACCACTCAACCGCCGGCGGGCGGCCACTACCACGCACGCGAAGTGCCAGACGGTTCTATAGTTCTCGAATGAGCTCGGCAATGCGATTTCCTCCGCTACTCTCCGCTGGCGCACGCGTCGGACTCGTCACACCCGCCGGACCGGTGCGTGGCCGCGAAGACGTCCATCGCGCCGAGGCCGCCGCGCGACGCATGGGATGGGAGCCCGTCGTCGGACGACACGTGCTCGAGCGTGACGGCTATCTCGCGGGAAACGACGGGCATCGCCTCGCCGATCTCAACCGCTTCGCCGCCGACGATGCGATCGACGCCATCTGGTGCATCCGCGGCGGCTACGGCGCGATGCGCCTGCTCGGCGGTCTCGACTACGCCGCGTGGCGGCGCCGTCCAAAAGCGCTCATCGGCTACTCCGACATCACCGCGCTGCACGCGGCGATCGGCCCGCGCGCCGAGCTCGTAACCTTTCACGCGCCCACCGCGCGCGAAGAGATGATCGCGTCCACGGCGGACTCGTTCGCTCGCGCGGTGGTTCATGGTGCGGACTCCTGCGGTGTCGCGACCGAGGGCCACACGCTCGTCGGCGGACGAGCGCGCGGCCGGCTCGCCGGCGGCAACCTCGCGCTCCTCGCCGCGCTGTGCGGCACTCCTTACGCGCCGTCGTTCGACGGGGCGATCCTCGTGCTCGAGGACGTCAACGAGCCGGTCTACCGCATCGACCGCATGCTCGCGCAGCTCCGGCTCGCCGGCGCCTTCGACCACATCGCCGGCGTGGCCTTCGGCCAGTTCACCGAGATCCCGCCGGACCCGATCAACGAAGTACGGCCGCTCGACACGCTGCTCCACGAAGTGGCCGCATCGCTCGGAGTTCCCTGCGTCGCCGGCATCCCGATGGGCCACGTTCGGGAGCAGTGGACGTTCCCGCTGGGCGCGGTGGCGGAGTTGGACGCGGACGAGCTCTCGCTGCGGGTGGACAGGACCTAGGCTCTGGGGTCTCGGGTCGAGCGTTTGCAAGACATGAGTAACTTGCAGGTCGGTTCAACCCGACTCCCTAGCCCCCAATCCCGATTCCCGAGATGAAGTCCGGCCTCGAACTCATCAACGACGCCAAGTCGCGCATCAAGCAAGTGACCCCCGAACAAGTCGCCGAGATGCAACGGCGCAACGAAGAGGTCGTGCTGCTCGATTGTCGCGATGGGCCCGAGGTGAACCTCGGGCGCATTCCCGGCGCGATTCACATTTCCCGCGGCAATGTCGAGACGAAAGTCGAAGCGATCATTCCGCGGGACGCGCACGTCGTGATCTACTGTGCCAGCGGCAACCGCTCGGCGCTCGTCGCCGACACGATGCAGCAGATGGGCTATTCGAACGTCGCGTCGATGTCGGCCGGCATTCGCGGGTGGATGGAGATCGGCGGCGACGTCGAGTGAGCATCACCGCGGTCCCCTTCGAGCTCACGGGCGCCGATGCGCGCCCGATTCGCGGCGACGCCTTCGTCAACAGCGAGGCGACCGCCTCGGTCGTGCTCTGTCACGGCCTCAAGGGGTTCGCGCGCGGCGGCTTCTTTCCGTTTCTCACCCGCCGACTGAACGACGCCGGCTTCACCGTCGTGACGTTCGATTTCTCGGGGAGCGGAGTCGGCGACGATCGGGAGAACTTCACGGACCTCGAGGCGTTCGCCGCCGACACGTTCACCAACCAGTTGCACGACGTCGACGTCGTCTGGCGGGAAGGGCAGCGGCGGGGTTGGCTGAGCCAGCCGACAGGCCTGTTCGGTTTTTCGCGCGGCGGAGGGATCGCGATCCTTCATGCCGCGGCCAATCCACGTGTGCGCGCTCTCGTCACCTGGTCGGCGATCAGCTCGGTGAATCGCTGGTCGGCCGAAGTCCGCCAGGCCTGGCGCGCGCGGGGCTACGGCGAAGTGGAGAACACGCGCACGAAGCAGGTGATGCGCGTGAGCACCGCGATTCTCGACGACATCGAGCAGAATGCCGAGGGGGGTCTCGACATCCTCGGTGCGGCGAACCGCATCACAGTTCCGTGGCTGATCGTCCACGGTACGGCCGACGAAACCGTTCCCGTGCACGAAGGACGGCAGCTCCACACCGCCTCAGGCGACCGCGCTGAGCTCGCGCTCGTCGAACGCGGCACCCACACGTTCAACTCCGCGCACGGCGTCGTCGATCCGCCCCCTGAGCTGGCCGCCGCCACCGATCGCACGATTCGATTCTTCCAATCGAATCTCGAGGCCTGACATGTCGCCGCTGGACGCCCTTCTCGCGCACCCGGACATTGCGCGGCTGGCCGAGTCGCTGACTGCGCGGCCGGGAAACAAGCAGGCGTTCGTGGGACCGGTGCGCCCCGCGGCGATCGCCCTCGTCATTCGTGCGGGCGATACAGGTCATCACGAGTTGCTCATGATCAAGCGCGCCGAGGCGGAGCGCGACCCATGGAGTGGCCACATCGCGTGTCCCGGGGGACGCATGGAGCCCGGCGATGCCGATCTCGCCGAGACGGCGATCCGCGAGACGCGCGAAGAAACCGGGGTTGATCTCGCGCGCGACGGCCGCATCCTCGGCACCCTCGACGACATCAGTCCGCGCACGCCGGCGCTGCCCCCGATCATCATCCGCCCCTTCGTTGCCGCGGTGCGGCCCGACGTCTCGATCGTGCCCAGCGACGAAGTCGCCGAGGCGTTCTGGGTGCCACTCAGTGCATTACGTGAGACCAGCGCGTGGGGCACCGGCCTCGTGCAGATCCGTGGTATGGCCGCGCGCGAAGAACGTGTCTTCCGCCACGGCGAGTACACGGTGTGGGGACTGACGCATCGGGCGCTGTCGCAATTGTTGGAACATCTTGGTCGGACTGGATAAGAGTCGGACAGTCGGACAGGACGACAGTCGGACAGTAGTAAAAGCGAAACGACCTCGGGGCGATGGTGCCTCCCGAGGTCGTCCCTGTCCTCCTGTCCTCCTGTCCTCCTGTCCCCCTGTCCTCCTGTCCTGCTGTCCGACTATCTCAATCGTCCCGCACTCACAGAGACAACGATCGCTCTCGGGGTTCCGGGCTCGAACACGGCCGGGACGTTGTTCACGCGATCCGGGTTGAGGAACGCCGAACCGATGTACTTCTTGTCGGTCACGTTGCGGATGCTCACGAACCCGCGCAGGCCCCACCCGTTGGCCGCGACGATCGGACGACGCAGCTCCGCGGTGAGGTTGAAGATCGCGTACGACGGAATCTCGACCACGTTGGCGTCGTCGGCGTGGTACGTCCCCACGTATTCCATCTCTCCCTTCACGCGAATGCCGCGAGAGCCCGGGATCTCCGTCCCCAACGAGACATTGGCGAAGGCCGACGGGATGCCGACGATGTCGTTGTCGCTGTAGTTGGCGCTGAAGCCCGGCCGGCCGAGGAACGTCGAGTCCACGACGTACGACTTGTAGGTGTTCTTGGACAGCGTGAGCGCGATGTCGCCGAAGACGCCGCTGGACGACGTGGCGCCCAGTCCGAGTTCGGCGCCCGATCGGCGCGCCTTGGCCGCGGTCATGTAGTAGCGCCCACCGTTGTAAGGCACGATCTCGTTCGTGACTTCGGTATTGTAGAGCGCCACATCGTACGCGAGGGCGAACCGCCCCGCCGACCGCTGGTTGCCCGCGTCGACCGACTTGAACCCGACCTCGTACGTCGTGGAGCGAATCGGATCGAGCAACGCGTTGAGCAGCGCGGGCGGCGCGCCGGGCGTCGGATCGGTTTCGTTGCCCGCCGGCACTTCGATGCCGCCGCCCAGGTTCGCGTAGAATGCCTTGTTGGCGTCGATCGACCAGCTGAACCCGAGCTTGGGCGTCACACGCGAGTACGTCCGGGCATCCGACGGCACCGGGGGCGTCGGCAAGAAGCTCTTGTAGTAGTACGCGATCTTGTCGTAGCGTGCGCCGGCTTGCACCGAAAACCGATCGTTGAACCGCAGCTCTTCCTGGACGAAGGCGCCGAAGTTGTTCGCACCCTCTCCCTTGTTGTCGCTCAGCGTGGTGCCGCGCGTTCCGGCCGCGGTGAGCGAGTAGAAGAGGATCGCTCCGTCCTGATACGCTTCATCGACGCCGGCCGTGAGGCGCGACGTGACCGTGGGGCTCAGCATCATCGACGTGCGGCCGATCAGGTTGCCCCCGATGTGGTAGCGCGTGAAATCGCGAATGGTGCCGCGTTCCGAGCGCTGGAGATATTTCGGACTCGCGAACACGGTGGACGAGAAGCTCGTCTGGTCGTCGAGCTGGTGCTCGACAGTCGCACCCAGGCGCACGATCCGGTTGTAGCGGCGTTCGTCGCGCGTCGCGTACGTCGCGTTCGCCTGGCGCGGGTTCGCATCCGCCTGCGCCTGCGTCAGCGGTCCGGGGAGGTGCGACAGGTTGTTCACGCCGGAGGCATAGATCCCGAGCCGCGTCCGATCGCCGACCGTTCCCGTGACTCCGGCGTTCAGGACCACTCGGCGGGCGTCGGAATGCGCGCGCCACCCCTCGAACGTCGTGTTCGTGTAGGACGCGAACGCGGTGCCGTTCCCGAGCGGCGCGGCGACGCGCGCGACGTAGCGCGCCATGCCAAACGAGCCGAACACCGGCTGAATCTCGACGTTCGGCGCGCTCACGCTCGGCGCGGTGAGCAGGTGAACGATGCCGCCCGACGCATTGCCGTACACCGACGACGCGTTCGAGCGGACGACTTCGATCGCTTCGGCCGTAGCGAGATCGACGAAGTCGAACGAGGTGCGCCCGTCCGGTTCCGTCTCCGGCATGCCGTCGATCAACACGCGAATACCGCGCGACGTGCCGGCGTTGGACCGGTCGCCGGCGCCGCGAGCGCCGAACCCGCGAATGAGAATGCGAACGTCGCTCGTGCCGTAGCGCGACTGCGCCAGCACGCCGGGCACATTCTTGAGGGCCTCGTCCAGGCCGAACCCGCTCGTCGCGCGCAGCGTCGGCGCGGTGATGGTGTTGACGGCGATCGGCGCGGTGAGCGTCGCGCTGGCGCCGCGGTTCGCCGTGACGTTGACCGCCGGGAGCTTGGTGGCCGAGTCCGGACGAGCGGGGGCCTGCGCGTCGAGCGGCGCGACGGCGCTGAACAGGGCGAGCAGCAGCGTGCCGATCTGCGCACGCGGAACCATGTGAACCATGAGCGGGGCCTCGCTGGTCGAAAGGAACGAAGCCAAGGCAGCTTCGTCGGAGACGGTGTAATTTGCCCGCCGCCCGTCCCGTCGCAAGGCACATGACTGCTAGATGAATTCCGCGTGAATCGAACATGAACGCGAGCCTCATCGGGGCCCAACGGGTTGGTGCCCCGACCGCGCCCCTTAGGTCGCCCCCTTTTCGCGCTCGGCCATCAGCGCGAACGTATTCCCCTCGCTGTCCCGGAATTCGGCGAGCCACAGATCGTGCGTCGGCATCGCCGCGATGAAGTGCGGTTCCCCGACGATGATCGCGCCTTTGTCCACCAGCTCCCGCGCCGCCCCCTTGATGTCCTGGACGAGGTAGTAGAGGATGGAGGCGGGATGGTCGAACTCTTTTCCTTCGGGTGGCGAGAGCATCAGGCGCACGCCGCCGCAGTCGAAGAAGGCGAGCTTGGGTCCGGCTTCGAACAGAAACGTGAGTCCGAGCACGTCGCGGTAGAACGCCACCGCCCGCTTCATGTCGTAGGCGATGATCGCGATCTGACGAATGCTGGAGAGGGAGGTGGCGGACATGGGCGGAGGGGTTGTAGTTAGTTAGACAAGCTAACTATATTATTGCCCATGCCGACCAAGCCCGCAAGAGGGAAGTCGTCCCGGCCGAAGCCGACTGCCGGCGAGATCGCCGACCGTCTTCACTCGGCCGCCATCCACCTGCTCAGACGCCTTCGCCGCGAAGACGACGCCTCCGGACTCCCCGCTCCGCAGCTCTCGGCGCTGTCCGTGATCGTGTTCGGCGGCCCCGTGACACTCGGGGATCTCGCTCGCGCCGAGCAGGTGCGCCCGCCGACGATCACCAAGCTCGTCGCTGCGCTGGAAGCTGCAGGGCTCGTCGCGCGCGAAGTGGACGCGGAAGACAAACGCATCACCCGCGTTCGGGCCACCGAACGCGGCACGACACTACTTCAGCAAGGACGCCAGCGTCGTATCGCGGCGCTCGTTCGCGATCTCGAGGCCCTGACTGCGAGCGAATTGGACGCGCTTCGTCGTGCGGTAGACGTGTTGGAGCGGGTGGTTCGCACGCGAAGGTAGGCCGCTGGCCGACTGGACGGCTGACGCCCCACACGCCCACACGCCCACGCGCCCAAAAAGACACTTGCGGTCCCCGCCGGTCCGGCATAATTTAGGCTTCACTAACTTAGCTTTGAATGCGCGCTAAACACTGCCCAAGCCACGTGGCCACAGAGCTTTGAAAGCCTCCCCACTAGAGCCGCCCGGGCCGGCACGAGACACCCCAGCCCAGGCGGAGCCGGGGTGGCGCCGAGCCCGGGTGGCCCCGAGCCTCCAAGAGGTCTACCGCACCGTTCCGGTCGGCCACGCGACCGTCTTTCGCAAACTCCTCGCGTTTGCCGGACCCGGGT
>Ga0137464_1000579_pt1 | contig 11622 bp, 7 predicted proteins | sample EasRivERMGT814_2_FD_102306 | JGI IMG/M metagenome (GOLD analysis project Ga0137464, IMG submission 102306) | Soil microbial communities from meander-bound floodplain in the East River, Colorado, USA - East River MetaG ERMGT814_2 | ecosystem: Environmental > Terrestrial > Soil > Floodplain ...
CGAGGTTGCCCACGGGGAACACGACGGTGCTCGTGAGGCCGGCGCGCCGCGCCGCGTCGGGGCTCAGGATCACGTCGTCGGGCGACACCTGGGCGCCGCTCGCCAAACGCTCGCGGGCGCGCTGCCGCCGCTCGCTCGACTTCCACCAGTCCAGCGACGCGCCCAGCGTGTCGCCGGTGGCCGTGAGAACATCCTCATGAAGCAGCCCGAGCTGCCGCAAGTGCAGCATGACTTCGGGAACACCTCCGGCCATGAAAACCTGAACGGTCGGGTGGCCGCGCGGCCCGTTCGGCAGCGCGTCGACGAGTCGTGGCGTCGCCCTGTTGACGCGCTGCCAGTCGGCGACCGTCGGCGGAGTGAGGCCCGCTGCGTGCGCGATCGCCGGGATGTGCAGAAGCAGATTGGTCGATCCACCGAACGCAGCGTGAACCAGCATGGCGTTCTCGATCGCGCGCGCCGTGAGGATCTTGTCGAGCGTGATGTTCAGCGCGTGCAACCGCACGAGCGCCGCGGCCGAGCGACGGCCAAGCTCGAGCCATGACGGTTCGCCGGACGGAGCGAGCGCGCTGTGGGGAAGGGCGAGCCCCAGCGCCTCGGCAACGACCTGCGACGTGGCCGCGGTGCCGAGGAACTGACAGCCGCCCCCCGACGATCCGCAGGCGCGGCACCCCATCTCCGCGGCGTAGTCGATGCTGACCAGATCGTAGGCGAATCGCGCGCCGAGGCTCTGCACCTGGCCGGCGTCTTCGGCGCCGGCGGCGGGGAGGGTGACGCCGCCGGGAACGACCACGCCCGGCAACGACCGGCATCCCGCCAGCGCAAGCATCGTGGCCGGGAGGCCCTTGTCGCATGTCGCCACGCCCATGACGCCGCTCGCCGTCGGCAGGGACCGGATGAGCCGGCGCATGACGATGGCGGCGTCGTTTCTATATGGAAGGCTGTCGAACATCCCGGTCGTGCCCTGCGTGCGACCGTCGCAGGGGTCGCTGACCGCCGCCGCGAACGGAATGGCGCCATGCCCGCGCAGCGCTTCCGCGGCTTCGCGCACGAGCAGGCCGATCTCCCAGTGGCCGGTATGATACCCGAGGGCGATGGGGCGGCCGTCCTCAGCGCGCAGGCCACCGGCGGTGCTCACGATCACGTACTCCGGCCCGCCGAGGGCGGAGGGACTCCACCCCATGCCGACGTTCTGCGTGAGGCCGAACAGGTCCCCGCTCGGCGACTCGCGCAGCATGCGCGCCGTGAGGGGTAGCTGTCCGGGCGGTCCGGTACCGGCGATGCGTCCTGCCGAAACAGTGTCGGCCGCACCGAGCACCGATTCGATCGGTGGCACGACCTGGGGTGGGGGCATTCGCCAGATGATATGATGACTTAGGCGACGTGCGCTAGTGGGATCGTTGCATCGGCCCAGACTAAGAATCAACCGCGGATTTACACGGATGGCTCGGATCGCCCCGCCCGCGTGGGCGAGGCAATCCGCGTCATCCGCGCAAATCCGCGGTGGAACGGTGGGCGTCTAGCGGTTCAACCAGTACGCCAGCTTCACCAGGAACGTGTTGTCGGGGTGCAGCGCGAAGAGGTCGCGATAGTCGCGGGTCCACGACTGATTGCGATTGGGGTTCGCCGAATCCTGGCGGCCGTGCGCCCAGACCACGAACAGGGTCGACCCCGGCCTGTACTCCCAGCGCACCACGGCGTTGGTCCGCAACTGTGTCACCTTGAACGCCGTCTGGGAGCCCGACGGCGCCACAAACGATTTGAAGCGCGCATCGTACGAGTCGGCGCCCGGGGTCGCGCTGGTTTCGCGCACGTCGGAGTACGTGCCCGAGGCGACGAACGGCTGACCGTAGAACTCGAGCGTCAGGTCCGGCGTGACGGCGTAGTTGACGCGCGCGCTGAGCGAGGTCGTGCGCTGGTCGAGATGCGCGAAGCTGTAGTGCGTCGCGCCGGCGCTGTCGACGACGTTCGCGTACCACTGCGTGTTGTTGTGGTCGTTGGAGACGCCGAGTCCGAGGTTGACCTGCACCTGCTGGGAGACGATGACGTTCACGTACGGGCTCAACGAGGACCCCGTGCTTCTGCCTTCGTCGCCGTACGACAGGTTCACCCACATGCCGCCGGAGACCGTCTTGCGGCTGTCCGAGTTCACGCCGCCCCACGGATAGAACCCGCGCGACTGACGCAGCACGGGTCCGCCGCGCGTGCAACGGTCGCAATAGCTCGGGGTCAAGCGCGACGCCGTTCCGCCGAGGTGTACGTCCCAGTTGTTGTTGAGCCCCATGTGGCCGTTGAAGTTCAACGCGTTCTCAAGGCGTGTGCCCGAGGTGTTCCAGGTTTCCCAGTGATTGCCGTTGATCTGTGCCCACCGATAAATGCCGCGCGCCTCGCGGAAACTCAGCGCGGCCCACGTGCTCCAGTCGAGAATGTCGGCGCGGCGCAGGTAGCCGATGTCGTTGACGTCGAATCCCGGCGACTGGCGCACGATGCTCGTCTCGAAGCGTGTGACGCCGCCGCTGTACTTCCCGAACTTGAGCTGCTCGGCGTGTCCGCCGAGCGAGGTGCGCGTGGTATCGAGATCGAGGTCGTCGCCCGGCTGCTGGTAGTAGTGCACCGAGTTGCGCTGCGTGCGCGCGATCACGGCGGGCGTTCCCGTGACACGCGAGGTGGCGAACTGCGCGGCCAGCTCGTACTGCCGCTGATGGAAGCGGTTTCGGAACGTGGCGCCCGTGGTGTAGGCCGTTCCGTGAAGGTACGGGTCGCTCGCCGCGTCGAGAGAACGGTTGACCGCCGTGGCAATCACGCTCGCTCCCGCCTCGCCGCCGCGCAGATCGCGCTGCGCGCGCAGGACCGCGTAGTTCGTGAGCGGTTCGACGGTTTGGTTGTTGACGCCCTCGACGCGCGGCGTGATGGCGTCCAGAACGCCGAACGAAAGCCCGTCGCGCGTGCGGCCGGTGAGCTTGCCCGCGGTGGCGATCGGCGTCGACGTGGCGGTGGTCGCGTCACCGTACAGGCCGCGCAGCGACGGCGACCGGCCGATGCGCCGCGAGTAGAACAACCCTTCGTTGGTACTGCAGTCGACGACGATGTAGCAGTTGAGCTGGAATCGATACAGCCCGGTACCTTCGACGAAGAACGGCCGCCGCTCGGAGAAGAAGGTCTCGAAGGCGGTGAGGTTCACCACCGCGGGGTCGGCTTCCACCTGGCCGAAGTCCGGATTGACCGTTGCGTCGAGCGTTGCGTTGGGAGTGATTCCAAACTTCAGGTCGCCACCCACTGTCGCTTCCTGCGCGCGTGCGAAACGCGAGTTGGGCATCACACGTTGCACGTTCTTCGTCACGAGGTATGGCGACACCTCGAGGCTTCGCGCCGTGGTGATGCCGGAGAGACCGACCAGCTGTCCGAGCTGCGAGCTGATCCCGCTCTTTTTCGGCGACCAGAGCGGCCATGCGACACGCTCCTTGTATCGCTCGATGTCGCGCCAGATGCCGAAGCCGAACGTGTTGGTCTCGCCGGCGCTGTACCGCATTTGCGACAGCGGAATCCGGTATTCGGCGGTCCAGCCCAATGAGTCGATGCGCGCGACGACGTCCCAGATGCCGTTCCACGAGCCGTCTTCGTTTCCGTCGTTGCTCATCGAGAAATCGCGCTTCACACCGTCGGGGTTCACCGCGAACTCGAAGCCCGAGCGTTTGTCGTTGTACGAATCGATGAGCAGCTTGATCTGATCCGAGGGACCCCGCACGTCGCGCCGCGACAGCGCGCGCATGATACTATCAGGATGGGGGTCGAACATGCGAACGAACACGTAGAGGTTCTTCTCGTCGTACGCGACCTGGAACTCCGTCTTGAACTTTGGATCGGCATCGACCCGCGGCTCGAACTGCCGGAACTCGGAGAAACGGGGCGCGCTGCGCCAGATGGCGTCGTTGTCGCGTCCGTCGATCGTTGGCGAGATGTCGGCGCGAACTGCGGTTGCCGTGAGCGGTGCAGCAGTTGCCGTGACCGTTGTAGACGGCTGGCTCTGGGCCGGTGATTGCTTCGGACTGGCCAACATCACTGCGCTCAGGCCAATGAGATGCAAACGCATGCGAAGTCCTATTCCGCGGGTGGTGTGCGGAATTGGACAAGGGATCGCTCGTTTTGGTTGGGACGGGTCGCGACGAATCGATGACGAGTCGTTTCGTAAGCGAAGCGTAAACTCGGTCGCGCCCTGCGCCGTTGCCTAGCGACGCCCGCTCAGCTCGGGGAGCAGGGAACGTCCGCGCGACTGTGGAGGCGCGGGAATGCCGAGCCATTCGGAGACCGTGGGCGCGACGTCGATCGTGCGCGCGGGGCCAACGCGTCTCGCCGAAAAACCTGGTCCCACGGCGCAGAACACCGTGCGCATCTCCGGTGACACCGACGGGAAGCCGTGTTCTCCGGTCGGTTCGGCGTCCGCCGTGAGAGCACCGGTCGGCTGGTTCATCCACTTGTAGCCCGGCGCGACATCATAGTAGAGATCGCCGCCGGCCGGTCCGCCGAGTCCGAGCGAATCGTGCTCGGTGGCGCGCCAGACCCGCGTTACGATGGGCAATCCGTCGGCGCCGCGCGCGGCGAGCAGCGCGCGCTCGGCGGCGGCCAATGTCATTGCTTCGTCGGCGGGCGGGACGATACCGCCCTTTCGCGCCGTGCGATTGATCGACACCCAGTATCCGTTCGTCGACAGCGCGCGTGATCGCGCGAGATCGATCCGTCCGGCGGTGTCGGCGGCGAGCAACCCCGCCTGCGCCAGCGCCACGTTGGGGCGAAAGACACGCCACGTCGGGCGCATGCCGTGATCCCCGCTCACGAACAAGGCCGCGCCGCTCGCGCGCGCGAGGTCACGAACCGCAGCAAATTGCCGGTCCACCAACGCCCACCCGCGCGCGCGCCAGGGTCGAAGGCGTTCGGCGATGCGCGCGTCGCTGCGCGGCGTTCCCGGCGTGATCCAGCCGAACATTCGGTGGTCCACGTCGTCGCCGAGCGGGAAGTAATGAACGAGCAGCGCGGGATTGCCGGTGCGCCACAGCCACTCGGCGCCACGGATGTATTGCCGCGTCAACAATTCCGCGGTCTCGAGGTAGCGCGCTTCGGCGATGCCGTCGCCGCCGTGAAAAATCGTGCGGCCGAACCCATCGCGGTCATAGAGGAAGTACGCGCTGTTGCCGACCCACCCGCCGATGGCGGAGAGATAGTCGGCGAGAACGTCGGGTCGGTTGGCTTCGACGACGTTCACGACGGGATGAAAGAGCAAGTATCGCGAACCGTCGGGTGAAAGCTCGAACAGCCGGAACGGGATGTAGACGCGTCCCCCGTCGACGGCGATCTGGAGCGGCGGCGAGAAGTGGCGCGCCAGTGGGCGGTTACGCGCCGTGTCGCGTTCGACGTCGGCAACGCGCACGGTGACGCCGCGGGCAACGTCTCGCTCGGCGGCAATGATCGCGCTCGTGTACCGCCCGGACTCGCCGGTGAAGAGCGCGAACACGGAGTCTCGTCCGAGTCGCCAGGCGATCTCGCGCGGCGGCGGTGCTCCGGTGGAGAGACGCTCGAGCCCGCGCCACGCGGTAGCTGCGTGCGGGGGATTGGATCGTTCGTCGAGCACCGCTCCCGTCGCGTATGTGCGGTTGTAGCCGTTCAAGACGCGCACTGTCTGGCGCGAGAGCAGCGCCGCGGCGTTCGCGCGGGTCGCGACGAGCGAGTCGCTTTCGTCGCGCGAATCGATGGGCGGATAACCTGGGGCTTGAGGCGCCTGCGTCGCGTGATGCGCGGCGACCGGCAGCCCGGCGCGCGTCGCGGTGATCCAGATAGGCTCGGCGCGCAGGTTCGGGACGAGGTACCCGGAGACGCCGTCGAGCACGGTAAAGTTGTCGCGCGGCAGACGGGGCACGTCGTTGCCCGCGATGCCGTTCACGTTTCCATATATGCCGGTCCAGAGCGAGGCGTGCCCGGCGGCGGTGACGCTGGGGAATGCGGGGCGCGCCCACGCGGCGCAGGCGCCTTCGTCGAAGAGAGCGTGCAGCGCCGGCGTGCTCGCGCGATCCAGCGTCGAGCGCAGTCGCTCCTCGTTGAACGAATCGATGGAGACGAGGATTGCGCGCCGGGTCGCCGGCGTCGCTTCGGACGACGGCCGGGCCGGCGCACACGCTACGAACACGAGCGCGGTTGTGATCACTCGCGCTGTCATTCCGAGCGAAGCGAGGAATCTCACGCGCGTTGGGTTGACGAGATCCTCGGGGACGGTCTAACGAAGGCGTCCGCCGTCGAACCGGTCGAGGAGCCGGGCGGCGATGCAACGTCCGAGCTCGGCGCCGGCGGTGTTCGACATCGGATAGTGGATGCCGCCGTAGATTCGCGACAGACCCGCTTCGTCGGCCGCGGCGCTGAACGATGCGAACCTGCGCACCGGATGCCCGATCGAGAGGCTGGTGCTATCGTCGAAAGGTCCCGAGCCGAGAATCCCCGTCAACGTCGCCGCGGCGGCGGCCGAAACCGTCGAGTGGCCGGAGAAATACTCGGGGAAGGGCGGCGTCGGAATGGCGGGTTCCCACTCGGGATCCATCGTTGCGCGAATGAAGCTGCGCGGCCGGATCACGTTGAACTTGAACTTGTAGCCCCAGGTGGCGATGAACGCGTCGGCCATGGACGCGCTGGTGAGCGTCATGAGCCACGCGGCTTCCTCCGCCTTGAGCTTGCGCTCGGCGACCATCTGACTGGCGATCGAAAGCCAGTGACCGACGGGCGTTCCCGATTCGCCGCCGTTGTCGGCCCAGTACAGCGCGGTGGCACGCTGCTCCGGCGTGAGTTTCTCGCGCGTCTCGTAGACGTGCCTCGCTTCCTCGTACAGCGGCGTGCCGGGCTGCTCCGAGTACGCGGGCGGTGGCGGCGCGGGACACTCGTCCCACTGCTTCATCACGAAGAGGCGGTTGTTTCCCCAGAACGGCTCGGTGACGCCGGCCATGTTGGCGGCGGGCAGCGTCGAGATGCCCGGGCGCTTCTGCCGATCGAGAATGAGACCGCGATCGCTGGCGCTTCCCGGCGCCATCGCGTTCGTGGGATTGTTGGGGACTATGAGCTGCGTGGCGGCGGACAGGGTCTGCGGCGAATACGAGTCGACGGGCGCGTCGTTGATCCACAGCCCGTGGCCGGTGGGAATGACGAATTTCCGTCCGCGCGTGGAGTCGAAACCGTCGGCGTGGGACCAGGCGAGGAGCGCCAGCGCGGTGCGGCGACCAAGATCCTCCGATCGAGCGCGCACTTCGTCCTTGATTCCAAGGGCGGCGCGCGCCGCGAGAATAGAATCGCCGAGCTGCGCGAGCGATGCGCGCGTCGTCGGGAGTCCCTCGCGAAACAGGGAGTCGAGAATGACGCGCTCAGCGGTGACCGCGGTGACGGTCGGATCGTAGCGCTGGCCGCTCTCTCCTTTGGGGAGCGAGGGGAGCCCGTTGAGGTGGCCTTCGAGCGACGGGAGGCCCGGCGTCGAGGCGGCGAGCCCGGAATAGAGGCTGGCGGTCGCGTACATGAACAAGCGCGACGCCACCGGCGGCGAGAGCCGTTCGACGCGAACGGCGCCGTACAGCCGGTGCATCCACTCGGAGATGATGCGCGGGTCGGTTTCTGGGGGTCGGCTGCACGCCGCGAGACTGCCAGCGAGCGCGACCGCCCACAACCGTCGAAAAACAGGTGGGCACATGGGACCAAGCAATTTATGGAGTGGACCAGCAGACGGGCAGGTAAGGCTGACGGCGTGATCTGACACCGTGATCTGACGACGTGCCTAACGTCGAGATCTACGGGCGTTGAATCCTGAGTGTTGAGCACTCACGACGCCGGTACGGGGCGATCTTACGCGCAGCAACGGTTGGTCGTCCTCTATGGTATGACCGACCCGACGGCCCACCGAACCGCGCGGCGACCGACTCCGCTCTACACCAGGGTCGTTTCTGGTGCGTCGTCCGCGGCCGGGGTGAGTCTGTCCGAGGTACTTGGCGCGCTGTCGTACGCGCTCGATCTCACCGAGGGGCAGCCGCCCGGACACACCGTTCGGAGCTGTCTCATCGGGATGCGGATCGCCGATTCCCTCGATCTGTCCCCCGCCGATCGATCGGCGTTGTACTACGCGCTTCTGCTCAAGGACGCGGGCTGCTCGAGCAACGCGGCGCGCATGGCGGCGGTGTTCGGCGCCGACGATCGGTTCATCAAGCCGCGCATGAAGGTCGTGGATTGGCACGATCGTCTGCGCCTGGCGGTGAACACGGCGCGCAACGCCGGCGCGGGAAGGTCGATCTTCGCGCGGGTGCGGCATTTCGTCGCCGTGGCGCGGACCAAGAACCTCACGCGCGATCTGATCGCGGTGCGGTGCGATCGCGGCGCCGGAATTGCCCGGCGCCTGGGGTTTCCGGAGGCCACCGCCAGCGCGATTCAGTCACTCGACGAACACTGGTGCGGACTCGGCTATGCCGAAGGGCTGGCCGGGGATTCGATTCCGCTGCTGGCGCGCATCTGCAACATCGCGCAAACGGTGGACGCCTTTCTGGCGAGCGGAGGGCCCGACGCGGCGCTGCGCGTCGTGCGGCGGCGCCGCGGCACGTGGTTCGACCCCCAGTTGGCGGCGATCGTGCTCTCGTGGCGGAAAGACTCGACCTGGTGGCGGACGATCCGCCGCGACGATGCCGCGGCGCTCGTGCTCACCGCGGAACCGGCGGATCATGTCGAGCGGGCAGACGACGCGCGTCTGGATGAGGTCGCGCTGGCGTTCGCGGACATCATCGACGCCAAGTCACCGTACACGTACCGCCACTCGGCGCGAGTCGCCGGCTATGCGCGCGCGATCGCCGGGGCACTCGGCATCGACGAGACGGAGCAGCGGCGCATCTACCGCGCGGGACTGCTGCACGACGTCGGCAAGCTCGGCGTGTCGAGCCGGATCCTCGACAAGAACGGCTCCCTGACGCCTGAGGAGTGGGCCGAGGTGCGTCGCCACCCCGACAATACCTTTGCCATCCTCTCGCGCGTCACGGCGTTCGCATCGTTCGCGTGGACGGCCGCAATCCACCACGAAAAGCTCGACGGCTCCGGCTACTCATGGGGGCTCGAAGGCTCGCGGATCGATCAATCCGCGCGGTTGCTCGCCGTCGCCGACATCTACGACGCATTGACGTCGGACCGGCCGTATCGCCCCGGGCTCTCGCCGGCGGATGCCGTCCGCATCCTCGAGAAGGATGCCGGAACGAAGCTGTGCGCGCGCTCGATCGACGCGGTGCGAGAGCTCACACGCGCCGGCGAGTGGAGGGTGTGAGCCTTATTTGATCACGCCGCGAACGCGGAGCCAGTTCGCGAGCAGCTTCGACCACTCCGACAGCGCGGCGTCGGAGTTCGCCAGGCCAACGCCGTGTGGGCCGCGTTCGAAAATGTGCATCTCCGACGGAACGCCGGCGCGCCTGAGCGCGAGATAGTAGTGCACGGCGTTCTCCGCCGGCACGGTCGCGTCCTCGTTGGTCTGGAAGATGAACGTCGGCGGCGTCTCCTTGGTCACGGCCTTCTCACCGGAGAGACTCGCCGCCAACGCCGGATCGGGATTCGCGCCGAGAAGGGCGGTTCTGGAGTTCGCGTGCGTCCACGGCTCGGTGAGCGAGATGACCGGATAGCCAAGGATGGCGACGTTGGGGCGGCTCGATACGCGATCCACGATGTCGGCGGCACTCGCGTTGCCGGCGTCGAAGTGCGTGCTCGCGGTCATCGCGAGATGTCCGCCGGCGGAGAACCCCATGATGCCGATGCGCGTTGCGTCGATACGCCAGTCCGTGGCGTGCGCGCGCAGGAGACGGATGGCGCGCTGCGCATCGCCGAGCTCGATCGGGTGATGATACCGCGGCCCGAGCCGGTAGCGCAGCACGAACGCCGCCATTCCGAGCGAATTGAGGTAGTTGGCGACTTGACGCCCTTCGTGGTTCGACGCGAGACGGAGATAGCTGCCGCCCGGACACACGACGACGGCCGGCGTGTTTGCCGTCATGTTGCGCGGCAGGAACACGGTGACGACGGGAATGTCGGTCGTATCGGTGCCGAGCGCGCCGGGCGCCGCGCCTGACCACAGCGGAATGATCTGTCCGTCCTGGATCGGCAGCGGTTGTTGCGCCGCGGCGACGGCGATTGGCAGGCCAAGCAAAGCGCCGGCGAGAATGAGACGAGATCGTGACATGGTCGCACAACGAAACGCCCCTCGTGCGCATTGTCCAGAGGTCGCGATGCGGTCCGATATCGCATCGGCCGCCAAAACGCGTAGCTTTGACGACGCCCGGCGCGACACGGCCGGCACACCGTCATACACGGAGAACGCCGATGACCGACCTTAGTCGACGCACGCTGCTCGAGCGTTCGGCCGCGGTGGCGGCCGGCGTCGCGGCGACGACACTATTCCCGCACCAGCTCACGGCCGCCATGTCCACTCCGGCATCCGATCGATCCGTTCCGCCGGCGCGTCTTCGCTTCGCCGTCATCGGCATGAACCATGGCCACATCTACGGCCAGGTCGACGCGACCGTCCGCGGTGGCGGCGAGCTCGTGTCATTTTACGCGAGGGAACCCGCGCTCGCGGCCGAGTTCGCGCGGCGCTACCCCGCGGCGAAGCAGGTGGGCGACGAGCGCGCGATTCTCGAGGATCCGACGATCCAGCTGGTGGTGTCGGCGAGCATTCCGAACGAGCGGGCGCCGCTCGGCATTCGCGTCATGCAGCACGGAAAGGACTTTCTCGCCGACAAGCCGGGGATCACGACGCTCGCGCAGCTCGCCGAGGTGCGGCGCGTCCACGCGACGACGAAGCGCATCTACTCCATCATGTACAGCGAGCGTTTCGAGAACGGCGCGACGGTCCGCGCCGGCGATCTGGTGCGTGACGGCGCCATCGGCACGGTGATTCAGACAATCGGCATGGGCCCGCATCGCATTCATCCGCCGGAGCGCCCGGAGTGGTTCTGGGACCCGTCGCGCTTCGGCGGCATCCTCTGCGACATCGCGTCGCATCAGTTCGACCAGTTCCTGTTCTTCACGGGCTCGACGAAGGCCGAGATCGTCGCCTCGCAGGTGCGCAACGTGCGCCACGCCGACCGGCCGCGGTTCCAGGACTTCGGCGACGTGATGGTGCGCGGCAACGGCGGCACCGGCTACATCCGCGTCGATTGGTTCACGCCGGCCGGCCTCCCCACGTGGGGGGACACGCGTCTCACGATTCTCGGGACCGACGGCTACATCGAGATCCGCAAGAACGTCGACGTCGCCGGCCGCGAGGGCGCGAACCACTTGTTTCTCGCGGACGCGAAGGGTGTTCGCCACATCGACTGCAACGGCACGCCGCTTCCGTTCGGGCGTCAACTCGTCGACGACGTACTGAATCGCACCGAGACGGCGATGTCGCAGGCGCATTGCTTCCTCGCCACGGAGCTTGCTCTGATCGCACAGGACCGCGCGGTCGTCGTGGGCTGACGGTGTCGGCCTCTGCGATTCACGCCGGCAGCGTCATTCGAAACTCGGTGCGCCCGGGGCGCGACTCCGCGAGGTCCAGGCGCCCGCCGTGCAGCTCGGCGATGCGACGAGCGATCGCGAGGCCGA
>Ga0137464_1000593_pt1 | contig 11467 bp, 10 predicted proteins | sample EasRivERMGT814_2_FD_102306 | JGI IMG/M metagenome (GOLD analysis project Ga0137464, IMG submission 102306) | Soil microbial communities from meander-bound floodplain in the East River, Colorado, USA - East River MetaG ERMGT814_2 | ecosystem: Environmental > Terrestrial > Soil > Floodplain ...
TGTCCGCGGCAAGTTCTTCCTTTTCGTCGCGTTTCATATGGACCCGCCGGAATGCGTCCGGATCCTCGAACAGCATGCGATCGTTGAACGCATACTTCGTATCGATCCGGTGACCCAACGCGATGTGTGCAAGCTCATGCGCGACGATCATCGCCAGGCTTGCTTCGTCCGGCAGAACGTCGATCAAACCGCGGCTGAGCACAATCGTGTTCCCGATCGTGAATGATTCCAGCGGCGACGTTAACAACACACGGGCGCGCGTCGGAGGCTCGATAGTGAGGTTGTTTGTCACCTCGAGGTTCGTCGTCACGGTTTCCAGAATCTTGTTGACCTCGCCTTCGGGCGCGATCAGCCCGGCTTTCTGGAGCCGTTGAATGACGTTATCTTCGGCGCTGCGTTGCCAGGCTCGCTGGGCGCGGACCGGCGACATGCCTTCGGCCTCGTCGATGTTGTCCGTGACCTGGTCCGACTCGACGATGAGAGCCGTCAGTTCGTTTTGCGCGGTGGTTTTACCGGCGTTGTAGCCCCACAGCCTTGTTTGTCCCTTGAACCTCAGCGATCGAGTCCCGACGAGATAGCCCAGGTCGGACTCTTCCGTATAGACATAGGCCGGCAGCCATTCGCCCTTACCCATGTATTCACGCCAGCTGTCGAAGTGAAAGTACATCTTGGTGGCTGAAGAGGGGCCATAAGTTCCGTTGAACCGGACGATGTTGTACTCCTGGTCTTCGGCCCAGATTCTTCCCTTGAACGTACCTTTGCTGCCCTTCTTCGGTACGACGTCGAAAACGAGCGTACGGACTTCGCCAAGAAATTCGCGGCGCACGTATTCCCAGTCGTAGTCCTTGCGATCGAATTTTCCGTAGACGACCAGCATCTGCGCAAAGCCGCCGGGCAGATACTTCACCGAATACAGCTGAGTGACCCTGCCCAGGACTTTGTCCGCGATTCCTTCCTTATCGAGCATCGTCTTCTGTTTGCTTTCGGCGTTGAAGTCGAGCTTGCCGAGGAAGTATTTGTCGCCGCTGGGGCGGAATGTGAGTTCATCGTCCTTGTCCAGGTTTTGCAGGTACGTTTCAACGAGGGGATGCAAAGTCCGCATCTTCGCGGACAGAGCCACCTCTTTTGCGACGATCTTGTCGATGATCTGACTGATCGACAAACCGTTGGCCGGAGATGGTGGCTCTGATGTGGTTGGTGCGGTTGTTGTCGGCCGGTTCTGTGGACTCGATTGGCCCGCGACCATTCCGGCGCACGTGAGCGAAATCAATAAAAGGATCAGTGAAGTTTTCGAACGCATGTTACGCATAGTCCCTTCCGTGCAAAAAGCCTTAGTACGCCAATTGGAAAACAATGTGGACTGTGGCCGTCGAATCGACCGGTTGTCCGTTTCGTTGCGCGGGCTTGAACTTGATCTGCTGCGCCGCGCGCAAAGCGCTTTCATCAAGTCCGTGACCTAGTCCGCGAACGATGTTGAGCACTCGCAACTCACCGGACGCGGCAAACACGACGCGCACCAGAACTTCGCCTTCGACCTTCATCTTGCGCGCCGCTTCGGTGTAATCAGGTTTGGGCTTCGATACGATTTCGACCGGTGTTGTCGGAGCTTCCGTTTCAACGCGCTTTCTGGCCGGCTCCGGTGTTGCGGATGCGTTGTCGCTGAATCCACCCTGTTGAACCGCGCGTCCGGAACCTCCGCCTCCGTTGCCTCCTCCGCCTCCCACTGGCGCGACACCGTTGCCGAAGCCGCTACTCGCGACAGTGCCTTTCACGCCACGCGAGCCTCCGGTTCCATTGCCGGCGCCCGGGCCGGCAGGAAGGTCGAATGATCCGAGGCTTGCGATATTGGCGATTTTGCCTGGCTTGCCTTCGCCCTTGATGCCGTTCGGATCCCCGAATCCACCGGTTTGAACCTGCGAAGCCGGCAAGTTGACCGTCGGTTTCGCCGAACTGCCCGTGGAGAATGCGCCCGTCTTAACTTCGAGTTTCGGCGCGGGAACATCCGGTCCTTCCGATTCCAGCCGAGGAGTGTTCTTAATAGTCGGCTTTGGCTTCTCACGGATCACTTCGGGCAGTTTGAGATCCGCTACCTTGGGAGGCTCCTCAGGAGGCTTCGGCTTGGGAGGTTCAACCAAAACGGGTTTCACCGGTGGAGGCGCAACGATCGGCTTCTCCTTAGGCGGCTGAACCTTCGGCGGTGGCGGTTGTCTATACGGAGTAACTTCGAGAATCTGCCTTTCCGGCGGTGGCGGCGCAATCAGCACCGTATCGTATTTGAGCTTGATAGCGTCGGTGAAGACGAGAGGGATTATCAGAAGCGCGGTCAACAGCGCTCCATGAACCACCACACTCATCCAAACCGAGCGTTGTCGAGATCCTTTGAACTCGAGCAATGTGACAAATCCGTTGTACGAGTCGTCTCGATCGCGATCCTTCGTCGTCAAGTTATAGGAATACGGCATAACGCCCTCAAAGGTGCACGAGCGCTGCCGGTCTCGCGAAAATGCGGCAAGTCCTTTTCATGCGATGTCTTACAGGGGTTTCTCCGTAAAGCTGCTAATGGCACGGGCGTTCCTTCGGTTCCCGGCCGAGTTTCCAGGGGTGCACCCGAAGTTAGCCGGGAATAATTAGGCGACCGGTCAGGAATTCTTGTGATAGTTATTTGTTAATGAAAGTCCTCATTGCGGAAGACGATCAGGATTCGCGCGAACTGTTGAGCTGGCTCCTTCAGAAACTTGGATACCAGGTGGTCGCGGCTCCAAACGGAAAGGACGCATGGGAAGCATTCCGAAAGGGGAGATTCCGCCTGGTGATTTCAGATGTGCTGATGCCGGAAGTGGACGGCCTCGAACTGTGTCGCAAGATTCGACGTCACAAGCAGTCGAAGTACACCTACATCATCATCATCACCGCGCTGATCGGAAAAAAGGACTACCTGGAAGGCATGGAAGCAGGCGCCGACGATTTCGTAACCAAGCCGTTTGATCCTGACGAATTGAAGGCCCGCCTTCGCGTAGCGGAAAGAATTATTTCCTTCCAGGAGCAGGTTGCCGCGGCCGAAGAAACGAAGAACCTGGGTACAGCCTGACCTATTCATAGGCCTGCAGACCGGTGATGTGTTCCCCTTTCGGGATCGATCTGATCGCCGATTCGGGTGACACGCCTCCCGGTCTTTGGGCGCACTGATCTCCATCGACGGCGAGGATATGGTCGGTTGCAAAACAAACGTGTCTGGCCAGCCAGCTGCAACCGGCGGTACGTTCATCCGGTATGCTGGAATATGGCTGAGAAAGTTTCACTGGGAAGGCAATCTCGGCCCAACGCCCTGGCTGCAGTAGTGCCTGGCACTTTCTCGGAATGAAGCGGAGATCAAGATCCCCGCTTCATTCCGAGCAGGCCTACGCCGGCCAGTCCGAACGCAAGCAGCGCAATGCTGGCCGGCTCCGGAACACCGGCAACATGCGCTATTCCCACTGCGTCGAAGTCAAAGCCGCGCGAAAAGTCGTCGATTGGAACCTGAGTGCCTTCGAAACGCAGGTAGCTTGCGCCGGCTGGTAACGTAGCGCCGTTGAAGTCCACATCGATACTGAAGTAATCGTAGTACTTCGTTGCGGTGAAACTGCCAATCAGGGCGAACGCAATACCATCCGCGCTCGCGAACAGGTTCCATCCTTCGGTAGCATCCAGTTGGGTGCCGAATACCTTGACATCGGTTCCAACGCCGTCTGCGAAAGCAGACGAGAAGCCTACCGTGACCGCCCATGCTGTCGACAGGTCACCGCCGCCGTAGTCAACCATGCCCGGAACATTGGGGCTAGGCGAGCCGAGAGCGTCAGGTGCACCAAGTATGTTGCTCGCGGCCGCCACACCTTGGTATGGCAGGGTAAAGTCTGTCACCGACACGGCAAACGCCAAACCGGACGGGCTCGGGGCAGTGTTTATTGCGAAAAGCGGCGCCGCCTGGAGCTGGATGGTCGCAACAGACGCAACTAACAAAACAATAGCTAATCGAGTTAAGAGAGTACTTCTCATTGGATCCAAAACCTCCTTGGACAATAGGGATTCAATGGTCATGGCGTGAAGCCGAGCGGAATCACGACACTGAATCTCTGATTTGCGCGGATGGCCTTTGCAGTCGGCGCCCTTGCCGGACCGTCGAGGGACCACGTAACACAAGATTTTGATTGGCTTTTTTGGTATTTTGATGCGCCAATCATGACCGTGATGCCGAAGAACGTTATGTCTTTACTGAGGGTTCAAGGAATGAACCAGCCAGGATTTGCATGAGGGGCGCTCCCGGCGAAGTTACGCTCCTCCTTCGTAATTTCCAACCCGGAGACAATTCAACAGCCACTCGGCTGATGGAATTGATCTACCCCGAACTGAAGAAGCTCGCCCAGGGCCGATTTCGAGGTGAACGGTCCTGTCAGGTCCTGCAACCGACTGCTCTTGTACACGAGGCTTATCTCAGGTTGGTAGAACACAAACAACACAACTGGGAGAGCCGGGCACATTTCTACGGGGCTGCCGCCAATCTGATGCGCCGGATCCTGATTGACTGCGCCCGTGCCCGAGCCGCGGATAAACGTGAGGGAGAGCGGAGTGCGATTTCGCTGGATCAGGCGCTGGCGTGGAGCGACGAGCAATCCACGGACTTGCTCGAGTTGGACCAGGCGCTATGCGAGCTCGAACAGCTTTCGCCCCGTCAGGCACGGGTCGTCGAGTTGCGCTACTTTACGGGGCTCAGCGTACCCGAGGTGGCGCGGGCCTTGGGTGTGAACCCGAGGTCGGTCGATAGAGACTGGGCCACGGCGCTGGCGTGGCTCCGCGGACGGTTGAAGCCATGAGCGAACGCTGGGACAAGGTGACTTCACTGTTCGGAGCGGCTCGCGCTCTGGACCTGCATTTGCGGGACGCGTTTCTGAGAATTGCCTGCGATAACGATGACAACCTGCGCCGGGAAGTCGAAGCGCTTCTTTCGACGGATGTGACGGACGACGGCTTCATGGAGGATGCGCCGTGGGCAGAGCTCGGCAGAGTCCTGGTGGACAGGTCCCTTGAGCCGGGACAAGTCTTGAAGGACCGCTATCGCGTCGAGGAAGAATTGGCGACGGGTGGGCAGGCGCTGGTGTACCGGGCATGCGACCAACTGCTGGGCCGACTCGTAGTGATAAAGCTGATGCGCGCCGAAGGCCGTCGGAACCGTTCACTGAAATCACGTTTTGAACAGGAAATGCAGGCGCTCGCACACATCGATCATCCGGGCGTCGTGGGCATTCTGGACGTTGGCGAGTTGGACGATGGCTCGCCGTTTCTGGTCATCCAGCATATTCCCGGAACAAGCCTTCGAGAGGCGCTCTCGCGAGGACCCCTGCCATGGCCGCGCGCAGCCGCTATTTTGCGGCAGATCGGCGCTGCGCTCGAAGCGGCGCATTCGGCGGGAATCGCGCACCAGGACCTCAAGCCCGAGAACGTCATGTTGCAGCAGCGGGAAGGAGGCGCGGAGACCGTAAGGCTCATTGACTTCGGCATCGCGAAGATTGACGCATCGGGGAACAAACCGCGCCTCACAACCGTGATGGTCGCGGGGACGGTGCGATACATGGCGCCGGAACAGTTCGATGGGAAGAACTCGACGGCATGCGATATCTATTCTCTGGGACTGGTGGCCTGTGAAATGTTGTGTGGTCATCCCAATGTCCGGGCTTTGCCCGACGAGATCTCACGCGAAACAAAGGCGGCGTTGGAGGAGGCCCTGGCTTTCAGGCCGGAGGATCGTCCCGCGGACGTTCATGCCTGGTGCGAACGACTCGCCGAGACGCTCGTCATCGGGCGCAAGCATCATTTCCGCCGCCTTGCTGTCGCGATTGTGTTGTCCGCCATTCTTGTTACCGGCGCTGCGGCAGCGACGAAGTGGTACCTGAACTATTCGCGGGAGGCGGTTCGCATCGTCGAAAAAGTGGGCGCGTTCGATCCGCTGACCGAAGGCTTCAAGACGCACAGTGACATTTTGGGAACGGTTACCGAAAACCCGACGCGTACCGGCTACGATGGATGGACCATTTTCACCGGCAAGCTGGGTTACTACTTTCACAGCTTCACAACGGCGCAGAAGCGGCGCGCGCTCGACCGGGGATGGAAGATGACCGCGGTGATGAAAGTGGATGAGGGCATGATGACCACAGGGGTGGACTTCACAGGTGTCGGCGGCCGTTTCGACATCAACCTGATCCTGGACGGGAATCGGGAAATTGTGCGCCTGTTGACTCAAATAGTTCCCGATACGCGAGGTCTGGAAATCGTCCAAACTCCGGCGCGGGCATACCACCGCTATGAGCTGATCTACGATCCCAGTTTGAAGAGCGCCGACCTCTGGATCGACGGCGAGCGCCGCCTGACAGACTACCGCGGGCACAACCAGTTTCTCGAGGACCGCGGTCTCATGTTTGGAGGCGCCGTGTACAAGAGCGATAGATCTGCGGGCTCGTATCAGTCGGTGCGTGTCGAAATCAATCCGTAACGGCCGGTTACCTTTCGCCCCAACTGAACATCAGACTATTTATTTATAGGCCTGCAGGCCGGTGATGTGTTCCCCCAGGATCAAAGCATGGATGTGATCGGTTCCTTCGTACGTGTACACCGATTCGAGATTGCACATGTGACGGAACACGGGATATTCGAGGGTAATCCCATTGGCTCCCATCAGGTCTCGCGCTATCCGGGCCGTTTCCAGCCCGACTCGAACATTGTTACGCTTCGCCATCGAGGTTTGCGCGAAGTGTAATTTGCCCTCATCCTTCAACCGGCCGAGCCGCCATGCGACGAGTTGACCTTTCGTGATTTCCGTCAGCATGCCCGCGAGTTTTTCCTGAACGAGCTGGAACTGCGCAATCGGTTTGTCGAATTGTGTGCGTCCTTTCGTGTACTCGACAGCGCAGTCATAACACGCCATCGCCGCTCCGATACCGCCCCACGCGATGCCGTATCGGGCCTGGTTCAGACACATCAGCGGCGACTTCAATCCGCCTGACTGCGGCAGGACGTTCGATTCGGGCACCAGTACGTCGTCGAGTATCAAATCCGAAGTCACCGAGGCGCGAAGCGACAATTTGTTCTTGATCTCGGGGGCCTGAAAGCCCGGGGTGTTGGTTTCAACGATGAAACCCTTGATCGCGTCCGGCGCCTTCGCCCAGACGATCGCGACGTCGGAGATCGTCCCATTCGTTATCCATCGCTTCGTTCCGTTCAGCACCCAGCCTTTGTCGGTTCGCCGGGCTCGTGTTTCCATTCCTCCCGGATCCGATCCATGATCGGGTTCGGTCAGACCGAAGCAGCCGATCTTTTCACCTCGCGCCAGCAACGGCAGCCATTTGCGTTTCTGCTCTTCCGTGCCTAAAGCAAATATCGGATACATGACAAGAGCGCCCTGGACGCTCACGAAGCTTCGCAGTCCGCTGTCGCCGCGCTCGAGTTCCTGCATCACGAGCCCGTAAGCGACGTTGTTCATGTTGGCGCAGCCATATTCCTCGGGAAGATTGCCGCCGAACAAACCGATCTCGGCCATTTCGGGAATCAGCTCTTTTGGAAAGGTCGCTTCTTCGAAGTGTTTGTCGATGATCGGAAGCACACGTTCATCGACGAAACGGCGAACAGTGTCGCGAACCATGCGCTCTTCATCGGTCAGTAGATCGTCGATTCGGTAAAAATCGACGCCCTTGAATGCCATCGCTATCCTCCCGCAAAAAAGAAGCTATCATAACCGGTCACTGAACATATGAATCCCGACTCAGCGATGCAGATCATCAAGGAACTTCGCGCTCACGGCCACGAAGCCTACTTTGTCGGCGGCTGTGTGCGAGACATGGTGATGAAGATTGAGCCGGCGGATTACGACATTGCAACAAGCGCGCGGCCGGAAGACATCATCCGGATCTTTCCGAGAACGGAAAGCATCGGAGCACAGTTCGGTGTGGTGCTTGTAATCCATCGAGGCCACCCTTTCGAAGTCGCAACGTTTCGATCCGATGAAGCCTATGTCGACGGCAGACGGCCGACCGGTGTGGTGTTCACGGACGCAACACAGGATGTGTTGCGCCGCGACTTTACGATCAACGGCTTGTTGTATGACCCATTGACCGAGCGCGTCATCGATTACGTCAATGGGCAGGCCGATATCGAGGCGAAAATCGTTCGCGCCATCGGCGATCCCCACGCGCGATTTGAAGAAGACAAACTGAGAATCCTTCGCGCCGTCCGATTCGGCGCGCGGCTGGGATACACGATCGAACCCGCCACTTGGGACGCGGTTCGCGCCATGGCGCCCAAAATCCATCAGGTCAGCAGGGAGCGGATACGAGAGGAGTTGTGCCGGATCCTGACCGAGGGAAGAGCGGCGCATGGCCTGCGGATGCTTGAAGAGTCCGGCCTCCGCGCCGAAATTCTGCCCGAGCTCGAGGTCAACAGCCATATCGGGCAGTCGGTAGGACAACTCAGGAAAAACGCGCATCCCGATTTCGCGTTGGCTGTTTTGCTGCACCATTTGACTCTTCATGATGTGCAGACGATCGTTGAGCGCTTGAAGTTCTCGCGAGCGGAGATGCATCATATAGTCGCCCTCGTTGAGAACCAGCCCCGATTCTCCGAAGTTCGGCAAATGTCCGTGAGCAGCCTGAAGCGGTTCTTCCGTCTCGAGCGATTCGAGGATCACCTGGAGCTTGCGCGCATCCACGCGGTCGTTGCAGGTGTGCTGCCGCTGGACGCGACGTTTGCTCACAGGAAACGGAATGAATGGAGTGACGATGAGATCTGGCCCCAGCCGCTGGTTTCAGGCAACGACCTGATCACGATGGGTTTTTCGCCGGGTCCTCGATTCAAGGAAATCCTTACACGCGTGGAGGATGAACAGCTCGAAGGCCGCCTCTCGACCCCGGAGCAGGCGATGGAGTTTGTGAGGCGCCATTTCGGATCGGCATGAAAGTCGCAGCGATTCTGCTTCTCGTCATCAACCTCAATACCGCGACGCTCACGGAACTGGAGGCGCTTCCGGGTATCGGCCCGGCGCTTGCGCGCCGCATCGTCGAGTTTCGCGAAAAGAGAAACGGATTTCGACGTGTCGAAGAGCTTCTGGCGATACCGGGCATCAGCGAGAAAAAATGGAGGGCGATCCGCGATCAGGTCGTGGTGAAGCCGAGCACGATCGGATCATGATCCGAAACAGGCTTGTTGTCTGACCACAGCTGCGCTACCGCGACTGCGGGCGCCAGCGGCTCGAGTCCTTTTCCGGCAAACCAGTCGAGCTTCATCGAACAGGATCCGCCGGTCCGATCGAGAGCCCAGGTGATGAACCAGAAGCACCAGTTCGGTACCCATTCCCGCATGTTCAGGTTTGCCGTGATGTTGCTCACGTTGTAGTGCAGCGTGCATTCGCCGGGAGTGTTGAAGTCCGGATAGTTGTATCCCCGCCGTCCGAGTTCGCGGAACAGCGCGCGTTCGAACCATCGTTCAGGGTAAGGATAGTGGTTCGAGACCACATGGCGAACGCCCATCAATACGCGCCGAAAGTAGCCAAGGATGGAGTACAGGGCCCGGCTTGCGTCGTGGGTCGTGGTGTTCCAGTCACCGCCTATCAGAACCGGCAGCGCAGGTTCGAGCCGCTCCAGATGATCGAGGACGCACCGCATTTGCAGATGACGATGCCGTTGCGACGAGTGCGCGTCGAGGTGCAATGCGACGGCCCGAAACGCCCCGGCCGGATGATCGACGTCCGCAATGACGGCCCGCTGCGATCCGATGCGTTTTTCCGCGCCCTTCATTTTGTCTTTGCCGTTCGGGAGAGGCAACGAGTGCACCCGGTGCAGCGGAAAGCGCGAGAGCAGGGCATTGCCGTGTAATGACTCCGCGTTTTCTCCGTCTGCGTCCTTCTCGACGCCGGCGCCTTTTGTCAGCGCTATGTAACACGGCGCAAATGCGTAATTCAACCGGAGCGCCGACGCGATCTCGCGCGCCACAAAACGGTTTTGAGTGCGCGCCATTCCGAAATCGACTTCCGAGAGAAGAAGAACGTCGGCATTGACCAGGGCCGGATGCTCCTGAAGCAATTCGGTGACGGCGTCGAGGCGGATTCCTCTTTCGATATTCCAGGCGACGGCGCGTACGTGGTCCCCGGCATCCACGTCGTACGGCGCGAAATCTTCGCGCCACGTGTGGCTGAGAACTCGATCGATATCCGTCTTCAGCTTGCGATACAGACTCGAGCTTTCGAGTTCTCGAGTCGTGTTGAAGCGTGCAAGGTCGCTAAAAGCCGGGCGCAGTGTCTGATGAAACGTGAGCGGTGCGAACATCGAGCAGCCAGTATAACCTCAGAGCCGCGCCGTCTCCCTAGTCCGATGTCTGCTCCATCAGGCGATCCCTTAACTGCGCCGCGATGGCGCTGCGGCTGCCCCGCGGTTCCTTGAGAAGGTACAGCTCCAGCTCGCGCAAGGCTTCCGCGTGCCGTCCCGAATGCAGATAGATATCCGCCAGAGCCAGTCGAACGACGTGGTGCGTCGGTTCGAGCTGCAGCGCGCGGTTGAACATGGGTTCAGCTCGTCTGGGCAGGCCGGTTTTAAGCAATGCCAGTCCGAGATAGTACGATCCGCGCGCCGATGCCGGATCGAGGTCGAGCGCGCGTTTCAGGATGTTGACCGCTTCCGTGTGCCGTCTTGTGGCGACGTAAAGCAGTCCGAGCGCAACGAGTGGCTCGGCTGCGCGCATGTTCAATTCTGCGGCCCGCGACAGCTCTGCTTCCGCCTGTTGCACCTGTCCGGATTTCAGATACTGAAGGCCGAGATGCCGGCGAGCTTCGTAAAAGTTCGGGGCGATCTTCAGCGCATTCTTCAAACGCTGGATTGCCGGCTCCGTCCTGTCCTTTTGAATTTCCGATATCGCCTTCTCGTACTGACTCATGGCACTCCCTGGAATCGAGAGCTGACGGAAATCCACGACCGGCGCGAACGACCGCCCTGCGGCTGTGCCGCGTTGGCTTTCGGAAGCTCTGAACAAGAACAGTTGCACGTTGCGAGGCCCGGCGGCGAGGTCGATCGACTGTTCCAGCGGCAGGAAACCGATTTGGTTGATCCGAAGAACATAGGTTCCAGCCCTCATTACCTCGAATTTGAAATTGCCCAGGCCGTCCGTGATTGTGGATCTGAGAACGAGTTCGCCGCTTTGCAGCTCAACCGGTATCCCGACGTTCGGGTATTCGCCGGAGACGATCACTATGCCGTTGATCACGGCATAGTCCTGGCTCGCAGACAACTCCAGCGGCAATGCGATCAGCAGGAAAATGAAGAAAGACCTTCGGAGCATTCCATTCCCTTTCGAGCGCTCCGTTGCGCGTTAGTAATGTTTGAGATCAGTGGACCGTAACGGTCCGTGGTAGGAACTCAACGCTGAGACCTGTTCACGACTCCAACAGTGAGAATGCCAA
>Ga0137464_1000598_pt1 | contig 11436 bp, 7 predicted proteins | sample EasRivERMGT814_2_FD_102306 | JGI IMG/M metagenome (GOLD analysis project Ga0137464, IMG submission 102306) | Soil microbial communities from meander-bound floodplain in the East River, Colorado, USA - East River MetaG ERMGT814_2 | ecosystem: Environmental > Terrestrial > Soil > Floodplain ...
AACCGGCCCCATCGTCCGCGTTGGCCGGCGAGGCTCCGGCTCTGCGCGCGCAGCGCAGTTGCCACGTCGGAGCGCGTTGCCTGGAGAGCAGGGAAGACCCCGAACAGCAGCACCGAAAGAATCGTCACCCCGGCGGTGAAGGCGAGGATGGTCGGGTTGGGCGCTACGTCGAGTGGGAGCGGAAAGTCGCCGCGACTCGCCATCAGCAGCAGCAGCCTGCTGCCCCAATACGCCAGGAGGAGTCCGAGTGCCGCACCCGCACCGGCGAGCATGGTGCTCTCGATGAGCAATTGCTGAACGATCCGCCCGCGACCTGCGCCGAGCGCCATGCGCACGGTCACCTCACGGCTCCGCCCGGTGGACCGGGCGAGCATCAGGTTGGCGACGTTCGCGCACACGATGAGGACGATGAGTCCGACCGCCGCCATGAGGACGACCAATGCCGAGCCGTACACGGCGCGCTCTCGGGAGAAGCCACGCTCCCCCGCTTCGACGCGAATGGGCTGTCGAGCAAGGTCCTGGTCGAAGCGCATCAGCGAGACGCCGGACAGGTTGGCGCGAATCGATTGGGTCTCGAGCGTCGTGAGCTCAGCCCGCGCGCGCTCCAGTGAGACGCCTGGCTTGAGGCGTCCCATCATCGTGAGCCAGGACGCGGAGCGGTCGCCCAGGAGGCTGCGCTGGCTGCGGATGGCCGGCTGCATCGTCATCGGCAAGAAGACCGCGATCGATTGTCCGACGATGTCGCCGCGGAACCAAGGTGGGGTAACGCCGACGATGGTGAAGGTCGTGCCGTTGACGACGAAGGTCGAACCGATCGCCGAGTGATCCCCGGCGAAGCGGTGCTGCCAGTAACCGTGGCTGATCACGGCGACGGGGTTTTGCAGCGGCGCGCGATCGTCGTCGACAGTGAAGGTGCGACCGGCATACGCGGGCACGCCGAGCACCGCAAAGTAATTCCCCGTCACGAGCCGCCCGCGCGGATGGTCGACGGCCTGTGGTTCGTCCGCGGCTGTCGCGGTGATATTCAACTCGCCGGTCGCGCCGGTGGCATACAGTCCGGAGAGCACGGTGTTGCGGTCGCGGAGGTCGGCGTACACCGGATACGACACGTAGTCGGTCCGTGGCGATCCGGACCACGAGTCGGTGACCGTGGCCGGATCGCCGATCGTTATGAGCTGCTCGGGATGTGGAACCGGAAGGGCGCGCAGCAGGAGCGCGTCCACGACGGCGAAGATCGATGTATTGGCGCCGATCCCGATGGCGAGGATCGCCACGACAGCGAGGGTGAACGTTGCCTGGGCACGCAGTGTACGCGCGGCGTAGCGCGCGTCGCGCATCACGCCGCCGATTCGTTCGCTCCAGCGCATCTTCCGCTCCTGTCCGGCGCCGATGGTGAGACACTCATCGCGGACGGCCGAGAGGTCGCCGAACTGATCGAGTGCCGTGGCAGCGGCGACAGCCGGATCGACGCCGCGCGCGACGAGCTTGCGGGCTTTCATCTCCAGGTGGAACGCAATCTCCTGGTTGACGTCGCGCTCGACCTTGCCTCGGCCGGCGTCGATGCGGAACGCTCTGCGCCACCCGCCCGTCGTCACCGTGACCTCACGCGGTCTCGGGTGAACCGGCCCGCAGCGCGTTGCTCGCGGCTTCGACGAACGCGTGCCAGGAGGTGGAGCCGGATTTGAGCTGCCGCCGCCCCGCCGCCGTCAATCGATAGAACTTGGCCTGCCGATTGTTCTCCGAGAGTCCCCATTCGGCGCCGATGAACCCCGCGCGCTCCAGCCGGTGCAGGGCGGGGTACAGCGTGCCTTCGCCGATGACCATGGCCGATCCGGTCGCGCTCTCCATCCACTCGACGACGCCGTAGCCGTGGCGCGGGCCCCAGGTGAGGGCTTTGAGGATGAGCAGATCGAGCGTGCCGCGGGTGAGGCTGACGTCGAGAGCGTCCATACGCACAGTCTAGTACGCGTTCCCATCGGCAGGCAAGGGGGCACTGCCAAACGGCGCGAACTCCCAGACGGCGCCAACTTCCAGACGGCGCAGACTTCCAAACGGCGCGAACTTCCAAACGGCGCCGACTTCCAGACGGCGCGAACTCCCAGACGGCGCGAACTGCCAGACGGCGCGAACTGCCGCCCTTCGGCCATTCGCGTCCTTCGGCAGTTTGCGGCGTTCGGAAGTTGGCGCTGTTCGGGAGTTTGCGCCGTTCGGGAGTTCGCGCGCCGGACCGCGTTGATGTGATGCTCGGCGGCGTGCAGCTGACAGGTTAATTTCGCCTGATGGTGGCCACCGATCTCGTCAACGACCCGAGACTCGACCGGATCGTTCGAAGCATCGTCGCATCGATGCGACCGGAGCTTGTCGTTCTGTTCGGCAGTCGGGCACGCGGTGACGCGCGGCCTGATAGTGACTATGACTTCCTCGTTGTCGCGGGCGACCTGCCTGGCGCCGAGGATCGGCGAGCGATGCTCGCGGCGATCTGGCAACGCGACCATATCGGCGTCGAGCTCATTACTCGCACCGCCGAACAATTCGAGCGTTGGCAGGACGACCCCGGGATGCTCGACTACATCGCGGCGCGCGAGGGCGCCGTTGTGTATTCAACCGGTAGGGTGGGCTCGCGAACGGCCGGCGATCGTGTTCGAGAAGGGCCGCCGCCGCGTGAAGGATTGCGCATGTGGATGCGCCGCGCCGAAGCGGACTATCGTGAGGCCCACAACTCGTTGACGTCGCCAGACCCGGTGTGGGATGCCATCTGCTTCCACTCTCACGCGGCGGTCGAGAAACTCTTGAAGGCACTCATCGTGAGTCGCGGCACGTTTCCGCCGCGGACACATGAACTGCCGGACCTGCTCGAGCTCCAACCGAGCGAAATACGCGCGAACCAGACGTTGGTCCTCGCATGCAAGCTGTTGGCGGAGCTCTACCCCAAGTCGAGATATCCAGACGCCGGCGAGCCCACCCCGGACGAGGCACGGAGCGCCATCGCTGCGGCCGCTGCGGCGCGAACGGTGCTGCTCGACTGGCTACCGGCCCGCGAGTGATTCGATGCGGCGCCGGTCAGTCGTCCCGCAGCCGCGCCGCCAACGGCGCTCGGAGCAACCGGCGAAGTGGCGCGGCCATCGCGATCGCCGCGGTCAGGCCCAGCACTAGCGGCACCGTACCGATGACGACCGGATCGCCCGCGCGCGCGCCGACGACCACCGTACTCGCGCCGACCGTCAGCGCCGCGCCGAGCAGCACGCCGATCGCCAGCCCGATCAGCGGCGCACGTCCACCGCGCAGCGCGATCATTCGCACGACGTCGCGATCGCTCGCGCCGAGCGCGATCCGGATCGCCATCTCGCGCGCGCGGCGCGATACAATGAACGCCGTCGTGCCATAGATCCCCACCAGCGCGAGCAAGAGACCGAACGCGCCGATCGCCCCGCTCACGAGCGCCGACAGGCGCTGCGGAAGTAGATAGATCTCGAGCGCCTCGTTCAGCGGACGCACCACCGGCAGCGGGAGCGACGCGTCCACTTCGCGCACCGCCTGCCGCATCGCCGCGCCCACGCTCGCTTCGAGTCCGGGGCGCGCGCGGGCGTGGATCACGACGCTTTCGTTGTACCACTGCGCCGCCGGCACGTAGTAGAAATTCGTCGGTGCCTGTCCGGGCGCGCGGAGTTGCGCGTCTCCAACGACGCCGACCACGCGCAACTCCAGGTTGCGGGTCGGTTGAAGCACGGTGAACGTGCGGCCGACGGCCTGGTTCCCCGGCCAGAGCCGCCGTGCCATCGTCACATTGACTACTGCCACAGGCTCTGCGCGTTCGTCGTCGCCCGTCGCGATGTCGCGGCCGCTCAGCACCGGGATGCGCATCGCCGCGAAGTAGCCGCTGCTCACGCGGTTGAGAGGGGCTTGGAAGCCGGGGAGCCCGTTCGGCGCTACGACACCCGGCGCGGTCACGAGCCCGAACGACGACCGCCCTCCCATCGGCAGCTTGGTCGCCAGCGCCGCGACCTCGACGCCCGGGATCGCGCTCACGCGCTCGAGCATTTGCCGCTGCTTCGCGCGCCCGAGCTCCGGCGGCGTGCCGTTCTGCTCCAGCGAGACGGGCGCGACGACGACGCCGTCCGCATTCCAGCCCGGGTCGAGGGACCGCATGTTCGCCAGCGCCCGACCGAACAGCAGCGTCGCGGCCAACAGAACGCTCGTCACAGCCACCTGCGCGCCTACGAGGGCGGACCTGAGACGCGCGCGCCCCCGCGTGTCCGACGCGCCGGACTCGCGCAGCGCCGGCACAATCGCGAAGCGGCTCGACTGAAGAGCCGGGACAAGGCTGAACACGATCGCGCCGGCGAATGTCACGACGAAGGAGAACGCCAGCACACCGAAGTCCGCGCTGAAATCGGCGCCGAGCCGGCCGGGAATCGGAACGGGAGGCTCGAACGCGCCCGCGAGACCCGTGGCCCACATCGCGATCCCCGCGCCGATCGCTCCCGCGATCGCGAACAGCACGCCGACCTCGGTCATGATCTGGCGCACGAGGCGCCCTTCCGCGGCACCGAGTGCTCGACGCACGGCCAGCTCGCGCTGCCGCTCGGCCGCCTGCGCGAGCAGGATCCTGGAGACGTTCATGCACGCCATGGCGAGCGCCAGCGCCGCGAGCAGAAAGAGCACGGCCAGAAACGCACTCACCGCCGGCCGCACCGTCTGCGGCAACGGGCCCCACTCGTCCACCGACACTACATATGGATGCTTCGCGGACGACTCGCCGACTTCGCGGCCGAACGCGTCCGCCGCCGCACTCAGCGCTTGCGTCGCGCGCGCCGGCGTCACGCCCTCGCGCAGCCGTCCCAACAGCTCGACGGACGATCCGTTGCCGGACGCGAAGTCGGCGCCGTTCGGCAATCCCGGCGCGGCCAGGCCGAGTGGGAGAAATACGTCCACCAACAATCCGGTGTGGTGGCCGGCGAACCCGCGCGGCAGCACGGCGATCACGCGCACGGGCGTGCCGTTCACGCGCGCGTCGGCGCCGACGACGCCGGCGCGTCCGCCGAACTCGCGCTGCCAGAGCTCGTGCGTGATCACCGCGACCGGCGCGACCGACGGATATCGCGCCTCGTCCGGCGCGAACAGGCGCCCAAGCTCCGCGCGCACGCCGAGGATCGGGAAATAGTTCTCGGTGACGACAAGGGCTCCGCGCACCGACGGCTCGCCGCCAGCCGCGGAGATCGACACGCTCTCCAGCGCGAACGCCGCGAGATCCTCGAGCGTGTTGGTCTGCGCGCGCAGATGACGGTAGACGGGGACGGTGACGTCCGCCGTCTCACCGCCGACGCTGCGCGCGATCTCGACGAGCCGCTCGGGACGTGCGACGCCCGGGACAGGCTTGAAGAGGACGCCGTTGACCACGCTGAAGATGGCCGTGTTGGCGGCGATCCCGATCGCTAGCGAAACGATGGCGCCGGCAGCGACGAGCGGCCGGCGGGCGAATCCGCGAAGGGCGTAGCGGATGTCCTGGACGATGGTATCCATGGGCGATCGTACGCGGGATTCGGGATAGGAGATTCGGGTCTAGGGTCTAGGGTCTAGGATCTGGGTCTAGACGAGGGACTAGACCCTAGACCCTAGACCCTAGACCCTAGACCCTGCTCCTAGAGTGGCGGTACTGTCGCCCCGCGCAGCAGCGCGCGGAGCCATGCCGCGGAGCGCGTCGCGTAGGGCATTAGCTGCGCGGACGTCGCCTGGTGGTTGTGCGGCGAGTCGATCATCGGCGCCGCCTCCTTCGGGCCTTTGATCTGGTTGAACGCCGTCCAGATCCCGATCGACGGCGTCACGTCGTCGATGAATCCCATGGCCGCGAGCGTGGGCGCGGTGATGCGCGACGCGAAGTTCACCACGTCGAAGTAGCGCGCCGTCTCCATCACCACCGGGTTCGTCGTGTCCCAATTCGGGTAGCCGGGCTGGCGGCCGTGCAGCGCACCGTTCGCGTCGGCGCCCGCCGGCACGTTGACGACGACCGCCGTCACCTTCGGATGCAGGCCGGCCATGACGAGACTCTGCTGGCCGCCCATGCTGGTCCCGTTGGCGACGAGCGTCCGTCCATCCCACTCGGGGCGACTCGTCACGAAGTCGATCGCGCGGTAGTCGCCCAGGTACATCTGGAGGAAGTAGTTGTGATCGCGGTCGGTGTTGTTGAGTCGCGCGTACCCCTTGATCATCTGCGGCAGCGCGTCGTAGAACGCCTGGGGCATGTCGCTCGGCACATCATGCGGCTCGATGTTGATCGCGAACCATCCTTCGGCGGCGCGGTCGGTGACCCACGATCGCTGGAGCGGATACGGCGCGCTGGCCCACTGAAAAATGATCAGCGCCGGGAACTTGCCGTCGCGCTTGGGCCAGGCCATCTGACCATAGACGTGCGCGCCGTCGATGTTGTCGAGCCGAACGGTCGCGTAGTTCACGTCGGCGTTCCCGCTCTCCTTCGGCGTGACGACGGCATTCATCGACACGCGGCCGAGCAGTGCGAGCTTGGACGACCAGAAGGCGTCGAAGTCGGCCGGGCGGGGGGTGACGGGCTGAATCCTGGTCGGATCGACAGCGGCCGCGAGGACGACGACGCCAGCGCCTCCGGTGTGCACGTTCCCGAAGTTCTGCGTGCCCGCGGGGGGACGGATCTCGACGCGGACCATCCCCGGCGCTCCGAGCGACGTCTCGATCGTCACCGGCCCTTTGGTGAGATCGAGCGTGCCGTTCTTGATCGCGCGCGCGCCGTTCTCCTTCACCACATACGTATAGGCTCCAGGCGACGCTTGTTGTCCACCGGCGACGGTGATCGTCCAACCGACGGTCTTGCCGATGCCGTAGATGCCGGTCTTGTCATAAGGAGTGGCGACGAGGTCCTGCGCATGCGCCCGCGCGGCCGCCAAGAGGGCACCGAGGGCCAAGTGACGGATCGAGATCATCGGGGCAAGATGATCCTCCTGTGAGTCCGGGGCAACCAACCGGAGAGCTTGCTCATTCTCGACGGCTCGCCGAGTCGAGTTGGAACCCTTTGGCCACGAATTCGACGTATTTGACGAAACCGCACGAATACAGCATTTGTTTTCGTGCGTTGTCGTCCAATTCGTGCCATTCGTGTTTCACTTGTTCCAAGCCCGCGTGGCGCGACTTGCCACAATGACCCAACGTGAGCAGGATGCATCCTATGCTTCTTCGTCATTGGGCTCAGATGAGACGAACCCTTGTTGTCATCGCTGGGCTGTTGCTCGCGCGGCCCGTCGTTGCGCAGCGCGGCGCGCCACCGCTCACGGCCACGCAGACCAACGTCGCCATCCCGATGCGCGACGGCGTGCAATTGGGCGCCGACGTCTACGTGCCGCCGGGCGCGGGACCGTTTCCGGTCCTCCTCACGATCACGCCGTATGGAAAGAACGGAGCCGGCCGCGGCGCCGCGGCGCAAAACGCGCGCGGCTATGCCGTCGTTGCCGTGGACACGCGCGGACTCCGCGCGTCCAAGGGGAAGTGGGAGCCGTACGTCCACGAGGCGCAGGACGGATACGACGTCCAGACCTGGGTGGCGAAGCAGCCGTGGAGCAATGGCAAGATCGGCATGTTCGGCACGTCCTACCCAGCGTACACGCAGGTCGCGCCCGCGCAGTTCCGCAATCCGAACGTGAAGGCGCTCGTCCCCGTGTCGGCGCAGTCGGACAATTTCGGGAGCGTGTGGTCCAGCGACGGCCTGCTGCACCTGGCGTTCAGTCCCGTGTGGGCCATGCAGCAGGAGGCGATCGCGACGCAGCAGCCGGCCGCCCGCGTAGACTGGACGAAGGTGATCTGGACGCTGCCGCTGAAGAACATTCCCGAGATGACGGGGATTCGCTCGCAGTTCCTCGCCGACGTCATCGCGCACGATACGCACGACGCGTTCTGGAAGCGCATGAGCGTGCGCGACAAGTACGCTGAAATGGACGTCCCGGCCTTTCATGTCACCGGCTGGTACGACGACCTGAGCGCGGAGACGTAGACCAACTTCGTCGGCATGAAGGCGCAATCGCGCTCGGAGCACGCGCGGCGGTTTCAAAAGTTGCTCATCGGACCCTGGGGCCACGGCGTGCCGAGGATCTCCGATTCGGGCTTTGTGTTCGGCGACGTAGACTTCGGGCGCGACGTCAAGATCGACTTCCCGGCGATGCAGATGAAGTGGTTCGACTACTTCCTCAAGGGAGACGCCAACGGTCTCGAGAAGGAGGCGCCGGTCAAGATCTTCGTCATGGGCGCCAACGTCTGGCGCGACGAGCAGGAATGGCCCCTCGCCCGCGCGCGCGCGACGAAGTACTACCTGCACAGCAACGGTCTCGCGAACACACGTTTCGGCGACGGCCTTCTGAGTACCGACCCGCCCACCGACGAACCGCCGGACCGATATCGCTACGACCCGCGCAACCCGGTGCCGACGTTCGGTGGCCACGGATGCTGCGACTATTCCTTCGCCGCGATGGGCCCGCTCGACCAGCGCGTGAATCAGCAGCGGTCGGACGTGCTCGTCTACTCGACCGCGCCCCTCGCCGAGGACACGGAAGTGAGCGGCATCGTCGAGGCGCAGCTCGTGTTGTCGACGGACGTGACGGACACGGACTTCTTCGTCACGCTCTCGGACGTGTACCCGGACGGCAAGGCGATCGACATCACGGAGGGACAGGCGCGGGCGCGGTTCCGCGAGTCCATCGAACGGCCGTCACTGCTCCAACCCAACAGGGAATACACGCTCACGGTGAAGCTGTGGGGCACGAGCAACGTGTTCAAACGCGGTCACCGGATTCGCGTGCACATCACGAGCAGCAACTTCCCACACTACAACCGGAATCTCAATTCGGGCAAGGCGATGGCGGAGGAAACGGAAGCGGACATCCGCGTGGCGACGCAGACGATCTACCATAACGGCGCACGGGCATCGGCAATTGTGCTGCCGATCGTGCCGCGCAGCCCGACGCCGTAAGCCTTTTTACCTGGCCTTGAGCAGTCGTCTCACGACGTCCACGTTCGTCACGTGGAGATTGACGCCTTCCTCGATGCGAAGGCCGACGTGGCCGTCGACCGGGAGACCGCCACGCTGAATCGCACCAACGCGTGTGCCGTTGGCGAAGAAGCGGAGCGAGTCGCGCTCGACCGAGATGCGCAGGCGATTCGTGACGACGTCCTTCCCGCGTTTGACGACGGCGTCGTGCGCCGTCCACGCGACGAGCGGCGTCGTCGTGCCCCCGGTGCGCTGAACGACCGCGAACTTTCCGTCGCCTGAGACAAGGAAGGCGATCCATGACGGCGCGACGCGGTCCGGCTGCGCCTCCGGTCGCGCGCCGACGAGCACGCCGTGCCCGTTGTCCGCCGAGTTGGGGAAGAGGAGCAGGTCGGCGTCGACCATGAAGCGGCCGGCGGCCGGATCGCCGGGGGCGATGAGCGACACCGGAGGTCCGGTCGTGATATGCATGCCCGGAATCATCTCGGCGACGCTCCATGCGCCCGCGGGGAGCTTCTCACCGAAAGCGAGTGGGCTGGGGCGGTCGGTCTGCCAGCGCCAACCCTCCGGCGTCGTTTGCGCGGCCAACGGAAGAGCGAGCGTGAGTGCGAGTGCGGCGAAGCGCATTCAGGGACCCTTGGACGTGGAAGTTGTCATCCCGTTACACGTGCGGAGCTCGATCCTTTAGGCTGTCCTAGTAGCCGATGGTCAAAAGCGCCGTCAAGTCGGTGGGTGGCCGTTGCGACGTCGGGCGCACGTAGGCGCCTGCCTCCAGCGCCACCCATCGTGCGCGCGCGTTGTGCAGGCGAGCGACAAGGTGGAGGCGCCCTTCCTCCGGTACGTCGGGCGTACGGTGGAATCAGCTGGATGAGGTTGATTTTGCCCGATCCGCGGCCGACAGCGACGTCGCCGATGAGCCGAACCCCGAGGCGATGTCGCGTCCCCCATTCCCATCCGCGAATTGTGATCCCGAACGTCTGCGCCGGCTCGAGCTGAAATTGGGCGTTCGGTCGCCGAAACGCCGACGAGTGCAGCAGTCGCCCACCACGAAGTTCGACGATCGGCAGCATTCGCGCCGATTGTCCTCGGGCGACCGACGAGCTCGACGCGATCGCGACTGCTGCGGTTGCAATGACTTTGCGAATCGAAGGATGCATGTGCCTGCGGAGGTGTCCTGATAAAATAGAAGCACGCGCGATCGTGTGCAGACGCGCAACGAGCAGGTGACCGAAAAACGCACTCAACGATGCAAGACCTGACAATCGATTTGGACGACCGCCCGGGCGCGCTCGCCGAGATGGGCGAGGCACTGGGGCGCGCCGGCGTGAGCATCGAGGGCGGAGGCGCGTGGGTCGTGAATGGCCGCGGCGCCGCGCACTTTCTCTTTCAAGACGGAACCGCCGCGCGCAAGGCGCTCGAGGCGGCGGGAATCCGCGTCGTCGCCGTGCGAGACGTGGTCGTTCAGCGACTGAAGCAGGGCGTGCCCGGGCAGCTCGGCAAGCTCACGCGTCGCGTGGCGGAGGCTGGGGTCAACATCGAGGTGCTGTACAGCGACCACGATCACCAACTCATCCTGGTGGTCGATGACGTCGCGCGAGGTCGCCAGGTTGCTGATGCCTGGACGCGAGAGGCGTCGCCCGGATAGATCCTCCCGCGCGTTGCTGCTTCGCCCACTGATCCTTTGTTATCGCTCGAATCCGTCAGATCCGTATCCGGTTGCGGTTGCTGTTGGTGATGCAGTTGTTTCTGGCTGCCTATAGGCCGAGGAGGAATGACCGCGGCGGCCGGACGTCATGTCCCGGACTCTGGCCATTCCGTCCGCGCCGAGCGCGTTCGGAGCCGATCGGCGGGGGCGACGTCCGTTTGTTGAGGATTTGCTAATGGACCCATGCGTCGCCGGCGTGACACGTTTCGTTGCGCATCGCCAAACTTTGTTGCTTGCCCGTTGCTGGACCGAGCCGTACTCTGTGCTCGAGGTCACTACCTCACGTAGCAACTCCAAACAACCATCGGCACTGCCTCTGCCAAACGATTGCCCCCCGAGAAAGGGGATCTTTTGCAACCCCTGGAGTCTCAATGACGCGCATCATGGCCGCGACGAATGCGGCCGGACTCACCCTCATGTATGCAGCGCTCGCCGGCGCGCAGTCGCCGGCCGCGGGCGGGGGTGTGGGCGCGTCGTCGCTGAGCGTGCTGGCGGGAGTCGCCCAGAACGAGCGGCGTGACCTGACCGCGTCGCCGCTCGCCTTTGCGGGGCGCGGGATCGACCTGACGGTGAACTACGCGCGGGCCATCGGGTCGTTCACGCTCGATGCGGCGGTGCAGGGAGGTGCACGGCGGCTCGCGTCGTCGGACGCGGACCCTTCATCGAGTGAGCGGCTGACGGAAGGACAGTTGCACGTGGCGCTGCTCCGCCGGATCGACGGCGCCGCGGC
>Ga0137464_1000600_pt1 | contig 11433 bp, 12 predicted proteins | sample EasRivERMGT814_2_FD_102306 | JGI IMG/M metagenome (GOLD analysis project Ga0137464, IMG submission 102306) | Soil microbial communities from meander-bound floodplain in the East River, Colorado, USA - East River MetaG ERMGT814_2 | ecosystem: Environmental > Terrestrial > Soil > Floodplain ...
CAGCAGTGCGAATCTGTTCCATCATTTCTTCTATGGACTCGTCCGTGTACGAATCAACCATGCGGATATTGTTTCCGCGATTCACGTCGATCTGATCGAGCCGCAAGCGGAGAGGCTTGGCCTCTCCACCCATCGACTTGATCATCTTGACGATTTCGTCCTGCTTGGACTTCTCTTCCGGGTTCAGGTTGCGAACAACCTCCGCCGGAAGCGGCATCGTCTGATGCTCTTTGTTGACCTCAGCCGGTTTTCCTGAGGAAACCGGAGCCGCCTGATTCGCCACCGGATCGGACACAGCCGCTCCACCTTGATTCGTCTCTGCCATGATCAAAACCCTCTCAAAAAGGAACTGTGAAATTGAGGTCGAAAACGTCCTTCCTCGCTACGGTATAATTATACGCAGTAGGCAAGAGGAAGTCAAGGGGGTAGGGGAAATTTTTTTCATTTTTCCAAAACCCCCTGATTTTAATCCAGGCTGATTTTCCTGAGGAAAAAACCTCGGTATCAAAATGCCTGCTTGGTGCCGTCGCCGAATGCCTCGTCGGCCTCCGTCGAACCTGCTCCTGCCAACTCGGCATCCAACGCTCCATCGCCATGAGGCGTGGCGTCTTCGTCGTGGTCGGTTGTCAGTTCGACCGCGTTGAGGATCGTTTCCATCATTGTCCGTCCAGTTTCGGGGTTGGACAAATCGACGGCCATCTGCACTGCCATGCTTTGCAAGTCAGGGCAAATGTCCTTGACCAAGCCGCCGTAAGCGACCTGCCAAATCTGCGTGATTCCCTTCTTCGTCGGCTTCGGCGTAGTATACAGATAGTAGACTGTATTCCACGGGAAAACCTTCTGTGCCCGCCGATTCTGAATCTGCGTTGTCAACAGCGTACCAGTCGGGTACGAAGTGCGGGCGAACGTATTGACAGCAAATCCTTCCTTGATTAGCTTCGTCTCTTCGTCGAATGGCAGCACCATGTAATTGATGCCAGCCGTGATCGGCGGAGCACTGTTGTTCGGGCCGGGATCGAATCGACCGCCCTTGCTCTTATACGTCCCGTTGAGAACACGCTCGTTCTTCGGGTCAAGAGACTTGAAAGCGATTGGCGACTCACCTTCCTTCTGCTCGTTCTTCGGCACCCACTCAGTGTACTCAGTGGGCAGCTTCATTACGATGACGACAGGCAGGTAGTGGCAGGGAGTCGGGTTCGCCACACCTTTAGCTTTCAACCAAGGCGGCGGCCCCTTCTTGGAGAGAACCTCACGGCTGACAGAAGAGATAATCTGTCCGAGAGAGTAGCCGTCGAGTTGCTGGGCAATCTCCTTCGTTGTGCCCTGACAAATTGAGAGTCGTGTGACACGATACTCACCCAGGTCGAAGTTCTCTTGGAAGGCTTTGTCAGCCTGCAAGAGCATCTGAGCATTGATTTGCTCAGTTGTGCTCAGATTATTTTCTGGCACAGCAGAAGCGGGATCATCTGCGGGCGGCATGGTTTTCCTCAGGAAAATAGAAAAGAAACGGGGAAAGTCAACGACTAGATATTATCGTATAAAGTCGGTGCATATTGCACCGACTCTCTTATTTTTCTTAGAATTTAGAAAAGTCGTTAGAGACGACAGAAAAAATTTAGGCGAACGGATCAGCGTCTGCGTTGACGATCTTCGCCATCCCCTCGGCCTGCGTCCGTGGTAGCTCACGGATTGGGGAGATAGACTCCTTGTTGGTCGGACCCAAGTTGGCCCGAATCTCGTCGATCACGCGAGTGTTGAAGACAACAGAAGGATCGAACGTCTCCAAGAATTTCCTCAAGAAAAGCCGCATGTCGCTCGGCTGACGTGTAGCGTGCAGCGTAGAGAACTTGGTCAATGCTATCGGCAGTTCATCCGGCCATTCCATTAGCAAGAACTTCCGCCCACCTTCCGTAAGGAAAGCTGTGCGGTTGCACATAGCGTCGTCCAATTGCCTAAGTATCTTAGCCCCGACTGTCGTGCCGGAAATGGAGTTGATGACGTTCTTGCGAGTAATCGTTTCTCCATTGACACGCTTCCATCGCTGACGGAGAGGCGTCAGGATGCTTTCGTACATCCGACGCAGACTGTTGGCTGTCATGTTCTCGTCATAAGTCCTGAGCCAACTCGACAAACCTTGTTGACCAAGCTGGCCAGGATTAAGAACATCGTAAAAGATCATGTCAACAAACGTGGTGAGATGGACCTCACCGTCGTGTCGCAATCGCCGAATGCCAGCCAGCCCGACAACTTCCTTAGCGACGATCTCACCGCCAAAGCGAGTCCGCCAACTGTCACAACACATGACAGTGCCCTTACCAAATAGCGTCTGGTAAATGCAGGTTGCCAAAACCCCATAGACATCGATGAGCCGAACATTCCCTATCTCTGCCCGCGTGTTCTTGTACGTGGGAATCTTGTTCCCCTCAGCATCATTAAAGACAGATGCCGGTGCCGACACGCGGTCGTAGATAACCTTGATGGCCACCCCTTCCGTATATGCCTTGATCATATACGTGATCGTGTCCGCGTCCCAGGTTAGCGGATTCAGATAAAGCACCTTGCTGAACTTCCGCAGCTTGGCGGCGATCAGCTTCGGATTATCGACGCACATCGCCAACTGGATGCGACGATCAGCCGCCTCAGAATCAGAATCAGTTTGGCGGTTAGGGTCGTGGTCTGGTTCTTGTGTAGACTCACGAGCATCACGCCTCTTTGCAGCTACTGCTTTGTTAGCATCATCTTGCTTGGCAAGGTCGTACCCAGGCTTGAAAGTGTGGCCGACCGCCAATGTCCCGTGCCCGCTCCCGGTACGGGATTGACCTTTCAGGGCCGCGTCTTGTTCGAGAAACTTGACAGCCTTGGCCGTGTCCTTAGTCTCGGCGTCCGTAATCTCAGCGACGCCCAATCCTTCCATCGCAGCTACGTCAAAGGCGTCGCTGCCAGCCGCTGACAGGTCTTCCGTGCTGATCGGAGCCTGTATGCCAGATTCATTTTCCTCAGGAAAAGCAGCGTCTGGATCGTTTGAATAATCATCCCCCTCCCCAGTTGCCTCGGAAGGCAATGCTGGTTGAACCCCGTTCCCCGTCTCGTCGTCGCTACTGGGGTCGCCGCCAGCCTCTCCACCAGAAAGCTGATCGGCTACATCGCCCTCCCGAACCTGGGGAGGGGGAATGACTGATTGTTGTTCGGTTGCTGCGTTATTCAAAACCGGATCGGTCGGCTCAGCTAATGGCTGAATTTGCCGTTGGCGTACAGAGTCTAAAAGTCCCATGAGAGTGTCCTGTGCGTGAGAGCGTGAGCGTGGTAGATAAAGGAGGCAGACTATGCCCGGTCTGCCAGCGGTTCCACAGCGGCAAAGCTAGTTGCTACCGCCATTCAAAACTTCGGCGGCGACAGGCTGATTGGCAGACGGGTTGGCATTCGTGTTGGTTGCCGGTGCCGGAGCAGCAGCAGGCACGACGGGCGGCGGTGGCTCACCAGTGCCACGAACAACAGTGCCAGGTGCAGGCGGAGCTGGTCGCGGAACTCCGCCCGGTGGCGGAAATATCCCGCTGGTAATCCTTGAACCAGCAGGCTGGTCAGTAAAACCACTGACCGGATTGGCACCAGTCGGCGAGTCGCCGAAAGTACCAGCCCGCGATGCCGGTGGCTTGGCGTCGCCCTTGACATCGCCCTTCTTGTCGGTGAACTTGTCGCCGCCGACATCATAAGCTAACACCAGCTTTTCGGCGGTGTCTTCGTCCGACGTGTAGAAGACCTCAAGAGTCCCGTTGACCTTGAAGTCCTGTCCGTCGATTCGGACGCGAACCTTCTGTCTGTTTTCCATCACTAATCTCCCCGTACAGGTAGGAATCACTTCCGAGCCGTCGCTCGGCGTTATGAAAGACTATCGGTTTTCCTGAGGAAAAGTATACCTCAGTTGCCAGACAGTTAGCGGTGCGGTACGCCCTGGATAAGCTGCCCGCCACGTAGCATAGCTTTCTTGGCGGCGTCCATCTGAGCGTCCATCGCTGCTGATTCAGCCTTCGCCATGCACTCCATCAGCATCTTCTGATTCTCGTCGAATGAACCGAGGACCAGAACCTCCGACGCATGAGCCAAGCCGGGTGCGGTGTAGTAAATAAGCGTCATACGCTTAACCTGCTCCAGTCGCTGCTCGGTACTGACGTACTTCCAGTAAGTAAGCCGCGGCCTACTAACGGCAAACAGTTCCTTCATGGCCAGGATGTTGCCAAGCAAGACGCCGCAAGCTGGCTGCTCAAGATCGCCGTCCTTAAGGAGCTTGAGTAACTTGGCGTGCTCTGATTCTTCCGGTGGCGTGAACGGCGTGTCATTGTCATCGTCCTCCGGGGCGATGTAATCGGTGACATAGGGCATGTAGAGCTTCAACCAGATCATTGCATTTTCCTCAGGAAAAGTGGAGTGGAAACTCAGGCGAAACCTTCACTAGCAAACGCGGCATCTTCCAGCATGTGCTTCTCATTGACCGCTACTTTAATCTCAGACATGCAGGGGTCTTTGAATTTGCACCAGAAGCTACAAGCTTCGCCAGGACGCCGGAAAATCTCACCGCGTTTGATTGCATCTGACATGCGAAGGATGTCAGTCAGGAGTGTATCAAGCAGGGCGGGGTCACGGTACGTCGGATACAAGCAGCGACCGACGTAATCACCCTTCTTGTGTCCCTCACCCCACTCAGGGTTGATCATCTGCTGGTATACCCAAGACGTTCCATTCTTCCCACCCTTAACTTTGGGCTTAGAACGGTCGGGAACGTACTTCTCTTTTTGGTCCTTCTCGTGTCGGAAATAGTCCCGCATCCAAACGAGTTCGCAAGGCGACGCAAATCGACGCGGCCACCGCTTCTTGTTAATTTTGTCACGGCAGTCTGAACACGGGCCATTGTAGACAAGTTGACGCGGTACGTGCCCCGGCAGACCCTCAGGAATTGCCGATAGCTCACCGCCTTCATATCTTGGACGGCACGCCTCACACGCAGGATTCCCCTTTGCGGCGGCGAGTGCGTAGAGCGTGAACTGTATATCAAGGTCGAGTTCGATTTTGTTCGGCTTGAATGAATTCTCTTTGAACTTGTAGTCACGGATACCGAAGCGTCCATCCTGGTGGAAGATGCCAAGGTCGATAACACCAGTGTAAATATATCGAACAGACTGGCCAGATATATCTGATTCAACTTCAAGGACGAACGGCTGCTCTTGCATAACTGGGTATATCTGGTGATTGCGGGTGTCACGCATATAGCCGTCAAGCATGGCGACATAATCGTTAGCCTTTGCGTTAAACTCTTCCTGAATAGTGCGGTAATGCTTGCCGAGCGTCGGCGGCACTGACGAAGCGTCAACCGCTTTGCGGAAAGCAATCTCGAAAAGCTCCAGCAACTCCAGCCAAGTGTAGTCGAACTTGCGGGTGTGGTGCATTAGGTAGAGGACTTCGTGTCCGGCTGTCCCCAGGAAAGCCGAGAAGAACATACCGGCCTCCTGCTGCATCCCCATCATCCAGCGGTAAGCCATCATCTGCGGACAGGTCATGTAGTCTTTCAGCATCGACTGCCGAAAGAAGATCAGCTTGGCCATCGCCGAGATATCAAGGGCGACAGCCTTGTGGGCGTGCGGGGCGGCGGCAGAGTGAACAGCGTTGAAAGCTGGCGTATACTGCTTGTCAACCTCAGCCGCGATCCCCTGTACAGGAAGGATTGGTTCTGCTGATTGGCTGCCGCTTAGGTCAGCGAAGGGGTCGTCCATGTCCGGTGTCATATTCATTTTCCTCAGGAAACCTGTGGATAGTGGATTTCGTAACCGTAGTCCCACTCGTCGCAGAGATACCTAATGGCGGCGAGTACGTGAGGATGATAGAACGCCAGCGGCTTCGTCAACTTGATCGTGCCGCCGCGATACTCGATCATCTGCTCGTCGAGGTTATCGAGAGCCGGGCCGTCGTATTCAAATGGTGGAGCGTTCAAGGCTGTAGCTCCGGCATGTCGACGCGGGCCTCAATTGGAAGCTCCTTCACCCACTGCTTGACCTTACGCATGAAGGTGCGAAGCTCGCCGAGTTCCTTCTCCTTCTTGTTGTCGATGTCCATGAGATTGCCGATGGCGAGGCGGAACTCGCGTTCCTTCGGCAGCTTCAACTGCCCCGGCTCACGGATGCCAAGGTAGCTGCCGACCTCGCGGACGGTATGTTCCAAGTCCATGACCTGCTGCTCTAGTTGAGCGATGCGATTGATGTCATCCTGCTTGCGACCCACGGTTGCTCCTTTAACTGGTGGCGGGGGAGGGGGAATAGCCGGCTTACGAGACTTGTCAACCGGCGTTGGTGCTTTGCTGCCCATGTGATTTTCCTCAGGAAAGTGGAACGGGGAAATGAACTGTAGAGTACGGCACCGGGTCGGGCGTGACCATCAACACGTCCGCCTTCTGGCTCAAGACGAACATGACCTGGACCTTCTTGTTGGCCACGATAACATCGAAGTCAATCGTCGTGACACGGCTGTCAGCTTTCCGGTTGACAGTGATCTTCGAGTTGCCCATCGGATGGGCGTTCGTCATGCCGTTGGACTTGCGAACCTCGTCCATGAAATCTTCCGATGCTCCCCGCATTTCATGTAGCAGAGCCAAGACCTGAAAAATCTGCGTCGAGAGATTCCACGCGATGGCCTGCGTATACAGCGACCTGATCCAATCTTCAAGCTCCCGCATCTTCCATAAGCCGGAGATATACGTGTAGTCCACGACCTCTTGTGAATTAGTCAACGTGTGTGTGTTGGCCCAGTGGAGTTCGACGAACCAGTGTTCAGTTTTAGTCAGCATGATTCATGTTGCCAAAGGTTGTGACGGTTGATGTGAGTGGCGAGTTGTGTGGCGAAGATGCCGACAGTGTAGGCCAAATGTTCTTCCTGGTCGTCAACTTCCTTGCGTAGTCTAGTCGAACACTTAATCCGCCGCAGATACTCCAGGGCGATGTGGACTGACTCATGCACAAGCAGTTCAGCATTCATGTCTTGCTGATTCAGGAGTACGAAACCTAGAAAATACTTGCGATACCACTTCGTCGGATCAGTATTCCAGACCTTGCGAGGCATGACGAAAGCACAGGAATGCCAGTCACCAGATTCCATTCTGTCTGCCACTCCTTTGGCGTATCGTCGCTTCGTCAGTAGCGATAACTTAAGATGCTTGTTCGTCATCTGCCGACGAGTTGGAAAAATCATGACAAGAAAGTAATAGGCTGAATCCAGATCGCGGATCACGCCGCGTCGATTAGGGAAGCGTTCTTTGATCGTGAAGTTGCAGCACCCTGGATGGAGATAGAATGATAAAGGGCTGGTAAGCTTTACGCTCTTGGCTTTGTAAGGTCTTGGCTTCGGCTTTCTGCTCGCGTGCCTTTTCTTTCTCGCTGCGTTCCTTGCGGTGCTTCTCGCAGTTGCAGATTTTGCGGTTGCCCGGCGGGCCGTACTCTTTTGTGGGGTCGCACTGCTGAGTTTGCTTCTGCTCCTTGAGGAATTGCTTGTACTCCTTCTTGTGGAGTTGGTGGAGCTTTTGCTCACAGCTTTGGTCCATGTATGACTTGGGGTCGTTCTTGGGGTGCGGGAAGGTGTTGATGTAGGCCGGGACAGCGTGCGGGACTTTCTTCGACGGCCTAACTGGTTCCTTGGCATACAGATTTCCTGAGGAAAAGATAATTAGCAGAAGTAATGTTCTCATAGCGTTCCCTGTACAGGTGGGTTATGGTTTTCCTGAGGAAAGGACGGCGTACTCGAAACCGTTCTGCTCAGCGATCCAGCGTTCCATTGTGGCGGCGAGGACAAGTGTGCGGTCGGCTGAGAACTCCAGCGACTCGATCATTATTTTAGGTATCGACGCTGGGCTTCGCGTGACCGGATGTCTAAGTCCTGGTATGTCAAGAAGATATGCGGAGTCAGTTTCTCCGTAGAGCTTGAGGTTGGTGACGATGACTGGCTGTTGGGCGTGGGCGGAGGAGGACATGGTATGTTGTCATACTCTCTTTGGAATTGGTTGAGTGGCGTCGCTCGCTCGCGGCGTTTCCAGTCGATTAGATATCGGCTGCGAGGTTGGCTGCGAGGTCGATTGGCGACTATCGCCTTGAGTGTGCGAACTGTGATTGGCTCGTCCATCGATTGGCCTGTCGGTTGGTCGGATTGGAATTTTCCTGAGGAAAACAAATTGCAGGATGTCTGTGACGTGAGCGAAGAGTGACATGTTACAGATTATCCTCCGCTAAATCATTAAGAATTTTATCTTTGATGAGTGGATTGATGGCAGTTGGGTCGCAGATCGGACAGGGTGAGAGGTCGTGCTTACGGCAGTAGGCGTCGTGCGGCCCACTCAAGGGGCCATGCGGGCAGATCGTCCAGCGAACGGTGTCGTCGTAAATGGCGTGACAGGTGGGGCATTCAACGACCATTGGTCTTCCCGTTGTAAACGAAGTGAATGTGATTGGGGCCAGTGATGTTTGATATGAACTCGGCAACTGACATATCCATGATCATACCGAAGACGCCATCGCCGGCGTGAGCCTGCCGTAAGGCTTCGCGGAGCGACTCGCAGGTTTGATAGATGCTAACGATGTTCTTCGCTTTCATCTGGAACTCATGCTCGGACTCGACAGGTAACTCGGCTGGCGGGGTCTTAACCTGACCTGGATAGTCTTCGCCAGTGCCGGTGGCTGCTCGGTCCTTGTAGTACGCAGCGACATCGGCCTTCTTGTCAGCGACCATTTGGGCTTGACCAGCGGCGGTGGTTTCCTCAGTAAAAAAGACCGCCTTCAAATCATTGGCGGCGTTGATCATCGCGTAGATCGGTTCGTCCCCGCGACGCAGGTTGGCAAAGAGTGACTCGAAAAAGTAATCGCGTTGTTCTGACAAGGCTCTGACTTTCATAGGGGGTTACTTAAGCATTTCCGTAAGAGGATCGGGATTTCCTGAGGAAAGAGAGGATTCTGTCGGCGATGCAGTCAGCGAGATTTTCGGAGACGCTGCATCAAACGGTCCTTTAACAAGCGGCGTCGGGAGCGTTCTCTTTTGCTGCGGCGGCGTGAACGTGGCAGAGGCTGCATCACCTTCTCGCACGGCTTGATAGACTCCACTGGTGTTGGACTGAAATTGGCGACGGAAACTATCCCAGTCGTCAGGGCCGTATGATCGACTGTAATTGTCGATGGCATCTTGGATGCCGGGCGGGAAGGCGTAAGAGTTGACGAGACAGAATCGGTAGAGTTCGACCGCAGTAACGTAGAACATCTTAGCTCCACGCTTTGGCTTGCCGTCGTCGGGCTTGCGGACATAATAGAGCCGGCGATATACATTCGGTTTCCCAGTATGGTAGCAGAGTGACTGGCGACTAATGCCGAGCATCTTGCAGACTTGCTCTGCGGAATAGAGGCCGTCATGCGGTGGCACAAAGTAGCCGCGTGTCTGCATGGTGGCGTTTGTGCCTGGCATGTTCGTGTCCGTGAGGCCAGCCTGTGATGCCCGGCGTAGGGCTTGAGCTACCTTCTTCGACTTGCCGTTCCGAGACAAGGTGCGATAGTTCTTGGAGGTAGGTGGAGCGGTGACGAGGGGAGGCAGGGCGTCGGGAAGCGGGGCGGCAGACGCTGATAAGTCGGTCGTTTCATCCATTTGATGGCCGGCTTTCCTGAGGAAAATAAGCGACAGCGTGACTGGTTTGTTGTGGAATGGTGTGGACTTTCGTCAGAAAGTCTATCGACAGCCGGCTATAATCTTTTACTAATTGTAGAATAGCTGCAATTTACTGAGGAAAAGCTGCGTGAATGAATATCTAAAAGAATGCTTTGTTGATTATTTTAGAATAGAATGTAGCGTTTCCACAGTTTTCCTGAGTAAAATTTCCACAGATTCTATGGGTCCAGTTTCCACAGATTTTCCACGAGTAGCTCAACTGGGTGGCACCGTCTGTAACGCAATAGGAAGCCCGCTAGAGCGTTCTGGCGTGCTGCGACCGAAACCACGCGGAGGCGATTAAAACGCTCCTGCGGCTTTCCTGACTGGTTTCCTGATTGCATTAGGGTAGGTGTCTGCGGTGACCGACGCCCAGGCCGAGACGACACCCCCTGAAAGGTGGGGATGCAATTCCATTCTTTTAGAATTGTCGTTTTGCAAATCTAAGAGAATGGGAATACGATTGGTGAACACGTCGATTGATCCGCACGAATTGATCGCGTTCGATCACTGCCTGCGGCTCGCGTAATCCATTCACTGATCGTTTTCCGTAAGTCGTTGCGAGGGCTTGACTTGCTGATATCAACGCCGGCTGATCCGTTCTTCCAAGTCTGGTCAACGATCTCGTTGCCGTAAATCATATTCACAAATCGTATCTCCCTAACCCTATACAGTATAATACTTTACGACGATTTTACTGAGTAAAAGATTTGTGTTCTCGTCGATTATTCGTTTCGCGGTGCGTGCAGCCAGAACAGTCTCCCCGAGGGGTGACTTCCTGGATTCTCTTACATTACAACCATTGAGGGGTGTCCGCCCTTAACCCCATCTTAAGGGCATCTATTCTTCCCTAAAGGGTATTATCTAAAAGAATTCGGGAAAGTAAGGCACTATATCACTGTTCTGTGGATTTGTACAGAGTTAGGCCAGTTGCGAAGGACTTCAGTGTGACGTAAGTTTATATTTGTATAGGGATCATTCAGTGTGATCAAATCGTTTATTGGTAATCGTGTGAAGGATTGGCCGTTCGTAAGACACTGGCTCGCTGACGTAAGTTGTTGATATATAAGGACTTACGGCAAACCGAACGGTCTTGACTATGTGAATCGTAATTACGGTGAAGGAAACCAGTTAGTACGATTTACGTGATCATGTTCACAAATCCAAGTCGTGTCGGTATTTCATAATCGTTTCACGTAAGTCCTTATGCCACAACAACTTACGACTTGAGCATAATCGTTTTTGACGTAAGTCCTTATGCCACAACGACTTACGTCGATTTGAAGGTGCCAGGAAAATTGATGGCCTTCGCTGATTTTACTGAAATTCGTGGAAAAGTTTACTGTGGAAAATCGTGATTCAGTTAGTCATACTCTTATAATTGCGACTTTTAGAATTGCATTTTCCATGCGTGGAAACTCTGCATGTCAATTCTGTGGAAATCTGAAAATCAATTCTAAGAGAATCAGCTTTACTCAGGAAAATTTTTTGGATAGCTCGTGACCACCTGCCCCCTAACCCCCCGAAAGAGGGGGTTTTTGCTTACCTCGCCCCCCTCGAAAGAGGGGTATGCCTGAGTCCCCCCGATCTACTCCGGCGGAGGGGGGTTCGAGGGGGGGGTGGCGGAGTATTGCCCCCTCGCCTGGGGGGGTAGGCCAGTTTTCGCATCTTTTTTGTGCATTTTCCCCCTCTTTTGAACGGATCGGGGGGCTGAGG
>Ga0137464_1000607_pt1 | contig 11408 bp, 10 predicted proteins | sample EasRivERMGT814_2_FD_102306 | JGI IMG/M metagenome (GOLD analysis project Ga0137464, IMG submission 102306) | Soil microbial communities from meander-bound floodplain in the East River, Colorado, USA - East River MetaG ERMGT814_2 | ecosystem: Environmental > Terrestrial > Soil > Floodplain ...
GCGTGCGTACATCGAGCAAGGCAAGGGAAACGGGAAGTCACCCCTTGCCGGCGGCATCGGCCTTCTTGGTCTGGCTGCGGACGGCGAGGCTGGCGCACAGGTCTACTCTGCTGCGGCAAAGCGCGAACAGGCCGGAATCTTGTTCGCTGACGCAGTAAAGATGGTCAAGCAGTCGCCTTCTTTGAAGAAGAGGCTTGAGTTTTCAGGTGGAGAAGGGCGCGAATTCAACATCGCCCATCACCCAAGTCAGAGCTTTTTCAGGGCGGTATCGAAGGACACCGGGAAGACTGGTTCTGGCCCGCGACCATACTTTGTGCTTGTGGATGAGGTTCACGAGCTGCCAGATCGCAAGATCATTGAAATGCTGGAGCGCGGGTTCAAGTTTCGGCGGCAACCGCTGCTGTTCATGATCACAAACAGCGGCAGCGACAGAAATTCAGTCGCTTGGGAAGAGCACGAGCACGCCGTCAAGGTGGCGGCTGGGCATACCGAGGCGGTGAACGATCCGTCTTTCGTGGGTCAGCCGCTGGATGACAACACCTTCAGCTACGTTTGCGCGCTCGACACTGGCGATGACCCGCTAAGTGACCCGAAATGCTGGGTCAAGGCAAACCCATTGCTCGGTGTGACGATCACCGAAAGCTACCTGCGAGATGTTGTCGCACAGGCCAAGGCGATTCCGGGTCAGTTGAACGGAATTCAGCGGCTGCACTTCTGCATCTGGACCGACGCGGAGACAGCCTGGATGACGCGAGCGACCCTTGAGCCAGCGCTGGCTGAGTTTGACCCAGCGATTCATGCCGGTAAGGACGCATTCATAGGGCTGGACCTTTCGCAAAACCGAGACATCACCGCCATGGCTGCTGTGGTGCAAACCGGTGTCAACGAAGAAGGCAAGCCGCTTTTCGACGCATGGATCGAGGCTTGGACGCCTGGCGACACGATCCAGGCAAGAGAGCTGAAAGACAAGATGCCCTACAGCGTCTGGAAGCGCGATGGGCACATCCACGCGCCGCCCGGCGAGAGCATCAGTTACCGCCATGTCGCACAAACCTTGGCCGAGTACGCTGAGCGTTACGCGGTGAAGATGGTTGCTTACGACAGATACGCATTCCGGCGCTTCGAAGAGGATGTTTCAGAGCTTGGCCTGAGCTTGACGTTTATCGAGCATCCTCAAGGCGGGCTCAAGAAGGGCAAGCCATCTCAGGCAATGATCGATGAAGCCAAAGTAACCGAGAAGCAGGCTGAGGGGCTGTGGATGCCCGGCTCTGTGCGGTTGCTGGAGGATGCTTTGCTAGAGGGGCGGATCCGACTGAAGCGGAATCCAGTTCTAGTGTCCGCAATGATGTCCGCAGTCACAGAAGAGGACAAGTGGGGGAACCATTGGCTTGCCAAGACCCGCTCAATCAACAAGATTGATGCAGCTGTCGCGTTGGCCATGGCCTTCGGCGCTGCGAATTCCATGGCATCCACTGGCGGCAAGTCTTTCTGGGAATAACGATGATCATCACAGAGACACTTAAGCCGGAAGCCGAGGCCTCCGCGTGACGCTCGCTTCTCTGCGCTCCCACATTCCCGACGCCATGATGGCGCTCGGTGTGTGCGCCGTGTCCTATGGCGCATGGCTGATCTACGCGCCGGCCGGGTACATCGTCGGCGGCCTTGCGCTGGCTGGGTTCGGTGTGCTGGCGGCTCGGGCCAAGTAATGGGTTTCCTCTCTAGAGCTGTCGCGGCCGAGCGAAAGGCGATCGGGCCGATGGATCTGTTCCGCGACATGCTCGGGCGCAACGCGTCATACAGCGGGAAGACGGTCAACGCAAAGACTGCGATCGAAGTGGCCACGGTCTTCGCCTGCCTGCGGGTGCGCGCTAACGGGCTGGCTCAAGTGCCGCTCAAGCTGATGCGAGAAAGCGCAGACGGGAAGAGCCGGTTGCCGGCAAAAGAGCATTCGCTCTTCAAACTGCTGAAAAGCAGGCCAAACGACTGGCAAACGAGCTTTGAGTACCGTGAAACACTGTCGTTTCACCTCGATTTGTGCGGCAATCACTACTCATTCGTCAACCGATCGAACCGCTCTGGGATCATGGAATTGATCCCATTCGAGCCTGGCAGCGTGACGGTCAAGCGCGACGACGACTACGCGCTGACCTACGACGTACGCGCGCAAAACGGCAGCGTGCAAACATTCCCGGCCAAGGCGATCTGGCATGTCCGAGGGCCGTCCTGGAATTCATGGATGGGCCTGGAGTCCGTGCAAATCGCTCGTGAGGCGATCGGGCTGTCGATGGCGATAGAAGAGCAGCAGGCGCGCACGCAAAAGAACGGCGTCAAGGTCTCCGGCGTCTACTCTGTTGAGGGATCGCTGGGCCAGGAGCAGTACAAATCGCTGAAGAAGTGGATTGACGAAAACCACGCAGGCCCCCAGAACGCCGGGAGTCCGATGTTGCTGGATCGGGCGGCCAAGTGGCTGAACACCAGCATGACCGGCGTCGATGCCCAGACACTCGAGACGCGCAGGTTTCAGGTCGAGGAAATCTGCCGGCACTTCGGCGTGAACCCGATCATGGTTTTCGCGGAATCTAAAAACACCACTTACGCCAGCGCTGAGCAGCAGTTCCTGAGCCATGTCGTACACACGCTTGCGCCCTACTACGCGAGGATCGAGCAGTCGATTGACGCGAACCTGCTCACCGACAAGGATCTGGAAGACGGTATCTATGCCTGCTTTGTCGATGAGGGGCTGCTGCGCGGCTCGATGAAGGACAAGAAGGACACGCTGCTGGGGTACGTCGGTGGGGGCGTCATGACTCAGAACGAGGCGCGCGCCAAACTCGACATGAACCCAGATTCCGACCCGGCCAGCGACAAGCTGCACCTCCCGGCAAACATCACTGGCGCGGCGCCGGCCGCCGATCCGAAATCGACACTATCGGACACCGAAGGAACGACACCATGAATCCCTTGAAGACCATCGCCAAATCGGAAAATGAAATCCGCGTTGGAAACTATCTCGTGTTGTTCGGTGGCCGCGACCTGGCCGGCGAGTTCTTCACCAAGAACACACGCTTCGACAGCAACTACACAGATCTGGGCGTTCTGTACGAGGATTTTGAACACGGCATGGACGCGGACGGCACCGGCAACGACGCGAACAACGTGCTCGGGATCGTCGATTGGAAGTCGGCCAAGGTCGACGACAACGGAATCTTCGTGGAACGCATCCTGAATCGCCGGGCCGAGTACATGCAGTACCTTGTGCCGCTGATCGACATGGGCACCATGGGCACCTCCAGCGAGGCTGTGCGCGGGCAAGTGCGCAAGAAGAGCAGCGGCGAGATCGTTGAATGGCCGCTGATGCGCGACTCTCTGACCGTCACGCCCATGGAGCCCCGCATGGTGACAGCCAACGTGCTCACGGCCGCCAAGGCGCTGGTTGAGGTCTTCCCGCACAGCAAGTCCCTCTGCCGGCTGGCCAAGCCGCCTGCCAGCAAGGGCATCGAAGCAATTGCGAATCTCGGCGAGGCGGAGGACTTCCTTCGCGAAGCCGGCATGAGCAAGACCGAGGCGAAGGCACTGCTTTCGCACGTCAAAACCCTGGGACGGCGCGATGTCGATGCAGGGGAATTTGAGGAAATCGCAGAGGCGCTGAAACGCCGAAGCGCGCAAGCCCTTGGACAGCGTGACGCTGAAGAAGGTATGCGCCAGATCGCGGAGTCGCTCAAGCGCCGGATGCAAATCATCACCGCCTGAACCGATCCCAACCCACACATCGAAAGCCGGCTTCTGCTGGCTTTTTTCATTTCTAGAAGGAAATCATCATGTCAGACCTGAAAACGATTGTCGGACTGATCGAAGCTGGCGACGCCCGCGTCAAGGCCATCGCCGACCAGCAGCAGGCCAACCAGAAGGCACTCCAAGACGTGCTGGAAACCAGCACCAAGACGAAGGCCGAGAAGGACGAGGCCATTGCCAAGATCAACTCCGAATTCGTGTCGCTCCGCAAAGAGCTGACCGAGATCGAGAAGAAGGCGAACCGCCCGAAGGCTGACGGCGGCCGCAGGGAAGACACGCCCGAGCAGGCCGAATACCGCAAGGCGTTTCAAACCTACATTCGCACCGGCGAAGGCGGCACGCGTGCCCTGGCTGACATGGGCCGCAAGGCGATGAATTCCAGCTCCGACTCGGACGGCGGATACACGGTGATGCCTGAAATGGACATGGCCATCGACCGCGTTGTCGGCACCATGGGCGCCATGGCACGCTTGGCCGATACCGTCACCATCGGTACCCAGAAGTGGGAAAAGCTGGTGAAGACCTCGGGCATGGCCATGCGTCGCGTGGCCAACGGCGGTACCGGTGGCGAAACCATCGAGCCGAAGTACTCAAAGGTCGAGATCGAGGTGTTTCCGGCTGAAGTTGAGCCGTGGGTGTTCAACGAGCTGATGGAAGACTCGAGAGTCAACCTGGAGGTCGACTTGGCGGACGAGGCTGCGATCGGGTTCGCGGAAGGCGCCAACGCCGAATTCATCACCGGCGATGGTGTCGGCAAGGCGCGTGGCATCACTGCGCATACCAACGTGGTGAATTCGTCTTACGCCTGGGGCTCGGTCGGCTATGTGCGCTCGGGCAAGTCCGCTGCGTTCATGTCGGTGGCTCCGGCTGATCGAGTCATCAGCTTGCAGCACGCGCTCAAGTCGCAGTACCGCCCTGGCGCGGTGTGGCTGACGAACGATGCAACGCTGGCTGTGATGCGCCAGATGAAGGACGGCAGCGGCGCCTACTACTTGTGGCAGGCAGACCCCGCTGCGGCCTTTGGCGGGCGCTTCTTGGGCGCCCCTGTCGAGATCGACGACAACATGCCGGCCCTCGGCGCTGGTTCGTACTCGCTGGCTTTCGGCAACTTCAAGCGGGCCTACAAGGTCGTCAACCGCGTCGGCACCACGCTGATCCGCGACAACATCACCCTCAAGGGCCAGACGAAGTTCAACTTCCGTCGCCGCTTCGGGGGAGGCATCGTTAATTATGAGGCGGTAAAGTTGATGAGTTTTACGACTGGTGCCGCTGGCGCATAGTTGTGAAGTTTGCAACTTCAACTGAAGTGGGCGCGCGAAATCCTTCGAGAGTACGGAAGTCTTTTCCCAAAGTAGTTGCAAGTTCCAGAAACCCAATCCAAACCCGCTACGGCGGGTTTTTTCATTTGATCGAAAGGTTCAATCATGAACGATTTGCACAACAACGTGCGCACCAAGCGCGCCCTGGGGCCGGTGGCGCTGACCACGGTTGCAGGCTTGGCCGGTAAGGTGGTCGATCGCCAGGGCTACGGCGGCGTCGAGTTTCTCATCGCCTACGGCTCCGTGACCTCGACCAACGCAACCATCATCCCGGTGGTCAAGGAAGGCGACGTGACGGGCACCATGACTTCGGTGGCGGACGCCAGTCTGCTTGGCACCGAGGCGCTGGCAGCTCTGCCGGCGCAGGCATCGTCGCGCACGTCTGGCGTTGGCAAGTTCGTCACCACGCGCGTCGGCTACATCGGCAACAAGCGCTACGTATCGTGCGGCATCGCCAGCACCACGGTGACTGCGGCGACCATCGTATCGATCCAGGCCGCGTTGCATAACCCTGCCCTGGCTCCCACGGCCAACCCGTAACGGGAACACGGCCGGCTGCTTACCCAGTCGGCGCCGGATAAACGTCACCGGCAACCATTCAACCCTCTGGTAAGAGAGATCAACCAATGTCTTTGAATTCAGGCGAGCGCCAAGTTGCGCCCACGGTAGACGGCATCCGACGCGATCACACAGCTCGGTATCACTGGGCAGCTAAGTCGCTTCCATCCGGCAGCCGCGTGGTGGATTTTTCCTGTGGCATAGGCTACGGCTGCAAGATACTGGCTCAGGCCGGGCACAAGGCTCACGGGTTCGACCTTGACGCGCAAGCTCTGGCCTACGCAGGCGAGCACTACAGCGACCCTTCTGCCTTCTTTTCGAAGCGGGACGGAAACTCCCCTGGCGACCTTGGCGAGTGCGATGCGGCGGTGTCGTTCGAGACCATCGAGCACATCGAAGACCCGGGGCCCCTGCTGCGCGCCCTGCACAAGTCGGCGCCTATCCTGTTCGCCAGCGTGCCGAACGAAGATGTGATGCCATGGCGGCGCGAGTCGGACGGCGCGACAACCGCATTCCACTTCCGCCACTACACGAAGGCGGAATTTGCGGCGCTGCTTGAGGAATGCGGCTGGCACCCGGTCGAATGGTATGGGCAGGCCGACCATGAATCAGAGGTCGAGCCTGACGTGAACGGGCGCACGCTGATTGCGATCTGCAAGCGCTCAGAGGTGTTGGTGGAAGAAGACGGCGGCGGCAAGCACATCTGCATTCTTGGTTTGGGCCCGAGCGTCGATCAGTACCTCGACTACACGAAACGGCTCGGCGGCCGGAGCGCATTCTGCGACGAGGTCTGGGCGATCAACGCACTGGGCAACGTGCTGGACTGCGATCTGGTGTTCCACATGGACGACATCCGGGTTCAGGAGCGCCGCGCGCAGGCCGCGCCGACATCAAACATCGCCGCGATGGTCCGATGGTTGAAGTCCAGCAAGGTGCCGGTGGTGACCAGCCGGGCCCACCCGGATTACCCGGCGCTGGTGGAGTTTCCGCTGGAGGATGTGCTGAACAACCTGCAGCACGACTACTTCAACTCCACGGCGGCCTATGCGGTGGCGTTTGCGATCCACATCGGCGCCACGAAGATCAGCTGCTTCGGCTTCGACTTCACCTACGCGAATTCGCACCAAGCCGAAAAAGGCCGCGCCTGCGTGGAGTTCTGGCTTGGCGTGGCGAAGGCGCGCGGTATCAAGCTGTCGATGCCGAAAACCACAACACTCATGGACGCGATGAGCGAGCGCAAAGACAGGCTTTATGGGTATGACACGTTGTCGGTCGATTTCAACATTCAGGATGACGGCTCTGTGAAGCTGAAATTCACGCCACTGGAAGAAGACAAGATTCCAACGGCGGCTGAGGTCGAAAAAAATTACTGCCACGACGTTCACCCGAACGCGCTCCTCGCGAACGCATCTGCAAGGTAAGAACTAAGGCCCGCTGATCTCTGTCCCGTCGATCTTGTAGGTGACGGTCACGCCGAGGGCTTCACAGAGCTTGCGAATGGTGTCGGCGCGGGAGCGGTTTGGCGAGGCAGGCAGGGCGTGGCCGGTGGTCGATTCCGAGATCAATGACAAGGCCCCGATCGCTGACGCCCCTAGGCGCGTCAAAGGAAAATCGCCAGCCAACCGATCTCCTGCGGTTGTCTCCCCAGCGCTTCGGCGCTTTGAGGCGCGCGGCCCACAAAGCCGCGCGCCTTCTTGTTTCGAGGCCAAACGAATGCTCAGACGCTCCGCCAGTAGGTTGCGCCGCGTGCCTGCGCCTGTTGCGGCTGGCGGCTTTCCAGACATCACGGCCCCTGCGGGCGCCCTCGGGTTCACCACTACGCCCGTCACAGCGCAGGCTGGATCAACCTACCGGCTGGCCTTTCTGGATGTTGCGAGCAAGGCATTTCCAGACCTGAGCCTGTACGCCTACCGATACAAGTTCGCAGCCGCCAGCGATGAGTCTCTGGCCATCGGCAGCTTGCAGTCGGGTACCAAGTACTACCGCATTGCTGACGTTGACGCAGATGGCGCAACTGTCGGCGACGTAAGCGTCGAATTCACGACGACACCAGTATGAAACACATCTTCGCCCTGCTCCTGTTGCTGTGCTCGTTCGGGGCGAGCGCACAAACGACGATCTACTACAACCGGTGCGACGCAGGCGCACACGCGAACTGTTCGACGCTCACCGGCTCGGATGCGAATCCGGGCACAAGCCCAAGTGCGCCGAAGCTTTCCCTGCCCAGCAACGACGCAATCAACGCCCTGGCCGGGGGTAGCAATGTCCGCATCTGCAATGGTGCGTCGTATGTCGATGGAAACGCGCCTGGCTGGCTGTTCTCGGCCGCTGGAGCTACATCTACAGCCCGCCTTACCGTAGAGTTCTACGACTGCGGGAACGGCGCAACGGGTCGGCCAAACATCCAATTCGCTAGTGGCTCCGGCGCCGGCATTATCTTCGGCGGCTTCTGCGTCTCCAACTGCCCAGCAGCTGATCATGGCGGCTATGTGCTGCGCGGCCTACGGATCACAAAGAGTGGGAGCCCAGGCGGAACCGGGATTACCTTTTACGGGAGCGCCAGATGGGTCTTGCTTGAAGACCTTGAAATTGTAAACTGGGCGAACGGCATTGAGGTCACCACCACTCAGAACATCAGAAACCTGACGATCCGTGGAACGACGACCTGCGACCCGTCGATCAGCACCACTTCGGCTTGCTCCGCTGCAATCCACAGCAACTGCCAGAACGGCATCATCGGAAGCGCCACAGATTACCTTGTCGAGAACGTTCTTTTCGATAGCAACAATCCGGCGTCCGGCGCGTGTGGATCTTTTACGCTGCAGCACGGCACGTATACCGGGGGCGTTGAGGATCAGGCGCGCATCACATTCCGGGGCAACATCTACAGGAACAACAGCCTGACGGGTGGGGTGTGTGGTTCAGGCAATGCCACGTTTCGCGGCAATGTCGATCAGGTGACGTTCGAAAACAACCGCATCGAGACACCAGGCGCTAACAGCCAGTGCATCGGGCTGTCCGTTCAAGACGGATACGGGTCTGACGCCGAGTGCATGCACCGTTTCGTTGCGCGAGGAAACACCATCATCGATGGTGGCAGCAGCGCGATGCTGTTTCGCATAACGCCTGGGCTTCTGGCAGAAAACAACAGGCTCATCCAGCTTGTTTCTACTGGTACCCAGAATGGTATCAACATCGCAAACCCCGGCAGCCAGCAAGACCTTGATGTGTGCCCAGCGGGCGACACGGTAGTACGCAACAACTCTGGCTATTACGCTTCTGGAAGCGGCGGTGTTTTCGTCAGCGTCAATGCAGGCACAGGGCATAGCGTTTTCAATAACCTGTGCGATGTCACATCCGGCGGCGCGGTGAATTGTTGGGCGACAGCCGGCGGTACTTTCGAGGTGTTTGACTACAACTGGACCTATGAGAATGGAAGCGGCCAGTATTCTGCGACCTACGCCACACGGGCGGCGGCGTGCAGTGGGGCCAGCTTCGACTGCAACGGCGGTACTACTGATCCGCTGCTTGCCGCCACGCCTACCGCTGCGGCCCCGTCGATGGCTGTGCAATCAGGCTCTCCGCTTCGCAGCGCTGGTCGCAACACCGGCAAGCCTCCGCGCGATGTCTTGTACTGCCAGCGCGACAGCACGCCGGACATCGGCGCCCATGAGTACGGCGGCACTCCTTGTTTGACCATCCGCGCACCGACGAGAGCGAGGTGAGGACACCATGACAACCGACAGCGCAGACAGAGACCATATGCGTGCGAACGGGGCGAAGATACGCGCCATCCTGAAGCGGCAAGAGAAGGAAGCCGAGGAAGCCGAGGAAGACGAAGGCCTGCCCGCTAACGAGAAAGCTGAGAAGCTGGCTAAGTTGCGTGGCGCGATTTCCAATATCGAGGCGGCATGGCCACCTACAGCGCAGGCGTAGCTCTTGCCTTCACCTATGAGGTGACCGATGGGACCACTGGGAGCTTTACGCCGGGCGGGTCGAATCGGTTTGTCTTTGGGGCGATTGCTTGCGGCGGGTTTAGCGGCTTGCCATCCATCACTGAGCTTAGATACGGCGGGTCGGGTGGAACAGACATTCCTCGCATTGGCACAGACCTAACTTGGGTCGGCGGCACTGGGGCGCACGGGATATTTGGTCTTGCTCCTGGGCCGACAGGATCAACAACTCTGTTCGGTGACTGGGCGGCTACACCGCTTCAGTCGGCAGTCGCAGGCGTGTGCTACGAGGGGGTTGACCAGACCACTCCGCAATCAGGTCAGGTAGATGCGACCCCGACATTCGTTGATGCTGTCACCACGACAGTGGCAAGCGTCACGGTTACCGGCTGCACGGCTGGGCAGACCATCGTTGCATCAGTTTGCGCGATGTCTGATGCCGTTGTGCTCGGCGCTTTCACCGCAGTCTCCGGCACCACGCTCCGCGTCTCCGATGTCACGAACACGTTCGTCGGTGTTGCGATGCTGGAGAAAGTTGCAACAGGGTCTAGCGAAACGCTAGAAGTGAACGTCAACCTGTCCTCGGGCGGGGTTTACTGGTCGGCGCGTGGCCTTCGCATCAACGCCGCTGCTGGTGGCGGTTCTTTCAATGCCGCATGGGCGCGCGGTTCAAACCAAGTTCTTCAGGGGTAAACCTCATGCTACTGAACACAGCCAGTCAGACCATCGGCGCGCAGATGGTTTCTGCCACCGATGGCTCGGCCTTCACAAGCACCGTCACGGTGTACGTGACCGGCAACGGCGGGACGCAGGCGATCGGCTCTGTCGGCTCTGGCGTGTGCACGCACGAGGGCAACGGCTTTCACAGCTACGCTCCGGCCCAAGCCGAGACGAACTACGCACACATCGGGTTCACCTTCATCGGTACCGGCGCGGTGCCTTCAACGGTTCAGGTGTTCACGATTGCAGGCGATGCGTTCACGCGGCTCGGTGCTCCTGCTGGCGCGAGTGTTTCGGCTGACGTTGCGGCAGTCAAGGCGGAAACTGCATCCCTCCAGACCGACACCAACGACATCCAGACCCGCCTGCCCGCCGCACTGGTTTCTGGCCGCATCGACGCGAGTGTGGGGGCGATGGCCGCCAACGTGCTCACCGCAACCGCCATTGCGAGTGATGCCATCACCGATGCCAAGGTGGCCAGCGATGTCACCATTGCCTCGGTCACTGGCGCGGTTGGATCAGTCACGGGCGCTGTTGGCTCAGTGACCGGCGCCGTGGGCTCTGTCACTGGCGCCGTTGGCTCGGTTGCCTCTGGTGGCATCAGCGAGGCATCGTTTGCGACGACTGCTGGATCGTTCGCACCGCTCGGCATCGTTGACCAAGGTACGGCTCAGGCCGCCACCGGCACGACCCTGCAGCTGCGCTCTGCTGCGGCCTTCGCTGACGACCAAATCATCGGCGCTACGGTCTACATCGTCAGCGCCACTGCCGGCGCTGGGCAGTCGCGCGAGATCACCGACTATGTATCGAGCACCGACACCGCCACGGTTGACACTTGGACGACCACGCCGACCGGCACGATCGTGTACAAGGTCTTCGCCGCCCCGCCGGCACCGGTCACGTTGCCGGTTGTCAACGCCACGCAACTCGCTGGGCAGACGATCACGGCCTCAGCTGGAGTCACCTTCCCGGCCTCAGTGGCTAGCCCGACAAACATCACGGCCGGCACCATCACCACGGTCACCAACCTGACAAACGCGCCGACTGCAGGCGACCTCACAGCGAC
>Ga0137464_1000613_pt1 | contig 11368 bp, 12 predicted proteins | sample EasRivERMGT814_2_FD_102306 | JGI IMG/M metagenome (GOLD analysis project Ga0137464, IMG submission 102306) | Soil microbial communities from meander-bound floodplain in the East River, Colorado, USA - East River MetaG ERMGT814_2 | ecosystem: Environmental > Terrestrial > Soil > Floodplain ...
AGGTTGTAGGAGGAATGGATCGGAAACTTCACCCCGAGCTCCTTGTAGGCGCGGAAGATCAGCACGTTCTCCGCCGTGAGCACACCGGCCAGGAACATCGCCTCCGGGTTCGCCGCGCGCAGCTTCTGCATCTGCGGCATCGCGGTGGTCGCGCCGCGCGCGACCACTTCCTCGGCGACGATCTGGATGCCGGCTTTCTCGAGCGTGCCCTTGAACGCCTTGGCGATCGCCTGGCCGAGCTCGGAGTTGTCGGTGATCAGCGCGACGCGCTTGAAGTTCTTGCTCCTCGCGTGCGCGAGCAAAGTGGCGATCTGCGTCGAGCCGAGCGGCCCGGTCTGCCAGAAGTACGGGTTGTCGAGCTGAGTCGTGAGGTAGTCAGCCGAGTTCATCGGCGTCATCTGCGGCGTCTTCGCCTCCATGGTCACCGTCTGCTGCTGCTGCGTAGCGGGGCTGAGGGAGACACTGAGGATGAACACCGCGCCCTGGTCAACCAGCTTGCGCGCCAAGGCGGCCGAGATGTCTGGCCGCGACTGATCGTCCTCGATCAGGAGCTCGATCTTGCGGCCGAGCACGCCGCCCTTCGCGTTGATCTCGTTGGCGCCGAAGACGACGCCCTCGGTCGCCGGCTCCGAGTACGGCTTGGAGACGCCGACCCGGTCGGTGATCACCCCGATCTTGATGGTTTGCTGCGCATGGCAATTGACCGCCAGAGCGGCCAGCGCCAGCCCCGCCAATAACTTCCTCATGAGCCCCTCCTCAATCGAGCAAGCGTTGTTTATCCATCCATCCTACACAAAGTTCAACGGCCTGCTTCAGCAGCTCGGGCTGGCCTTGATAGTAGTGGGTCGCGCCCTTGATGACCTTCATGGTCTTGTCCCGGCTCGCCGCGGCGGCATGGATGATGCCGGTGTGCGACTGGGGGACGGCGTCGTCGGCCGAGTTCTCGATCGCCAGCAGCGGCACCGAGACCTGGCGCGCGCAGCGCGGCCCGTCGGCGTTCGAGTCGTCCGGCGACCACTGCGACAGCCACGCCCGCAGGGTGGAGAAGCGCGCCAGGCCGACCGGCCCGGTGTTGGCGGTCTCCGGCTGGCCGACGAAGGTCCAGCGCGGCTTGCGGTCGTTGGGCTCGATGGCCGGATCCATGAAGCGCACGTCGCACAGCGTGCGGAAGGTGACGAATCCGCGCTCCATTTCGCCAGTATTGAGCTTCTTCAGCCGCGCGAGCGTTTCCTTCACCCAGGCGGTCCTGCGTCTCACTCTCTTCAGCTGAGCTTCCCTGAAACGAGAAACAAATTCGGGCGAATAGGGAGGCTGGTGCGGGCACTTGGGGTTGTAGATGTCGAGCTCGAGGTCGCGCCGATCCGGGTCGGCCTCGTCGGTCACGCTGGGGTCGATCCACTCGGAGAAGGTGTGCGCGCGCGACAGGTGCGCGGCCTGGAAGATGAACGCATCTGCCGGAATGAGCTTGGCGTCCTTGAGGTTGACCTCGTCGCCCGCGGGCGTGTGGGTGATGCTCGGATTCTCGGCCTGCGACTGATAAAAGAGCGACAGCGATCCGCCGCCCGACCACCCGCACAGCAGGATCTTCTCGTAGCCCCACTTCTCCTTGGCGTGGCGGATGTAGGCGCCGAGGTCCAGGACCACCTTCTCCATGATCAGCGGGGTGTCGTTCTTGGCGAAGCGGGAGCCGGCGCACAGCACGTGCACGCCCGCCTTCGCCATCGCCTGCGGCATCGGCAGCAGCTGCAGCGTGGTCGCCGGGTGCATGTACACCGCCAGCGTCTTCGACGGCTTCCCTGCTTTTGTGGTCTTGTCTATCGGTACGAAGCGGATGCCCTCGAGGTTCACCATACCCTGCGAGCCGGCGAAGCCGTAGACCTCCCTGAACTGCGAGGTCTCCGCGTACTGGATGTGCACCCATTCGGGCGCGACCTCGAAGCTCATCTCTTGTGGACCCAGTCGGCGTGCTTCGGCGCCTTCTTGGTCTTCGACCATTCTTTCAGCATCGGCTTGCTGACGGCGGCGAGCTTTTTCTTCATGGCCGGCGTCGTCGTATCGACCGCGAGCTCGAGGCGATGGCCGTTAGGGTCAAAGAAGTAGATCGACTGGCAGATCGTGTGGTCGGTCGGGCCCACGACCTCGATGCCGAGCTTCTCGAGCTTCCTCTTGTAGGCCATCAGCGTCTTCATGTCCGGGACGCGCAGCGCGAGGTGCTGCACCCACAGGGGCGTGTTGGCGTCGCGGCCCATCGGCGGCGACTCGGGGATCTCGAAGAACGCGACGTAGCTGCCGTCGTGCATGCGGAAGAAGATGTGCATGTAGGGCGATTCCTCGCCCGTGCTCGGCACGCGATCCTCCGCCATCGCCATCGCGTACTCCATGCCGAGGACCTTGGTGTAGAACTCGGCGGTCTGTTTCGCGTCCTTGCAGCGGTACGCGACGTGGTGCAGCGACTTGATATCCATGAGATATTCTAAACTCCCCGAATGCACCCCGCGGAACTGCCGGAGGAGATCGTCGAGCGCATGCGCCAGCGGCGCGGCTCGCTGCACATCTTCGATCGCCTGGAGGCTGCGCGCACCGCGCTGGTCGTGATCGACATGCAGCACAGCTTCGTTTCCGCCGACTCGGCCTCCTCCGTGCCGGCGGCGCGAGCCATCGTGCCGAACGTGAACCGGCTGGCGGCGGCGCTGCGCGCCGCTGGCTGCACCGTCGCCTGGGTGCAGGCCACGTATACGCGTACCGGTCCCGGGTACTGGCCGCTCTTCTTCGACTACATGGTCACGCCTGAAGTCTCGGCGCGCATCCTGGAGGGCTTGGTCGCAGGCTCGCCCGGGCACGCGCTGTGGCACGAGCTCGAGGTCCTGCCCGCCGACCTGCGAGTGACGAAGAACCGCTACAGCGCGTTTTTCCCCGGCTCGAGCGAGCTGCCGCAGCTGCTGCGCGGCCGCTCGATCGACACGGTGCTCATCGCCGGCACGATGACCAACGTCTGCTGCGAAGCCTCGGCGCGCGACGCCATGATGGACGGCTTCAAGACGGTGATGGTTTCGGATGCCAACGCCGCACGCTCCGATGCCGAGCACGTGGCTGCGCTCGCCACCATCGTGCAGTTCTTCGGCGATGTGCGCTCGACCGACGAGGTTGTGGAAATCCTGAGATGAGGATCGCAGCCATCGACTGCGTCGTAAACCCCATCACGCCGGAGGTGATGAAGCTGCGGCCGGAGTGGTCGCGCGAGTTCTGGACGAAGAAGATTCGGCGCAAGGACGGCTTCGGCGCCGGCGTGACCTACGAGGCGATGCTGCGCGAGATGGACGCCGCCGGCATCGAGCGGGCTTTCCTCATCGCTACCAAGACCGGGCGGCTCGGCCTTCCGGGAAGCTGGCACTTGCCCTACGAGATGATCGCCGATGCGGTGCGCCGCCATCCCGGACGCTTCTACGGGCTCGCCGGCCTCGATCCGACCGAAGGGATGGCCGGCGTGCGCGCGCTCGAGCATGCCGTGAAAGACCTCGGCTTCATCGGTGCCCACTTCTATCCGCACTGGTTCGAGCTCGCTCCGGACCATGCCCGGTGGTACCCCTTCTACTCCAAGTGCGTCGAACTCGACGTGCCGGTGCAGTTGCAGATCGGCCAGTCGCTCATCTACGCACCCGAGCAGCGCCTGCGCAGCGTCGGCCGGCCGATCTCGCTCGACGCGGTGGCCTGCGACTTCCCGGAGCTCAAGCTCGTCGGCATCCATATCGGCATTCCCTGGGCCGACGAGATGATCGCCATGGCCTGGAAGCACCCCAACGTCTATATCGGCTGCGATGCCCACAGCCCGAAGTACTGGCCCGCGAGCTTCCTGCAGTACGTCAACACCTACGGCCAGGACAAGGTCATCTTCGGCACCGACTACCCGGTGCTCGACTTCGGCCGCACGCGCGAGGAGATCGAGGCGCTCGGCCTGCGCGACGAGCCGAAGAGAAAGCTGCTGCGGGACAACGCGCTTCGGCTCTACAAACTGAAATAGGAGAAATCGTGCGGACCCTAGTGGCTTTGGTTCTGCTGTTTCCAGCAGTTGTTCTTTCCCAGAACAAGGTGGCAATCGGCATCGTCACATCCCTATCCGGCCCGATGGCGGCGCCCGGCAAGTTCCAGATGAACGGCTTCCGCCTCGCCGAGGAGGAGATCAACGGCGCCGGCGGCTTCGCGGTTGGCGGCCGCAAGCACACCGTCGAGCTCAAGGTGCAGGACACGCGCGCCAACCCGGCCGAGGGCGCCTCCGCCATGCAGCGCCTCGCCACCGTCGACAAGGTGCCCTTGGTGCTGGGCGAGCTGCACAGCGGCGTCGCCGCCGCCGAGGCGCCGATCGCGCAGGACTACGCCGTGCCGCTCATCCTCACTATTCCCACCGGCCCCGGCCTCACCGAGCAGGGCAACCGCTTCCTCTTCCGCGTCAACGCCAACAACGACCAGCTGACCGCCGCGCTCGCGGAGTTCGTCGCCAAGCAGGGCTGGACGCCGCTCTCCTTCATCGCCTGGAACAACGACGCCGGCCGCGGCGGAGTGAACGGCATGAAGAGGCTCCTCGGCGAGACGAAGATCGGCTACACCGGCTACTTCAACGTCGGCGAGGTGGATTTCTCCAGCCACGTCTCCAACATCCGCGCGCAGAACGCCCGCGCGGTGATGCTGCTGATGGACGAGGAGCCCGGCAGCCTGGCCATCAAGCAGCTGCGCGACGCCGGCCTGAAGACCCAGCTCATCGGCACGCTCGCCATGGGCTCGGACCGCTTCCTCGCCCGCCTCGACGCCGCGCGGCTCGAGGGCATGGTGCAGTACAACGCCTTTCCGCCGAACGCGAGCGTGCCCAGGATCAAGGCCTTTAGCGACCGGTATCGGAAGAAATACGGCGAGGAGGCCCACGGCTTCGCGGCGCAGTCCTACGATGGCCTGATGCTCGCGGTGGCGGCGATGCAGAAGGCCGGCACCACCACCGACGGCGCGAAGATCCGCGATGCCCTGGCCGCGCTCGAGCACGACGGCGTGATCGGCCGCATCCGCTTCGACGCCAAGGGCCAGGCAAGCCCGCCGGTGTACGTCACGCAATGGTGCGCCAACGGCTCGCGCCGCGTCCTCTATCCGGAGTCCCTGAAGGCGGATTGCGGCGCCGGCTAGAAGCCGCGCGGCTTTGCTGACCTCGATCCTCGAGCAGACCGTCAACGGCCTGATGGCCGGGTCGGTCTACGTCCTGATCGCGCTCGGCATGGTGCTGATCTACGGCGTCATGCACGTCCTCAACTTCGCGCATGGGGTGCTGTTCATGCTCGGCGGCTACGTCTGCCATTTCATCTTCACCCGCGTCACCGGCAGCTACTTGCTGGCGATCGTGCTCAGCATGGCGGTGCTCGCGGCGATCGGCATCGCGCTGGAGCGCGGCGTGTTCCGGCCGCTGCAGGGGAACCTGCGCAACCAGGTCATCGCCTCCCTGGGACTGATCCTCGCCATCGAGCACCTGGTGATCGCCGTGTGGGGCCCCAATGCCCTGCAGTTCAAGGTGCCTGCCACCTCGGCGCTGGTGCCGCTGGGCGAGTTGCGCTTCCCGGTGCAGCACCTCCTGGTGATCGCGGTGACGCTCACCGTGGTGGCGGCGCTCTTCATCTTCCTCAGGCGCTCGAAATTCGGCACTGCCGTCCGCGCCGCCAGCCAGGACCGGCAGTCGGCGATGGTGGTCGGCATCCCCGTCGAGCGCATCGACTGGATCACCTTCGCGCTCGGCACCGCGCTCGCCGCGCTCGGCGGAGCGCTGATCGGACCGCTGTTCCTCGTCTTCCCGCAGATGGGAGATGCGCCGATGGTCAAGGGGCTCGCCGGCATACTGCTCGGCGGCATGGGCAGCGTACCCGGCGCGGTGATCGGCGGCCTGCTGATCGGCGTGGTCGAATCGCTCTCGACCCTCGTGCTGCCCACCGATTACCGCGACTCGGTGGCCTTCTTCATCATGGTGGCGATCCTGCTGGTTCGGCCGCGCGGGCTTTTCGGCGTGCGCGTGCGCGGGGAGGACTGATGCGTATCGCCGCGCTGATCCTCCTCGTCGCCGCCTTGGGCGCGGCGCCAACGGTAAGTCCGCCCTACCTGCTGCACGTCCTGGTGCTGTGCTGCCTGGTATCCATTCCGGCGGTCGGGCTCAACCTGATGCTCGGCTACACCGGGCTGGTGTCACTCGGACACATGGCATTCGCCGGCATCGGCGCCTACACCGCCGCCGTCCTGATGGTGGATGCAAAGCTCGGCTTCTGGGCCGCCTTGGCGCTCGGCACGCTCGCGGCGGGCGCTGCCGGCGGCGCCATCGGCGCGGTCTGCCTGCGCTTTCGCAGCCACTTCTTCATGATCGTCACCCTCGCCTTCGGGCTGATGCTCTTTTCGGTGATGAACAACTGGGATGACGTCACCCGCGGCGCGGCCGGCTTCCCCGGCATCCCTCGGCCGGTGCCGCTCGGCGGCTTCGCCTTCGGCCGCCTGGAGAACTTTTACTACCTGGCGCTGGGCTGCGCGGCGCTGGCCTTTGCGGTGCAGTGGCTGGTGGTGCGCTCGGAGTTCGGCCGCATCCTCGTCGCCCTGCGGCAGGACGAGCGCCTCGCGCAGGCTCGCGGCATCAACGCCATGCGCTACAAGACCGCGGTGTTCGCGCTCGGCTCGGCGATCGCCGGGTTCGGCGGCGTGCTGCAGGTCTCCTTCCTGCGCGTCGCGGCGCCCGCGACTTTCAGCCTCGGTGAGAGCATCAACGCCGTGCTGGTGGTGATCGTCGGCGGAGCGGGCTCGCTCGCCGGCCCGGCGCTCGGCGCGCTGGTGTTCGTCGGCCTGCCGGAGTACCTGCGCGTGGCGAGCGAATGGCGCCTGGTCGTGTTCGGCGTGGTCCTCGTGCTGCTGATGCTGTTCGCGCCGCGCGGCCTCGCCGGCCTGCTGGAGCGGGTATGGCGTCGCTGAGGATCGACGATCTGCAGAAGCGCTACGGCGGCATCGCTGCCCTCGCCGGCTGCAGCTTCGACATCGAGACTCCCGGCATCTACGGCCTCATCGGGCCCAACGGCGCCGGCAAGACCACCTTGTTCGACGTCATGACCGGCATCGCACCGCCCGACGCCGGGCGCGTCGTCCTCGACGGCCGTGACGTGACCGGCTTCGCCGCGCACCGCCTGGCGGGGCTCGGCGTATCGCGCAGCTTCCAGGAATGCCGCGTGTTCCCCGAGTTCTCCTGCCTGGAGAATCTCCTGTTCCGCGCGCAGGAGCCGCAGCAGGAGGCGCTGCGGCTGCTGGAGATGGTGAACCTCGCAAGCTACGCGACCGAGCCGGCGGCGAAGCTGTCGTTCGGCCAGCGCCGGCTGCTCGAGCTGGTGGGCCTGTTCATGCGGCGACCGAGCGTGCTGCTGCTCGACGAGCCGGCGGCGGGAGTCAATCCGGCGCTGCTCGAGCTGCTCACTGGCTTCATCCGGCGGATGTACGAGGAGCGGCCCTGTCTCACACTGGTGGTCGAGCACAACATGGAATTCATCATGGGACTTGCCGCCGAGATCGTGGTGATGCACCAGGGCAGCGTGCTCGATCGCGGCACGCCGCAGGCCATACAGGCCAGCCCGCGCGTGATCGAGGCCTACCTCGGATGATGCTCGAGATCCGGCACCTGAGCGCCGGCTACGGCGAGCGACGCATCGTCGACGACGTCTTGCTGCACGTCGCCGAGGGCGAGGTGGTGACCATCATCGGCCATAACGGCGCGGGCAAGTCCACGCTGATCAAGGCCGTATTCAACCTCGTGCCCTGGCGCTCTGGCGAGGTGCTCCTCGACGGCGCGAGCGTGCTGCCGCTCGCCCCGAACCGCATCCTCGCCTCCGGCATCGCCTACATCCCGCAGAATCGCAGCGTTTTCCCCAGGCTCACCGTCGACGAGAACCTGCGCATGGGGGGCTACCTCCTGGCCGATCCGATGCTCCTCCGGCAGCGAGTTTCCCGTGCAAAAGAGCTATTTCCGATCCTCGCCGACCGCGGCGACCAGCTTGCCGGCACCCTGTCCGGCGGCGAGCAGCGCATGCTGGAGATCGCGCGTGCACTGCTTATGGACCCAAAGCTCCTGATGCTCGATGAGCCCTCCATCGGCCTCGCGCCGCGCATGGTGGACGCGGTGTTCGCCACCGTGCGCCTGCTGCGCGACCAAGGCAAAGCGGTCCTCATGGTGGAGCAAAACGTGAACAAGGCGCTCGCCGCATCGGACCGCGGCTACGTCATGGAGCTGGGCCAGATCCGGCTGGAGGACCGCGCGCAGAATCTCATCGGCGACCCGCGCGTCGCGCGGCTCTACATGGGCCGGCGCTGATCGACGACACGTTTCATCTTCCAGGAGTCCGACGCGACCGCGCCGAAGGACACCGCGGGCGTCACCCCGCAGGCCTGCTTTACGCAGTCCTTCAGCCTTCTTGAAAGCGACTCGTCCGGTGAGGCGGCGACGTCGAGCGCGAGTACTTCGCCGTCGCGCACCGAAAATTGGAACTCGGTCGCGCCGAGCACCGCCTCGGCCGCCTCCACCAGCATGTCCGGGTTGAGGAGCGTACCTTTCACCTTGAGGAGGGCATCGGCGCGGCGCGGCATCGCCGTCAGCCGGTCGGTCCACGACCCGCAGTGCGGGCAGCGCTCGCGCGTCAGCGCGGAGATGTCGCCAAGCGCGTAGCGCACGAGCAGCGTGCCGCGGCGGCGAAGGTGAGTCAGCAGAACCAACCCCGGGTCGCCCTCGCCGGCCGGCCGCAGCGTGGCGGGCTCGACGACCTCGAAGTAAAACTGGTCCGGCGCCGGGTTGTGATAGCCCGAGCCCGGCGCGCACTCGACCAGGCCGCCCTGCATCTCGGTCGCGCCGTAGGAAATGCTGACCCAGGCCTCCGGCCGGCCGAGCCGCCGCAGCGCGGCGGTGAGCGCCTGGCGCGCGGTTTCGCTCACGCCCTCACCGGTGAGATAGGCAAGGCGCACGGCGGAGAAGTCGGCGCCGCGTTCCTCGGCCCGCGCCAGCACGCGTTTCACGTAGCTCGGCACGCCCCACAGCAGCGTCGCGCGGCTGCGCGCCACCACGTCGACTACGCCGTCGAGATCGTTCCCCAGCGTGAACTGCGGCGAAGGGTTGCCCGGCAGCGCCGACACCACGCGCAGGCTCATGCTCGCTGCGGCGTGCAGGACGCGGATGAACGCGCCGTGCGGCCGCGCGGTCAGCGGGAAAAGGTTGGCGATGATGTCGTCGGGCTGCGCGCCGCGCAGGCGCAGCATGCTGCGGTTCGCCTCGAGAATGCGGAAAAAATCGTAGGTGGTGGAGACGAAAGGCGTGGGCATGCCGGACGTCGAGCCCGTGGTGTACATCGTGTCCCATACCGCCTGCTCCACCTCGGACAGGCCGCGCGTGTCGAGGAGAAACGCGGCCGGATCGCTCATGTACTGCGCCTTGCGCGTCACCGGCAGCTGGCCGAGTTGCGCAAGCGACGCGATCCTCTTCCCGCCGAGCGCGGCGCGCGTGTGCGGGTGGCGCTCGGCCGCGAGCGCGATCATCTCCGCGAAATAGCGCTCCTGGGCGGCGTCGATCGCTGAGCGCTCTGCCCGCAGGAGATCGTCCATGGCGCGATGTTATAGTGCGCCGGCTCGAAACGTTACGGAGAACGCAATGGACAAGAAGGCGCACAAGGAACGCTACGACAACGGCCTGAAGACCCGCCGCGAGGTGCTCGGCGCCGCCTACGTCGACAAGTCGATGGCCGGGGTCGACGAGTTCAGCAAGGAATTCGTCGAGCTGCTGAACACCTACTGCTGGAACGACATCTGGAACCGCCCCGGGCTGCCGCGCAAGACACGGTCGATTTTGAATCTGGGCATGCTGTGCGCGCTCAACAAGGAGCACGAGCTCAAGCTCCACATCCGCGGCGCGCTCAACAACGGCCTCACCAAGGACGAGATCAAGGAGGTGTTCCTCCAGGTCGCGATCTACTGCGGCGTCCCGGCTGCCGTGGTGGCCTTCCGCTGCGCGAAGGAGGTCTTCCAGAGTTGAAGACCATCGCGTTCATCGGCCTCGGGGTCATGGGGCAGCTGATGGCGGCGAACCTGGAGGCCGGCGGCTTCGCGGTGCAGTCGTTCGACCTCAACAGGAAGGGCAACCGGAAATCGGCGAGAGACGCGGCTCGGGGGGCGGATGCGCTCATCACCATGCTGCCCGACGGCGACGCGGTCCAGGAGGCGGTGCTGGATGCCCTGCCCGCGCTCAAGCCCGGCGCGGTGGTGATCGACATGAGCTCCTCGGAACCGACCGGCACACGCGCACTGGGTTTGGCTCTCCTGAAAAATCAGATAGGCATGGTGGACGCGCCCGTCTCCGGCGCGCGATTCAAGGCCAAGGACGCCACCCTCGCGATCATGTGCGGCGGCGAGAAGGAAGCCTTCGCCAAGGTGCTGCCGGTCCTGCAGAAGCTGGGCAACCAGATTGTCCACGTCGGGCCGCTCGGCGCCGGCCACGCGGTCAAGGCGCTCAACAATTACCTTGGCGCCGCGGGGACGCTCGCGGGATTCGAGGCGCTGCTCATCGCCCAGGCGTTCGGGCTCGATCCGGTGCCGATGCTGGACGCGATCAACGCGTCGACCGGACGCAACAGCACCACCGCGCGCAAGATCCCTCAGGACGTGCTGACCGGCGCCTTCGCGTCGGGCTTCAAGCTGGCGTTGATGACTAAGGACGTGGGAATTGCCGCCGAGCTTGCGCAGGGGTTAAAACTGAAAACCCCGTTCCTCAAGGAAACACTAAAGCATTGGAAGGCCGCGCAGAAAACGCTGCCGCGCAACGCCGACCACACCGAGATCTATAAGTACCAACGAAAACTAGTTCGGGGACGGAGCCCGAAATAGTTAGGGCTCCGTCCCCGAATTACGCGCCGATGAATTTCGGCTTGCGCTTCTCCATGAAGGCGGCCTGGCCTTCCTTGTAGTCGGCGCTCTTGAAGCAGGCCTCGACCGCGCGCTCGGTGGCGGCGATGTCGCGCTTGCCGGCGTCCTTCAGCACTTCGCCGACCACGAGCTTGGCGCACTTGACCGTCAGTGGCGCGTTCTCGGCGATGGTCTTGGCCAGCTCGTTCACGATCGACTCGAGCCGGTCGTCGGGCACGACGCGGTTCACGAGTCCCATCTTCTCGGCTTCCTGCGCGGTGAACTGCCGCCCGGTGAAGAACATCTCCTTGGCGTGGGCCGGCCCGATCAGGTCGACCAGGGGCTTCGCGCGGTTCATGCCGTAGCCCAGGCCGAGCTTCGCCGCGGGCACGCCGAACTTCGCGTTCTCGGTGCAGATGCGGATGTCGCAGCACACCGC
>Ga0137464_1000614_pt1 | contig 11321 bp, 10 predicted proteins | sample EasRivERMGT814_2_FD_102306 | JGI IMG/M metagenome (GOLD analysis project Ga0137464, IMG submission 102306) | Soil microbial communities from meander-bound floodplain in the East River, Colorado, USA - East River MetaG ERMGT814_2 | ecosystem: Environmental > Terrestrial > Soil > Floodplain ...
GCGTGGGTGAGTTCGAAAGCGCCATGGCCTGGGGTTCGACGGCTATCGCTTTAGCCAGACCGAAGTCGAGTACTTTCACCAGGCCGTCTGCAGTGAGCTTGATGTTGGCCGGCTTCAGATCTCGATGAACGATGCCCCGCTCGTGCGCGTATTCGAGCGCGTCGGCAATCTGTTTTGCGACCGGTAAGACTTCTTCGCAGGGTATGGGGCCTCCGGTAATACGGTCGGCAAGGGTCGGCCCATCGATCAATTCCATGACGAGCGCCGGCGTTGACGCCGAGTCTTCGAGTCCGTAAATCGCCCCGATGTTGAAATGATTCAGCGACGCCAGCACGTGCGCCTCGCGTTGAAACCTTTCGAGGCGGCCTGGTTCGGAGGCAAGAGGCGCAGGCAAGAACTTCAGTGCCACATCGCGATTCAACTTCGTGTCCGTGGCTCGATACACCTCCCCCATGCCTCCTCGCCCGAGCAAGGACGAGATTTGATATGGGCCCAGACGTGTGCCGATGGCGATCATTCAAGAGAAGATAACGTCGCGCATTATACGCGGGAAAGACCAGGGCGAGTGTTTGATCTGGAGCGCAGATTGTGTCGCAGAACCAGGAGATTCAGTTGCTTCCGGAGGTCGCGGCGCACCTCGGGATCGGTGGCAGCATCGAGCAACTGGCTCAAGCTGAAAATCTCTTTCCTCAATTCCATTTCCAACGGTAGGCAATTGGCGTTCTTCAGGATCTTGTAGACGAGGCGGAGATCTTCAGGGATACGGCTGTCGTCTTCAAGCTGAAGCGGTTTCCCTTTGCCGGGAAGATTATCGAACACGCCTTCCTCCTGTGCCCTTCGTATGCGCTCTTCCGCGATCGTAATCAGAAAATCCATCATTGCTCCACTATCCGCAAACGATAACGAACTGCAATGGAATAGTCATCCAGTCGTAATCATCAACTGCTTCTTGCCGAGCTGGAACATGAAACGATCCAGCCGAACTGGTTTTGGAACGATGCCTGGGACGGCTACCCGCTCGCGCGCAAACGGCTCCTGGCGGATGTGGTCGAGGCAAAACTCCGTAATCCGGTTTTTCTCACCGGCGACTGGCACTCCACTTTCGTCAATGACCTGAAGCTCGACTTCAACGACCCTCGCGCCAGGACCGTCGCCACTGAATTCGTCACGCCGGCCATTACGACCGGCGGCGACGGCACGCCTTATGGTCCGTACTACGCACCCATGATCCCGTTCAATCCGCACATCAAGTATTACGAAGGCGACCGCCGCGGCTACTTCAAGGCGGCCGTGACGCATAAGGAGATGCGCGTCGACCTTCGATTCGTGACCAGTGTCGAGAATGCGGGCGGCACGGGTTATACGCAGGGTTCGTGGATCGTGGAGGATGGCAGGCCCGGAGCGCAGCGCATTTGAAGTGCGTTGCGGACTGCGGCCCGGACCACGCTGAAGCCGTGATCCGGGCCGGAATTTCAAACTATCGAAAACGCGGATAACGCTACGGGCTGTTTTACGGCTGTTCGAGCCAGGTAAACAGCGCCTGTGAGCGGAACTTCCAACCGTGTCCTTTGAGAGGCAGCAGAACGTCGTGCGCCTCACGCTTGCCGAGCCCAGACTCGCGGATGACTCCGATGACGTATCTCCAGTTCTCCTGGCCATCGAGATAATGCTGCACCGATTTTCGCAAATACCTGACGTGGGCGGATTCAGCGGCGCCTGTAAGCCTGGGCAATTCCATGCACACCTCCTGCTCCTCCATGTACGCAGCTTGACGGCCAGATCAGGACCCGGCGAGGGCCGGTGGTTGTGAATTTATTAAGACGGCGCACACTGCGATCCCCATCGTAGTGGCGAACGTAACGGCGAAAGTCGTTGTAATCGATGAGGGATAGGATCTGTGAGAACACGGATCTGCCCTGATTCATGCTCAGCCTCCAAAGAGAAAGCTGAGCATGAATTGCAGGAATTATTTCCAGCTGAATTCAAATCGCGTCAAACCGATTTTGGCGGCTTGTTACTGCTCTGATTGGGCTTATATCATTTTTGAAAATGACGAACCGGACACTAGTGGCGACCGTCCCTGAATTACCCCGAATACCCATTTTTCACCCCAGATATCGCGACTTCAGGATCTCCAGATGATGCTGAGCATGACCCGCGATTACATATGCCAGCGCCCGAACGGTGATCCGGCGGTTGTTCGCCGTGCCGCTACGCATCCAGGCGTCGGCGTCGAGATTACCGAACAGACGAACCGTCGAGCGACGGACATGCGTGAACTCGTCGAGAAGATCCTGGAAAGGCACAAGGGAGTGGTTCGCCTGTTTCACCCACGGATCCTGATCGAAGCCCGGCAGCGCCGTGGCGTCGTTGCGTGCGAAAGTCAGAGCGCGGTATGCAAAGACACGCTCCGAGTCCGTCATATGGCCGACGAGTTCCTTCACGCTCCACTTGTCCGGCGCGTACTTGTAATTCGCCTTGCTTTCGTCAAGACCGCTCAGCAGCGAGATCATCGAGTCGAGCTGTGTCTGAAGAAAACTCATAATGTCGGAACCGGTCACCTTGTCGACGTAACCGATCTGATAATCCGAAAACTCGGACGCATCCGGTCTTCCGATCGCTAACTTGGAATTTCCCATTCTCGCCTCCCCAGTTGAAAGCGGCGCCGGATCCGATCCTCCAGTTCCGCCAGGTATACCAAAGCCTCAGTCGTGTTTTCCGCAGGAGCCCATTCGGCGAACTGCTTATCGGTCTTCGCATCGAAGGGCCCGGTCTTGATCTCGAAAATGACGGTATCGTGCTCAAGGGCAAAAAACGTGTGCCACGTGCCGCCCCGGCAGTCCAGGCCGATGTTTCCGGATTCGCGGCTGATAAGGACAAGGCCGGCGTCTTCGACATGACCGTTGTCATCCATTGCGACGAACCCGACGGAGCCGCGAAGCAACACGAAACCCTCGGCTTTCGAATCCGCGTGTCGATGCGGCTGCACATAGCTTCCAGGCTGCATCGCGTTGAGCATCCGCTGAAGCGGATCGGCGTCATCCTGATGAAACGTATGGATTTCGCGGCGCCGGGCGCCGTTGCGCGCATCCGCCGCCTTCTGGTCGATCAGGGCTTCCGTGATTGTGCATATCCGCTGGTGATCGGAGCGCGTTGCCGTTGAAGAGATTCGGTTCATCATTCCTCCGTGCCTGCACCATTCTAAAACGCGTAGGAACTCCATGCTTTTACTTCCTGCACTCATTCGCCGGAAACCCGCGCCAGCAGCGGGATTCCGCTAAACCCAGCATGCTCTAGACAGCGCCGCCAGGGTGTCGCAGCAGGTTGCCTTTGGTAGTTCCTTTGCGTTTATCGAGCGCAACGGGGAGCAAAAAGCTTCCCAACAAGGAGAACAAGATGTCACGCATGTTTGTGGGGTTGTTGATGATTATGGTGTTCGCCGCAAGTAGCTATTCGGCGGATCTGGTTTCGATGAAGCTTTGCCCGGCTACTTACTATGACGCGATATCGCGTGATTGCGTGGTCGGAAAGGGAATCGAAGGCAAATCGGTGCAGGTGGATCCGAAGGTCGGATCGCTGTTGTTTCTGACAGCTGTCAAGACATCGAAGGACGAAGCAATCTATCACGTCTGGATTTCCGGCAAGACTGTGGGCGCAGTCACGGTCTACGACACGGCGACAAAGACGCTTCGCGATGCCGATGAGTCGGAGATGGCGTGGTTGAAAGAACGCAACATCGAAGGAGCCCGGGCGATCGTCAGGATGACCGCTTCAGCTTCGCCGAAGTTCCGGGTGCGCAGTTCGAAGACGCTGCCTGTGAGGCCGGGTGTCTGGAAAGTCCAGGTGTATGACGAGGCTCAGATCCAGCCGCTGGGTGAAATGGAATTCACGATGACGCCCGACAACAAAGGAGTCACCGACTAACGGACTAACCACAGAGACACGGAGACACAGAGAGGGCCGCACCGGGTGTTAGTCGGTGCGGCCCTCTCTGTGTCTCCGTGCCTCTGTGGTTGTTAGAACTCCAGGCGGAGCTGACCTGAAAGCGTTCGGCTACCGGTCTTGGTGGTGATTTCGCCGAACGTGCCGGAGTTGATATTCAGGTTGGGATTCCCCGGAGTCGGATGATTGAGAATATTACTGGCGTTAATACGAACGGTCAGGCTTCTGGTTTCCGCAATGCGGATCCTCTTCTGAAGGTTCGCATCGAAGTCCCAGCTTCCCGGACCGTAGATCGGTCTCAAACCAAGCGAGCCCAACTGTCCAGGCGCCGCATTCCGCAGGATGATGTTCTGACCTGCGGAGTCGGTGGAGATGGCGCTGTTGGTGCAGAAGCTTCGCAGGTTTGCTGCGCCGCCTGCCGGGACTCCCTGACATGCCGGATCGGTCACTCGGTAGAACGGTTCCGAGAAGTAGTTCCCGAACGTCGTTCCGTCCCAAACCACTTTACCCGTGCGCGGGAAATCGCCTACGAGGTCGGGGGTTCCGGTCGTGTTGATCGTGGTACCTGCGCCAACGTTCAGGGGCGATCCGGTCGTCAAGTTGAAAATCGTGCCGAACTGCCAGCCCTCGATCAGCCGCGCCACGATCCCGCTGGAATTTCCACCGAGCAACTTGCCCGGCCCGAACGGCAGTTCGTACGTGCCGTAGCCGCGGAAATCGTGAAGCCGGTGGAAGGTGTGAACGCTGTAGTCGGCGCGCCGGTTGAGGAAATCGCGATAAGTAGCCGTCGGTCCACCGCCCGTAGATGCTGCGGTGCCGGCGCCGGTTGAACGGCTCCACGTCCAGGTTCCCTGGTATGTCATGCCGCTGGCCGTTCGCTTGGTGACCTGGGTCTGCATGGAATGGTATTGGGAGTTTTCGGCATTCCACCGCATTTCCATCGTTCCGAACTGAGGATTGGCAACAATGAAATTCTCCGGGAACAATCCGCTGGACCGGAGTGTTGCGCCGGCAATGGTTTCACCGGCCGGAATGTTGACTCCGATATTGGCGGTGTTCAATGAATTGGCAACTGCCCGGAAATCGCCGTTCGCGAGGTTCGTCCGGAACGTCGCATTTCGACGCAGCGCCTCGGAACCGGTGATTTGGGTCCCGACGATGAGCGGAGCCGCCGCGGTGCCGAAGTTCAAGCCGCGGAACATCCGGTCGAACATCGGATCGTCGCCGCCGGCGCGCGTCACGTTGAGCGCACCCATCAATCCGTTCATGCGGAAATCGGGCTCATTGTAGTTGATCGACGAGTGGAGCTTGACGCCTCGCGTGCCCACATAGCGCACGTCCGCAATCAAGCCACCCGGCAACGATCGCGTTATCCCCAGGGTGGTGGTCATGATGTACGGGGTCACGTAATCCGGAGAGAAGAAATTCTGCATGAACGATCGTTGGAACGAAGGGACGACGACTTCCGGAATGCTGGTCGGAACCGCGAGCGGGAACGTCACGTTGGAAAAATCTCTGTAAGCCGCTCCACCGGATTCGATTGCGTTGTATTCCAGGCCCGGCAGTCTGCCCGAATCGGAGTCGATCCAGGAGAGGCTGTTCCCCGGCAGCAGATGTGCGGCCTGGAATCCGCCGCGAATGGTCGTCTTGTCTTTACCGCCGAAGCTGGGAGCCCAGGAGAAGCCAATGGCCGGCGAGAAGTTGTTCCTGTCGGTGGGCCAGATACCCATATCCGGATACTTGCTGTCCCTGCCGATCAGGACGACCCTTGTCGGGTCCGATTTCACTCCACCGCCGGAATGGAATGCCTCGCCGAAGTTGCGACCGGAAATTCCGAAGTATCCGGCATGCCCATCGATAGGTCCGCGAGTCCAGTTCGCGCCCGTTCCGCTGCGGAAATCCGAAACGCGATACAGGTCCCAACGAATACCGAGGTTCAGAGTCAGGTTCGGGCTGACTTTCCAATCGTCCTTGAAGAAGAAGTTGAACTCGTTCTGGTGATTCTCGCGGATCTTCCCGCGTGTATCCTTCGGATTGCTGGGATGGTTGTAGGACTCTTTGTAGTCCAGGAACTTCGTATCGGTGGGTTCCCAGGTCTCAAACCTCATCGAAGTGCTCGCGACCGAGCCCGAAAGGGCAAGCAGCAGATTCTGCGCAAGCGTGATGTTATTTGTGAGCAGATTGCTCACCTGATCAATGCCTCGGACGGGATTGTCGCCTGCTCCACCGGTAATGGTGGGGATCAGACCGAACGTCACGCTGGTGACCGGCGTCGGCTGGTAGCCGGCCGTATTGGCGTAACGGAACTCGATGCCACCTTTGAACGCATGCGCGCCCTTTGTCCAGCTCACATTGTTGTTGACCGTCGTCAACGGGCTCGTGTTTCCGAAATCGCCGGAGGAGCCCAGCACATGGTTCGGAAAGTTGAACAGCGTCGGACGGACATAAACCGGATATCCGTTGATCACCGGCAGGTACTTTATCGCCTCTTCCTGGACCGCAGGCGTCACGATGGCGGAATCCCAGTGCAAGGTCGTCAGCCGGTAGGCATACCGGAATTCATTCAAAAGGTTCGGCGAGAGTGTCGACGTGAAATTCAGCGACCGGACTCGAGGATTCTCGCGGAGCTGGCCGTTGTAGCCCGTCGGCCAATTCGAGAGATTGTTGTTGTCCGTGTAATGGCTTTCGCGAACCCAGTTTCCACTCAATCGATGATTCTGATTGAAATGGTGATCGATCTTGATGTTGATCTGTTTCCGGTTGTAGGCGTCCAGATTCTCTCCGGTGCCGCCGGCGGAACCCGCGACAGTGCGGCGCACCCACCGGTGGGTTGCCGTGTTCAGGCCATCGCCAACCCCGCCGTCGTAGGCATTCGGCAGCGGCATCACCCCCAGGAAGCTGGTCATGTATCCGCTGGGATCCATCCGACGACGTAGAGGATCGCCAGGATTGAGGGCGTCGCCAAACACGTTGAAGCTTTGCATCGGGCCGGTTGCTCCGACAGGCGCGGCCAGAGGATTGCCAAGTTTATCGACCACAGGCGCGATGCGCGTTGCGCCGGTGCCGCTGGGCGTGGTGTCCGCATTGCCGTTGTTGACGCCCGGAAAGAACCGGAAAATGCCCTGGCGGGCCAGCGGAGTCAGGACCAGTCCGTTCACGCTTTCTTTCTGGCGTTGGTCCGCCCTGTCGTACAGAGCGAAAAAGAACGTTTTGCCCTTGATAACGGGTCCGCCAACGCTCGCTGTCGTCTGATGCCGGTTGTACCAGATCGGGCTCGAGCCGAGCCGGTTGGCCGACCAGGAGTTGGCGTTCAGCGCCGAGTTCCGGACGTTCCACGTCGCTGCTCCACGGAACTGATTGGTTCCGGTTCGCGCGCGCATCTGGACCTGGGCAGCGCCTCGGCCTTCGACATCCACCGGCGCTACTGTGACGCGCATTTCATCGATCATGTCCGGATTGACGAAAAAGGTCGTCTTGAGCCCCTGCGTATGGCGGCCGGTGTTCATCGTCACGCCATCAAGCGAAATGCCGACGTTAGCCGAGCCGTTGGCCGATATGCCGCCAAAGGTGCTGGTCGAACCACCTTCGCCAGTAACACCCGGCAGCGTCATCGCGAGATCCATTACATTTCGCGAGACCAGTGGGAGTTCTATAAGCTGATTGGACGGAAGAACCGTTCCGACCGACGCGGTGGATGCGGTCAGCAGTTCATCCGCCGCGACCGTCACTTCAACCACCTGACTCACTGCTCCGACTTGAAGCGTGAAGTTTTGCCGGATCTGCTGAGATGTCCCGAGAGTCAGGCGGAACGTCTGCTGTTGAAAACCGGGAAGCGCGGCATTGACTTCATAATTGCCCGGCTGAAGGCTGGGGAACCGGTACGTTCCGCTCTCGTTCGTAACCGAGTTCGAAGAGACTCCGGTAGCGACATTTTTTGCGGTGACTTCAACGCCGGGGATCAAAGCCCCTGTCGGGTCGGACACGCTTCCGCTGAGTGTCGCGTTGATACCGGTTTGCGCAAATGCGTTAATTCCCAAGACCAGACAAACCAGCAGTGCAGATATGGCGAGTCTTCTCATCTATTCCTCCAAATCCCAAAGTGTGTGGGCCGCTCAAAGATCCTTGTTTAATCGAATTTGTGCGCAACTGATATAACGAGAGGATTCCCGTTGTCAACGTGAAGCTATTTCAGTCCGGCCATCTCCGTCGCGAACATTAATGCCATCGCGCCGGCGCGCGGGTCTCTGTCGAGGATCGCGGCGCGGTGAAGGTAGTCGTCGTAGTTCGGCTGTTTGTTGGTCGATTCGGAAATATCCATGAACACGCCGTCCGGACCGCTTCGCGTGAGAACAGCGCGCCAGGCCTTGTCCACGACCGGCTGATATGTGGCGCCATCCAGCCATCCATTACGGATGCCGCGAAGCATTGCGAAGCCGAACATCGCCGTGGAAGAGAACTCGGGATACGAGCCGGGATGATCGAGGACCTGCCGCCAGAGACCATCCTCATCTTGAAGTTTTGCCAGCTTCGACATGAAAGCCTGGTACGACTGGAGGAGTCCCTTGTACGCCGGATGATCTTTCGGGAAATCGCCGAGACCGAATGTGAAACCAAACGCGGAGAACGCGTTCCCGCGTCCCCAGGCCGCATCATTTAGCGGAGAATGCCGGAAGAGACCGTCAGGCCGTTCGACGTGCTTTCGCATGAACGCCAGGTGTCGCAAAGCCATGTCGAAATACTTCGTTTCGCCGCTGAGTTTGCCGGCTCTCGTCAGTGTGGAAAAGTCCATGAAGATGGAGTCGCTCATTTCGCCGTGGAAGGGAACGGCTTCACGCATCTCGCCCGTTTCGGTGAAGCCGTAAGAGGCAGCTTTAAGGGCCAGCTGCTTATAACGCGCATCGCCGGTGCGTTCGGCAAGCTCCGCGAACAACATGTGTCCTGCCAGAGCAAGCGAGTTCGGTCGCGCGAGGCTGTCGCGGGATCCGCCGGCGTAGGGCTCGGCCAGGCGAATGACGTCGGTTGTCTCGCCCAGGCGGAGGCGCGCGATCAGCGCCAGTGACTGGATGTAGGTCACCTGGTTGAGATCGTGACCGTAGATCTTCGCCAATTCCTCGGCGAACTGACGAGGCGTCCGGCTTCGGCGTGTCTCGACCTCTTTTCGAGCATCGGATGGAGCAATCGTTTCCCTGGCGATCGCAGCGAGAATGCCGGCCGCCGGGCTCACACGGCGCGCGGGAATGCGCGCAACACGGGCGGCGGCATTCTGTGACAATGCATCTGCCAGACCGAAGTCGTCATTTCCGGCGATCAAAACGACGTCGGGCGCATGAATCCCGATCCATCTCCACAGGTAGTGCGATTCCTTGTTCTCTCGATAGGCGACTCCTGCCGGCGGGAACTGCACCGGCGTCCCGTCCGGATTTGCGGCAGGGATCGCCAGAAGCTGAAACGGCCGCCGGTTCTGCGGAATCGCTTCGAACGTTTCTATCTCGCGACGCACGATCCTGGCGGATTCGTCATTGCCGGCAAGACCGCCAACGAGCAGCACCGTCGGTGACGAGGCCGAAGGCCCGGCGACGATTAAAGCCTCGATGCGGGCGCCTTTTTGTGTGAGTCCGACGTAACGGTGTTCCGCCGCGAGCGACGGCAGAGTCAGCAACAGGAAAACGACGATGTGTTTCATGGTGTTTGTTGGCGCATTGTATCGGTCAAGATCCGGCCTCGCAAGATTGCTGCAGTACTTCAAGCCCAGTTGAAGGATTAACGATCGCGTTGATCTGCCGACCGAAAATTAGGTTTGTTCCTTGACAGTCGTTGCTATGGCGTGGGTAAATGCGGCCACCTTAGACCACTGCAACTTTACTGGAAACCACCCCCTGTTGGAGGAAACATGGCGCGATTTGTTCTGGCGTTCGCTCTGTCTCTTTTGGTTTTTCCGCCGCACGCATTCACTCAGTCCACCAACGCATCGGTCAGCGGAACGATTCAGGATTCAAGCGGAGCTTTGATTCCAGGCGTTTCCATTACGGCTCTCAACACGGGGACCGGAGTCGTCACGACGGTCATATCCAACGAGTCCGGTGCATACAACCTCGCAAGTCTGTTGCCCGGCGTCTATAACATCACCGCGGAGTTGCCCGGGTTTCAGCGACGAAGCTATACATCCGTTCGACTCGGAAATGCGGAGAGGCTCCGACTCAATTTCGTACTAAGTGTCGGAGCCGTCGATACGGCGGTTGAAGTCACAGTTGCCGCCGACACCCTGCTGGCAACAACGAGTTCATCGGTCGGAGAGATTCTTTCGCAACAGCGCGTCGAGGCGCTTCCGACCATCGCCAACAACGTCATGGACTTTTACCGCACCGTCCCCGGTGTCTTCGTGGACGACAACGGTGTTCGCGCGAGCTTTGCCGGTCAAAGCGGGTTCGGCACTTCGAACATCCAGCGGGACGGCGTCGACGCATCGGGCGGCGCGCGGTGGACAGCGAATGCCTTGACGGCGACCACGATGAATCCGGATCTGATCGGCGAGGTGCGTGTTGTCGTAGCTCCCGTGGATGCCGAGATGGGGCGTGGAAACGCGCAAATACAATTCCTGACGCGTTCCGGGACCAATCAATATCGCGGCACCGCAACCTGGGGTGTGCGCAACACGAAGCTCGACGGCAATACCTGGAACAACAATCGCCAGCTCGATGCCGTCACCGGCGCATGGAGTCCGACGCCTGCGGATTGGTACAACGTCCATAACTTCATCGGAAGCGTTGGCGGGCCGATCAAGAGAAACAAGACGTTCTTTTTCACGCTGTGGGATCAGTCTCTGGTGAATGGCCGCACGATACAGAATCCGCTGGTTCTGACGCCGTGCGCGCGCAACGGCGTCTTCCGGTATTACGACAACTGGAACAACGGGAACTTCCGGCAGATCGAACAGCCCGGCACTGCGACCCCGACCATCGCCGTCGTGAACGGCCTCGGCCAGCCGGTCGCGCCGGCCACGAACCCGGACGCGCAACGCACTTCGCATAACGGCGTTCTGCGCTATGCAAGCGTCTTTGGTCCGCTTGCCAGTGTTCCAACCCGGCCCGACTGCTCCGACGCGGTTGTGCAGGGCAATCCCTGGGATACATTCCGAAAATCGATGGATCCGACAGGATTCATCAAAAAGTATCTGGATCTGATGCCGGCGGCGAACAACTATGAAATCGGCGACGGTCTCAACACCGCGGGACACCGATTCATGCGACGCGAACAGGACGGCACCGAAACCATCTTCTCCCTCGACGACGACGGCATCACGCGCGCGGATAATCTTTCCCGCAAGCAGATCAACGGCAAGATCGATCACAATTTCAACCAGAGTCACAAAATCAGCAGCA
>Ga0137464_1000615_pt1 | contig 11308 bp, 7 predicted proteins | sample EasRivERMGT814_2_FD_102306 | JGI IMG/M metagenome (GOLD analysis project Ga0137464, IMG submission 102306) | Soil microbial communities from meander-bound floodplain in the East River, Colorado, USA - East River MetaG ERMGT814_2 | ecosystem: Environmental > Terrestrial > Soil > Floodplain ...
ATGACGCTGAAATGGCGTTGTCATCCTGAGGAGCGAAGCGACGAAGGATCTCGCTCTTCTGCCGTCAGAAGCCTGAACAGCGAGATCCTTCGCGGAGTTTACCCTGAGGAGCGCAAGCGACGTTGGGCTCAGGATGACACCGAGACCTTGGCTTCGCTACACTAGAGGCGGCCCGGCTATCGCGCCAACGCGATGGCTTCGTCCAGCCCGGCTCCCAGCCGATCGACAGCGGTCGTGATCCGCTCGAGATCGCGTCGCGCCCGGGCTGCGTCGCGGAGCCGCACTGCCTCGGCGAGGCGCGGGAACGGCTGTCCATCATACAGCGAGTAAATGTCCCAGCCGTAGACGACATGCCGAAACCAACGACGCGACGCGGGCTCGCTCTCATCGAGGAGACGCTGCTCGAGCCGCGCGAGCACGTCGTTGAGACGCGCCGTGGACGACGATGGCAGACGCGCGGTGACGAGCCCGTCGTCGACCAGCTGTTCCAGCGCGGCGGCACGGGCGGCGACCCGGGCGATCGCGGCGTCGAGCGGCGCCAGGTCCAGCATCATTGTCGCCCGGCCGTCCGCGCCGACCGGCCACCGAGCCGCCGCCAACGAGTAGTCGGCGAGGCGTTGAGCATAGTGTGAAAAACGGAAGGGCAGCACCTGCGATTCGCCGAGTCGCAACGCGACGGTGCCGAGCAGGCGCGCGAGCTGCGCGCCGCGGACAAAGCCGGGGTCGGCCACGTGCTCGGCGAACCAGCGGGTGTCGTAGTTCGAGTGGTAGGCGCCGTAGCTGTACCCGCCGGTCGCATTGAGCTCGATCGACAGCGTCGGGAGGCCGAGGAAATCCTGGAACGGCACGAAGTCGGCGCCGCTTCCGAGTGCTTTGAGCTCGACCTCGAAGTCGCTCATGGGACGGGCGCGTCGCTCCGCGGTTTGGCGCGACCACTCGTCGGCTCGCCAGAGGTCGTACATCGAGCCGACGGTGTCGGGGACGTCTCGCGCCACATCGACGAGGAAGTCGCGCAGCGACGGAACGCCCCCCGCGTCGAGCCGGCCGGCCGTGTACAGATCGGTGTTGATGTAACAGACGGTCCCGTCGCGAAGCTCGCGCTGCCGGTGCTCGGCGAATTCTGTCGATCCGATGAGTCCAAACTCCTCGGCGTCCCAGAATGCGAACGAGATGGTGCGCTGCGGACGCCAGCCCGCACGACGCAACGCGCCCAGGCCGCGAGCAACCTCGAGGAGTGTCGCCGTTCCTGAACCCGGATCGACGCCGCCGAAGGTCCACGCGTCGTGATGTGTGCCGAGGAGAACGCCGCGGTCGGGACGCTGCGCGCCGGGCACGCGGGCGATCACGTCGCGTATCGTGCGAAGGCCGGCATCCATCTGCACGCGCAGGTGAACGCGCACGGCGCGGCCGCCGAAGCGGTAGCTGATCGGGAGAGCGCCTTTGAACGCTGGCGGAACCGTGTCGCCGTCGAGCCTCTCGAGAATCCTGCGCGCTTCACCCCATGAAAGCACGGCGGCGGGGATCCGCGGCAGCGTCGGCGCCGTCGCCGGATCCAGGCGAGATGCGTTCGCGAGCGCGGGCGCACCGGGGGTCAACGCATCGCCGTGCCAGAACCAGCTGTACTTCGCGTTGCCGCGCTGAAGTTGTTCGGATGTTCGCCAGAAGCCGCGCGGCCAGGTGTCACCGCGCGCGAAGCCGTCGTCCGCCGGATCGCTGTAGATGATCAGTCCCAGAGCGCCGGCCTGCTCCGCCGTGTACAGTTTGACGGCGCGGTGGCTTCGTCCGTAGCGCGCGATGACGATCTTGCCGCGGACGTCGACGCCGCGTGCCGTGAGCTGTGCGTAGTCCGCCGGCAGTCCATAGTTGGCGTAGACGACCGGCGCCGTCACGTCTCCCGATGCCGAGTAGGCGACGAATCCCGGCCCGAGCTCGGGGTGGCGCGTCGCGGGGTCGAGCGACGACGCCGGCTCGGTGACGCGAAGCGGCTGCGCGACGGGTGATACGAGAGCGACGGCGATCTCGCGCGGCGTGGAGAGATGCACGCGGTACTCGAGCACTTCGACGTCGAGACCGGCGGCCGTCAGCATCGTCTTGATCGACTCGGCGGCGACGCGCGCGCCGTCGCTGCCAGCCATGTGCGGACGCGTCGTCAACGCGGCGTGGTAGGCGGAGAGCCGCGCCGACGACACGCCGTCGCGAAAGCGCCGTTCCAGTGCCGTCTCAGCGGCAAACGCACTCGGTGTATACCCGAGCGGTCGTCGGATCTGCTGCGCCCGTCTGGTTTGCGCGGCGACAGCGACCACCGCCGCGCAGGCGACAAATCCCAGCAGTGCCCCTTTCGCGGAACGCCTCACGCCTTGGGCACAACCGGCAGCACGATGCGCGACGGATGCTGGGCGTCGTGCAGGATGGACTGTTCGACGCGCTTGAGTGCCGCGCTCTCGCCGAATGGCGCGCCGGTGTTGGGGTTGCGATCGTAGCGCGGGAAGTTGCTGCTCGAGATCTCGAGCCGGATGCGGTGACCGGCGAGGAAGACGTTGCTCGTCGCGCCGACGTCGATCGTGATCTCCTCGGCGCGACCGGGGAGCATGGGCACAGCCGCCGTTTTCCCCTTGCGGTAGCGACCGCGGATGATGCCGTCGGTGAGCGCGCGTGCGGTTCCGTCAGGGAGCACGTCGACGAGCTTCGCGGTGAAGTCGGTATCCAGCCCCGTCGTCGCCGCCCACAGCTTGAGCAGCACCGGACCGGTGACTTCCAGGGCCGTCGCGAGCGGCGCACTCGTGTACACGAGTACGTCCTTGCGCTGCTCGACTTCTCGTTGGTCGCTCGGACTCCGCGAGTAGCCGCCGCGTGCGCCCGTGCCCACGGGCTTCGCTGGGTCGTAGGTGAACTGGTCAGCCGCCTCGCTCGCCGGCCGGGCGCGGCTGAGCGTTCCGTCGCCTGTAAGTGTGTTGGCGGCGCCCCCGCTGTGCAGGTAGAAGTCGGTGGCCACCGCGCGCGCAAGCGGCCACTCGCGCTCGTCGCGCCACGCGTTCTCCCCCATCACGAAGATCCGCACCGGCGCGCGCGACAGCACGTTCGTCGGCGCGCCTTTGAGCCAGTAGTCGAACCACTCGCGCCGCAACGCATCCGCGTCGAGACCCGCGTTCGCGCCGTAGTCCACCGCGCCGATCGTCGTCGTGCGCGCGGTTGGGCCGGAGTGCGTCCACGGACCGATCACCAAACGCTGGCCGTCGCGCGCGCGCGCCGAACGCGCGTTGGCGCGCAAGCCGGTGAAGTTGCGGATCGTGCCGTTGAGCAGGGCGTCGTACCAACCGGTGAGGTGCAGCGCCGGCACGTCGATCTCACCATGGCGAGACTCGATGTCGAAGATCCGCCAGTAGGCGTCGTACGACGGGTGGTCCAGCATCTGGAAGTAGCCGGGCGCGTCGCGGCGCAGGTCCATCGCGTCGATAGTCTTGAGGGGCAGGTGCCAGAGCCATTCGTCGTTGAATGACTTCCGCTCGTCGGCCGTGAGCCCGATGGAGCCGTCGCGGTTTGCCGACGGATCGGTCCTGCGCCGGCGGACGTCCACGCTCTGGCCAAGATTCCAGTTGAGACCGTCGGCGAGGTAGAACGCCCCGCCTTGAAACACCATGTCGTACCGGCTGTTGTACGACGACGCCGGAAAGAGCGACACGAGATGCGGCGGCCGGAGCGGCGCGGCCATGAGCTGAGTCGTCGCGCCGTAGCTCGCGCCGAACATGCCGATCTTCCCGTCCACGTAGGGCAACGCTGCCGCCCACTCGATCGTGTCGTAGCCATCGTCGGCTTCGTCGTGCGGACGCGCGACCCCGTCGGACGTATACCGCCCGCGGGTGTCCTGCACGATCACGACGTACCCCTGCGTCGCCAGGCGGCGGAACGCGTTGTCGTCGCGCCCCGGGTTCTTCGAATACGGCGTGCGCTGGAGCAAGGCCGGCAGCTTGGCCGTCGTGTCGGGGCGGTAGACGTCGGCGCGCAGCACGACGCCGTCGCGCATCCGTGCCTCGACGTTCTTCTCGACGACGATCCGCGGGGCGTCCTGTTGTGCCGCGAGCGGGGCCGCGACGAAGGCGCACAGAAGAATGAGACGCATCGTGTTCGATCACCTCCGATCTCATCGAACGTACCGGCCGGCGAGGTCGTGTCCAGCCGAGGAGCCGCCGATTCGACCGCCGGAGGTCTGCGGGCATCTGGCGCCGCCCGCGCCGCGGCGTATTTTTCACGACCCCGGCGCCTTCCGGCGCTTCGCGTCTATCACGTCTCGACGTCCTAGGAGGCGTCATGCCCGAGCTTCACGGTCACGCGCAGGCGCCGCAGGACGACTCGCGCGGGCTCGATGGGTCCCCCGCGCTCGGCGCGCCCGGTCCGGGGTACGTCCCGCCCTCATCTCCGCATCAAGTGATCACAAAGCGCGTCGACCCGAATTTCGTCCGCGGCTTGAACACCGAACGGTTCGCCCGCGAAGTCGCCGCCGCCGCGTTGCTGAGTCATCCGAACATCATTCCGGTGCTCGAGGCGGGCGTGCTCGACGATGGCGTGCCGTTCTACACGATGCCGTTGATCGAGGGTGAGACGCTGCGCGCCCGGGTGACGCGCGAGCCGCTTGCACTGATCGACGCACTGACGATTCTCTGCGACGTTGCCAAGGCGCTCGATTTCGCGCACGGCAAGGGAATCGTGCACTGCAATCTCAACCCCGAGAACGTGCTGCTCGTCGGGGCCGCCGCGTTGGTTTCGGAGTTCGGGGTGGGGCGGGCCATCATGGCGGCGCGGCCGGCGTCCGACGTTCCGTCGCTGCACAACACCACGGTGAAACTCGGCGATCTCGGAGTCGGCTTCGGGACGCCCGCGTACATGGCGCCGGAGCAGACGCTCGGCGACGGAAACATCGACGCGCGCGCCGACATCTACGCCTTCGGCTGCATGGCCTACGAGCTCGTCGCCGATGGCCCACCGTTCGGATCACGCGCGTCGGCCCAACTCATGATGGCGCACGTGAGCAAGATGCCTCAACCGCTCGCCTCGCGCGGCGCGGCCGTGCCGCAGCGTATGGACGATCTGATCATGTCCTGTCTCCGCAAGCGCCCAAGTGAGCGCCCGCAGAGCGCCGGCGAACTCGTGGCCACGCTGGAGAAGTTGATCCTCAGCTGACGTTGCACCGCTGGTTCCCGTTCACAACCCGCACGGAGGGAAACATGCTGCACACTCGAGCGACGCTGCTCGCATCAGCCGCCGTTTTCGCCATCCTCGCCTGTTCCGCCCCCGCCGCCGAAACGAAAGCAGCTCCCGACAACTCGGCCGATATCGCCGCGCTCAAGGCGATGCAAGATCGTGAATTCGCCGCTCTGCAGGGTGGGAACCTCGACACCATGGTGTCGCTCTACACATCCGACGTCATGATGATGGCGCCCGGAATGCCTGCGGTTAGCGGCAGCGACGCCCTCAGGAAGTTTCTAGAGGCCTTTCTGAAGGAGAGCAGCGTCACCGGCAAGTACACCAGCGCCGATGTGCAGGTCGTCGGCGACGTGGGCATCGTCCACTATACCGGCGAGATGACGGCAACGCCCAAGAAGGGCGGCAAGCCGGCGACGGAGATTATCAAGGGGCTCCACATCTACAAGCGGCAGGCCGACGGCTCGTGGAAGATTGCCCAGGACGTCTGGAACACCGACGCACCCGAAGCGCCCGCGAAATAGTTGAAACGCGATGACCGCGGCGAGTGTCGCCGCGGTCAATCGCTTTTTCTGGTCAGCGCATGCCCGCGGTCGACAGCGCCGTGGCGCCGCCGACGATCGGAATCGAGAACGACGAGTGGGCGAGATCGACCGTCAGCTCCGTTCCCGCCTTCGGCCAGAGGGTGAACTCCCGGTCGCTCGACATGATCATCACCGCCAGACGCTTGCCCGCCGGGACGAACTCGTCGGCCGACTGCAGGTCGAAGGTGAGATCGTAGAACTTGCCCGGAACGAGCAGCTCCCCCGGGCGCATCGAATCGTAGTTGCCGCCCTTGGTGAGCGATCGGTAGTTCTGAATGTCCGCCCATCCTAGCGCTATGATGCCGGAGCGGCTCTCCGAGCCGGCGCGCGTCGAGTCGAAGGGAATCATCACGAGCCAGACGCTCAGGTTCGCCGCGGGCTTGCTCGACGCGATGCGCAGCGTCACGCGTGGCGTGCCCGAGACGTGCACGGTGTCGGTCAGCGTCGGCGTTGCATAGATGAGGCGGTGCGGCGACTGACCGACGATCGCGGCCTCGCTGCCGCCCATCGCCACGTCGTCGACCAGCGTATCGGCGCCGCTCTTCGCCGCCGTGAGCGACATGTTCGCGACGCCTCGTCCCCCCGGCGCCGGATGGAAGACCACCGGCACGGCGCCCGGAACGGGGAACGACGCGAACGGAGTCGGCGGCGTCGCCCGCCCGCGACCTCTCCCTCGTCCGCGACCCGCCGACGAATCCGTGGTGCCAGCCGCCGCGGCCGCCGCCGCCTCGGCCGCGGCGGCGGCGATTGCTCTCGGAGCCTGCGCGCCGACGTCCTGGACGATCCACACCGGCGGATCCTTCTCGACGCCGTTGTCCACGCCGTACAGATAGTGGCTGAACCACCGGTTGAGCATGTCGGCGGGTGGGTTGCCGCCGTGTCCGCCCTGGTGGAGGTACATCGACACTGGAAGCCTGCGCGCCTTCATCTCGTCGTAGATGCGCACGCTGTGCTCGGGGACGACGTTGTAGTCGTTGAGCCCGTGGGCGAGCAGCACGGCGGACTTGATGTTCTTCACGTGGGGGAGCAGGTCGCGTACGCGCCAGAACTCGTTGTAGTCGCCGGTCACGCGGTCCTGTCCTTTGCGCCCGGCGAAGATGCCGTTTTTCCAGATGGCGTCGCAGTTGCCACGCTTCGTCGAATCGCCGCTCGCCACGAAGTCGTACAACACGTCGACGTCTTCGCCGAGGTAGCCGCCGGGCGAACGAACGAGTCCGTTGGAACGGTAGTAATGGTAGTACGACGTGTTCGGGGACACGGGGACGACGACTTCGAGTCCGTTCACGCCCGTCGTCGCCGCGGCGAGTGGGAGCGTTCCCTCGTACGACGTGCCGATCATTCCGACCTTGCCCGTCGACCACGACGTCGCCTTCACCTCTTCGTCGCCGGTAGGCGTGGTGAATCCCTTGGCGCGGCCGTTGAGCCAATCGATCACGAACTTCGGCGCCAGTCGTTCGGGATCGTCGCCGACGGTCGGGCAGCCCTGCGAAAGACCGGTTCCCGGCTGCTCGGAGTGCACGACGGCGAAGCCGCGCGGCACCCACTCGTTGATCAGCGCGTTGGAGATACGCGTCCGGTTCGCCCGGTAGACCGGCGCCGTCATCTTGCCGCGCGGTGCCGGCTCGGTCTCAAGCTCGAGTTTGACGTCCCAGTTCACCTGTCCGCGGGCCGTGCCCGCGTAGTACGGGCTGGACCCCATGAGGATCGACACCTTGAGACCTTCGTCGGTCTGACGCGGGCGCGTGACGTCGACGTGCAGGCGGTCTTTCTTCCCGTCGCGATCCGAATCGAACGACGTCTCGACCCACAAGTGTTGGCGGATCCAGGTCGCCGAGTCCTGAAAGGCCGGGACGACCTGCGCCATCCCATTCACGAAAACGGGCGCGGCGGCCGGCGCCTGCGCGGCGCCCGACGCGGTAGCGGCAAACAGCGCGAACGTCGGCGCGAGCAGCGTGCGGATGGCGATGACGGCGTGTCGAGACATGGACGGCGGTTGTCGAGGTTCTCTGAGTGAGTCCTGAAGCAGCGGATTGTTCCACCTAAGGTAGTTCGTGAAGGACACGGTTTACAGCAAGCTCGCCTTGGAGCGTTGGGTCAATTCGGTTCTCTGACAACGTGCGGGCCGCCCGGATGCGGCTGGCAACCGAATGATTGCTGCGGTCCAAGTGCGGCTAACTACGTTGGCTCACGCGGAGGCGCGGAGGCGCGGAGACGCGGAGAACACCGGAGGGACACGCATGAGGGCGTTGGACGATATCACCGGGGCGGTCATTGATGCCGCGCTGAGGATTCATCGTGACTTGGGGCCAGGGTTGCTGGAATCGGTGTATGAGGCCACGCTAGCGCGAGCCCTCGAACGGCGCGGATTTCGGGTGGAGCGGCAAAAGCCGATTGCTTTCGAATATGACGGGGTGGTCTTCGATGAGGGGTTTCGCGTTGACCTCATGGTTGAGGATCAAGTGGTTGTGGAGCTCAAATCGCTGGCGAAGCTGGCACCGGCCCACAGTAAACAGGCGCTCACGTACATCAAGCTGGCCAAGAAGCCCGTTGGCCTCCTCATCAACTTCGGAGCCGCCACCCTGAAAGAAGGCCTGCACCGCATCGTCAATGACCTCCCTCCCTCCGCGTCTCCGCGCCTCCGCGTGAACCAACCGCCGTGAAGTCTTCGGCGCGTAGCCAAAATGCAAATTGACCAACGCTCGCCTTGGGGAGAGCCGGCAGCCGCTTCTGGCCGGATCGCACCTACCGCCGTACAATCGAGGCGACCTCTCCCGCCTGTCTCCTCGAGCAACGAGCGACCGCATGCTGCTCCACATCGACCGCCTGTCGAAGACGTACCCGAACGGCGTCCGTGCCCTCCACGATGTCTCGCTCGAGATCCCCGCCGGCATGTTCGGCCTTCTCGGCCCCAACGGCGCCGGCAAGTCCACGCTCATGCGGACCATTGCGACGCTGCAGCGGCCGGACGCCGGGACCATCAGGCTCGATGACATCGACGTCCTCACGCAGCCGGACGAGGTGCGCAAGATCCTCGGCTACCTGCCGCAGGAGTTCGGCTTCTATCCCAACCTGAGCGCCGAGCGCGTGCTCGACCACTTCGCCGCACTCAAGGGTATCGCTGCCGCGGGTGAGCGGCGCGATCTCGTTCATGCTTTGCTCAAGCAGACCAACCTGTGGGAGGCGCGCAAGAAGGCGGTGGGCGGTTTCTCCGGCGGCATGAAGCAGCGTCTCGGCATCGCCATCGCGCTCGCCGGGCGGCCGCGTCTGGTGATCGTCGACGAGCCGACGGCGGGCCTCGATCCGAATGAGCGGCATCGCTTCCTCAACCTCCTGTCCGAGATCGGCGACGACGTCATCGTCATTCTCTCCACGCACATCGTCGAGGACGTGCGCGAGCTCTGCCGCCGGATGGCGATCATCAACGCCGGCGAAGTGATTCTCCAGGGCGACCCGAGTCAGGTGCTCGACGACATTCGCGGCCACGTCTGGCGTAAGAGAATTCGCAAGCAGGAGCTCGCCGAGGTGCAGGCGCATCTGCGCGTCATCTCCGTCAGGCTCGTCGCCGGCGACCCGGTGGTGCATGTCTTCAGCGACAGCGCGCCCGGCGACGGGTTCACCGCCGTGGAGCCGATGCTCGAAGACGTTTATCTCCACCGCGTCGGCAACTCCGTGCTCGCGGAGGCCTGATCATGCTGTGGACCGTCTTTACCTTCGAGCTCGCCTACTGGCTCAAGCGGCCGCTGACGTTGCTGTTCTTCGTGATGTTTTTCCTCATGGCCTTCTTCTCCACGGCGTCGGATGCTTTTCTCGGCGTCGCCAGCGGCCAGATCCACCGCAACGCGCCCTTCGTGCTCGCCCAGGCCATGGGCATCCTCACCGCCATTGGCGCAGTGATCACCACGGCGATCGCGGGAACGGCGGTGCTGCGCGACGCGCAGCTCGGCAGCGAGGAGCTGCTGTTCACGACGCGACTCTCGAAGCTCGGCTACCTGTTTGGGCGGTTCGGCGGTGCCTTGGCGATCATGCTGCTCATCTACGTGTCGCTTCCCATCGGGTTGCTGCTCGGGACGATGATGCCGTGGGTCCCGGCGGACAAGCTGGGACCGATCACGCTGGCGGGCGCGTTCCAGCCGTTCTTCCTCATCGCGCTCCCGAACCTAGTGTTCGTCAGCGCACTGCTGTTCGCCGTCGGTGCCCTCACGCGCAGACTCTTCGCCGTCTACATCACCGGCATTCTCCTCCTCGTCGCCTGGTCGATAACCGGGCGCATCGTCGACCAACTCGACCGCGTGGCGCTCTCCTCGCTCATCGACCCGTTCGCGCTCACCACGACCGATGTCGCCATTCGCTATTGGAGTGTGGCGGAGAAGAACACCCAGCTCATTCCGGCGAGCGGATTGGTGCTGCAGAACCGTCTGCTCTGGAGCGGCGTCGGGCTGGCGCTGTTCGCGCTCGTCGCCCTCGTGTTTCGCCTGCGGCTGCAATCCGCGGGGGGGCGCCGCGCCGCGCGCGAGACCGAGGCTGCGCGCGCCGAGGTACCGCCGATACCGGTGGTGACGTTGCGCTACGACGCCGTGAGCTGGCTACGCACCCTTGCCGGCGAGTGCCTGTTTCACTTCCGCTCGATCGTCCGCGAAGCGCCCTTCCTGGCCATCACCGCAATCTTCGCCATCAACCTCATGGTGGTCGCGTGGGCCACCGCGCATCCGCGGGACTCGGCGACGTGGCTGGTGACATCGCGAATCGCGCCGATCGTCAGCGAAAACGGTTTCCTCTTCATCGTGCTGCTGGCCACGTTGTACGGTGGTGAGCTCATTTGGCGCGAGCGACAGATCAAGAGTGATCAGCTGCAGGATGCGATGCCCGTCCCCGATTGGGTCACGTTCACGGCGAAGTTGGTCGCCGTATTTCTCGCGATCTGCGTGCTCCTCGTCGTTGGCAGCTTGAGCGGAATGCTGATGCAGGCAGTGCAGGGCTACACCCATGTCCAGCCCGGCGTGTACGCGCAGATCGTGTTCGCGACGGCGGTCCCCACTGCACTGGCGATCGTAGCGCTGGCCATGGGCGTGCACGCGCTGGTGAACCAGAAGTTCGTGGGACATCTCATCATCATTGCGTACTGGGTGCTCGTTCCCGTGCTCAGCAACCTGGGGTTCGACCACCGGCTGTATCAGGTAGGTCGCCAGCCGGACTACATCTACTCCGACATGGCCGGATGGGGACCATACCTCACGCGCATCATGACCGTGCAGGCGTACACCGTCGCGGCCTGTGCCCTGGTGGCGACACTCGGCTATCTCGTTCTGGTGCGCGGGACCGACTCCGATTGGCGCGTCCGCCGCAAGGCTGCGGGCGCTCGGTGGCGTCGCGGTACTTCGTTCGCCGTCGGCGCCGTCGCCGCGGCCGTGATCGCGTTCGGCGGGTTGTTCGTGTACAACGCGAACACGCTCAACGCCTACACCGAAGTGCGCCATGCCGAGCGTCGCGTCAAGGCGTGGGAGCTCAAGTACAAACCGCTGGCGACGCTG
>Ga0137464_1000616_pt1 | contig 11304 bp, 20 predicted proteins | sample EasRivERMGT814_2_FD_102306 | JGI IMG/M metagenome (GOLD analysis project Ga0137464, IMG submission 102306) | Soil microbial communities from meander-bound floodplain in the East River, Colorado, USA - East River MetaG ERMGT814_2 | ecosystem: Environmental > Terrestrial > Soil > Floodplain ...
CACTTCCGTGGGGTTGCGCGTCCCTAAAAATGGGACGAAACGTGGGGTCAATCCCTAACGCGACGGTGATACACGTGATAGTCGTACCACCAGGCCACAAAACCACCGATAGCACAGACAACGACAAGCGTCACTAGTACTGCGACGAGTACAGCCATCACCACACCCTTGAGCGTGGCCGCGCATCCTCGTCAGGCAGATACCTGCGACGCATGTTGCACGCCGGGTGTGTAGCCCTCAGGTTAGACAGCTCGTCGGTACCACCGGCGATCACTGGCTTGATGTGGTCGACGTGGATGCGTTCACCTGGCAGGAAGGGCTTGCCACATAGGGCACATACCCCACCGCTCGAGGCGATGACGATGAGTCGAAGACGTCGCCATGTGCGTGTGCCGGTGCGGGTGGTAGCCATCAGCGGTCGAGCTCGTCCTCGGCCTGACGCCATAGCTCGACATGCTCGGCCCAGGCGGTCTCGCCTTGTGCCACGTCCGCTGCATGACTGGCCTTCCATGACCAGTGACCACAGCAACAGGACAGGTGCCGCCCCTGGAATCCTGAGAAGTCGAACAGGGTGTGTGCTGTGCGGAGATCAGCCATCAACGGTCACCTGTGGTGAATCTAGTGGGGAATGTACCACGGGGCGGCGATGAGGGGCAACGACCTGCACTTTTACGCTGACGCACTTTTGGCACCTTTCCACTCCCGGTAGTTCTTCCAACACTCGTAGCACAGCAGATGATGATGGCCGTTCACCCACACGTCTTTGACACTGTTCGCCTCGCAGGTCGGATCTGCCCAGTCGCCAGCCCCACCACTGCACCGCGTCTGAGTAGCTATGGGCGCGGTGTTCGCGGTCACGTTCAACCCCCGCATCAGGTCCGCTTCGAGCAGGTTCACGAGGGCATGTTCGATGAGCATCTGGTAGCGGCCGATGCCCAAGTGAATGCGGGTGTTGCCATCCGCCTCCACCCGTGTCCAGGTGACGTTCCCGTCAGGGTCAGCGGTGGCGACGCCTTGACTAAGGGTGGGTTGTTGGCCGGCGGCCATGTTGGCGCGGACGGTGGGGTGGTCGCGTTCGAGGCGGTCGAGGCAGGAGCGGGCGGTGCGCAGGGCACGGTACACCGGGTCTTCCATCAGTCACGCCCCTGCCAGTCGTAATGGTTCCGATAGGTGTCGGCTTCGTCGACGTCGAGCAGAAGTTGGGCACTGTCGATGACCCAGCCCCGTACGGGGACGGTGATGGATTCCCAGAAGCCGACGACGGGCATGTCATCGGGGAGGTTGGCGAGTACGGCTCTTAGTTGGGCGACGTTCATTCAGAAATCCTCCGTATCCCAGGCCGAGAGATCTGGCTGATGGGGGGTTGGGGGCTGGGGCTGGGACCGGAGTGTCTCTATAGAGACACTCTCCGGTTCCCCGTAGCCCGCGATAGTGGTTCCCGGTGGTTCCCGCACTGGTTCCCCCTGCTCAGAGGGGGTGTCGTCGGGGTGGTTCCGGGGGGTGGTTCCTACACCTTTATCGGAGGTGGTTCCCGCAGGTGGTTCCCACGTTCTGCGGTACCTGCAAGCGGCCACGATGACGGTCCGTTTTCCACCGATGAGCTCCTGCGCCGCCCTTGTGGATATGTCGTAGGCGGCGCCGGCTTCGTCGAGCTTGCGCGCCGCCTCGGCTGTACCAGCGGGCCAGACGATCGGTGTGGCCTTATGTGTGAGCGGGTCGGCGGTACGTGTGAGGTTGACAATCTCGGGCACCCATGACAGGCGTCGATGGGTGGCCTTAAGAGTGACGGCGCCCTGGTCGGCGATCGTGAGTTGCCAGACGATGTCGACGTCGTCGTTCTTGGCCGAGCTGTTCCGCTGGCCTTTCTCGAGGTTCTTCCCGGCATGGTCGATTCGTAGGACGGTGATGCCGAGCCTCTTCAGGGGGGTCATGGTGTACCGGGCGAGGGCGATGAACGTGTCCGACGACGATTCTTCGCCTTCGATGACGCGTGCGACAGTGTCGATGACGACGAGCTCGGCGCCGACCCGCTGCGCTTCGGCGACCACGAGAGCACCCCCGGTGGTCGTGTCGAGCGCGGCCAGTGAGGGAAGCAGGTGGTAGTGGAACCGGCTGAGGTCGTCCGTTTCGGAGTAGCCGAGGTCGGTGAGCCGTTCGTGGAGATCCGATTCGGTCATCTCGAAGTCGAGGTACAGGACGGTCATGGGTGCCTGTGCCGCCTGGTTGAGCACGGGGCGCCCTGTGGCCGCCGCAGCGGCTATCTCGAGGGCTAGGAGGCTCTTCCCGGCTTTGGCGGGGGCGTAGAGGGCATGTGCCCGCCCTCGAGCGAGTAGGGGTTCGATGAGCCAGTCCTGTTCGATGTGCGCGCCCGCCCAGAAGGCTTGCCAGTCGACGAGCCCACCGATGAGTGGCTGGTCGGGGTCGGGCGGCGGCTGCGCCCCGTCGACCATTGCGTCCACGTCGGCGTTGCTGTAGGTGTGCCGCTGTTCCCATTTGGGGCTGGTGGCCGGTTCGGTGTCGACGCGGGCGTAGGCGCCGTCGATGATGTTGCACCATTCTTTTATGGCCTGACTGTCTGTCGCCCGGTCGGCGATGGCGGCCACGAAGCGATGTCTGAGCTCTGCGATCGCTGCGCTTGCCCCGGGATGTTCGAGCGATTCGAGCCGCACCAGCGCCAGCGCCCCATGCAACGTGGCGTCGTGCCGGCCCCCTGGCATGTCCATGAGCGCCTTCGTGAAGGCGCGTGTGACGGCCGGCGTCCACTCGTCTACGGCGTGCCCACGGGGCACGTAGAGCCCCGTAGGGCGCTCCTCGTACTTGAGCCCCTCTATCCATGGGGCGGCGAGTTTCGTCACTCCACTTAATGTGGGCGGTGTGCGCACCCGTGCGTCCGTGGCGTCGAGCCAGAAGTAAGCCTCACCGCTGGGGTGGATGCTCGGGGGGGCGACCATGTAACGGTGATGGTGCTGGATGATCTCGATGTTGGGCGCCGGCTTGTCGATGTAACGGCCAAAGGGCACCTGGTAGAGGCGGATACCGGACACGCCGTCGCTGCGTGACGTGGAGCGCCATGTGGGGGGCAGGACACCCCATTTGGCTTCGAGCTCGGCGAGGGATTGCCCGCCGGTCTTGTCGCCGTAGGCGTCGATGTCGATCCCTATGACGCCGTTGGGGAGTCGTAGGCAGATGTTGCCGTCGGGGTGTTCGACGCACCATGCGGCTATCTGGGCGTCGTCGGGCTCGAGTCCGGTGGCGCCGGTGTAGCCGGTGGGGGGGGGATGTTTGGCGTGTTCGGGGAGGGGGAGCGCGTATGTCCATCCGGCGCCGCGGTAGATCGGGGCAGCGCGGGCGTACAGGGCCACGGTCACGCTTGTTGCCGGTGGGCGTCGTACGCGCGGACGGCGTCTTGCAGCGTGACGTACAGGTAGTGGGGGATTTCTTCCCCTATCTGGTATCGCTTCTGTGTGATCTCCCGCGCTGCGTCGAGCACTGCATCGAGCGCCGCGACGGGGCGCACCTTGCGGCCGTATGACGCAGGCAGAATCACAAGCCTCGCATATTCCGACGACGAGTTCGCCGCCGCTTTCATGCCCGCCGAACTGTGGGACGCCGAACATAACGAAGTCAGCCCATGGATGTCAGTCATCGGCCGATCCCCAATATCCACGCGATCAGTTGGCCGAAGTACCAACACCCCATGAGAAATCCGAACACCTTTAGCCAGAGAGGAAACACCACCCGCGCGTATTCCACGAGGATCGGCCACCTCCTGTCACCGTTCACAGCCCCTCCTTCGTTCGGGCGTCGTCATGCGCGGCGAGAGCGGCTCGGGCGCTGAGGATCATCGGCATTAGGTCGTCGCCGTCTAACGACCAGTGAGTGGCATCGGTCAAGCGCTTCAGCGCGGCGGCGAGCCGGTCGGCGAGCGCACGCTCCGCGTCTAGAGCATCACGACAGGCGATGAGTGCGCGGCCGTAGTGAACGAGGTTCCACGCCTTGATGAGCGTCTCACCCCACTGCTCGTAATACGTCACGGTGGCGCGCACCATCTCGTTACTGAGGCTCGCTGACGTTCTGTCTGCCTGCTCGCTGCTCACAGCCGTTCGGCGGTCACGTCCACCGCCACCACCTTTCGTTGCAGCTCTTCGGTTTCGAGGAACATGCCGACTCTCTCTCTGGCAAGGTCGGCGTTGCGTGGGTCGAGGTCGCAGCCGATGGCGTCGCGTCCGAGGTCTTGCGCGGCGGCGAGAGTGGTTCCGGTGCCGGCGAAGGGGTCGAAAACTAGACCTGGCCTTAGGTCTCCCCCACAGGTAGGACACGACCTACCGCCAGAACCATTTCGCCGCAATGGGGACACGGCTTCGGTTTCCATCGTTGGACTGGAATCTGACGATGGGCCTCTTTGCTCATCACCTCGAGATTCTCGATCCGGTTGTCGTCCCGAATCCCGTTCTTGTGGTGAACAACCTCCCCGGGCTCGAGCATCCGGCCGAGATGATCGGCCATCACCAGTCGATGCTCGAATATCGCACCGGACTTGTTCGCCATCGGGTGCTCCGGCCATTGGATCACTACGTAGCCGTATTGCTTGTTCTTCCGACGAAAGCCCCGGGCTTGAATTCGCGCGAGCCGGATTTGCTGAGCTGACTCCATCGCACACCGACGAGAACAGAACCTCCGTTTGACTGCTTTGGATGCTGAGCGACTCGTTATCGGCCCCTTGCATGTTTCGCATATCCCGGTCATGGGATGAGTCTAACGGGCCACACGCAGGACAAACCCACCGCGCGCACATACTTGAAATCACCTTCCGGCAAAGCTCAGGAGGCCATGTTGCAAAATGTGCGCCGGAAAACGGGGCGGTGGCGAGGATGATGTGTCCGGTGCCGAGGTCGCCGTCGGTGTGCCAGTCGAGTGGCGGCGCGCCGGCTGGGTTGCCGGGTGTCGGCGTGGTTGAACCCTTCTCATTTGGTTTACCGGGCGGGCCACCGTTGCCGCCCATGGTCGACGGGTCGACACTGTGTTCAGTCCGCACCGCGTCCAAATCGAACCATCGCCGCGCCCCTTTGCAGGCAACGGTGATGTACGACGACGCCGGGCGCCACTTGTCGCCCAGTGCGCCTACGGGCGGGTTGGGGCGATGCCAGGCGATCACGTTGCGTATCCGCCAGCGGCCGGCGGGTGACGGCTGACCGGTGAGCGGGTTGATGCCGTAGGCGAGGGCGATCATGTAGAGCTGGGGGATGCCGGCGAGCGATTTGGCGAGCGGCCAGCCGGGGCCACCCGGTTGCTTCTTGTTGTTCATGTTCGTGATGCCGCCGCCGATGCCCTGAACGTCCGCCACCTTCTGGTACTTCGTCTCAGTGCGATTGCGTAGACCGCTACCGGTGAACGCCTCTTGACCTTCGCGTAGTCCGCCGGGGTTGTAATCGCCACCCGCCCCACCAGAACCCGCGTACGTGTCGCCCAGCTCCACCGCCAGCGTGCCGTGCGGTGCCAGCACCCTCCCCCATTCCGCCGTCAGCTGGAGCAGCACGTCGATGAACGCGGCCGGGTTCGCCTCGGAGCCGATCTCGAGGTGTTTCAACGGGTGGTCTGCGGGCAAGTACGACCGCAACGCGAGAAACGGCGTTGACGTGAAAATCAAATCGATGGCGTCGTCGTCGATGGTGGCGGTGACGTCGCGGGTGTCGCCGACGATGTAGCGGACGGTCACGACGTGACGATCTGTGATTTTGCGACGATCTCTCGAATCTGTTTTAGTGCCGCTCCCGCGCGCATACACGCTAGAGCGAGAACCGTCTCAGGCAAGTAACCGGGTGGACTGGGCCAGGTCAACGTCTCGTCGACGATCGCTAAAATGCGCAGACGCTCTTCGTCGCTCATGCCGTCACGCCGTCAGTCGCCACGGGGCCCATCCCGACTCCAACCACATCGCCTTCGCCAACAACACATCCGCATAACAGTCGGGGCCGGTGATCTCCGACCACGACAGCCCCATTCGTTCCGCGCGGGGAGCGTGGATGGACAGATGTTGGAAGAGTCCTGATGCGCTCGAGCGGGGGTTCGCGGCGTCGCAACGCATCCCCGATTCGCGGCGGGCGATGGCAAGCGCCCGTTCCGTCTGCCCGGTCCCATCCCACGCGATGACGATCAGCGTCTCGGGTGGCAGGGCACGCAGGTAGCGGACGACCGCGGCGCAGTCGACGACCGCGCACACCGGCTGCTCGTCGGCCCGCGCCGGTTGGGGTGCTAACCCGATGGCGATGAGGAGGATGGCGAGGAACGCCGCGCGGCACTTCAGGACGCTCGGTGCGGTGGCTCATCCGCGACATCGGTGGGCGGGTCATCCCAGTCGTACAGCTCCAACGCCGCGCACATCTGCTTCCACTGCTCCATGTCCCGCAGCCACGCACGATCGTCGGCACCGTCGAGCCATCGGGCTACAGCGATTGCGAAGGCGGCGCCGAGGGTGCCAAGGGTGATGACGAGCAGCCAGCTGAGCAGCGGGGTCACCGCCCTGCCTCTTTCAACAGCTGCATGAACATTGCAGCGTCGGTTAGCGCGTATTGCCGACCGGGATCGGTAGTCCCTTTCTTCTTGAAGATGACGACACCGATGTCGGCGTTCGCGTTCTCCATCTGGATGTACAGCTCACGCAGCCACCCGGACGGATCGTGGCGCTTGTCGTTCTTGCATTGCACCACTACCCCTGGAATCCCAGCTATGTCCCCGCCGTCTTTCGTGCCGCGGAGAGCGCGACGTTCGACGTGAGGGAACCCCGCGGCGTGGAAGCCGTCGACCGTCCTGTTCTCGAAATCCGTTCCCTTCGACTTGCTGGGATTGCTCACAGCAGGTCCGCGGCGGACGTCGCCTGTGCCGGCGCAGGGTCGACCGTGGAGCCGTCGGCACGCTTCACGGCAATGTCGAACTTCTTCGCGGTCTTGCCCTGCCCCATCTTCTCGTCGCCCGTGTACTTGATCGCGATGCGATCACCGACGATCGGGCGGAGCTCGATCAACTTGTTGCGAAGGTTGAACTGACTACAGATCACCGACCGCTCGCCGTCATCGGTTTCGATCCAAATGTCGGGTGATGTCTTGCCTTCGTAGGTGAACGGGCGGACGTTCGTGATGGTGCCGGCGATGCTGGCGCCGATAGTGGAGAACCGGAACGGCTCTGGGTAGTCGCCGCCACCGTTGCTAGGTGCGAATGAGTCCCATACGTCTGTCATGTCTTCGCCTTCTTTCTGGTAGCTGGGGTCTTCGGCTCAAACGGCACTTCAAACTCCGCCTCAATCAGCGTCAGCAACGTCGCCCAGTCCTCGAGATGTGCGGCGGCGGACTGCGACACCCGCGGCAGTTCGGCGTCTCTAGCCATGCGGGCGAGCGCGTCGACGGCGCCTTGCGGCAGCGCGCGGATGCGGACGGCGACCGCTTCACGTTGGAACATGAGGTCGCCGGCGGCGTCAGTGACGGAACGTCCGAGGTCTTTGCGTTGCCTCCACGCGCGGACGGACATGGCGAGCTGTGCGGCTTGCCAGCCGGCGCCGACATCCACTTCGACGACGTCGCATCGACCCGACCCGGCGGGGGCGTGGAACACGTACGCACGGCTCATGTCCACCGTCGGCATCGGCGTATGCGTCCGGGTGGCCGGGTCGTACATCGTCTCGGCGCGGGTGTAGATGCCCGTCTGGATGGCGATGCCAGGCATCCCCCAATCGACAGCACCCGCCCCTGTCTTCCAATCACCGACGACGTAACGGTCGCCTTGCTTCAAGATGAGGTCGGGCGTGCCAGCCGCTTCGATCTGTTCGCACACGACGAGCTGTTCGGTGTGCACGATCTCGAAGCCGTGACGCTCCAACGTGGCAACACACGCGGCAACGTCGGCGCGGAGGTCGGCGGGGATGTGACTCAGGTCCTCGCCGGAGAGGGTGCGTTCGATCAGCGCGTGCAACGCGGTGCCGGTGTTCGCCGCCGCGCCGGCCTTCGAAGCATCGATGGCCTGTTGCACCGTTTTGTTCAAAGCGTCCTTGTCGTTCTGCTGAGCAGCGACGAGGGCGAGAAGGTCGGGGCGCAACATGAGCCCGATGGCGGTCTGACGCTTACCCCATAGCTCGAGGTTGTAGCGATCGTCGAGCGTGTTGGCGATGGTTGTGACACGGGTGTACGGCTTCGCCTTGCCACCCTTCGCTGGGACGATGAGGGGACGGCCGTAGCGATCGCGCTCGACCTTTGATTCGGTCGCTACGCCGTCCCACACGTCGGTAGCTGTCACGCTTCGCGCCGCCACAGTGCGCCGATGACCAGGACCGAACCGGCGATGACAAGCGCGAGAGCAACGGCGATGAGCCCGGACGACGCGCCGGTCACCGGCAGCTCGTCCGCAACGGGGACAGGAGCGGCAGGCGTCTCGACGACCACCGGGGGGATGACTTCGGGTTCCTGTGCCGCGGTGCCTTCACCTACAGTCGTCGTAGGAGCCGCTGTGGTGGTCGGCGCCGCTGTCGTCGTCGTGGTCGCTGCGACGGTGGTGGGCGAGAACTGGCCGGCGCACAGACCGCAGGAGAGACCGGCGGTCGTGGTGGTCTGCTGAACGGTCGTCGTGACCTCGGGCACCGTCGTCGGGATCGTGGTCACTTCCGGCTCCGTCGTGGTGGCACCGGTAGTGGTCGGGTAGTTGTTGGCGCCGGCCCGGTCGGTCGTCACCGAGAGAACGGCGATGACGGCGAGGACGAGGATGACGACGACACCGATCGAGATGCCGATAGCTCTGCTGGGGGTTGGGGGTTGGGGGTCTGACCATCGTGTGTTCATGTGCTGGGTCTCCTGTTGTTTGTGGACGGGTGGAGGGGGAGCGCGTTCGTGGCGAAGCGGACAGCACTCACACCCCCTGGCAGCAGGTCGGCTCAGCTGCGAACACCCCCCGAGGTGAGTGACGAGAGAGGGAGCCGACCCGCTGCCACGAGGCGCGGGCGCCAGGCGGACTAGGGGGACGGGTCCGATACGAGCTCGAGCGCCACATCGCCCCGCAGCCGTGCACGCACACGGGCGTTCCGCCGCCGCTCCGTGCGGGTCAACTTGTCCGTCAACCTGGGCAGCCCACGGAGACGGCGAACCACGTTCCGCTCCTCGAGCGTCATCCCGCCCCAGATCCCGATGCTCTCGCCGAGTCCCGCCTCGAGGCATTGCACCATGACCGGACAGGTCCGACAGACCGCCTTCGCTTTCGCCTCGCGGACGGCAGCGCGCTGCGGGGACTCCTGCGTTTCGGGGAAGAACAGCCGCGGCGGGGCTGCCTTGCAGGCGGCGTCGTCGGACCAGGTCATGACAAACGGTTCCGATCCCGATGGGCGCTTGAGAGAGGGAGGATCACAACAGCTCCGCAAGGTCTTCCATCGCACGGGCGATTGTGCGTTGCACGATGCGAACCATCTTGCCGTCGGTGGTCCGACCGTCAGCCCCTCTCGCGATTGATGCGATCACTTGGTTGACCGACTGAAGCCGGGAGCGGGCGTCGAGGGTGCGGTTTGTCGTCCACACCTTCGCGTCGGCGTAGGTGCCGACGAGGCAGTAGAGCCAGGGACCACCGTGCTGGGGAATGGCGACGAGATTGATCGTGTCATCATCACCTAGCACCTCACGCAACTTACGGATGACATCGTCCATGCGACGCGCGCCGATCTCTAGATGCGCGCACATCTCCGGTTTCGTGACGCCACGGGACGCGAGCAGATCGAACAGGCTTCCTACCTCATCAGCGGTGACGCTTCGTGCCATCTCACGCCCCCTTGCTAAGGAGTTCTTCAACCTCGGCGTCGAAGTCGCGATCGGACATGCCGACGAAGCGGGCCTCGACGAGCTTTATCATCGAACGCACCGTCTTGATCGCCTCATGAACCAACTCGCGATGTTCGTCGGTGAGATCGACGTCAACTCGTACAGCGGCAGCCAATGCCAACCGGGCCTTGTTGAGATGACCGTCGAGTTCGAGCCATTGCAGGTCTGTCTCCGAACGACGCCGGGCAGCTGTGTTCTGTTCCGCCTTCGCCATTCGCTGGCCGATACCGAGGAGTGTTCGTGCCTCTTCGCGCACTGTGGTGCCGTTCTTCTCAGCTCGGATCGTGGCTGCCTGCTGGACGCGTGCCACCTCGGCGCTGCGCTGGACTTGCACGTTCTTGGCGCTAAGTCCTTTCACCTTGGCGATGGCTTCGATGACGTCGTAACGATCTGTGCTCGTCGACGCCCTCACCAGAGCCTCGGAGACAGGCAAATCATGACCTGAGGTCATGATTTCATAGGCCTTCGCGTAACGAAGCACGGTCGATGGGTTCACGTCGCATTGACGGGCGTACTCGGCGAACGAGACCTTCGCCCCGATCGTGTGGTCATACCGATGCTTGGCGAGGGCTTCGCTTGCGTTGTCTGCGTCCTGTCGTAGCCGGCGATCTGTCGCCGCGACCTTCTGCCAGTTCATACAGATTCCTTTCGTTGCTGGGCGTAGTCCTTGACGTCGCCGACCTTGAACAGCCAGACGGCATCCATGATCTTCTCTGCGGGGATCTTGCCCGCGGCGGCGAGCCGGTTGAGCTGACTCCTCGAGATGCCGACGATCTCAGCAGCTTTGACCGAACCGATAATCAGTTCGTCCGTGTCGTGCACGCTGCGCATCCTATACGCAACCTACGCAAACGTCAACCATCCCCTTGCCCCGATAACGCAAACGAGCCCCCGCCCGAAGGCGGGGGCCGTTCACTCCTGCAAGGGGGGCAGCAGGATCTACGGTCCCCCAGGCACCGACGACGCCAACGACGCCGAGTCGGGATCGCCCACACCCTTCGCCACGATCGCCTTCAACGCCGACAGTCCCGCTGCGATGCCGGCCACCGCGGCAGCCTTCATCGTCGACATGTCCAGCATCGGCGCCGCGACGATGATCGCCAGGAACGCCTGAGCGAACGTGACGACGACCCGCTCGACCGCGTCGATCAGCCACCGCTTCGTGAACATCTAGCCCTCTTCGGGGAACGCCGGGTCGCGGACGTCGGAGACGGCGGTGGTCCACACCTTGTCGAACCCCTTGAACGGGGAGCTGATCTCCACGGTGAACGCACCCTCACCCTTGCCGTCGTCGATCACTTGGGGGTGCTTGCCGGCGGCTCGGGCCTGGTCGAGGTAGGCGACCGCCTCTTCCTTCGTGGCGTACACGCCTTCGGGGAGGGTGTCGTCGTTGAGCGCGGCACGTCGAGCCGCTTCCTTCGCGGCGACCTCTTCGACGTGGGCCTTCTGCGCGGCCATA
>Ga0137464_1000618_pt1 | contig 11297 bp, 16 predicted proteins | sample EasRivERMGT814_2_FD_102306 | JGI IMG/M metagenome (GOLD analysis project Ga0137464, IMG submission 102306) | Soil microbial communities from meander-bound floodplain in the East River, Colorado, USA - East River MetaG ERMGT814_2 | ecosystem: Environmental > Terrestrial > Soil > Floodplain ...
CGACAGCACCGGAACGGTGTTCACGAGCATTTTGAAAGCATAACATGGCTTGTATAATTTGGAAATTATTTAACGGCACTGAATACCTTGTCACAGAGAACACGGCGCACACTCCTCCACCTGGTGCAGAAAACACAGGGAAGATAGATTGGAATTGTGCTCCAACGCCCATGCCCGCCCCTGGCGATCCTTTCGAAGTGGATGAACACTTAAACCGGGGCGGTGTCAAGTGGGGCTCGGTGATTGCGTGGGCCACAAGCAAGGCCGGTATCAAGAAATGCACAGCTTGCGCAGCGCGGGAATTAATCCTCAACAACGTCAAGGAAGTGGGGTGGACTGAGACTCTAAAGGCTATTACTGCCACCTTCAAGGACACCTAATGTTTTACTACGGCTTAGAAGGCCGGAGCTTGGATGGATATTTCCAGATAAAGGAAATGACGGCCCCGGATACTCCTCCTCTGAATGAATTACGGCTGTACGTTAAAGATAAGGCAGGCGCCTCGGCCTTATATCTGAAGGATGATGCCGGTTCCGAACGAGAGATAGCACCGGCTGGGACCGTCACCGGAGCAGGCATCGCAAACCGTCTTGCTTATTGGACGGGAGCGAGTACCTTAGCTGCCAATGCGGCCCTTGTGCAGAACAGGCTTGTTACTGCTGACGTGAACGGGCTTCCGGTATCTCACACAGCTGTCACAGCTACCCATGTCATGTTTGCAGATAGCAATGGGCTGCCTGCGGGGGATAGTTTATTCACCTGGAACAACACGGATAAATATCTGGTTCTTCCTTTAAAGTTTGGAGCAGCAGGTGCCCAGTTCTACACATGGAGCACAAGAGCGGGGGCATTCCTAACTCAGCAATCCCAATCTTCGAGCACAGATCACCGCTTCGAACTTTACACTAAGGATGGCGACGGGACAGACTCTATGTCCTTAACGCTATTTGCCAAGGGCACTCCCGCGGCCCTAACCAACTTTGAGCAATTGCGGTTGGAGTATGATTCAGCCGATACCACATTTAAGCTGCTAACTAATGCAGGGGGCACCGGAACTATTCGGCCCTTGAGGCTTTTCACGGGGACCAATACCTCACAGCTCATTTTGAACATTGACGGCACTGTGACCGCGGGTTCCGTGCTTAATGCTACAACTGGATTTCGTGTTGCGAACGCCGCGGCCTCTGGCAACATATTGCGCGGCGATGGCACCAACTTTGTATCAAGTTCGCAGTCCGGTATCGACCATGGCAGCATAGGCGGGCTGGCGGACGATGACCATACCCAATACGCATTACTTGCAGGACGTAGCGGCGGTCAGACTCTAAAGGGCGACACCGCAGCCAGCGGCAACTTGGTATTAGAATCTACCGCGAATGCTACCAAAGGCAGCGTAAAGATCATTGGTGATTTGGTTCCGAACACCACCGAGCTATATAAAAATGGCACCTCGTCTCTATCATGGACAGAACTTTGGTGTTCGATTCAAACAGCTTCGGGCGGAGGAAATCCCAACCAGGCTTTCATGTTGGCATCAGAACCACTGGTGCAACTTACTAATAACGAGAACAACACTGATTCTGCTCGATGGGAATCATTGAAGCGGCGCGCAGGCGGCGACATCTCAGCCAACGACATCATCGGGAGTTTTACATTCACTGGAAAAGCTAATGGAAGCGACTTTCTGTTTTCGACAATTCGTACTTTAGCTGCGGATGTGGGAGCAGGAACAGAGCGCGGGTCGATAGAAATGCGGCTGGCGAATGCTGGCACCGCTGCCACTGCTACCATGTGGTCGTTCAACGGCGTAGAGTTCAAAGCGGGCCAGGTTAATTCATTGATAGGATTAACCTCCATCACAGCCGGCAGCCCAAATCTTGATATCAATGCCACTTCGGATACGCCAACAGTGGCGTTTACAGGTGGTGGAAATGCGCCGACCACGGCCCCCGCGGGATATATGGAAATCGTGGTAGCAGGCAATCCCCGCTACATTCCATTTTGGGCATAGGAGAACCATGGCCACACTTTCAGTTACAATCACTACGGCTCAAATCACGCGAATCAAAGCTGCCTTTGGCAGCCCCTCGCAGCCTGCGACGGCGGGGGAAGTAGAGAACGCCGTGCTGGCATTTTTAAAAGATCGGGTTCGCTCACACGAAGCCCATGAAGCTATGGAAATAGTGACCGCAAACGTCGATGGGGAGATTTGGTAATGGACAATACACTACGTCAAATACTGCAAACAATAATCGATTTAACGCGAGAGAATGAAGAGTATCGACGGGTAAATAAGTTGATGGGCGAAAAACTTGCGCAGATTCAAAAAGAACAAGAAGCCGCGAAGCCTGTAAGTCTTCCGGTTGAGGAGAAATAATGCCCCTAGATACAGGCGGTGCTCCCTCTATAGGAGGGGGAGGCACAGGCACCTCGGGTGAACAACTTGTTTCAAATACTCCTGATCCATTTCGCGAATTGCTCCGCGGCTTGATTCAAAGCCAGGCTACGTCCACGCAGGGACAGGTGCCGGCATCGACACTGCAATCTATTGAGCAGTTGACGAAGAACCCCGCAATGGCTGCGGAATATTTTCCCCAACTTGCTAAGCCTCTGCTTGAAGCTAACCGTGTCAGCCAGGATCGGCAGACCCAGGGCTTCACCGACACGTTGCGCAAGCTCGGTGTTGGTGGGGGCGCCATGCAGAGTGGGGCCGCTGTCCAAGGGGCGCGGCAACTTGCGGGCGATTTCGCGCGCCAGGATCAAGAAATCTTGGCCAAGAATTATGTGCCCTTGACATCCCAGTTGAGCGAAAACACTATTGCTGCGCAAAAGGCCGGACTCGCTGTGCCGGAAGCACAGGCCGCCACCTATCGCAACTTGGTGCCGCTTGCCACGGGATTATCCCCCTTAAAAACACTCACTCAATCCACGGGTGTCAACCAAACGTTTACAGGACAAGCGGGGCTTACTCCCGAACAGCAGGCCAATCAGATTGCCGCTCAGGTATCTAACTATTCAAGTCTTCAACCGACGAGTCAATATTACAGCAGGTAGCCAATGGCTGAACCAACATTAGAAGAACTGTTAGCCTATCAGGAAGAACGGGCGAGAGCGCAGCAGGCGCAGCAGCAGGCAAAAACCCCGGAGCAGACACCCTCGGGCTTGATTCAATCGGTAATGTCGATGATGGGAGCCAAGGCCAATCCCGCGGCGCAGCCTTTGGCCCCCTATGATGCGACCCAAGGTGCCATCAAACCTCGCACGTTGATGGATATAATTTTCAGCAGGAGATAGTATGGCAATACAGGACGATCTTTCAGCATTGCTTGGGGGCTCTGGCACCAATGACCCCACCACCGACACCCAGGCCATTGCTCAATTGATTTTGGGTGGGGGAAAGGCATCCGTGGGCGGGGTGCCTCTGTTCGGCGGGGCCGCGCCTTCAGCCATTGACACCGCGGCCACACAGGCTGAGATGGGCGGCTTTGGTCGGGTTCCTGACCCAGCGCTAGCTCAGGCGATCCGAGAAGGACGTGTGGACCCCAACCTTATTCTGGACCGTCCAGCCTCAGTGCCCACGGTTAGGCGCCTTGTTCAGAACGGACCAGGACGCCAAGATATGCGCGATGTGAGGGTGCCAGAAGCAGCTATTCCACAAAGTCCAGCCGGCACCTTCACCAATAGAGAAGCTCCGCGGCCCCAGTTGAATTCTACTTTTGAAGAGGTGCTCAATACAGCAGATCAAATTGCCAACTCGCTTTCTACTCGTAAAGGCAATGTGGCGAAAACCTTGTTGCCGAACCCTTACGGCCCTGGCAGCTATGATCCGAATGAACAAGTGGCTGTAGAAAAGATACAGAAGCAAGGCGAAGAGCGAGCAAAGAAGCAAGCCGGTATTGACCAGGCCCGAGCTTTTTTCGACAGCGGCATCCTCCAACGGCTGCCTCCGGGCAGCGACACCAAGGCTATTGTCAATCAAGTGTTAGAGAGCGCTGGAATCTTAAAAACGCAAGGGGAGTTGGAGAGGGAAAAAGCATTCGGCAAAGCTAAAGGTGAACTCGAAGCGGGGAAGGGCGTCAAGTCCACTATCCCCACGGACCTCACTAAACTAATTGGCAAGCAAGGCTTTGAGGAAAGAATGACCCAAGCTATTGCTAGCAAAGAAATTACTGATCCGGCTTTGCAGATACGTTTGGAAACGCAGCACCAGAATGCAGTGAGAGCTAACCGTGTTAACGATGTCGATCGGCGTAAGGTCACAGACCTGCAAACATCTTCGGAGAGCCTTACAGACCTTCTCAACAGCTATATACAAACTCCGGCCTTCAAAACCGGAAAGTTTTCAGACACCTTGAAAGCGGCCTTGGCTACAAACAACAAGGCTACAACCATTGAAAACATGATCAGCTTGCCGCTCGATGGGGCCGGTTATACGGATGCTGATCGGGTGTTCGCCGCTAAGTATAATGCGGTGAGGGCGTCGCTCCGCGACTTCTCCTCTGATACCCGGTTCTCAGATAGTGATAAGGCTGACACCTTGCGCGGCATTGGGGAACCTTCCCTAGGCCGCAAGAGTTTTCCCACGCAGATTGAAGCAATGGTGGATAAGCTCACGCGCAAACAAACTCAAATCCTCAACGACAGTGAGCTTGCTGGCAAAGATGTGACCCGACTTAAGGCGGATCGTGCTGCAAGAGCAGCCGCTAAGGTCGATGTGTCCACGCTACCGGATGAAGGTGTTACACCCTCTGGTGCTAAATTCCGCAAAGTGAACGGCAAGATTCAAATACTGGAGTAACTATGGCATGGAGAGATGCTACTGACGAAGAACTCGCGACTATCCAAGGTGCCCCACCTCCTGCACCTGCGCAGGGATTTCGCGACGCTACCCCCGAGGAGCTTGCAGCTATTGCTGCCACGCCCACTGTAAAGCCGGGAGATGTGGCGGCCCGGAAGAAGCAGGTGGCCGAGCAGGCCGCAGCGGAGCAGCCCAATGTTGCGCGGCCCCGTGAAACGATTGTTGGCAACGCCCTATCAGGCACCGCCGAAGGACTCCAGGGCATCCTCGATATCCTAGCACCAAAGCCAGGAGGCGGAAAGCCCTTGGACTTTAGTGAAGGGGTATTCAGGGGATTACTACGAGGTGTGTTAGAAAGCCCGCATGGCCGTGCTGCCCTTGGCGCCGCTAAGGCGGCGTCGGCCCCCCTTGCGCCCCTTAGCAACTTAGCCACCCAGGGCGGCGAGGAAGTGAGTAAGGCACTTCAAGAACGCGGCTATACCACAGGGGCGGATGTTGCGGGAGCCCTCACTGAGGCCGCAGCCAACGTGCTGCCCCAGGTGGCTGCTTCTAAAATTGCTAAGGTGACCAAGCCATTGGTCGAAGGATTGAAGAGCAATAGAACATTGGCGGGTGAAGCAGCTAAGACAGCGGAAGCCGATCTAATCGCGGCTAACGAATTGGCCGCTTCTCGCGCAACGGCAGCTAAGGAAGCTCGGACCGCTGCGGAAACACAAGCTGCTGAATCAGTGGCCGGCGCCAAGTCTTCGGCCCAAGCAGCGACGGAAAGCTATCAGTCAATAGGTGAAGCAGCCAAGGCCAATATCCCCACCAAGAATCAGATAGAACGAGCTGCGGGCACAGAGACCGGCCAGGAAGTAGGTAAGAAATTTAAGGAAGCTTATCATGCCGAACGCAAGCAGCGCAAAGAGGCCAGCGATGTGCTGTATGATGAGGCCCTCGGCCCCAAAGAAGCAGGCGATAAGTCAGTGGCGCAGGCCAATGTCAATGCCCAAGATAAAGCCCGAGAGCTTCAAGATCAAACAAGGCTAGCTAAAACTCCGCAAGAGAAAGCCGACGCAAATAAAGCCTTTTCTGATTTTCTCACCACGGGAGAAGTGCCTGAAGAAGCTAGTATCCGGCAGATGCACGAGGGGCTGATCAACCTAAAGGCCGGCCAACGAGCAGCCCAGCAAGCAAAGAATGACAACGCGGCTCGATTGTTCGGTGAAAAGATTACGTCTCTCGAAAAGCAAATGAACAAAAAGCAGCCGGGGGTGCTCGAAGACCTTGCGGCTGCCGATGCGAACTATGCTAAGGAGTATGCGCCATACTTCGGCAAGAAATCTCCAGTGCGAGCCATTGCCGACAAAGACCCAGTGGCGTTAGCCGAATCAATTTTTCAGCCGCATGTGGAGCGTAGCGACAGGGCGGTTCGCACAATGGAATCTGCCCGCAAGCTCTTGGGTAATGATGAGGCCCTAACGCGGAGCACAGCCCATGCCCACTTCAACCAGTTGATTGAGCGAGCCTCAAAAACGGACGACTTCCGTAAAAACTTGGTGAAAGAATGGGACAAATACACAAATGTAAAAGGCGATAATAACAGAGTGCTGAGGTTGGGTTATGGGAAGGAGTACAACGATTTCAATGCCATTGTCAACCAGCTTAAAGGCTCTAAGCCCAAAGACATCGATGCGGTTGTTGAAGGACTCGTTGGTGGCGCCCAAGGTGGAGTTGATACGGCTGAAAGAGCGGCAAAGGCGGCTATGGGCCTTGCTGCCAGCACGGAAAAAACCACGCTGGGTGAGATTGCCAAATCCTCAAAGGCTACGAACGCAACAATCAAGCAACGCCTTGAACATGACGTAATGAAACTCCTTCCCGAGAGCAAGATAGAAAAGGGCCTAAACATAATTCAAGGGAAGGAAAACACGTTTGCTCGACGCTTGCAATCAATAGGCTCGGGTGTGTTTGTGTCAGGAGCTATCCGGGGCAATGGGCATACGGCTAGTGTTGGTGGGCTCATGGTGCTGGGGGCTAATGGGGCAGCTAAGCTGATTGAATCAGCACGGGGCCGCTCGCTGCTCAAGGCAATACTCAGGGGCACCCCTGGAACCACCCAGGCAGCGGCGACGGCCCGTATCACTGAAAACTTCCTGAAGGAGGCCGACAATGGCACTGAGTGACGACCTCCTCCAGAAGCTACTCACAGATATTCACACTCACGTTGAATCCCTTGACACCATGATCAAGGGCGATGGTACAGAGGGCAACCTCGGAATGTTAATCAAGCTTGACCGGCTGATTCAGGCTGCGGCGACAGAGAAAACAAAGCGTCAGCGGGCGACAACGCAGATGTGGTCGGCAGTGTCGGCTCTTGCGGTAATGCTTCTTGGTTCGTGGCTGGCTCGCTATCTTCACCTGGCGCCATAGCGGCCTTCTCAAAGGCCCCAAGTGCTTTGTGGCTCGACTCGAAGATGTTTTTATCCCCATTCCAAATCCGCTCTTCAAGTGGGGTGCAAGTGCAATCTGGTAGAACTATCAATGGGTTCATCAGATTACATTTCACCCCATGCACCAGTTTCACCACCCAATTGTCTTCCTGCGCAAACGCAGCCAAGTGTGCATACATCATCTGAAGATAGAATGTGGCTTGGCGCAGAATCTTGCCCTGGTCATCGAGGCGCTTATCCGCCGCCTCAACTTTTAGGGCCGCTGCCTGAAGTCGCGTGGCCCGTCGAAATTGTTTGAAGCCGGGCATCCTCGCGTCGCGCATGGTAACAATGGTCGCATGGGCAGGTGAAACCATGCCGCGTTTCTTGCTGCGGAATTTCTTGTTCGTCCGCAGCTTTGATTTCTCGCTCAAATCGGCTGAGCCTTCTACTGGCAGCTTGTTGAATTTCTCCATCAATTTTTCCCTTCACATACTCCGCCCCATTGATATTAAAGAACACTCCGGCAGCATGATCTTCATCCATAAGCCCCAACCACCACTGAATAAAATGATCCGCAGCAGATTCTTTAAATCGTTGATATTCAGCCGGCCCGGAAGCTAGGGTCCAGTTGGGCACGCCAATATCCACATCGGGATACTTCACAGCCCCTTTCCCCAAGTGTTCGGCCCACCGTTTCAGCATGGGGCCGACGAAGGTGCGCCAGTAGCGTGTCTTCCCGGTGTCCACATCCCGCACCATGCCACTTGAGAATTGCTTTCGCTCACCGCTGTCCTTAATCACGTAGGTGTTCGTTTTTGTTTCAGCCATCGATATCGTTCAAGAAGCGCAGCGCCATCGCTGCCACTTGAATAGCCTCCTTCCTCATCTTCTCTATCGACCGGACTTTCTGATTCTTCTTCACCTCATCCCACAACTCATCCACTTCTTCTTTGAGGACCGCGAAGCCTTCATGGGCTGAATTGAAAGGCGGGAACACACTTGAAGCATGTCGGAATTCCCGGATAACTTGTTCTAGCCATGCTTCTTGAAAATCAAGAAGCGAACCCAGGGCCTCCAATAATCCCTCACTCAGCGGGCTCATTTCGCCACCGTAGATTCATTTGCGTCTTCGAGATCGATAGGATGTTCGATCCGGGGTGTGTCGCGGGGCAGCATGGTAGCGATGGCTTTCTTGGCCGTCTCTAGCTGCGGCGCGGCGCCAATAACAGGATTGCGCCGGATCACACCAGTGCCGGCATTCGGGTCGGATCGAACCACTGGAGCCTCATATCCCTCGGGGATAGTGGCGAAGAGATCACGCATGTCGTCCGGGATAATAGGCTTCCCATGGCGATCAAGTTCGATCGACACAATCTTAGGAGAAGCTTCTGCAAATAGCTCTTCAACTAATTGTCCCAAAGCTTCCACCACCGGATGATCCTTGGACACCGTAGCCCTTGGGGTTTTCAGAAAGATAGGTTCTTTGCGAATCAATCCGCGAGCCTCATCAAGCATCGTAAGTAGGTCAGCCCAAATCATTTTTCACCTCATTCTCTTTTACCGGGGCCGGTGGCGTAGCAACGGCCTTTGCCACTCGGTTAGCCATTTTAATTAGGGCAAGCACAGAGTCGCTTTCACCGTGCAGGGCCTCATCGCATAGCATCTTCATGCTATCTCCACTTTCAATAGCAATGGCCAGACTCCGAAGTCGATTAACTAATTCTCTTCGAGTCATTTACCCTCCTCTATCGCCGTAAGATATTCACTCACCGAAGTGATACGGCGCACTCCAGCAGGCACCCATGCTTCCTTAGTATGCGGATGCACAAGCAGGAAGCTCTTACAGGGCTTACGATCTGCCATCCAATGCACGCACGCCGCATTCTCGGGCTTGTCATCAATATGGTAGTCGGCCCCGAAGGCCGCGGCCATCTCGCCTTTCTTGTGTGTTACAATCACACTAGGATGCCAAATCCCTTGGCGTTCAAGCCATTCATGGGTTTGCGCTTGGGCATTATGGTTGCTCAGCCGGGCCGTAACAAAGATCACTTCATGGTGTTGATGCAGCATATCAATGGTGTCGAACACGTCTTCACTCACCATGGGAAGTAGCGTGAGCCACCAGGTTGGGTTATCCCTCACGGCAGCCCAAGTATCGGCCACTGTTTGGGGGGTTATCCTGTCCATAAAGCTCCAGGAAGCCGCGTTTTCTCGTGTAGTCCAGGGCGGCTGGCAGCCGGCCAGCTTCGTGAACGCCGCCACGAAATCGGCCAGCACGCCATCGACATCGAAAATTATCTTAGCCATTGACCACTGCCAGCCGATCAGTGCGCTTAATCACCAGCACTCTTTCACTGCCCTCGGGGATCACCATCACCTCACCGAGTACATCGTAAACATCTTCTACTTGAGCGGCGATGAGTTGCAGCGGACCTTTGCCGCCCGGACGGGCCGGGTACACCACCTTGTGGCCCGACTTAATCTCTATTCCGAATTTATCTTTCAAAATCATGTTACCTCCTAAAACTTAAAAAGCCACTTAGCTGCAATTGCGCAGCCAACGGCGAGCCAATAAATAAAAACAAGACGAATAGGATACGCTTGCCAAAACGCAATAGTCGAAATCGCCATCACCAGTTCACTTAGGTTTAACAGGGTGCCTCCTCTTCTTGGGTGTTCGCAGCACTCGGCTATTTGTATGGTTTACCCCCGGCCCTTTGAAAGGCGGCTTCTTAGCCAACACCGGAAGCTCAATACGATCGTGATAAGGCGCCCCGCAGTTGCGACAGTAGTTAAGGCGATGATGCGCCACGGTGGTGGTGCCGCACACCGGACACGTTTCAGTTACTTTCAAGTTGCTGCCCCAGAACCGCGTAGGCTTCCCGCACCTGGAGCACCTGATACAAGGCATCCGCAAGCGCGTTGTGTTTACCTTCTGGGTCACGAGGCGGATTGTTCATCGTTTTCGCCAGCGAAAACAAAGTGCGGGTGTCACGTACCCCTCTAAACGGCCAGGGTCGAAAATCACCGTACCCGGCCATTCTATAAGCCACGTCAAGATGCACTGTGTCAAAGTTACTGCCATGGCTCCATAACCATTCACAGTCCGAGGCTTTCCACCACGCCGTGAAATCATGGAGCACCTCACGCAGCCCACGGGGGTTGATGAACAGGTCTTCCCGAGTACCTTGCTTAGTTTGAGTCATCCAGAACTTTATTGCCCCGGCGTCTACTACCATCCCCGCGTTCACACACGAATTGACGGAGATGTTGCTGTAGAAAACGCCCACGGTATGCTCTTGGTTGAATGCCACCGCCCCGATACTCATAATCACGCTGCCAGGAGAAGTGCCCAAGGTTTCTAGGTCGATCATGCAATGAGTTTTCATCGGGTGTATATCCCCACCAACACGCCAAGCGCAAATGAAGCCAGCATAAAGATTTCTATCATAGCAGGAATCCAATTACCAAATAACCTAATACAAACCCCAAGAGCACTCCTGCTGTATATTGCAGTAAGTCAGTCATTTGATCGCCTTTCCTACGTGGCCCCATTTGCCACATATTTTCCCTGTCTTCTTGAAGTTACTGTTGAGGCAGCGATAGCGCCGGTAGCGTTTGTTATTGAGGAGTCGCGTCCCCCGGTATTCCACCTTGCCGCCGCAATGCCCACACACTTCGGCCTCGCCCTCTTCTTTGAAATACACCCGCGGATGCGCGTTGTCAAATGGCAGCAAGCGATAGTAAAGCTCCTCGGTGGCGAGCACGTCATGCTTGCAGTAGTGCGCCATTTTCCTCACGGCACCCATGTCGCCCTGCATGGCCCCAAACCACCAGAGCGGCCAGCCGGTGCCCTTCTCCTCTTTCTGGTTCTTGAGATCAAGCGTGGTGCCTAGGGTTTTCAGCCGGTTGCTGCTATAGTTGGCCACGCTCCTGGCAATCATGCAGGTGTCGCGCATTTTTGTAAACGGTATGGCCGGCAGATTGTTGATCAATAGCCGCCCCTGGATGAAGCGCCGATCGAACACTGATCCGAAATGCGCCACTGTTAGATCGGCTTTATTGTAAATAGCAGAGAATGC
>Ga0137464_1000622_pt1 | contig 11266 bp, 8 predicted proteins | sample EasRivERMGT814_2_FD_102306 | JGI IMG/M metagenome (GOLD analysis project Ga0137464, IMG submission 102306) | Soil microbial communities from meander-bound floodplain in the East River, Colorado, USA - East River MetaG ERMGT814_2 | ecosystem: Environmental > Terrestrial > Soil > Floodplain ...
CGGGGACGAGCACTTTGTGACGCGACTCGCCTCGATCGGAGAAGTACGCCCGCGCCAGCAGCAACCCCAGCATCTCGCCCTGGGCGCCCGCCGCCGGCTGCGCGCTCACCGCGTCCATTCCGGACACGGCGACCAGCGCCTGCTCGAGCGCGTGCATGACCGCCAACGCTCCCTGCGCGTCGTCATCGCTCTGCTCCGGGTGCAATCCTGCGAAGCCGGGCATCGCGGCCACGTCTTCGTTCACCTTGGGATTGTACTTCATGGTGCAGCTTCCCAGCGGGAAGAGATCGCGATCGATGTGGTGGTTCTTGATCGACAGGTCGACGTAGTGGCGCATCACTTGCGGCTCGGAGACTTCGGGCAACCCGATGCGTCCCTCGCGCAGGTACTCGCGCGGGATGTCGCGCGGTGCCTCGGTCGGACGCGACGCGATGTGGTAGCCGTGCCGGCCGCGCCGGCTTTTTCCATAGATCGTTTGCGAGAAATCGTTGGCTGCCATTTCCCTATCCCACCTTCACCAGAGCCGCGCGCGAAAGCGCGCCGCACAGTTTCTCGAAGTCTTCATCGGCGTGCCGCTCGGTCGCGGTCACGAGTAAGAGATTGCGCGCGGTGGCGCCGAAGTAGCGGGCAAGCGGAATCCCCGCCAGCACGCCGTCCTTGCGCGCAGTTTCGATTACCGAGTCGGCATCGGTCGGGCACATGACCACGAACTCGCGAAAGAACGGCGCGCGGTAGCGAAGCGAGTACCCGTCCAGCGCGCCGATGAGGCCCGCCAGCTTGTGCGCGCGCTCGTGGCACACGCGGCCGAGCTCGGTGAATCCGTGCTCGCCCAAGAGGCTCACGTACACCGTCGCGCGCGTCGCCAGCAGGCCTTGGTTGGTGCAGATGTTCGACGTCGCCTTCTCGCGGCGAATGTGCTGCTCGCGCGTTTGCAGGGTCAGCACGAACGCGTCGCGCCCGTCGACGTCCTTGGTAGCACTCACCAAGCGCCCCGGCATCTGGCGGATGTAATCCTGTTTGCAGGCCATGAATCCGACCAGCGGGCCGCCGTAGCTCATTTCATTACCCAGCGGCTGGCACTCGCCGACCGCGATGTCGGCGCCGTACTCGCCGGGCGGCTTCAACAACGAGAGCGACACCGGGTCGACCGACGCGACCAGCAGCGCGCCGGCGGCGTGGATATCGTTCTGCAGATCCCACGGCCGCTCGAGTACGCCGAAATAATTAGGGGTCTGCACGACCACCGCCGCCACGCGGTCGTTGAGCTCGCGTTTGAGCGCAGCGGCGTCGATATCGCCCGCGCTGGAAACCGGAATCGTCTTGAGCTCGATCTTCTGCCCCGCCACGTACGATCGCGCCACGCGCAAGTAACGCGGGTTGAGCGAGCCCGGCACCAGAACGACCTCGCGACGCGTGATCTTGGCCGCCATCAGGCACGCTTCCGCGAGCGCCGACGCGCCGTCGTACATGGACGCATTCGCCACCGGCAGGCGCGTGAGGCGCGAGATGTGGGTCTGGAACTCGAAGATGACTTGCAGCGTTCCCTGGCTCGCTTCAGGCTGATACGGCGTGTACGCGGTCGCGAATTCGGGCCGACTGGTGATGTTCTTCACCGCCGACGGAACCGTGTGGTCGTAGATGCCGCCGCCGAGGAAGCTCACGAGCTTGGTCGCGGGCGCGTTGCGATCCGCCAGGCGTCCCAACATCCGCAATACTTCGGGCTCGGTGCGACCGCGCTCGATGGGAAGGAGCGCGCGCAGGCGGTATTGGTCGGGGATGACGTCGAGCAGGTCGTCCTCGGACTCGAGTCCGAGGGCCTCGAGCATCGCGCGGCGATCGTCGTCGGTGTGGTACGTGTACGGCATTGCTACTTTCCGATCATCCTTTGGTATGCGGCGTGATCCATCAGTGCATCGAGCTCCTTGCGATTGGAAACCTTGACGCGCACGAACCAACCGTCGCCGAAGGGGTCCTTGTTGACGAGGTCCGGGCCCTGCTCGAGCGATGCGTTGATCGCGGTGACGCTGGCTCCGACTTTGGGCAGCTCGACGTAGACGATGTCGCCGAGCTCGCCGGCGGCGAAGTCGGTGATCCCGATGGTGGCTTCGTCGCCGTCGACGCGAACCCATTCGTGCTCTTTGGTGAACTTGAGATGCTTGAGATCCATGCTGGCTCCTCGATTTCTAATCCCGTGCTCGACTCTTATAGAACGGCAGCGGCACCCGCTTGACCGGTACGGTGTGCGCGCGCACTTGCACGGTCAGGTCGGCGTCGATGCTATCGGCGTCGACGTAGGCCATGCACAAACCCTTTTTTAGAGTGGGTGCGTGCGTGCCGCTCGTCACCTTTCCCACCATGGCGTCGCCGCGCATCACGGCGTAGCCCTGGCGCGCAATGTTGCGCCCGTCGAGCTCCAAGCCGACGAGCTTGCGCTTGATTCCCTTCTGCTTCTGTTTCTCGAGCGCAGCGCGTCCCACGAATTCGGGCTTGTCCAGCTTGACGAGCCACGACAGGCCCGCTTCCAGCGGCGAGGTCTCGTCGTCGAGCTCGTGGCCGTACAAGCACAGCGCCGCCTCGAAGCGCAGGGTGTCACGCGCACCTAGCCCCGCCGGTACCGCGCCGTAGGGTTTCCCAGCAGCCAACAATTCCATCCAGAGATCGGCGGCGCGGGCCGGCGGAACAAAGATTTCGACACCTTTCTCGCCGGTATAACCCGTTCGCGAAATCAACACGCGGCCGCCGGGCGATTCGAACGAGCGCCAGCGGTAGTATGACAAGCCATCGATTTCGTCCCGCACCGGCGCCAGCATGGGCGTTCCCTTGATCGCCTCGAGGGCGAGCGGTCCCTGCACCGCGATCAGCGCCCACTCGTCGCTCGCGTTGTGGAGTTCGACCCGGCTGCGCGACAAATTCGACGCCGCCCACTTCATGTGGGAAAAGTCCTTGTCGATATTCGACGCGTTGACGACCACCAGCGCGCGATCGTCGGCGAGCTTGGTCACCAACAAGTCGTCCACCACGCCGCCGTTTTCGTGGCACATGGTGGTGTACAGCACGCCGTCGGCAGGAAGTCTCGAACAGTCGTTGGTGACGACGTGGTCGAGATACCTCCACGTATCCGGACCGGAGACGATGAACTCACCCATGTGGCTCACGTCGAACAGACCCACGCGCTCGCGCACCGCATTGTGCTCTTCGATACCGCCCGCGTAGCTCACCGGCATCTCGTAGCCCGCGAACGGCACCATCTTGCCGCCGGCCGCGAGGTGTGCGTCATATAACGGAGTGCGTTTCAGCATGCTCAGAGTAGAGGTTAGGCGACGGTTTCGTCGCGGGGCGCACCGGCAACGAGCGGCGCTCGCGCTCCCGCCATCTCGCGCAGCATGGCGCCGGTGTGCGACTCCGCGCACTGCATGATGTCGTACGGAGAGCCGGTCGCCACCACCTCGCCGCCCGCGTCGCCGCCCTCGGGACCGAGATCGATGATGTGATCGGCGGCCAATATTACATCGGGGTTGTGCTCGATCACAATCACTGTATTTCCTTTATCGACAAGCCGGTCTAGAACTTGGAGCAGCATGCGGACGTCCTCGTGGTGGAGGCCGGTGGTGGGCTCGTCCAGGATATAGAGCGTGTTGCCGGTCCCGCGCTTGGACAGCTCCGCGGCGAGCTTCACGCGCTGGGCTTCCCCGCCCGAGAGCGTGGTCGCCTGCTGTCCCAACTTGATGTAGCCCAGTCCGACGGACACGAGCGTCTCGCACACGCGTTTGATCAGCGGAAAACTGGAGAAGACCTCGGCTGCTTCTTCCACGCTCATGTCCAATACATCTGCGATGCTTCGTCCCTTGTACGTCACTTGCAACGTTTCGTGGTTGTAGCGACGTCCCTTGCACGCTTCACACGTCACGTACACGTCGGGCAGAAAGTGCATCTCAATCTTGATAACGCCGTCGCCCTGGCACTTTTCGCAGCGACCGCCCTCCACGTTGAAGCTGAAGCGGCCCACTTTGTAGCCGCGCGCGCGCGCGTCGGGCAGCTGCGCGAATAGATCGCGGATGGGCGTGAACACGCCGGTGTAGGTAGCCGGATTGGAGCGCGGCGTACGGCCGATGGGCGATTGGTCGATCTCGATCACCTTGTCGATCCGGTCGACGCCCATCAGGGCGTCGTGCGCGCCGGGGAGAACATTCCCACCGTAGTGAACTCGATGCAGGGCACGAAACAGAATGTCGTTCACCAGCGTGCTCTTTCCCGACCCGCTCACACCCGTGACGACGGTGAATACACCCAGCGGAAAATCGACGTCGATGTTCTTGAGGTTGTTCTCGCGCGCGCCGCGCACCACGATGGCTTCCTTGATCAGGTGACCGCGCGCGCCGCGCGTGATGGGCGGTCGGTCGTCGCGGAGGTATTTCCCGGTCAGACTCTCGGGTACCTTCTGGATTTCCTCCGGCGTTCCCACCGCGACCACTTCGCCCCCGTGGATGCCGGCCCCGGGCCCCAAGTCGATGACATAGTCTGCCGCCAGGATGGTGTCGCGGTCGTGCTCGATGACCAGCACGGTGTTGCCGATGTCGCGCAATTCCTTGAGCGTCTTGATCAGACGCGCGTTGTCGCGGTGGTGGAGGCCGATCGACGGTTCGTCGAGTATATAAAGGACGCCCATCAGTTTGGACCCGATCTGGGTCGCGAGTCGCAGGCGCTGCGCTTCGCCGCCCGCCAGCGTGGTGGCACTTCGGTCCAAGGAGAGATAACCCAGCCCGACGTCGACCAAAAACCTCATGCGCGAAACGATCTCGTGCAGAATGGGCGTCCCGATCACCGCCGCGTTCCCCTTCAGCTTGAGCGCGTTCATCTCGAACAAGGAGCGCAACACACTCATGCGGCACACGTCCGCGATGGTGTGGGGACCCACGCGCACCGCGAGCGCTTCCGGCTTCAAACGCGCGCCGCCGCACGCCGCGCACGGCTCGATGGTCATGAAGGTTTCGACCCACTTGCGAATGCTCTCCGACGACGTGTTCTTGTAGCGGCGCCGAAGCCACGGAATCAAGCCCTCGTAGGTGGTTCGGTATTCGCCCTGCACCTTCGCGAAGTCCATCTTGACCGAGATCTCGTCTTCGATGCCGTACAGGATGGCGTCGCGCGCACGCTTGGGTAACTTCGACCAGGGTGTGCTCAGTTGGAAACCCACGTGGTCGCCCAACGCGTCGAGCTGCGAGCGCCCCCAGTCGCCCTTGAGCTTCCCCATCGGCGCCAACGCACCCGCGTCGAGCGAGAGCTCGCCGTTGGGAACGACGAGCGCCTCGTTGAAGTCCATGCGCGAGCCCAAACCGCCGCACTCCTCGCACGCACCGTAGGGAGAATTGAACGAGAACAAACGCGGCGACAGCTCGCCGAAGCTCGTCCCGCAGCTCGCGCACGCGAACTGCTGCGAGAACACGTGCTCTTCTCCGCCCGCGACGACGGTCACGAGCCCGCCCGAGAGCTTCGACGCCGCTTCCAGCGAATCCGCGATGCGGCGCGCGTTCTTGCTGTCGACCACGAGTCGGTCGATCACCGCGTCGATGTCGTGCTTCTTTTGTTTGTGGAGCGCGGGAACCTGATCGATCTCGTACATGGTGCCGTCGACGCGCGCGCGCACGTAACCCTGCGCCTCGATGGTCTCGAGTACTTTCTTGTGCTCGCCCTTGCGGCCGCGGATGAGCGGCGCGAGGATCGCGACGCGCGCACCCGCGGGCATCCCGAGGATGCGCTCCTGCATCTGCTGGATCGATTGCTGCGAGATCTCGCGGCCGCAGGTGGGACAGTGCGGCGTTCCCGTGCGCGCGAATAGGAGGCGCAGATAGTCGTAGATCTCCGTCATGGTGCCGACGGTCGAGCGCGGGTTACGCCCGGTGGTCTTCTGCTCGATGGAGATCGCGGGCGAGAGGCCTTCGATGCGGTCGACGTCGGGCTTCTCCATCTGACCAAGGAACTGGCGCGCGTACGCGGACAGCGACTCCACGTAACGACGATGGCCCTCGGCGTAGATGGTGTCGAAGGCGAGCGAGGACTTCCCGGAGCCGCTCAAGCCGGTCACGACGACCAGCTGGTTGCGCGGGATCGTGACGTTGATGTTCTTGAGGTTGTGTTCGCGGGCGCCCCGGACGACGAGGTGTTTCTGCTTCATCGTGGGTGCCGCTAAGGTAACAAAAGTCGTCGCGCCGGGCAACCGACCCAGTTTCCCCGGTTACCGGTACAACGACTTGATGCCACCCCACGTGCTGTAGCGCACGGAAAGGGGCGCCCCGACGGTTTGCCCGCGCGCTACGACTTCACCGGAGCCTCCAAAGACGAGAAACGGCGAACCCGCCGGTGAGCTCACGCCGTGGCCAGCGGACGAAGCCCGGCTCTCAATGGGATAATTGAAGTACAAACCGGTCAGCACGGCCCCGTCCACCAGCGGGGGATTGGATGCCAGGACGTAATAGATCAGCACTTGCGTGTGCCCCGGAAACTCCGTCGCAAACGGTAGCAACGACGTGTCCGGCATCGGAAAGTCGGTGGGGCGTTTCGGCCAGTCGTTCGCATCCCACTCGTCCTGGGAGATGCGGTCCGGATGCCAGACACCCACCAAGTCGGGGTACCGAACGACGACGAGGTCCGCGCCCGTGTTGCCGACCGCGACCATGTAGAGTTCGACACCGGTCAGGTTGCTGACCGTCAACTCCCAGTAGCCGCCGGCCTCCCAAGTCGGGTCGACGTGGAACATCTCGGTCATGACGACGTCGGCGAGCGACGAGGTCGGGAGACTGGCGGAAAGAAAGCCACAAAGTATGATCGCACTGATTCGCATACGCTCCTCCTGGATTGGGTCCCAGAAACCGCTCCGCTATGGTACATCAGATGGGACGTGCGCGGGTGGGGAGGCGACCCAGGCCGAGATTGCTTGGGACCGGGCGTCGATGTAAGTTATAGTCGCCTATGCCAATTACACTCCGCGTCGCGTGTCGCGCCGAGGCGGAGCGCTGGATTCGCGGCTAGCTCAGTTTCTCGAGCATGGCCTGGAAACGTGGGTCGTCGCGGAGGGAGTCGTAGTCGGGGTCGTGCTCGATCCAGTCGCGTTTGCCGAATCCGCGCGCGAAGGTCTGCTCGAGACACGCGAGTGCCTCTTCCTTGCGGTTCAGCTTCGCGTACATGCAGGCCGCGTTGAAGTAGACGCTGCTGTCGTCGGGCGCCATCGCGATGGCGCGCCCCATCCACTCCAGAGCGCGGTCGATCTGGCCGTCGTGCGCGAGCGAGGACCCTCCCAGCGCCAGCGCTCGCAGATTGTTGGGCTCGATCTCGAGCCAGCGTTCCGCGCGCCGAATCCCTTCCCGGTTGGCCTCGCGTGCTTCGGCCGCGCGTCCCAGCATCCACAACGATTGCGCCATCAAGACCGGGCACTGGAAATCCTCGTGACGCACCTCGCCGCCGCGTTTGAACAATTCCGCCGAGCGCTCGATGTTCCCGGCCGCGAACGACGCGCGCGCGTAGAGGTAAAAGGCCTCGAATGAGTTCGGATTGAGACGGATCGCTTCTTCGAACTCGCGCGCCGCGTCGTCGTAGAGTCCCCGCTGTGCGAACGCCGACCCGCGCGCGGTGTGCGACTCGGAGAGCTGCGGCGCCAGCTCGAGCGCCTTACGGCTGGCCTCGTCGGCGGCTTGCGCCGCGGGCTCGCCGCCTCCCCACCACTCGAACTCCCACGCGTGCAGCTGGGCCAAGCCGGCATGCGCGGGGGCGTAGTTGGGGTCGACCTCGATCGCACGGTCGAACATCTCCTTGGCGACGATCGCGTTGGTCCGCGACAGCGCGTGCATGGCCTGCCGGCCGCGCAGGTAGTGCTCGTACGCCGCCGCTTCGGTGCCGGGTCGCCGCAGCGCGTCTTTCTCGCGGCCGCTCAACAAGCCGCGCAGTGCGGTCGCCACGCTCTCCGCAATTTGATCCTGGATGTCGAATACGTCCTCGATGGTGCCTTCGAACCGGTGCGACCATCGCTGGTAACCATCGGCGACGTCGACCAGCTGCACCGTGACCCGCAGCCGGTCCCCGGCCTTGCGCACACCTCCCTCGAGCACGCTGTCGACGCCGAGGCGCGCACCCACCGCGCGCGCGTCGGCGCTGGAGGACTTGAATTGGAAGGACGTACTGCGCGCGGCCACTCGTAGTCCGTCTACGTGCGTCAGCGCGTTGATCAATTCGTCGGCGATGCCGTCGCACAAGTAATCTTGATCGCGGGCCGCACTCATGTCGAGGAACGGGAGCACGGCGATCGAGGTGGAGTTGCCCGACGGCACGCTTCGCTGGTGGCTTCCGCGCGCCGATTCCAGGGCCGCGACTACTTCGGTTGCGCTCCCGAAACGGTCGGCGGGCTCTTTGCGCAAGCACCGCTCGACCACGCGCACCATCGCGGCCGGGGCGCGTGCGTCCAGGTCCGGCGCGTCGTCGCGGAGAATCGCAGCCATCGTCTCCGCCAACGTCGCGCGCGCGAACGGATTGTGGCCGGCGATCATCTCGTAGAGAATGGTCCCCATCGCGAACACGTCCGAGCGCTCGTCGACCAGGCCGGCGCGAACCTGCTCGGGGGCCATGTAGGCGGGGGTTCCGATCAGCAAACCCGGCGACGACATGCCGATCGTTTTTCCGTCGGGCTCCAACGGCTGCTCCTGCAGCTTGGCCAATCCGAAATCTAGGATCTTGACCGTTCCATCGCGCGTGATGAGCAGGTTCTCCGGCTTCAAGTCGCGGTGGACGACGCGCAGCGAGTGCGCCGCCGCGACCCCGCGCGCGAGCTGGAGCGCGATCGACAGCGTCGTTTCGGCGTCGAGCGGACCCGCATCCAAGCGATCGCGGAGCGTTTGCCCGTCCAACAACTCGCACACCAGAAAGGGGGCGCCGTCGTGGGTGCCGATGTCGTAGATGGTGAGGATGTTGGAGTGAGCGAGGAGTGCGGTCGCGCGCGCTTCGCGCTCGAAGCGCGCGAGTCGCTCCGCGTCCGGCGCCGCGTTCAGCACCTTGACCGCGACTTCGCGTCCGAGGCGAGGGTCGCGCGCGCGATACACGTCGCCCATTCCGCCCGAGCCGATGGGCTCCACGACGACGTACGGACCGAGCGACGTTCCCGAAGACAAGCGCATGGGCTCCATAGTAGCACGGCCCGCCGTCTCGAAAACGGCGGGCCGTCGTGGTTCGCCTGAAGGGTCGAACGGGACTACGAGCGCTTCTCTTCCGGCTGGGGAACGATGCGAAGATACGGCTTCGGCGACTTCCAACCGCCGGGGAATTTCTTCTTCGCGTCCTCTTCGGAAACCGACGCGAGGATGATGACCTCATCGCCGCGCTTCCAGTTGACCGGTGTCGCGACCGAGTACTTCGAGGTGAGCTGCATCGAGTCGATGACGCGCAGCACTTCGTCGAAGTTCCGCCCCGTGCTCATGGGGTACGTGAGCATGAGCTTGATCTTCTTGTCGGGACCGACCACGAACACCGTGCGCACGGTGGCGTTGTCGGCCGCGTTGCGCGTCGACGCGGCTCCGGTCGCGTTGGGATGGATCATCCCATAGAGCTTGGCGATCGACATTTCAGTATCGCCGATCATCGGGTAGGTAACAGCGGCCCCCTGCGTTTCCTGGATGTCGTTCTTCCAACGCTGGTGGTCGTCGACCGAGTCCACCGAAATGCCCATGATCTTCACGTTACGCTGGTCGAACTCGGGCTTGATCTTCGCCATGTAGCCGAGCTCGGTCGTGCACACGGGCGTGAAATCCTTCGGGTGCGAGAAGAGAACGCCCCACGAATCGCCGAGCCATTCGTGGAACTTGACCCGGCCTTCGGTAGTTTGGGCATCGAAGTCGGGGGCGATATCGCCGATTTGTAATGACATGGGTTCCTCCTTGAATTCGATTTTGGGCGGGCCGAGGGGTTCACGGCTCCCGCGTGGACTGGCTTACCGACGTTGGACCATCATACACCGATTACGTCACAAGAAATATTTCGGTTCCCGATTAGTCCCAAGCGAAATCGTTATGGCGTCGGGAACACGTCCTTCCAGTCGTTCTTCATGTCGACCACGGTCCAGCCCTTCGCGGTCGCTTCGTCCCATGCCTGGTCGAGCTTTCCGATGTGACTTTCGCGGTCGTAGGCCCATTCGCGCTCGGCGTCGGTGTGATGCACGATCCCCATGAAGCGGGCGCCCGCGCCGGCGGCCGTCCATTCCAACATCTGTTGGTCGCCGTCGGAGTTACCGAAGGCGAAGATGGGCCGGCGCCCGATGAACTTCTGGATGCCGACCGGCTTGCCCTCCTTGTCGTCGATGAAGTCGATTTCCGGCAGTTTGACGATGACCGGCCCGGTGTCGCGCATCTCCCATTTGAGTTTCCCGCTGCTGCCCACCACTTGCTCGGGCGGGATGCCATACACGTTCTCTACCCACGCGCGCATGAACTCGACCCCACCCCCCGAGACGATGAAGGTCTTGAAGCCGTTCGCGCGCAAGTAATCGAGCAACTCGAGCATCGGCTGGTAGACCATGTCGGTGTAGGCACGCTGGGTGGTGGGATGCTTCGCGCTCGCGATCCAGTCCTTCACCGTCTGCTCGAATTCGTCCGTCGTCACGCCAGCGTGCGACACCATCATGATCTCGCCCGCCGCTTTGTTTCCTCCCGCCAGCGCGCCCGCGACGTCCCCCTTCAGGAGAGACGCGAATGGCTCTTGCGTGGCCCACTCCGGATGTTGCGGTGCGAGCGCTTTCACGCGATCGAGCGCGAACGCGAGTTGGAAGTAGAGGGGCTGCTCCGCCCACAAAGTCCCATCGTTGTCGAAGGTCGCGATGCGCTCCGCTACCGGGACGAAGTCGGGACCGCCTTCGCGCGTCACCTTTGTGACGAACTCGATGATGGCCTGCTTCGACCCAGTGTCGTTCCAGGACGGAAGCGGATCGGTCGCGACCGGCTGCTGCACGACTTCGGGTGCGCGCTGGCAACTCGAAACGAGAAGTGCCGCGGTCACCACCGTACGAAGCAGGAAACCCTTCACGACAGTCCTCCTACTTTTTCCGCTCTTCTCGGTTGGGGCGGCGTTAAAGGTCCGCGAAGGCGTGCTTGCGCTTCAATTGCAGCACCCGTACGTCGGGATCGACGACGACTTTCTCGGGATCGAAGTCGCAGTGGATGGTGAGCGACTTCGATTCACCGGCGCCGAGCGTAACGATGTCGCGTGCATCTTGGTACTCGGGATTCGCGACGTA
>Ga0137464_1000623_pt1 | contig 11255 bp, 10 predicted proteins | sample EasRivERMGT814_2_FD_102306 | JGI IMG/M metagenome (GOLD analysis project Ga0137464, IMG submission 102306) | Soil microbial communities from meander-bound floodplain in the East River, Colorado, USA - East River MetaG ERMGT814_2 | ecosystem: Environmental > Terrestrial > Soil > Floodplain ...
AACACGATCGTCCCGGCCGTCACGCTCACCTGCGAGGACTACGGTCTCGTCTTCCGCCTCGCCGAGAACAACCAGAAGCCGGTGGTGCGCCTCGACCTCGATGCCGAGCTGCTCGGCGAAGTGCCGGCGTTCAACACGATCGGCGTCATCAAGGGCACCGAGAAGCCGGACGAATACGTCATGCTCTCGGCGCACTTCGATTCGTGGGACGGCTCGTCCGGCGCGACGGACAACGGCACCGGCACGCTCATGGCCATGGAAGCCATGAGAATTCTACAACTGGCCTACCCGAGACCGAAGCGCACGATCATGGTCGGGCACTGGTCGAGCGAGGAGCAGGGCCTCAACGGCTCCCGGGCGTTCGTCGAAGACCACCCCGAGGTGATGAAGGGCCTGCAGGCGCTGTTCAACCAGGACAACGGGACGGGGCGCATCCAGTCGCTGTCGTCGTCCGGGCTCACCGACATCGGACGCCACCTCAAATCGTGGTACGAGAAGCTCCCGGCCTTCTACACGGACAGCATGAGCCGGAACGTCGTGTCGTGGAGCTTCAACGACGTCCCTACCGGGAACCCGGGGGGCACCGACGGCGCCGTCTTTTCCTGCCACGCCACGCCGTCGTTCGGCATGGGCGCCGTGAGCTGGAACTACAACACGTACACCTGGCACACCAACCGCGACACGTACGACAAAGTCGTGATCGACGATCTCAAGCACAACGCCACGCTGGCCGCGCTCATGGCGTATCTCGCGTCCGAGGATCCGGAGTTCATCGCGCGTGCAAAGTCGCCCGGTACCTGGCCGGCGACGTGGCCAGCCAACTGCGGCAAGGCCCCGCGGCAGACCCGCGGGCGTTAGTAGCGCTTTCTAATCGCGACGGCCGGCCAGCGCCTTCGGCAGTCCGTCGCGCACGCTGCGGAACACCGGCGCCCATTGGGGCGCGGCGTTCCGCAGTTTTTTGTTCGACATCCGCTCCGATCGCGACAGGAGCTCGGCCAACGAACCCATGAGAATGGTGATCCAACGTGGGAGCGGGCGTGGACTGGGGACGCCGAGCGAGTTGGCCATCACCTCGACATACTCGCGCCGGCGCACCGGCTCGTCGTCGGTGACGTTGTAGGCGCCGGCCGGCAGCTCGAGTGCGGCGACGACGGCCGTCGCGGCGTCGTCGTGGGCGACCGACGAGATGTAGGCGTCCGGTGACCCTGGCAGCGGTGACCGGCCGCGACGCACCATCTCGGCCATCTCTTGAGTGGCGAATCCGTCAGGCCCATAAAACGCCGCAAAGCGCAGCACCACGCCGACGCGGCCGCTCGACGTGACGCGATCGGCCGACCGCTCCGCGTCGAGCACCGTGCGGTTGTAGCTCACCGGCGCGAGGGGCGTGTCCTCCGTGATCCACGCATCGCCGCAGTCGGGGTACGACGGCGCGAACGACTCCTGAATGAAACGCGGCACGCCTTCCGCGATCACTGCGTCGGCGAGGATCGCCGATCCTTCGCGACGGATGCGATCGTTCTCCCGCCACGACCACGGGAGGATCATGCGCGTCATCGACGACGGCATGTGCGTGGCAAGGTTCACCACCGCCTGATGTCCGGCCACCGTGCGGCGCACGGCCCGCGTGTCGAAGAGGTCGACGTCCACGCTGCTCGCGCCGGCGCGCTCCAGCGCGGCGCGTTTTTCGCTCGTCCGGCCGACGGCGGTGACCGTGTGCCCATGGGCCACGAGCAGCGGAACGGCGCGTCGACCGATTACGCCCGATGCACCCGTAACAAATACGCGCATGTGCTCATCCGCATGCGGCGCAATCTAAGCGCCTTAGGTTTCGAGCATGACTCGCATCGCCTTTCTAGGAACCGGGCTCCTCGGCGGCGCGCTCGCCGAAGCGGCGGCGAAGCGCGGTGGTGACGACATCACCGTTTGGAATCGCACGACCGGCAAGGGGCGCGCGCTTGAACAGTTCGGCATTCGCGTCGCCCCGGAGCCCGCGGACGCGGTGCGAGGCGCCGACCGGGTGCACGTGGTCCTGAAAGACGACGCGGCGGTCGAAACGGTGATCGCCGCCGCCCGTTCTGGACTCGGCCCGCGCGCGATCGTCGTCGATCACACGACGACGCAGCCCGCGCTCACCGCGGCGCGTGCGCGCCGCCTGAACGCCGAAGGCGTGCGCTACCTCCACTGCCCCGTGTTCATCGGCCCGGCCGCCGCACGCAAAGGCCAGGGCACGATCATGGTCTCCGGTCCGCGCGAGCTGTTCGACGAGGTTCACGACGCGCTCGCCCGCATGGCCGAAAGGGTCGAATACTGCGGCGAGCGGCCCGATCAGGCGGCCGTGCTCAAACTCTGCGGCAACGCGTTCATCATCGGCATCGCGTCGCTCGTCAGCGACGTGTTGTCGATCGCGGCGGGCGCCGGTGTGGCGCCCGAGGAGGCGATGAAGGTCATTGAGCTGTTCAATCCCGCGGCGTCGATCGCCGGCCGCGGAAGAAACATGATCGCGCGCAACTTCACCCCGAGCTTCGAGCTGGCGATGGCGCGCAAGGACGTGCGCCTGATGATGGAAACCGCGGGCACGCACCCGCTCTCAGCGCTCCCCAGTCTCGCGGCCCGCATGGACGCGCTGATCGCCGACGGTCATGCCCACGACGACCTTGCGATCATCGGCAAGGACGCCACGCCATAGTGTGTCATCCTGAGGGAGCGACGCGACCGAAGGATCTGCTCTCCAGCGCGTGCCACCGGCGGCGGCGATTAGATCCTTCGCTTCGCTCAGGATGACAGCCTTCTTTTAGTAGTCGTACACGTGGTCCACCCGCAGGCCGGCGCGCTGCGCATCGAGACGCCCGAGAACCGCGATGAGCTCGTTCACGGGCACGCGCATCGTCACCCGCTTGCGCGCCGAGTCCGAAGGTAGTGGGACGTTGAACACGACGCGGCCCACCGTTCCCTCGTGCGACCACGTGGCCGGTGCGACACCCGTGATGAGTATTTCGTGGTTGCCCGCGATCTCGCTGATGCGCACGCTATCTCCCGATGCGGCCAACTCGCGCACCGCGTCCCGGAAGGCATCGTACCGCGGCGCGGCGACGACGGTGAACGTGCTGTCCAGACGGGCCACCGTCTTGATCGACGGGTGACGCGCAGCGACCGCGTCGGTCCACCCGGTCACGACCATCTGCATCCGATCTTCCTGCGGCGCGTATGCGGCGTGCGTCGCCAACGTGATCAATTCGGCGTACACCGCCTTGATCCCGTACTCCGCGGTGAGAAACGCGCGCCGCTCCCACTTACGAATCGGCGCGCGGCCCCACAGCGGGAGGTCGGTCCACAACCCCCACAGCTTCGACCCGAACGGGTATTCGTACCACGGCCGGACGTGAATGAACGTGCCGTAATCGGTCGCCACATTCGCCGCGTAGCGATCCTCGTCGGTGAGCGCGTGGCCGGCCGCCCAGTCGGACAGGCGGCCGATCGTGTTCTCATACGCTCCTTTGAGCGCCAGCTCGGCCGAGTAGCTGACACCGATCACCCACAGCATGACGTGGTAGCCTGTGTTGAACGGGTACGCGTTGCGCGTGAGGGCGATCGCCTCGCGGTAGTCGACCCAGAACTGCGCAATGGATTTGGCGTACGGGAACGTCGTGGGGAGGCGATGCTGCAGCCACTCCGCGTACTCGTCGGAGCTATAGACGATGTACCACTCGGGGTGGGTGAGGAACGTCTGCCCCTCGTCGCGCGCATAGGTACCGGCCGAGTCGAGACGCTCGCGCACCGCGGCGTCGAGCTGCGCGTGCCGCGGGTCCACGCGCGGGAGGTAGTACTTGTCCCAGAGCGTGTTGCGGAACTTGTTCGTGGGGTCGAGGCGCCGCTTCAGCGCGAAGTACTCCGGCGCGCGCGGGTAGGCGCGCAGGAACTGCGATTCGGTCGCCCACGGCTGGTACGGCAGGTAGTACGTGCCGCCGACGCTGAGGATCGAATCGGTCATCTCGCGCGTCCAGATGCCGACCTTGCGCCGTTCCGGCGCCGACGTGCCCTGCTTGTAGTAGACGACGAACGCGAACGCCTCGCGCGGCGCCCAGGCGAGCACCGTGCCCGGATCGTGCTTGGCGTGGCGGATCGAGACGTTGACGACGTTCACGTCGTGTTTGTTGAACACGGCGCGCATCTTCGGCACAAAGTCGTCGAAGCGCTCGACGGGAATGAAGTACTCCTCGAGCACGTAGCTCGACTTGGCACGCGACGCGGGCTCGAGCTCGGCCACGTCGTAGCTCGCCTCGTAGTTGCGCCACTCCACCGGCGAGCTGCGGAAGAGGAGAGGATCGACAACGTGCTCGCGGAAGCCTTTGCCGCCGGGCCAGCCGGACATGATCGCGTAGACGGCGCGATCCAGCCGGTACGACTTGTCCGAGGGGATCAATCGGTCCGGCACCGTCACGGAGTCGTTGGTGCGCGACCACGTGACCGCGTTCACCCGTTCGTACTTCGGCGGATAGATGTCCCCGTTGTGGAAGATGACGGCGGCCGAGTCGCGCACCTGGTCCTTGAAATACGATCCGTATTTCGTGACCGGCATGCGGACGTTGTGCCGTTTGACGCGCACGTTGTCGTCGAGGTCGAGCGTCGCTTCGACGATCACGCCCAGGCCGCCGTAGCCGCCGATCGCGCCGAAGAAGATGTCGGGCCGCACGGTAGGGCTGGCTTCCACGACGGAACCGTCGGCAAGCACGATCTTGAACGAGCGCACCGACAACACGAGCGGACCCAGTCCGATGTAGCGCCCGTGCACGTTCACCGACATCGACCCGCCGACGGTGAAGTTCGAGTAGGTCTGCATGATCTTGACCGACAGGTTCGCCGGATCGACGCGCCGCTGGATATCGCGCCACCGGGCGCCCGCCTGCACGGTGATCGTCTTTCCAATCGAATCGAAGGCGAGCACGCGGTTGAACTGGCGCATGTCGATCTGCAGCGCGCCGGGCGTCGCCGTCTGGCCCCCCATGCTGTACCGCCCCCCGCCGATCGAGATCGGGCCGGCGCGATCTCTCACGGCGGTGACGATCTCCTCGACGGTCGTCGGCGCGATCACGTCCGACACCGGAATCGGGTTGAGCTGCGTGACGTCGTTGATGATGATCGGCGATGCGGGACGCTCGACCGGCATGTGCCGCACGCCCCACACGGTCATGGCGTAGGCGAGTACCAGTGTGCCGCCGAGCAGGATGCCGACTCCCGTCATCACCCGTTTGGCGCGCCGTCGGAGTGCCCCGCGCCGGCTCCCGATCGTCTTGACCTCGGTTACATTCGACGTCATCTCGCTCGAGGGTTCTTTCAATGGTGAGAAAGCTGGCATTTGGGTTTGCGATCGTGTTCGGCTTGGTCGTCGCGACCGGGTGGATGCCTCAGACCACGACGTCTATGAACATGACGGCCGACGGTCCGGAACGAATGATGTTCGGCCTCTTCGCCATGAGTTTACTCGACGACGTCACGCACGGTGTGACCGCGATCGTCCTGCTCGTCGGCGCGCTGCACTCCCGTAAATGGGCGACGCTCGCGTTCACCGCCTTTGGCTGGTACTACGCGTGCGACGCCGTGTTCTATCTGATCGACGGTGCGCTGATACACAAGCCGGTGCTCTCGAACATCGCCCTCAACGCGCCGCACGTGATCTTTTCGACCATCATGCTGACGATCGCGTACCGAATGTCGCCACGGGAAGCGCAGCGCGAGGCGACGACCGGGCACGCGGTGCCGGCCGCGGCGTAACAGCCGACACCCATGCGTTCGGGGTCCTCTCCCATGCGTTCGGGGTCCTCTCTCGGCCGCCGCGCGCTGGTCGCCGCCGCCACGATCCTCATCGGGCTCCCGTGCCTGCTGCTGGCGACCTTTCGCGTGGCCGCGGTGTTGCGCGAGGGCGAGACGAACGCCGCTGCCGCGCCAAAAACCGGCCGGTTCGTTCGCGCCGCCGACGTCGACCTGTTCGTGCAGGAGGAAGGACCGGCTGACGGACCGCCCGTGCTGTTCATTCACGGAACGGGCGCCTGGAGCGAGATCTGGCGCGGGACGATGCACGCCCTCGCCGCACAGGGATACCGGGCGATCGCCGTGGACATGCCGCCCTTCGGCTACACCTCGCGACCCGCGTCGCCAAACTATGGCGACGACGCGCAAGCCCGCCGCATCCTCGGCGCTCTGGACGCCTTGCAGCTCGAGCAGGTGACGCTCGTGGGCCACTCGTTCGGCGCCCGTTCGACGATGCAGGCCGTCTTCCTCGCTCCCGCCCGCGTGCGCGCGCTCGTGCTGGTGGACGCGGCGCTCGGACTCAGTGCGGCTCCCACGGCGCCGGGGCGTCCCGTGCGCGCCCTGCTGGCGACATCACCCGTCCGCAACGCGCTCGTCGCTACCACGCTCACGAACCCGATGTTCACGGCGCGGCTGCTCTCGGGGCTCGTAGCGGAGAAGTCGGCCGTGACGCCGGAGCGAGTGCGCATGTTACAGCGCCCGTTCGTCGTCGAGAACACCACCGTGCGCTTCGGCGAATGGCTGCGGCCATTCGTGACCTCCACCGAAGGATCGCTGGCGACTCGGCGCGATCTTTACGGGACGCTGCGAATGCCGGCGTTGGTCCTCTGGGGCGCTCGCGACTCACTGACGCCGCTCGCCCAGGGGCGCGACCTGGTTGGTCTCATTCCGGGCGCGCGCTGGGCCGAGCTGCCACGGGCCGGCCACATCCCGGCGATCGAGGATCCGGCCGGATTCGACGACGCACTGCTGCGGTTTCTGCGCGACAACGTGACTCAGGTCACACCGCACGACTGATGGAACACAGAACTTCAAGAATTCTCACTGCGCAATGCTCGAGTCCGGCGGCATTGGGCACGATGAGTGCGTAACGAAAACGCCGCTCGTCCCCACCTGTCACTCAGCCATCGCGGCTGCCGGAGCTTCATGATGCACGGTCGTCTTTCCCTCCTCGGGGCCGGCGCACTCGCCGTCCTCGCCCTTCCACTCGCCTGTTCGGAGTCGACGTCGCCCCCCGGAGACGGCGCCAACGGAATGGTCGTCGTCAAGCTGACCGACGCGCCCTTCCTCACCGATTCGCTTCGTAGCGTGGACATCTTCGTTGTGAGGGTCGAGGGACGCGTGGCCGCGGCGGATTCCGCCGAGGCGGACGCCAATCTCGATGACGGCGCATCCGGGGGCTGGCGAGTGCTTGCGTCACCCAACACGATGTACGACGTCCTCGCCCTGCAGAACGGTGCCACGGCAACGCTCGGATCGACGGCGATCGCCGCCGGAACCTACAACGGCTTCCGTTTAATCATCGATCCGAGCAAGTCGAGCGTCACGCTCAAGAACGGTGTGATCCTGAGCGGGAGCAGTTCGCCGAGCGTCACCTTTCCGAGCGCCAGCCGCTCGGGGATCAAGATCCTCCTCGCCGAGCCGCTCCAGGTCGTGGGGGATGCCACGACGACGCTCGTCGTCGACTTCGACGTGAACAACAGCTTCGTCATGCGGGGCAACGCGATCGCACAGAACGGCCTCCTCTTCAAGCCAGTCATCAAGGGCACGATGGTCGGTACGGGTGGTTAGGTTCATGGCATGCACGTATCAGATGCGATCAGAGAGCGACGCTCCATCAAGCGGTTCGCCGAGCGCGACATAACGCGCGAAGAAATCGAGACGCTGCTCGCGGCCGCGGCGCTCGCCCCGAACCATCGCCTCACACAACCGTGGCGCTTCTATGTATTGGGGCCGGAAGCGCGGCATGCCTACGGCCTCGCCCTCGGCGAGCGTAAAGCGCGCAAGGTCGAGCAGCCTGAGGCCGCCAGGGCGATGCGCGACAATGTGGCCGAGGAGCACCGCGCCCTGCCCTGTATGCTCGCCGTGGCCGTCGTGAACAACGACAACCCGGAGATTCGCGAGGAGGACTACGCCGCGGCGATGATCGCCGTGCAGAACCTCGCGCTGACGGCCGTGGAGCTGGGGCTCGGCACGCACATCAAGACCGGGGGGGTGATGAGCGACCCTGCCGCCCGCGCCGCCGCGCGCGTCAAGGACGAGGAGCGCATCGTCGCCATCGTGAACGTGGGCGTCCCGGCGGACGTGCCTCCGCCGAAGAAGCGCGAGGCCGCCACGGCCCTCACGACCTGGGTGCCGTAAGCGCGAAACAGGCGCCGTAGCGGGAGGCGGTGCGCGGCACGCCGAGCGACCGCGGCCGCTGCACGCACGGGTGTAGTCCCTCGCCGCGTCCGGGGCGCGTGTTACATCGCGACACGTAGCAGCTCGCAGTACGTTTGGCAGCAGCTCGCGGGTTGTGTAGTAGTGCCTCTCAGTTCATGAGGTAGACGCTCGCGGAGTAGTTGCCCACCCTCGCGGCGCGCCCGTAGAGCCTCGATGGTCCCGGTGTGGGCGCGCGATGCACCGGAGGTAGCGACGCGCGGCGAACCTGTCGCCGCTGGCTGCGCGGCGGTCGCCACGCGATGGGCAGGTGGCCATGCCTGGTTGCACGGGTGGTGAACACGCGATGATGGTCGGGTCAACACTGGACGCTGGCCGCGGCAGACTGTACACGCCTCGCGGATAGCGGGAACGTCAACACCACGACCGTGCACATCTCATTTCGTTTCGGTGCTCGGGCGGGGTGGTACCTCGCCACACCCGTGGTCGACAGTGGATGCACATGGGGCGACCAGTGGATGCTCGTGCGTCAACAATGGATGCGTTCGGGCCAACGGCGGATGCACACGGGTCAAGGGTGGATGCACGCGAGGTCAACACTGGATGGACATGTGGCAACACTGGATAGGCGTGGTGGCAAACCACGGGCAGCGACAGCAGATCCTTCGCTTCGCTCAGGATGACAGCACTATTCCTCATGACGGATAGATCGGACCCCTCCTACATTCGCTCTTGCGGTCTACACCATAAGCTCGTACTTATGTAGACCATGAGCCCAAACACGGTGCTGCGCGCGCTGTCCGACCCAACACGTCGGCGCATCTACGAACGCCTGCGCCGCGGCCCGCGGTCGGTGACCGAACTGGCCCGTCACGCCGGCGTGTCGCAGCCCGCGGCGTCGCAACACCTGCGCACATTGCGCCAAGCACAACTCGTTACCGACCGGCGGGTCGGCACGGTGAGGCTCTACCGCACGAACCCGCAGGGGCTAGTCGCCCTCCGGACCTACGTCGAGTCGCTGTGGAGCGACGCACTCACGGCGTACGCCTCTGACGACTCCGCACCACGCAAGCGAGGCCGCAAATGAGCAACGAACCCCTCGAACCCCTCGAGAAGTCCATCTCTGTCTCGTGGGATCCCGCGACGGCGTTCCGCCGCTTCACCGCCGACTTCGGCCGCTGGTGGCCGCGCGCGACACATTCGATCGGCGGCCCGCGCGTGAAAGGTGTCGTCTTCGAACAGCGCGTGGACGGACGCATCTACGAGGAGCATGAGGATGGCCGACGATTCCAATGGGGATGCGTGGTCGCCTGGGATCCGCCGCGGTCGGTGACGTTCGATTTTCATCCGTCGCGCGATCCCGCGACGGCACAGCGCGTCGAAGTGCGCTTCGTCCCCGAGTCGTCCGGCACCCGGCTGGAAATGACCGTCACGGGGTGGGAGCGGTGGGGACGCGGCGCGAAGCGCGCCCGTCGCGGCTACGACGTCGGCTGGGGCTACGTACTCAACGTGTGGGCCGAGCGCCGCACAGGACGTATGCGCGTGCTCGACACGGTCGCCGCCGTGATGAGGACCTTCGAGCTCGTGCGCTACCGCGGTCGCACCGGCATGATCAACTCCGCCGCGGGAGAGATCAGCCGCGCTTAGGGTTTCGGCGGTCCGTGCTCGAAGCTCGGCAATCCGATCACTTCACATATCCGCCGACGAAGTCGAGCACGTCTTTCCGGTCGAGACGGAACACGCCTCCCGTGCCGCCGCAGCTCCCGTTCAACGCAAATGACGTCACGCCGGCGACGACGTTGCTGCTTCCGAGGAAGTTGGGCCCTCCCGAATCGCCGAAACAGGTTCCCCCCGTCGAGGCGTTGTTCGACAGGAGCAGGGAGAAGCCCCCCGTAAAGCCCGTGTTGATCTGCACGAGGCGAGGCTCAGCGCGCATCCGGATCAGCTCCGACTCTAGCTTCACCGTGTTGATCCGCTGTACGCCGTAGCCCACGGACGTGAACGTTACGTTGTTCGCGGATTTAAGGGCGTCGAGTTGGTTCACCGCCGGGAGGCGACCGTACGCCGACGCCGGGAGGGACACCGATCCCTTGAGCTCGATGATGCCGACGTCGTGCAGGAAGAACGCTGCTTCCGTGAACTGGGGATGCGAGCGCCACGACTTGGCTTCGATCGCGTTGGGCCCGGCGAACGGATAGTTGTTGTTGCCGTTCTCCACGTCCGACTCCGTGAAGACGCGTAGAGCGCTGAACTCACCCGGCTCGCCGGTGCAGTGGCCGGCCGTCAGCACCACACGCGCGGAGAGCATCGTTCCGCTGCAACGAAATGCCGGACTCCCCGCCACGTCCATGATGATGAGGACCACGGCGGGGTGGCCCGCGCCGTCGAGCGTCCCGTGCGTGATGAACGATGCAGTGCCCGTTGGCGCCTCCCGGGGTTGCGTGACGCTCTTGTCGCACGCGGACAGAACGATCGGGGCGGCGACGGCGATCCCGAGGAGGGCACGCAGCTTCATGGTTTCTCCAAGCCGGAGTGGTTGGCTGACGTTGGTGCGTGCAACCGCCGCGGTCAAGAACCACAGTTGGACAGTTGGACAGTCGGACAGTCGGACAGTCGGACGGCACTTCTCGCGGCGCTACGTTTCACTCGGCTTTGATCCCTTCTCGGTCCACTCCATCACCTCGACCATCATGACTCATCGTCCGGTCCACGATGCAAATCTTCCCAAGCCGGTCGGCCCCTATTCGCCGGGCATGGGATTCGAGCGACTGGTATTCGTCTCGGGACAAGGCGCGACCGATCCGGCGACCGGCAAGCTCGCCGGGACCGACACGGCGACGCAGACGGAGCAGTGCCTGGCGAACGTCCGCACGATCCTTCGCGCCGCCGGCTCGGACCTGCAGTACGTACTGCGCTGCGGCGTTTTTCTCCTCGACATGAAGGAGTTCAGCCAGATGAACGGCGTGTACGCGCGCGTGTTCGGTGAGCACCGGCCGGCGCGGACGACGATTCAGGCCGCGGGGCTGCCGGGGGAAGGACTGCGGGTGGAGATCGATTGTATCGCCTACATA
>Ga0137464_1000625_pt1 | contig 11247 bp, 10 predicted proteins | sample EasRivERMGT814_2_FD_102306 | JGI IMG/M metagenome (GOLD analysis project Ga0137464, IMG submission 102306) | Soil microbial communities from meander-bound floodplain in the East River, Colorado, USA - East River MetaG ERMGT814_2 | ecosystem: Environmental > Terrestrial > Soil > Floodplain ...
AACACACTTGTTGCAGAGCGTGCGCATTGCGAGATCTACGAAGAGGAAAGCATCACCCTTCAGCTTCGGCACTAACTCGACCGAGGGGCGTTGATCGAGATCGATCAGCGTCCCTCAATTCCCCAGGCGTCCCTTTACTTCTTTCACTCGACCGCGCGAGATTTGCAGTTCGGTTCGTTTGCTGTCTTTCAACGGGATCTTCGATCATCTTCGTGTGCTTGTGGTTACAATACTGCGCATGTCATCTGTCCGACGCGTACGCGTTACGACGCTGGCTACGCTGACGTTCGTCACACTGCTCATCACGCCGTCATCGCCCGGTGCACAGGCTGGTGCGCAGGCATCTGCACAGGCACCGCGAACGGTGCAGGACGGCGTCTACTCCGACGCGCAGGCCAGCCGCGGCCAGACGCTCTATGCGCAGCGCTGCACCGGCTGCCACGGCCCGGCGTTGGCGGGCGCGTCAGCGCCAGCGCTGACCGGCGACCTGTTCACGAACAAGTTTCGGATGGAGCCGCTCTCGGCGCTCTTTATCCAGATTCGCTACGCCATGCCGCCCAAGGCTGAGGCGAATGCGCAACTGACATCCGAGCAAGCTGCCGATCTCGTCGCGTATGTTCTCAAGAGCAATGGCTTCCCCGCGGGCAAGACCGACTTCCCGCCGGCTGATGCGACGAACAGCCCGATCGGGTGGCCAGCTGGTCGCGGAGTGGGGGCAAGCAGCGCGCCCTCACCGAGCTGGTATTCACCAACCGGCAATCTCGCTCAATTGATGCGCGGCGTGTTCTTCCACAACTCGAATCTGATCTTCTCGATCCAGGAGCTCGAGGCCAAGGATCTGCCGCCGCAGCCACCACCGACCAGGCCCGGCGGGCTGACGACTTTCGATTGGGGTCTCATGGCGTACACGGGTTGGCCGACGGTTGAGAACGCCACCACTGCGCTCGCTGATGCTTCGGCGCTGCTGATGCTGCCGGGACTCCGTTGCGAGAACGGCCGGGCCGCGCCGATCACCGAGCCTGACTGGATCAAGTTCACCGATCAGATGATCTCCGTGGCCAGGCGGTCGTATCGGCTAGCGCAAACGAAGAACAAGGAAGCCCTCTCCGAGTTCACGCTTGATCTGACGAACGCCTGCAATGCATGCCACCGGGTGTATCGCGACGTCGGAGGCCGCGGCGATGCAGGGAACACATCCGGGCGCTGCATGCACCGATAACCACGAAGGCGCGATGAAAGGCGCAGATCACGAAGACAATCGAAGGCCCACGAAGTGTGTTGAGGTTTCTTCGTGGTGGTTTTTCCCATTCATCGTGTTGATTTCTGCTGCGACGGGCTTGAGAAAATCTAAGGTGTTGAACCTCCTCTGGGCAGAAGTCGATTTCATCGCCAGGATCATAAGCGTGATCAAAAAACCCGGGAAGAAGGCAGCGAAGATCCCAATGATAGGTATCGTCATGGAGGCGCTACGATACATTGAAAAAAATCATCGCTACTCCGAATACGTGTTTGCGAAAGGAGGTTCGGATTTGGATTCCGGGCTTCCTGTCAATTACATCGTTATCGAAAAAAAATAGCCGCCGACCCAGAAATAAGAAGTTCTCGGGGTGGAGTCTAGCAGCATGGACGCTCAGGCTCAAACTGCTGGCGTATGTATTTAGACCGGGCAAACGGCTCCCGTATGACTATCAGGGATTCCGCAGCGGAATTAGCCGATCGTTGATCTCTTAGGCGAAGTCATCGTCCCGAACCAGATTAGTCCCGATCCGCCAACCGGGGCAGTCCAGACCTTGCGCAGTTGGTTGAGCGCGTTCGATAGTCTGCTCTTCACTGTGCCGACGGGACAATTAGTGAGAGAGCTGACCTGCGCCTGCGAAAGGTTCAGATAGTAGGTCAGGATAAGTGCCAGGCGATGTTCGGGCGTTAATCGTTTCAAAGCCTGATTCACGACAGCATCCAGTTCGGGATTGGTCCGTGTGGCTTCCTCCCGATCCGAACTCTCGACCGCCTCAAGCGACCGGCGATTGCTACGCAATGCGCCGATCGCCTTGTTCCGAAGAATCGCCCAGATCCAGGTATACGGCTTGGAGTCGCCTTTGAACTGTGCTGCGCACCGCCAGATTCCGAGCAGAACATCCTGCACGACTTCATCCGCCGTTTCGGCATTGCGGACAATTTTGAATGCCTGCCGGAATAGGGAAGCGCGATGGGTCCGGCACAATTCCTCGAATGCCAGCTGGTTTCCTTTTGCCGTTTCGTGAAGGAGCTTGCTTGTTGCCTCGTTCCGTTCCATTTGTTTCCTTGACCGTGTTGGAACGGGAGTAGCAATTCTTTTTCCGAAGGGCCGGCGTCTCGCCGATCAGTGAGTTGCATCGTGGCGAGGCGCCGGTTGTCCATCAACTGTGTTGCTCAGTGACGGACCAGCCTCAGCGTGGCTGAGAGACCGAAGTGATCCGACAAGTAGCAGAGAAGACTCCCGTGGTTCGGGTCCGTGTATTGCGGTTGAAAACTGTCACGGCAGAGCGTGGTTCTCCTGGGATTGTCTTCAAGCAAAGCCGAATCCATCACGAGTTGATAGGTGGTCCCCTGCCTGATCAGCATGTAATCGATGCGGCTTTGCTCGGTCGGATGAGGGATCGGCGATGTGCATGCGCCTGCCAGCCCCTGCCAGCCAATAGCATTGGCGAAGTTGATGCATGCCTGCTGGCCGTTCTGAAGGAAATAGTCCTCGAGCAGATGTTCGTGAATGTGGTGCTCGTTTTGCCAGAAGTGGCCGTATGCGCTCCGCGTTTTATCGTTCGTGAACGGTATTGCGGCGTTCCCAAACACCGCCGCGATCGGATCTTCCCATCCGCTCAAAACATCGCTCATTCGATTCATGTATTCCTGGGAGCCGGCGACGATGTTGAGGTCGCCCATCAGCAATACCGGTTCGTCAGTCACCCCCAACTGGGACAGGTAGTTCATGATCTGCGTCAATTGGGAATGGCGTTCTGCACTGTGCTGATCCGGGAAGTCATACGCGGCGTTCAGATGCGTGTTGATGATCCAGACTCTGCTGAACGCGGCTCCATTGCCGACGCGGACGGCATTCACGCTGAATCCTTTGTTCGCCCAGCAGTCCGAGCCTGCGCACTCGTTGTAGACCTCATTGTGATGAAGGAACTCCAGGTCCGATTGGCGTAGCAGGAAGTCCGTTGAAGGATTCCCTTTGACAAGCACCGCGACGCCTGACTCTTCCTCGAAATCGTCCTCGTCGGGGCCCCACAGCAGATTGTAGTTTGCGGTTGGATATCCGAGGGCGATCTGATCGCGCTGCTCCTCATCGAACACTTCCTGCAGCGAGATGATGTCGAACGTTTGAGCGTTGATCCGGTCGAGGACCATCTGCGCGCGTTCGGCGTTGTCGTCGGCGGTATTGGCGATCGTCGGCCATCCGCTCGGACGCAAGATGGTGTTCTGTGACCATACGCTGAACGGAATTCCGACGTCGAAGGTGGCGTCTTTTGTAGCAGCGACACCGTTGAAGCCGGGCACTGCCAGATTGAAGGTCACGTTGTAAACACCGACGGTATCGAACGGACTGCATATCGGGCACTGCGATGACCAGAAAGGAACCGTACCCTCGACGAACCACGTCGAACCGCGCTGAAGCAGGCTCGCTCCCACCGGCAGCGAGCCGTTTCCAACCGACCATGTATGGCTCGCATAACCCGTCGGACGAGGCATTTCACAACTGAACGCGACGCCTGGAGTCAATCGATGCTGCGCACAGGCAGTGCCGATGATGATCGACCAGCCGACATTCACCACGATCTGGGCGCCTAGATTGGCGATCTTGCTACCCTGCTGCACACGAAACGTACCATGCGTCACGTACGAACTGACCTGGGGTGTTCCAGAGAGCGATGCATTGCCGCTGGGCGTCGATGAGAATGTCATGCCCTGCGGCGGAAACGGATCGCCCGATCCCGGAACCCAACTCCACGTCATGGGTGTGCGGTCGCCGGCCGCGCACAATGTGATGCCCACATTGACGCCGGGCCGAAGGTTGTACGACTGGATACCAAGACCGGGGATTTGCAATCGCACGGGCAGCGTGACCAGGTAATTCGAAACCACATTGTTTCGATCCGTCAGCCGGATGTTGAACGTCTCCGACAGCGCGCACTGCGGCAGAACGAATGTCGGCTGCGTAGCCAGCGCCAACTGATTACCGTCCGTGTTGAGGTAGACGCTGCCGCCGTACAAAGTCCCGCCCTGAGGGAATTGCGACGTGAAGGAGCCTTGCGCGCTTGTAATATTTGCTGAAAACGGCCGCGCGACGGTCGCCGGCGGGTTCAGTACAAAGGTGAACGACGATCCGGCGCGCACTTCCGGTAACACAATTGGATTCGCCAGCGCGAATGTCGGTGGCGGCGGCACGCAGTCGTCATTGGGTATTTGCTGTGCCAGTTGCAGCTCAGCCAATTGGGCGTTTGGTCCATTCTCCACGATCTGACGAAGGAGTTGTATCTGCTGTCGCATTAAATAGCCGCAATTTATCTCCAGTGTTTCTGAGATCAACCTGATCCGATCCATACTCTCCGGGCTGACCGTGTCCTTATAACCAACCCAGTGCTCCTCGAACTCAGGCCTGGTCGAGGACTTCTCCGCCTGCGCCATGCCCTTCTCTTTGCTGACCGCAGTCAGCAGGCCGATTCCCCGATTGCTGGACACCCGGTAACGCGCCTGTGGACTGTACTTGCTTGCCGATGCCAGCTTTTCCAGATCATCGGAATTTGCCAGATCGGGATTAATACGCGTGAGATAACGTGTCGGCTTACCTTTGCTTTTCGGCGGGTAGGTCGCCAGTATCACGCCTTTCCACCGGAACAGAAACCCATTCAGAACCTCGGTACGTGCCGTCGTAATCAGCACTTCATCTTCAACGAACTCGTTCTGTCTTCCGGCTGGATCCGCAATAGCGACAACTATGCGCCTTGCCGTCTTTCAATGGCTTAAGCTGCTTGCGAATCGGAACCACCTTTTCGTCTACGACGAAGAGACGTTCTCCTGCCGCTTCCAACGGCAGAGCGGCAAGAAGAGCGCCTGTCAGGACAACCACAATCGTTGAAAACTTCATACATCCCGCATTCATGACAACCTCCTTGTTTTAGGTCTTCAACTGATATGTCGCGAAATTGTGCGATTTGGTTCAGAGGACGACGCCACTCCTGAAAAATTTTCATTGATTCACAGAGCTTGTAGCGCCTTTTCGTCGTTTGCCTTGATGGTCCTGTCCTGCTCCCATACAATTGCCGCCCTGATGTATTCATTAGCTGCGCGGTTTCCGGTTGTTGCACGCGTGAGTGTGCTTCTCTTACTGATAATGCAAATGAATGGCGGCGCGCAGACTCCTACCGGCAGGGAGCCGGAACAAGGTCCGGATGAAACCGAACGGCTGCAAAAGGCTGTGCAGAATCCCCTGGCCAACCTGGTTAATGTGCCGTTTCAGTACAACGGGAGTTTTCCGATCGGGCCTTTTAGCAGAACTCAGACCATTCTGAACTTGCAGGCCGTTCTTCCGTTCCGCATCACCGAACGCTGGAATATGGTCACGCGGGTGAACATGCCGCTGGTCTCTCAACCGTATCTCAATCGTAACGAGGGAACCAAGAATGGTCTGGGCGATTTGAATCCCAGCTTTTTTCTGTCTTCGGCGAAGCCTGGAAAGTTCACTTGGGGTGCAGGCCCAACATTTTCGCTGCCGACAGCGACAAACAGCGCGATTGGCTCTGGGAAATGGGCCGCCGGACCAGCAGTCATTGGCGTAGTGCAGCCAGGGCACTGGACGTTAGCCCTCCTGGCGAGCAACCTGTGGTCGGTTGCAGGCGACAAAGATCGTCCCGAGGTCAATTCGCTCTTACTCCAGTACTCTGTTAACTACAATTTTGTAAAGGGCTGGTACTTCACGAGTTCTCCCATCATCACAGCGAACTGGAAAGTCGATTCGGGCGAACGATGGTCGGTTCCGTTCGGCGTCGGTTTGGGCCGCGTCTTCAAATATTCCGGCCAGGCTTTCAACAGTCAGGTTTCCGCGTATTACACCGTCATTCATCCGAATTCGTTGCCCTATCCAAAATGGCAACTGCGATGGCAAGGGGCGTGGATCCTTCCCCTGGAGTGATTCCGCTGAGTCATCTTTTCCTTGGGCTGCCAAATTTTGTATGATGACGTCCATGCAAAAGCTCTTCTTGAATGTTGCCGCATCCCTCCTGTTCGTTGCACTCGTGATTCTAGCCCAGGCACCCGATGGCGCGGCTCAGGGTCCCGCCGGTCCCGATGCTGTAGCTACGAACGTGGTGAACACTGTCTGCGCCTCGTGCCACACGCTCGATCGCGTCAAGAACAAGGTGGCGGACAAAGACGCGTGGACCGCCACAGTCACTCGCATGAAGGAGAAGGGTGCGGGTCTGACTGACCAGCAGGTTCCGCTAGTTGGCGAGTATCTGACCAGGGCTGCTAGCACTCTCACTGTCGCGGCTGCCGGTGGTGGCAGGGGCGGCGGCCGGGTGGCGCCGTTCTCGGCGGGAGGAGCTGGAGTCGTTAGTGCCGCCAATCTCAAAGTGCTCACGGCGGAGAACGTCGAAATTACGATGCAGAACATTACTTTCGCGCTCGGAGTCCGCTGCATAGACTGCCACGACGTGAACGACTTGTCGCTCGATACCAAGCCCCAAAAGGCGAAGGCTCGCATGATGCTCGAGATGGTGCGCGACATCAATGCGAAGTTCGGTGACGGGAAGACCCACGTCACCTGTTGGACGTGTCATCGCGGCTCAACCGAGCCTCAAGTCGCCAGACCAGTCACCCAGTAGGATGCCCTTCGACGGATTGCGCGCACGGATACACACCACACGCAGGATCTGGTACGGATTGATGGGTTCGAAAAGTTGAGGTCTTGGGAGGTCAAGGACTACCCAGGGTGTTTAGACCCTGGGTAGTCCGAGAAGAGATAGCCGTCAGAGATTAGTTAGATCTCGCAACCGGATACTTATAGTGCTTCTGGGCCCACTCTGTGGTCCAAACGATCGGCTCGACATAAGTGTTCTTGTCTACGCCGAGGATCATGCCCTCTTTGACCTGGGCCATCGCGCCCAGGAAAATGCGGCGATCACTTTCCATCTTGGCCCGCATTACTGAGGATGGCTTATAGAGTTCGCGAACCCGCTTCACCGTCGCAGGGTCATTCACCCAGGCTCCGGCACCGTGGTCACCTTTCGGGATGCGGGCGCCGCCTTCATCAAGCCAGTCCCTGATGTCGTTGGTGGCGCGGTTCATCCCATCGATATGGCAGCCAGCGCAACTCGCCACGCCCAAGCGCTGATCGGTGACAGCAGCGGATCTACCGGTGCCGGTCACGTTGTCATTCGTCTTGTCGGCCACGTACCTTTGGAGTCTCGGATCGCGAACGATCTGAGTGAACGCATCGACACGGCGCTGAGCCCAGGCGCCGAATATTGCATATGCCTGAAGTCCGTTGGGCAGACTCCAGATCACTTCCTCCGCTGACGCCTGGCCGCCAGCTTGTCCGGTATACTTACCATCGGCGTAACTGCCAAGCGGTAACATAGCCACGTAGGTAAGGTCTTCGGGCGTAGTACCGCCTTGCTCCTTAATAAATTTCGGGATCGGTTGCTGCCACATCGGCATGCTGACCTTTCCTGCGGCATACTGTTTGTCGATATCGCCATCGCCCGCCGTGAAGATGTCGAACGTCTTCCAGTAGTAGCCGTGCGGCGTTGAAGCACGGTAGAAAAAACGCCCATCGATCGTTATAGCCTCGTGAGTAACCATATAATCATACGAGTCCATACCCTTCGATTTATCGACGCCCAGCTCTTGTTCGAACATCCAAAAGTACCCCGGAACCGCCAGGATGGCGTTGTAAACATCCGGACGAGTGAGCGTATAGGTCAGTTGGGCCGCTTCTACATATTTGAGCTCTGCTGGGTCGACGTACTCCTGCTTATTGCCGGCGATTTTCCTGGTTCCGACGAATCCGTTGATATTTGGCGGGTAAGATTCTCCGGCACCCGCAGCTTCCACGTTCCCCCTGAGGACCCGGGCCCAAGCCAGCCGGGCAAACTTGTCATCACGCGTAACTTCTGGCTTCAGCTTGTTCTGTTGATGCAGGAAGTTCTCGAATACCGGGGCTGGCTTCTTGCCATTCCGATCCACTTTTGCCGCGGCAAAGCCTATGTCATCGTCGGATAGGGTATTAAAGAGCTCGAAGTCCGGGTCTGAGGTGTCAATGAGCGTGTATCCCCAGTAATCACGAATGTCGAATCGATAGAGGATGCCCTTTCCGTTCACATCCACGGGATTTACGATTCGCGGAGCCCATCGAGCCGCGCCATTCAAGGCCTTGGATAGACCGGCGCGAGCATGGTTTAGGTTCTGAGCGCTTACACCCACGTTGTGGAGTACATGGAACGAACTGTACTTAATGAACTCTTGCTCCGCCGCCGGGGTCTTAGCTTTGTCAGTCTCGATCCACGCCACAATCTGCTCTTCGGTAACTTTCGTATTTGCCGGAATGCTCCGAGGAGTTTCAGGAATCATGTCGGCAATTCGGTCGCGCCAAGCGGTGACAGCTGCCAACATCTTGTTCGCTGCAACGCCGCAATTTTCCGCGAAGCAATTGTGGCGGTCGATGGCCATACGAACGACGAACTTAGACTCTGCGAGTTCCCGGAAGTTCACGCGAGTCAGCGCATATTCATGCGCCAGATTCACGTCGACGTCCGAGTGAACCGGCGCCTGAGCTCCACTTGCCAATTTATTCTCGGTACTATGGCACCCGGAACAGTTCTGGCGAAGCAGCGGATAGAGAGTCTCTTTGAAAGCTGCCAAAGACCGCGCTTTGTCAAAACCCATCTCCTTTGTATAGACCGCGGCTTCGACGTTGATTCCGCCACGCCCGTCAGGGAGTGCGGAATACCCGCGAGTCGTATCCACACTTACGGTCAGAGCGAGTACGACGCTGGTTGCTGCCAGAATTAGTCCAACGAGGACTGCGAATGTTGACGTTCTTCCCGTCACGACTTGCCCCCCTACCCTGCAACTGAAACAAAGTTAGTTTGGTTTTCCAAAATGCCTACCCACCTATACGCAACGGCCATAAGCCATCCGAAGACGGATTCTCAGGTTCGCTAGGTGAACTAAACTCCAGTTTCACCTTTGCCGTCAATAATATTCATCGGCAAAATTCAATTGGCATCGGCAAGAATTCTTGGCGAATTCCTTGGCTGCCTTGTCGGCCTCAGAAAAGTCAAGTTTTTATTCACCAAGTTGGTCACTCCCAAGGGGTTCAGAGCCCTGGGAAGTCCATCGTTCCTCCGAATCCATCCTGCGTGCTTCCTAAAACTCCGGCGCCATTAGAGGTTTCGTGTTTCCACGGTGACAGGTAAAGCACGTCACGTGCTGCTGTCCATCCGGGAAAGTGCCGTTGATTGCGCGCACCATGGTGATCATTCTGCGTGCGACAACCTTCGGCCGCTTTTCGTCGGAGGAACGGTCCTCGACGTGACAATAGCTGCACGTTCCTTTATCTAAAAGGCCTAAAGCCTGCACGAACGACTGCATGGTGCTCGGGAGGTCCGCCGGACCGAGAACCTGGACGTTCTTGCCACCGCCCCCGCCTCCTCGCGGCGGTCCTCCTCCGCCCCTCGGTGGCCCTCCTCTATTGGCCCCGCCTCCTGCACCGGCGTCAGCGGGAGCACCTTGCCCACCTGCGCCGGCTGCAGCGCCTGGAGCACCGCCCTGGCCACCTCTGCCTTGAGGCTCTTGGGCGGCCAGCGCAAGGCACATCAACCCGATCGCACCGGGAATAACCAAAACCTTGAAGTTCTTCATGATGTTCCTTTCAACCTTGGGGATGTTTTGCAGCCCGATAGTATGGATGTCGCCGGTCAAAAATCAAATGTCTGGTGATGTGCCTGGCGAATTCGTGCTCACGCCGCCATCGGTTACGACCAGTCCTTGTTGAAACGTGTTGAAAGTGGAGGCTTTTTCATCTACAAAAATATCTACATTCGACCGATTCAGCGTTAGGAACGATACTGAATATCAAGGGAACTGGAATGACCAAAATCGAACGTATTGAAAACGAAATACGGGCACTAACCGACACCGAACGGGCGGAGTTACGGAATTCTAGAGGATCACGAAGGCGGCACGTCGACCGACGTTTGAAGCATCGTGCGTCACCGGATTTTTGGAAGTGCTTTCAAGCTCTGCGTTCAGGAACTCGCCAGGAAGAATTTCAAACTCCTAAAAGAGAATCGCACTCACCCTTCGCTTCATTTCAAGAGCATCGGCGATTTCGTTTCGGTTCGAGTGGGTATGGCCCACCGTGCCCTCGGCGTGTGTATCCGACGGGATCTTATGGTTTTGGATCGGAAGTCACGCAGATTATGACCGCGTTATTGGAGTTGTGGAATCAACGGGACCGGTGCGAAAGCGCGACCGAATCGGCGGACTCCTTAATTACTACTATCGTGAGGCGGCGTGAATGCAGTTTTTGGACATTACGGGCGGAGATTGTCCCAGTCGAAAGGAGATGCATTCCCAGTCCGGAAGTCGTGGACGCACGGCTCAACTTACCGCTTGGCGCTCACTTCGAGGTTCAATGTGTACTGATGATCCAGAAAGGAAAACGCTGGAGGCTGCGAACCCCATTTGTACTGAGGCTTAAGCGCCAGGTAGGGAGCGATCGGAATTTTAAGGGCAACGTCGAAGTAATGCCGGGGCTTCTTCGAAAGAAACCGGACCTCGGGCGCTTCGTTCCGCTCAGTGAATATTTCTGCCCTACGCGGGCCACGATACTCGTACCGTAATTCAATGATCCGATCAGACCATTTGCAGGTATCTCGCGAGTCGCTTTTGGGATCGATTTCACAGTGCCAGATAGTCGCGACGAAAGCGCCGTACCACCTGCTGACCTCGCCGGAGCCCTCCGGCTGAAGCTTGTTGCGGTAATTGTGGCCTTGCTCGATTCCGCCTTCGATCATTGGAGCAATGTTCAGGAACGCCGCTTTCGGGCCAGGCAGCGTGGGAAAGACCGTGCGCGAAAAAACACCGCTAACCGCAATTTCTCACACCTTCTCGTGATGGATTGAAAAGAAAATTAGCGAAGAGACCAGAAAAGGCCGCCCCGTATGGCATTCAGGCTTTGTGAAGAGTCCGAAATGTCAAAACGGA
>Ga0137464_1000629_pt1 | contig 11199 bp, 11 predicted proteins | sample EasRivERMGT814_2_FD_102306 | JGI IMG/M metagenome (GOLD analysis project Ga0137464, IMG submission 102306) | Soil microbial communities from meander-bound floodplain in the East River, Colorado, USA - East River MetaG ERMGT814_2 | ecosystem: Environmental > Terrestrial > Soil > Floodplain ...
CCGTCACGTTTCTCGTCGGTGAGAACGGGTCCGGGAAATCGACCCTGCTCGAAGGGATCGCGGCCGCGGCGAACCTGCCGGCGGTCGGGAGCGAGAGCGTGGACAGCGACCCCACGCTCGTCGCCCAGCGCCTGCTGGCGAAGAAGCTCAAGCTCACCTGGTCGAAGCGGACCATTCGGGGCTTTTTTCTGCGCGCCGAGGACTTCTTCGGCTTCGCCAAGGCCATCTCGAGGATGCGCGCGGAGATGTTCGCCGACCTCGCGGAGTTGGACGTCAAATACGAAGGGCGAGAACCGTATGCCAAAGGCCTCGCGCAGGGGCCGCTCCGCGGGTCGATCGCCGCGCTCGAGCGCCGGTACGGTGTCAATCTCGACGAGAACTCGCACGGCCAGAGCTTCCTCAAACTCTTCCAGTCGCGGTTCGTGCCGGGTGGCCTCTACCTGCTCGACGAGCCCGAGGCGCCGCTATCTCCGCAAAGCCAGCTCGCGCTCATCACGATGATGATGGACATGGTGCGACAGGACGCCCAGTTCATCATCGCGACCCACTCACCGATCCTCCTCGGGTTCCCCGACGCGGCGATCTACACATGTGATCGCGCGCCCGCGGAGCGGGTCGCCTTCGACGATCTCGACCACGTCGTGATCACACGAGACTTTTTGAACAACCGCGAGCGGTATCTGCGGCATCTTGCCGGGTGAATGGGGCGATGAGGCGATGAGGCGAAAAACACCAAACGACCTCGGGGACTGGAGTCTCCCGAGGTCGATTCGTTTACCCGTTTTACCCGTTGCCCCATTCTCCCGCTCTACTTCGTCTCACCAGCCGCTGGCGACTCGTGCGAGTACAGCTGGTTGGTGAACTTGACGATCGACACGACGATCCCGAGCAGGACGAGCGCGCCGAGCGCGAGCCCGAGGAACGCGGCCTTGGTGTCGGTACCGAACGTCGGAGCGGCGGCGTGGGTCTTGTCGTGTTGTGCGCTCATTTCAGAATCGGGTCGATGAAGCGCCTGGAGAGGCGGCGTGAGGTGTGGGTGGGGCGGGCGGCGAGGGGTTAGGCCACGCGCACCGAGTTCATGACGTCGTTGCGCTCCAGCTTCTTCATGACGTCGAGCCCCTTGTTGATCTGGCCGAACACGGTGTGCACCCCGTCGAGGTGTTTCGTGTTTGCTTCGCTCAACACCATGAAGAATTGGCTGCCGCCGGTGTCCTTGCCGGCATGGGCCATCGAGAGAGCACCGACGGCGTGCTTCTTCAGATTGCCGGCGGTCTCGCATTTGATCTTGTAGCCCGGCCCGCCCGTGCCGATACGGGGATCGCCGTTCGGAAGATCGCGCGACAGGGGATCTCCACCCTGCACCACGAAGTCCGCGATGACACGGTGAAACTTCACCCCGTCGTAAAAGCCGCTGTTGGCCAGCTTCTCGAAGTTGGCGACAGTGCCCGGCGCTTCCTTCTCGTACAACTCGGCGACGATGGTGCCTTTGTTCGTCTCGAAGGTGGCGGTTTTTGGCATGCCGGGAAGGTAAACGACCGAAGGGTGGGAAGGCAGGAGGGCGTTCTGCGCGTCTCTGCCAGGGTGTTCCCGCTACCCCTTTTTCCTCGGCGGTGCGCTCGCGATGAAATGGAAAATGCGCGCGACCTTGCACCCCGCCAGCTCGGCGGGCGCAAACGTCCACTTTCCGATGACCGACTTCACGTTGTTGGCGAGCAGCGGACTCGACGTCGTCACGACCTTGAAGCTCTTCATGTCGGCCTTGCCCAGCGTGTCGATCAGCACGTCGATCTTGACCTCGGCGCTTCCGTCCTTGCGACGGGCGGCGGCGGGAAGCTTTTCCAGCGCCGGCGGCTTGGCGACGAGCACCGATGGAATGCGATCCACCGGTAGGTCGGGGGTCGCCGCCGCGCGGCGCCGGGCCTCGACGCAATCGCCCGGAGCCACGGGCTTTTCCGCTGGTGCGATACGAACGTTCGTCACCGGCTCGGCGACGACCTCCGGCTCGAGATCGGGAGGGGCTTTGGTGCAGGCGGCGAGAACGATGAGCAGCGCAAAACGGCGCATTGATGGCGAGGGAGACAGCGCGCGCGGTGCACCGGGGCAGGAGCGGAACGTCGGAACTGGGCCGGATGTTCGCGGCCGTGTCATACCCTCGAGGAGGGGCAAATGTCGCTCAGAAAGCAGTTCTCGCATTTCGGGCGGCGGGCGTCGCAGATGGTTCGGCCGTGCTGGATGAACAGGTGCGCCACGAAAGCCCATTGGTCGCGCGGGAACAGCGGCATCAGGTCCCGCTCGATCTTTTCCGCTTCAACGTGTTTCGTGAGTCCAAGGCGGCGCGTGACGCGTGTGACGTGAGTGTCGACGACGACTCCCTCGTTTTTGTCAAACGCGTTACCCAGGATGACGTTGGCTGTCTTCCGGCCCACGCCCGGCAGCGCGACCAAGGCCTCCATTTCGTCGGGGACGCGCCCGTCGTGGCGCTCGTCGATGGCCGTCGCCATTCCGATGAGGCTCTTCGCCTTGTTCCGAAAGAACCCGGTGCTCTTGATCATCGCTTCGAGCTCCGCGGGATCGGCAGCGGCGAGCGCCGCGGGTGTCTTGTATCGCTTGAAGAGCGCGGGGGTGACCATGTTGACGCGCTTGTCGGTGCACTGCGCGCTGAGGATCGTGGCGATCAGGAGTTGAAACGGGGTCGTGAAATCCAGCGCGCAGTGCGCGTCCGGATAGTTCGCCGAGAGCCGGGCGAGGATCTCGGCGGCATGACCGGCGAGCGCCGCCTTGGTCGGCGCTCTTTTCGTGGGCGGCTTTCGCTTCGCGGTCACGACGCCCGTCCAGCGCGACGCGCCCGCGCGACGTCGAGCACGTCCGTGGCGGACCGCGTATTGAGCACGTCCCCCGCCTCGAGCCACGCTTTGCGCGCGATGTTCATGCCGCCGTGCACGTAATCGAGTTGGTCCGTCGAGTGCGCATCGGGTCCAATGGCGATGGACACTCCGCGCTCACGCGCGTGCTGCAGATGTCGCCAATCAAGATCGAGCCGGTGGGGGTCTGCATTGAGCTCGACCGCGGCGCCGACTTCGCGCGCTTTCTCGAACACCGCGTCGAGATCCATGTCCTGCGGTTCGCGTGAAAGGAGCAGACGCCCCGTGGGGTGTGCAAGAATGGTTAGACGCGGATCATCGAGCGCGCGGATGATCCGCTCAGTCATCGTGGCGCGATCCATACCGAATCGCGCGTGGATCGAGCCGATCACGTAGTCGAACCGGTCGAGGGTGTCGTCGTCGTAGTCGAGACGGCCGTCGGCGAGAATGTCCGCCTCGATGCCCTTGAGAACGCGAAAGCCCGTGAGGGTCGTGTTGAGCGCGTCGATCTCCTCGTGTTGGATCAGAATGCGTTCCCGCGTGAGGCCGTTCGCGTAGAACGCGGCCTGCGAGTGGTCCGAGATGCCGATGTAGCTCCAGCCACGCGACTGCGCCGCCTGGGCCATCTCGGCGACCGACGCTTTGCCGTCGGAATAGTGCGTGTGGCAATGCAGCACGCCGCGGAGGTCGCCGACTTCGATGAGGTGGGGAAGCCCACCGCGCCCGGCGGCGTCGATTTCGCCGAGTCCCTCGCGCAGCTCGGGTTCGACGTACGCCAGCCCGGCGGCCGCATACACGGCGGTCTCCTCGTAGGTGTCGATGGGGCGGTCGTCGCGGTCGCGGAGCCTGTCGCCGGCGATCGCGATGCCACGATCGGACAGGCGCGCCCGCACCGCTGCGACATGGTCGGCGCCGCCGGTCGCGTCGAACAGTGCCACGCCGAAGCCGGAGGGCTCGACGCATCGCAGATCGAGCCGTCCGCCGTCGACGAAATGGACGACGACGCTGGCGCCGTCACCCTGCGCGTGTTTAACGCCCGCGACTTGCGTGAACGATTGCGCCACCGCGATCGGCGACCGGCGGCACGCCGCGACGATGTCGACATTTGCGGCGACTTCCACCCGGCGGCGGATCACGCCAGCGATCTCGGCGCGCTCGACGTCCGGGTGGTCGCGGACCATCGACACGAGCTGGTTCGCCTCGGCGAGCGCATGATGATACAGTCGCAGCGAGCCCGTCTCGCGCATGAACGCGATGCCCTTGAGGACCCTCGCCGTGGTTTTGGGGCCGAAGCCCTTCAGCCGGGTGAGGCGGCCGTCGCGCGCCGCCGCCTCGAGCGCTTCGAGCGAATCCGCGCCGAGCTCCTCGTAGATCTGCCGGATCTTCGTCGCGGAGAGGCCGGGGACGCCGAGCATTTCGAGCAGGCCCTCGGGGGTCGATTCGCGCAGCTGCTCGAGGTAGCGCGACTCGCCGAATTCGATCAGATCGCGGACGACGGCGAGCGTGGCCGGGCCCAGCCCGCGGATCGCACCCAGCTCACCCGACCGGTAAAGCGGCGCCAGATCGTCCGAGCCGAGCGCGCCGATGCCCTTGGCCGCGCCGAGATAGGCGCGGCATTTGAACGAGTTCTCGCCTCGTAGCTCCAGATATGCGGCGATCTGCGACAGAGTATGCGCCGCTGTGCGTGCGTCCATCTCGTCGCCCTGCGATCAGGCCTACTCTTCCGCGCCGGCGTCTTCGCGGAGCCGATCGATGCACTCGTGCAGCTGACGTTCGGTGAGCTCGATCTCCTGCGCGGCGCCTTCCTCGTCGAGCAGGCCGACGCGCACCGAGATGGCGATCTGGTTGAGGTACCGGATCTTGGTGAGGATCTCCGTCGTCACGTGGCGCAGCCGCAGATAGCGGCGCTTCTCGGCGAGCGCTCTACGCAGGCGAAGCCCGAGCTCGAGCGGCGTGAGCTGCTTCGACAGCGCGATGACTTCATCGCGCGTGCGGCCAGGAATCGCCGCCCGGTCGGGAAGCTCAGCGTCCGCCGCGCCGACCTCGGTAAACCAGAGGCGGCCGACGTACTCGATGCCGTCGAACGCGACGCGGCAGGTGACGTTGAATCGCCGCCCTTGATGCTCGATGGTCGCGATGAACGGCTGAACCACGTCATGCGAAAGATGCATTTGCGCTCAGCCAACCAGTCGACAACGGGGGGTGGTCCCAAGGGATCGCATAATACTGGCGGGTCCGGCCGCGTCAGGCAATCGCCGCGAGAAACTCTTCGATCGGCGGGAACAGCGCGCCCGGCTGTTCGACATACGGCACGTGACCGCACTGTTCGATCACGATGAGCCTCGCGCGCAGCCGATCCGCGCACGCCTCGGAGGACGCGAGCGGAATCGGGTCCTCGCGTCCGTGCAGGACGAGTGACGGCACTGTTACCGAGTCGAGCTGTCCAGGCGCGAGCAGATCGTAGTCGCCGAGACTGTCCCAGACCGACTGCTGCACCCGTCCCATGACGCGAAAGGGGGTGAGATCTTTCGCCGACCGTGGATCGGCGAAGTATCCGGCGACGCTCAACTCGAACGCGCGAAGGCGGTACGCCTCGAGATCCCGCTCGCGCAGTCCCGACGCCGCGAGCTCCTCGCGCAGCCGCGCGACCTCGGGACTGGCCTGGCGGCGCGCGAACTCGGCCTCGAACTGCGCGCGATACGCGCGGTTCATCGCCGCCGGATCGATCAACACCAATCGGGCCGGCCGATGCGCGACGCGCCCTGCCGCCGCCTCGATGGCATAGAGCGACGACAGGAGACCGCCCCACGAGTAGCCCACCACGTTGAGCGGCTCGATCCCCAGCTCTCCGACGACGCGATCGAGATCCTCGACGTGCGTGCGCCACGTGATCGTCTCGTGACCGTCGGTCTTCGACCGTCCGCCGCCTCGTTGGTCGTAGAAGATCAGCTCGAAGCGGTTGGCAAGCGTGAGCATCTGCGGCAGCAAGTAGTCATGGTGCGCGCCGGGACCGCCGTGCACCACGAGCACGCGTGGCGCGCCCGCGGGGCCATAGGCGCACCAGTAGAGCGGTACCGAGGTGAGCGTGCCCGACGTTCGGGGCGGAGGAACCATGGTCGAACAGTCAGACGGTTGGACGGCGAGACAGAATCATAGCGCCGCGTCAAATACGTGCGGCAATTCGCGCCGTCGCGGCGTGGACGGCGACCGTCGCGTCGATCGGATCGCTGTAGCCGCCGGCGATCGTGATCACCACCGGGAGACCGACTTCACGGCAGCATTGCAGAACGATCGCGTCACGGCGCGCCAGCCCGTCGGCCGTCAGCGCGAGGCGCCCGAGCCGATCGTGCTCGAGCGGATCGGCGCCGGCGAGATAGACGACGAGGTCCGCGTCGGCTCGGCCGAGAACGTCGGGAAGCGTTGCCCCGAGCACCGATAGATACTCGTCGTCGCCCGTTCCGTCGTTCAACTCGATGTCGACGCATCCCGGAACTTTGTGGAACGGATAGTTGCGCGCGCCGTGCATGCTGAAGGTGAACACGCTGTCGTCGCCCGCGAAGATCGCGTGCGTGCCATTCCCCTGGTGCACGTCGAGATCGACGACCGCCGCGCAGCCAATTTTCCCCTCGGCCTGGAGGGAACGAATTGCGACGGCGACGTCGTTGAACACGCAGTACCCCTCGCCGTGGTCGGCGAACGCGTGATGTGTGCCGCCGGCGAGATTCATCGCGACACCGGCGTCGAGCGCGGCCCGTGCGGCCTCACAGGTGCCGCCGACGGCGCGGTAGGACCGTTCGACGAGCTGCTCCGACCAGGGAAACCCGATGCGGCGCATCGCGCCGTCGTCGAGCCGTCCGGCGGTAAACTGATCCACGTAGTCGGCGGTGTGAACGCGCAGCAGATCTTCCCGTGCCGCCCGTGCCGGGTCGTGGATGCGCTCCGGTGCGACAATTCCGGCCGAGACGACGCGCTCCCGCAGCGTCGCGTATTTGGCGATCGGGAACCGATGGCCGGTGGGGAGCGGAAAGGTGTAGTGCGCGGAGCTCCAGACGTGCACTGGGGACTCGGGATTCGGGGTTCGGTTCTCGGGATTCGACGTTTCAGGGCAAGTCTCGGACTCGACGTCACAGACGCGAGACGCGAACTCCGATCACGAATCCCGAACCCCGAGTCCCGACTAACGCGTGCCGAGCTTCACGGTGAGCGAAACGCGCTCGCCCTTCCGCAGCACGACGACCTTCACTTCATCGCCGGGCTTATGCGAGTACAGCGCATCGGTGTACTCATAGAGATCCTTAACGGTCTTGCCGCCGAACTCGACGATGATGTCGCCCGCCTGGAGCCCGCCCTTCTCGGCCGGGCTGCCGACGCGGACACCGGTGAGCTTGAGGCCCGGCACTTCCCCCTGCGCCATGTCGGGGATCGAGCCGAGGTAGACGTTGGAACCCTCGCGCGCACTCGCCATGGGCGCGGGTGCAGCGGTCTTCACGAAGGTGAGGCGATTCGGGCGGTCGGCGATCGTGCGCGCCACGCGTTCGGCGAGCACGATGACGCGCGCTTCGCCGGCAGCGTTGATCTTGGAGACCACGTCGCTGGCGCGATGGTAATCGTCGTGCAGGTCGGTGAAGAAATGGAGGACCGGCAGATTCTTCGCGTAAAACGAGCTATGGTCCGACGGACCGTAGCCGTCGCCCTGTACGGTGAGGCGCAACTTGGTCGCGGCGTTCGCGCTGTCGAGAATCGCCGGCAGCTCGGTGGCCGTCGCGACACCGAACACGAGGACCTTGTCGTCGCGCAGGCGGCCGACCATGTCGAAGTTGAGCATGGCGGCGATGCTGTCGACGGGCACGGGGCTATGCTCGATGAAATACTGCGATCCGAGCAGGCCGTTTTCCTCGCCGCTGAAGTTGGCGAAGATGACGGAGCGCCGCGGAGGATTCTTTGCCAGGATGCGCGCCAGCTCGAGGACGGCGGCGGTGCCCGACGCGTTGTCGTCGGCGCCCTTGCGCACGCCGGTCTTGTCTTCCGGATCGAGAGCGCCCTCGGTCGATCGGCCGAGGTGGTCGAAGTGCGCGCCGATCACGACGTACTGGCTGCGGAGCTTGGGGTCGCGTCCGGGGAGGACGGCGAACACGTTCTGCGTGGGCATTTCCACCGTCTGCCCCGCGTGAGCGGCCGGCCGCGCAACGAACTTTTGCTGGTAATCGGGGGCGAGGGCTTTCAGCCCGAGCGCGCGATAGCGGCGCGCCAGAAAGGCAGCCGCGGAGTCATTGCCGGGGGTGCCGGTGCGCCGCCCTTCGAGGGCGTCGCTCGCCAGAAAGCCGATGTCGCGGCGGATCGCGCCGGTGTCGGGCGAGACCGATGTCTGCGCCGCGGCGGAGGACGTGATCGCGGCGAGCGCGAGACTTGCCGAGACGGCACGTCCGCGCGTTGAGAGATATGTCATGAGGGGTACCACCGCGCGCGATTAGCGCGCCGAAAAATCAGTCTTTGCGTTCACCTGCCGGCAGACCTCGGCGATCAGCGTCGCGGTCTTGTCGACGTCCTCGAGACTCACCAGCTCGTTGGGTGAATGCATATAGCGGTTCGGAATCGAGACCAGCCCCGTCGCCACGCCCTCGCGCGCGATGTGAATGGCGTCGGCATTCGTCGCCGTGTCGCGCCCTACCGCGTGAACGGAGTACTTGATACCCTGCCGTTCGGCGGTTGTGCGCAGGAGGTCGTACACCACCGGCGAGATGAGCGCGCCGCGATGGAGAACCGGGCCAAACCCGATCTTGTGCTCGCCGATCTCCTTCTTTTCGACGTTCGGGTGGTCGGTCGCGAAGGTCACATCGACGACGAGCGCCATCTTGGGGTTGATGCAGTTGGTGCAGACGAGCGCCCCGCCCCCATGCCAGGCGATCTCTTCCTGCGCCGTAGCCGCCGCGACGACGCGCGCCGCGCCCGGGTTCTTGGCGTAGCGCCGCAGCGCCTCGAGCACAACGAACGCACCGATCCGGTCGTCGATCGAGCGGGAGACGATCCGGTTGTTCGGAAAATCGATCGTCTTGGAGTCGATCACGCCGGGGTCGCCGACTCCGAGCCGCGCCTCGGCCTCCGCCTTGGTCGTGGCGCCGATGTCGACCCACAGGTCGGTCATCTTCGACGCCTGGTCCCGGTCCGCCGTCTTCATCAGATGAACCGGCTTTTTGCCGATCACGCCGATCACGTCACCGCCGCGTCCCATGAACCGGATGCGCTGGCCGACGAGGACCTGCGGGTCCCACCCGCCGATCGCCGAGATGTAGACGTACCCTTCGTCGTCGAGATACTGGACGATGACGCCGATCTCATCGATATGGCCGTCGAGCATGATCGTCGGCGACCCGCCGGGATTGATCTCGGCCATGCTGTTTCCGATGACGTCGGTCGTCACCTTCTCGGCGAAGGTCGCCGCCTCCTCGCGCCACACGCGTGCCGCGGCGCTCTCGTAGCCGGAAGGAGCGGGCGTGTCGAGCAGCCGCTTTAGAAACGCGAGCGATGACGGGTTCAGCATGCGGTTGTCGAGGGGGGCCAAAAACAGGCGAACCTGCCAATCCTAGTCCGGTGCGGTCTTCGATGGAAGAGTCCGTCCACGGACGGCGTGCCGTGTGCCAGGTGCCGCGAATGACGACGGCGACCGACGGCTAATCGGCGCGGCGAATCGGAAACGCGACGAAGCTCAGGACGAGGATCGCGAGCCCGGCGACGTACCAGCGCAAATCCTCGGTGAGCCCGTAGTACAGTATCCCGAACCAGGCCAGCATTTGACCGAACAGCCATCCATGCAGGCTGTCGGGAATGCGCGCCGATGCGCGGCGCCGCTGGGCGTAGCGACTGTTGTAAAAGCGCATGTCGATCATCTGGACGAGCGCGTACACCCAGGTGAGCACGCCGACGCCGCGTAGCTTGGTGAGGAACATCGGCGTGGGGTTTCGCGACTGACCAACGCTATGGAATACCCAAACCGCCAATCCGAAAAAGAGCGTGACTCCCAGCAGGATGGCGCGTACGCGCAGCAACCGCTCGGGAGTGAGCCACGCTTCCCGATCCGTCACGTCCGGAGACGATGGGCCGACCTTGGCGGTGGGTTGAACCATCAGGATACCTCGGGGCGCACTGCTGTCATTCTGAGCCCCCGCGCTGCGCGCGAGGGTAAACTCCGCGAAGGATCTCGAGTCGTCCGATTACGAGACGCTTCGGTCGCGGTGCCGGCGGAACGGTCAGCGGTTCCGCTCGAACACGGGCCTCCCTCCAATATACGTTGCGACCACGTTGGTGCCGAGGATCTCGGCGTCCGGCACCGTCATGATGTCGCGGTCGAGGATCACAAAATCGGCAAGTTTGCCCGGCGTCAACGAGCCGGTAAACTGCTCCTGGAACGACGCGTAGGCCGGCCAGATGGTCATGGACTTGAGCGCTTCGTCGCGCGTGAATCGTTGTTCGGGGAACCACCCTCCGGGCGGCCAGTCAGCGGCGTCCTGGCGCGAGACCGCCGAGTGGAACGACAGAAGCGGATTGACGGCCTCGACCGGGAAGTCGCTGCCGTTCGGAATGACGACGCCGGTGTTCATGAGGGCGCGCCAAGCGTACGCGCCGAGGGTGCGGGCGTAGCCAAGCCGGGTGGGTGCCCAATACATGTCGCTGGTTTGATGCACGCCTTGCATGGCCGGGATTACGCCGAGCTTGGCGAAGCGCGGAATGTCGTCGTGGCTGATGACCTGCGCGTGCTCGATACGAAACCGGTGGTCAGCGGCCGGCACGGCAGCGAGCGCGGCGGCGTAGGCGTCGAGCACGACACGGTTTCCGCGATCACCGATCGCGTGAGTATTGATCTGGAATCCGGCGCGCAAGCCGCGCGTCGCGACGTCACGGATGTGCTCGGGCGCCGAGAGGAGCAGTCCGTTGTTCTTGGGGTCGTCGGCGTACGGATCGAGGAGCGCCGCGCCGCGGGAGCCAAGCGCGCCGTCCGCGTAGAGCTTGATCGATCGGATCCAGAGGCGGTTGTCGTAGAGGCCGCTCTGCGGACCGCGTGCGAAGTAGTGGGCGATGGCGGCGCTGTCGTCGCCGACCATGACGTACGCGCGGAGGTTGAACTGCCCCGCCTTGGCGAGCTCCTCGAAAATATCGATGACGTTGCGCGGCTCGCCGGCGTCATGAAGGCCGACCAGCCCCCAACGATTCGATTCGGCGATCGCGGCGAGCGTCGCGTTTTTCAGGTCGTCGCGCGTCGGTGCGGGAACGAAGCGTTCGACGAGCGCTTTGGCGTTGTCGATGAACACGCCGGTCGGCTCGCCGTTCGCGGCGCGCTCGACAC
>Ga0137464_1000631_pt1 | contig 11192 bp, 8 predicted proteins | sample EasRivERMGT814_2_FD_102306 | JGI IMG/M metagenome (GOLD analysis project Ga0137464, IMG submission 102306) | Soil microbial communities from meander-bound floodplain in the East River, Colorado, USA - East River MetaG ERMGT814_2 | ecosystem: Environmental > Terrestrial > Soil > Floodplain ...
GATCGCGCGCGCATAGTTTGCGCGGGATGTGGATTCGTCGCCGAGTAGCGCGCGTTTTCTTTCTTGCCGTCGTGGGGGTGGGCTGCCGCTCCGAAGAATCCACGGACGTTCGGGGCACCGGTCTCCGGACCCAAACGCTGCCGCCCGCGGAGCAGGCGAAGGTCTATCGCGCCGCGCTCTCGGCGGCATTCCATCTGGACGATCCGGGACTCTCGTTGCTCGTGGACCCGCGATTCCTTCCGCGCGGGTCCGGCGTGGGCGACGGCCCGCCGATGACGGGAGACGTTGTGCGCGCCTTGCATGACCAGGGCACCGTGCGCGGCACGTGTCAGGCGCCCCCTGAAGGCACGCGAAAGACGATCAACTGCGGGGCGCCACGTCCCGGCTACGTCGTGCGCTTCTCCGAGGTCTTCCGTTTAGCGGCCGACTCGGTGCAGGTCTACGTCGGCGTGCAGAAGTACGACACCCCCGAGTCCGGCGCGACCGAAGCGCTGCAGTTCGAGAACGTGTATCAGGTCGTGCGCCACGACGGCGATTGGAGCGCCGCTCGCGAAGCGCGAATCAAGAAGAGGAAGTAGCCCGCACCCGGATCCCTGTCCCGCCGTCAACATGCTTACTCGCCGCGACTTCGTTCGTACCACCGCCGCCGCAGGGCTTGGCGCCACCGTGCCCTCGCTCCCCGAGCGCATCGCTTCGCCGGAAATCCTGACGCGCCGTGCGGTGCGTCCCATGGTCATCGCCGACTACAGCGGGTACGAATTCAAGAACGGGGGTCGTCAGAACGCCGTCGAGCGCGCGTTCGAGCTCATTACCAAAGGCGACGACGTCCTCGACGCGCTCATCGCCGGCGTGAATATCCCCGAGCTGGATCCCGAAGAAACCGGGATCGGATACGGCGGTCTTCCGGCGGCGAACGGCGCCGTACAGCTCGACGCGAGCTGTATGCACGGTCCCAAGCGCCGCGCCGGCGCGGTCGCGTCCATCGAGGGTGTGCGGACGCCGTCGCTCGTCGCCAAAGCGGTCATGGAGCAGACCGATCACCACCTCATCGTCGGCAAGGGCGCGCAGGACTTCGCCCGTGAGATGGGCTTCACGATCGAGGCGGATCTCAACACGCCCAAATCGCGCGCGCTCTGGCTCGAATGGAAACGGCGCGTCGATCCCGACCATTACCTCGATCCCGCGAAACGGACGGCATCTCCTCCCCCCGCTCCGCTCCCGCGACCGCCGCGCGACGACGCCGACGCGCACTACGCGGCCGGTCTTCAGATGGTGCGCGACGGCCTGATTCCCGAGGGCAGCTTCTGGGGCACGATCAACTGCAACGGCATCAACGCCAACGGCGACATCTGCGGCGTGACGACGACCAGCGGCCTGGCATGGAAGATCCCCGGCCGCGTGGGCGACTCGCCGATCATCGGCGCGGGTCTCTATGTTGACAACGACGTCGGTGCCGCCGGTTCCACCGGGCGCGGCGAGGCGAATCTGTACAATCTCTCGTCGTATCTCATCGTCGAGAACATGCGACGGGGAATGCATCCCAAGGACGCCGGCATGGAGGCGCTGCGCCGCATTCGCTCCAACACCGTCGAGCAGCGGCTGCGCAACTCCAAGGGTGAGCCGAATTTCAACATTCGCTTTTTCGTGTTGAACAAGAAAGGCGAGTGGGCCGGCGTGTCGATGTACGCGTGGCAGGAGACGAAGTACGCCCTCTGTACCGAACGCGGCGCCGAAGCGCCGACGCTCGAGCCCCTTCTCCCCGGCCGGCCTACCGATTGACACACGCGTCGTTGACGGATCACCCGACCCTCGAGAGCGCGCCGCGGTTCGATGTCGCGGCGGCCCGCGACTTGGCGCGCGAGCATTTCGGCGTCGACGGTGATGCGACGCCGCTGACCAGCGAGCGCGATCAGAATTTTCTCATCTCTGGCACCGCTCGCGATGCCATAGTCCTGAAAATCGCCAACGCGCGTGACACCCGCCCGCTTCTCGAAGCGCAGCAGGCGGCCATGTCGCATCTTGCCCCGCGGACCTGGGTTCCGCGCGTGGTCCACGCCGTCGACGGCGCCACCCTGGTCGAAGTCGCGTCGGCCGAAGGGCGACGCCACCTCGCCTGGGCGATCGGACGCATCGACGGGGTCCCGCTGGCGACGCTGCGGCGACGCAGCCCGGCGCTGCTCGAGGATCTCGGGCGCGCCGCCGGCCAGCTCTCCGCCGCGCTCGCCGATTTCGATCATCCCGCCGTCCATCGCGATTTCTACTGGGATCTCGCCGGGGGGCGAGCGCTCGTCGAACGGCAACGCGCTCTCGTGACGGACCCTTTGGTTGGCGCCGCGATCGACCGGCTGATGATCGGTTTCGAAAAACACACCACGCCGGTGCTGGCCGCGCTCCGACGGAGCGCGGCTCATAACGATCTCAACGACGGCAACGTGCTGGTGAGCGTTCCGACGCCGAACGGCGACTCCCGCGTCGTCGGGATCGTCGACTTCGGCGACATGGTACACACCTTCGCGGTCGCCGAGCTCGCGGTCGCCTGCGCGTACGCGATGCTCGACACCGACCATCCGCTGACCACCACCTCGCTCGTCGTGCGGGGCTACCACGCTGCCTGCCCTCTCGACGAGACGGAGCTGTCGGCGTTGTTCGGTCTCGTCGCCCTGCGCCTCTGCATGAGCGCATGCATCGCCGCCGACCAGCAACGCCAGAATCCCGATAACGCCTACCTCGGCGTGAGCCAATCGGCGATCGCAGACACGCTGCCCGTGCTTGCCGCTGTGCCGTATCGCTTCGCCGAAGCCGTGTTTCGCGACGCATGTGGGCTGGAGCCAATCGCGTCGTCCGGGCGCGTGCGCACCTGGCTTGCCGACGAGGCGCCCCCCTTCGCGCCCGTGCTAGGTGTCGATTTGCGCACGGAGCCGTGCATCGTGCTCGATCTCGGCGTCGCCAGTACACTGATGAGCGACGACCCGACACGCACCACGGAGCCCGAGCTCACGGAGCGCGTGTTCGCCGCGATGTCCGACGCGGGCGTCGCCGTATCCGTCGGCCGCTACGACGAGCCGCGGCTGCTGTATCAGTCCGAGGGCTTCGCGACCGGTTCCCGCATCACGGACGAGCGGCGCACGCTGCACATTGGCCTCGACCTGTTCGCCGTCCCGGGTACGCCCGTCTACGCGCCGCTCGACGGTGTCGTCCACGCCTTCGCCGACAACGATCTCCCGCTGGACTACGGGCCAGTGATCGTTCTCCGCCATGAGACGGACGATGGAACGACGTTCTTTACCGTCTACGGGCACTTGAGCCGCGAATCTCTCGCATCGGTCCACGTCGGCCAGCGCATCGCCGCCGGCGGCAAGCTTGCTACGCTCGGCAATGCCTCGGTCAACGGCGGGTGGACGCCGCACCTTCATCTACAAATCGTGACGGATTTGCTCGACCTCGGGACCGATTTCCCTGGCGTCGGGCGCGTGAGCGCGCGTGCCGTGTGGCGGAGCTTGTCTCCCGATCCCAATCTCCTCGTCGGCATACCCGCCGAGCGGTTCCCGCCGGACACGCCGGGAATGCACGAGACGAAAGTGAGGCGGCGCGAACGACTCGGCGGCAACCTCAGCGTCGCCTATCGTCGTCCGGTCAAGATCGTCCGCGGTTGGGGCCAGTATCTCTTCGATGCCGGCGGCCGCCGGTACATCGACGCCTACAACAACGTGCCCCACGTCGGCCACTGCCACCCGCGCGTCGTCGACGCCGCGGCGCGGCAGATGCGCCTCGTCAACACGAACACGCGGTACCTCAACGATCTTCTCGCCGAGTACGCCGACCGCCTCACCGAAACGCTTCCCCCGTCCCTCGAGGTCTGCTATTTCCTGAACTCGGCGAGCGAGGCGAACGAGTTGGCGCTCCGGCTGGCGCGCACGCACACCGGGCAGCGCGACATGATCGTGCTCGACGCCGCATACCACGGAAACACGACGTCGCTGGTCGATCTGAGCCCGTACAAGCACGCGGGTCCCGGCGGCGAGGGCGCGCCCGACTGGGTCCACGTCGCGCCGATCGCCGACGACTATCGCGGCGCATACAAGCGGAGCGACCCGGAGGCGGGTCCCAAGTTCGCCAGCCACGTCGGCGAGATCGTCGCGCGCCTCCTCGCCACGCGTCGCGACCTGGCCGGATTCATCGCCGAGACCTGTCCCAGCGTCGGAGGACAGATCGTGTTTCCAACCGGTTATCTGGCCGACGTCTACCGCTACGTGCGCGCCGCCGGCGGCATTTGCATCGCCGACGAGGTGCAGACCGGACTCGGACGAATGGGCACGCACTTCTGGGCCTTCGAAGCGCAGGACGTCGTCCCCGACATCGTCGTCGCCGGCAAACCCCTCGGCAACGGCCACCCCATCGCGGCCGTCGTCACCACGCGCGCGATCGCCGATTCGTTTGACAACGGGATGGAGTTCTTCAGCACTTTTGGCGGGAACACCGTCTCATGTGCCGTCGGCCTCGCCGTGCTCGACGTTCTCCGGGACGAGGGCCTGCAGGCGAACGCGCTGCGCGTCGGCGAGCGGATGCTCGACGGTCTCCGTCCGCTCGCCAGCCGGCACGAGATCATCGGCGACGTGCGCGGCACGGGTCTGTTCCTCGGTGTCGAGCTGGTACGCGATCGGGAGACGCTGGAGCCGGCGGGAGAGGAGGCATCCTGGGTGGTGAACAGGATGCGCGAGCTGGGTGTTTTGGCCGGTACCGATGGACCGTACCACAACGTGGTGAAGATCCGGCCGCCGATGCCGATCGGAGCGTCAGACGCGGATCTGGTGGTGGAAGCGTTCACGGACGCCGTGGCCCGGTTCTAAATCAAGGGGTCAGACCCCTTGAAATACGAATCAATGGAGTCTGACCCCATTGATTTCGACCCAACTCTGGAAACCCATACCTCTAAAGGTCTTCCCGGTCGCTGGGTGTAGCTTACACCTCCCTGAGGCCCTATACTCCCGGCGTTCTGGATTCGCAGTCGGCACAATTGCCGGCCTGCCCACGTAGTGCCGGCGGGAGACGCCTAAGGAGTGCTGCAGTCCATGTACATACGCGGTCGGGTTGGTTGGGCCTTCGCCCTGTGCGCCACCACGGCGCTGGGATGTGAAGTCCGTTCCGATCGGCACGCGGAAACGGCCGCCGCGTCGCCCGCGCGCGCGTCGGACAAGTACACTCCCCAGGGCGACGAGGGGCTCGGCGCGTCCATCGCGCTTGTCGTCGACAACTCGGGCTCGATGGCCAAGCCGGCCCGTGGCGACCAGCTGCCGAAATACATCGTGGCGCGGCGCGCGCTCGAAACAATGCTCGCCACCACCGATTCGTTCATCGCCAAGCAGCCGGGATATCCCGTCAACGTGGGGCTGTACACGTTCGCCAGTCAGGTCAGCGGCACGGTCACGGTGCGTCCGTACGAGCGGGGAACGCTATTGGCCGCCATCCGCTCAATGCCGTATCCGAAGGGTGGCACGGCGATCGGTCGTGCCCTCGACGCGGCGCGCGCCGACCTCTATCGCGCCGGCACGATTCGCAAATACATCCTCGTCCTGACCGACGGCGAGAACACGGACGGGCCGTCGCCGGCCGAAGTCGCGCGCGAGATCGACCGCCGCAGCGAAGGCGCCGTGAAGATGTACTTCGTGGCGTTCGACATCGACGCCAAGAAGTTCGATTTCGTGCGCGGGGTGCATGGCGACGTTCTCGGTGCCTCGAACGGCGCCGCGCTCCGCGCCAGCCTCGACACGATCTACCGCGGCCGTATCCTCGCCGAGGCAATGGACGCCGGCGAGTCACTTCCAGCGCGGCGCGATACCTCGCACGATTCCCTCAGCTCCACGCGGCCAAGGAAACCACAATGATCTTCGGAAAATTCTTCACCGCGTTCCGCGCTCAGCTCAACAAGATCGCCAACATCTTCTTCGAGGCCGACCCGATCGCCGTGATGCAGCTGGAGGTCGACCGGGCGACGGAACAGCTCAAGGAAGGGCGGAAAGGCCTCGAGACCTATCGCGGCCTCGTCGAGACGGTCGCGCGCCAGGTGACGACGAACAAGGCGAACGCGGCCCAGCTCGAGTCGCAGATCAAGGCGCACCTCAAGGCCGGCAACCGCGAGGTCGCCGCGCAGCTCGCCGTGCAGCTTCAGAAAACGCAGACCGAGCTGGCCACGAACACCAACCAGCTCGAGATGCACGAAGGCGCCTATCAGAACAATCTGCTCAAGATCCAGAAGGCGAACAAAGATATCGTCAAGGTTCGCGAGAAGATCCGTCAGTACGACGCGGAACTGAAGATGAGCGCCGCCGAGGCGGAGATCGCCAAGATCTCCGAGTCGTTCGAGATGAACATGACCACCGACTTCGGGCAGATCGAGTCGGTGATCCAACGGCAGATCGACACGAATCGCGGTCGCGCGCGCGTGGCCGTGGACATGTCGGCCAAGGGTGTGGAGGCGATCAAGGCCGAGGAAGCCGCCGACAAGGCGATGGCCGAGGATCTCCTGTCGAAGTTCGAAGTGCAGCTCGGTCTCAAATCACCGGAAACCGCGCCCGTTGCCGAAACGTCGAAGAAGCTTGGTCCGGTCACGGATGCTTCATCGTAAAACCACAGGTTGTCATCCCGAAAACCACAGGTTGTCCTTCCGAAAGCCACAGGCTGTCATTCCGAAAACCACAGGTTGTCATTCCGAGCGAAGCGAGGAATCTCGCTGTTTGCTTCGTAACGGCGAGATCCTTCGCTTCGCTCAGGATGACATAACACTCTCCTCTCGCGTGAGGCTCGCTCCTAAATGAACGGCAAGCCGAAACCGGCATTCTTCCTGGTGATGCTCGTCGTGGTCGCCGGGCTCATTTACGTGGGGATCAACCGATTCAGCGGCAAGGGCGTGTTCGGTTCCCGCGACACGTCCTCGATCTCGCAGGACGAGTTGGCAAAGATGAAAGGCGGTCCGGAAGCGCCGGACGGAGCCAGCGTCACCACGGTAAAAGAGTACAACTACGTCGCCAGCACCAAGCTCCCCGAGGTGAAGGGCACGTCGGCGTACGCGCCGCTCGAGGACAACACGGTGCGCATGGCGCTCAACGTCTGGGCCGGCTGGGCGCCGGTCATCGTCGCCAACAACGGCTTCAAGCCCGGCAAGGTCTGGAAGGCGCCGGGCGGCAAGACCTTCAAGCTCGAGTTGGCGCTCATCGACGACCCCATCGCCATGCGCGACGCCTACGCGTCGGGCAAGATCCACATCGGCTGGGCCACGCTGGACATGATCCCGCTGTTCGTCGAGCAGCTCCGCAAAGATTCGCGCACCATGCCGCGCGTCTTCCAGCAGGTCGACTGGTCCAACGGCGGCGACGGCATCGTCTGCCGGAACACGGTGAAGTCCGTCGCCGACATGCGCGGCAAGACGGTCGTTCTCGCCCAGAACTCGCCGTCGCACTTCTTCCTGCTGAACACCCTCATCTCGGGCGGTCTCCAGCCGAGCGAGGTGGAATACAAGTTCACGCAGGACGCTTTCCAGGCGGCCGCCGCGTTCAACTCGGACAAGAAGCTGTCCTGCGTCGTCAGCTGGGCGCCGGACATCTACAACCTTGCCGACGCCAAGGGCAACCGCATGCTGGTCAACACCCAGACGGCGAACAAGCTCATCGCCGACGTCTGGTTCGCTCGCGCCGACTTCGCCAAAGATAACCCGCAGATCATGGAGGGTTTGACGCGCGGCATCTTCGAGGCGATGGAGTCGCTCAAGACTCAAGAAACAAAGGCGCAGGCCGCGAAATTGATGGCCGCCGGCTATTCGATCCCCGAGAAGGACGCGCTCTCCATGCTGGGCGACGCGCACTCGACGAACTTCGCCGAGAACCGTGAGTTCTTCCTCAACCAGAACAACCCGACGAACTTCGAGCGCACCTGGAACACCGCGTACTTCCTCTACAAGAAGATCGGAAGCGTCGCCGGCACGCCGGTCCCCTTCGACCAGGTGATGGATTTCTCCGTCCTCAAGACGCTCGGCGCCGAGCCGATGTTCGCCAATCAGAAAAACGAGTACCAGGTCAACTTCGTGCCCACCTCGGCCACCACCGTGCAGGCCGAGAGCAACGAGATCCTCACCAAGACGATCGTCATTCAGTTCTACCCGAACTCCGACGACCTCGAGAAGAAGATCCAAAAGACGGTGGACAACAAGACGCTCGAAGAGCTGTACGATCCCAACGCGCCGTTCGTCGTCGAGGAGGCGGGGAAGCTCTCCGGCCAGTTCGGCGCGGCACGCATCGTCATCGAGGGCCACACCGACGGTTCGATGCGCGGCGCGGGCTCGGTGACCTCAGCCGACGTACAGGAGCTCTCGCTGCGCCGCGCCAATGCGGTGAAGCAGGCGCTCATTCGCAAATTCCCGTCGCTGCAGCCCAACCAATTCACCGCGGTCGGGCGCGGCTGGGATCGCCCCGCCGACGCGAATGATCCAAACAACCACGCGAAGAACCGGCGGGTCGAAATCAAGGTCTATCCGCTCGAGTCGAAGTAGGCTCGCGTGACGAAGTCGTCGTCCACGACGCTGTTCAAGCTCCGCGCTGAGCCCCGGCCGATGACCCGCCGGGCGCTCGGCGTCGTCGGCGTCGTCGTCGTGCTGATCGTCTGGGCATTTTTCACCGCGGGGGGGACGCCGGAATCGAGGATCCTCTCCCCCGTGCTGGTCCCCAGCCCGCTCGAGGTCCTGCGCAGCATCCCGTCGTTGTTCACTGAGCGCGCGCTGCTCGAAAGCACGGCGGCCACGCTCAAACGTGTGCTCAGCGGCTTCGGTCTCGCCATACTGATCGGTGTTCCGCTGGGGATCCTCGCCGGCGCCTACCGTGTGTTCGACGCGTTCACCGGGCCGCTCTCGCTGTTCGCGCGTAACATTCCCGTCGCCGTGCTCATCCCGCTCACCATTCTCTGGTTCGGGATCGACGAATCGCAGAAGACGATGTTCATCTTCATCGCCACGGCGCCGTTCGTCTTCTTCGAGGCGGCGCGTGCCGTCGGCGGCGTCCATGATCGCTACGTCGAGACGGCGCAGACGCTCGGCGCCTCGCCGCGCCAAGTCGTGACCAAAGTGCTCATCGCCCTCGCGATGCCCGACATCTTCGCCAGCCTGCGCAACCTCTTTGGGCTCGCGTTCGGCTACATCATGCTCGCCGAGTTGGTCAACGCGAAGTACGGACTCGGATATCTGCTGATGACCAGCCAGCGTCGCGGGCTCACCGAGCACATCTTCGCGACGCTCATTCTCATCGGACTCCTCGCTTACGGCATCGACCGCACGCTGCTCTTCTTCGAGCGTGGTCTGTTCCCGTATCGGGCAAAACGCGAGTGAGCGCGAAGAAAACCGCGGCCGCGGCCGAGAAAATCGACACGACGCCGCCGACTCCCGCGCCCGCCGGCTCGCCGCCCCCCGTCGTCTCGTTCGACAAGGTGTCGAAGACGTACGACGACGGCTTCACGGCGATCAAGGACGTCACGTTCACCGTCGAGGACACACCGGGGGCGATGGAGTTCATCACCATCCTCGGCCCGTCGGGGTGCGGCAAGTCGACCATCCTGCGACTGATCGCTGCTCTCTCCCCGCAGCACCCGGCCACGACGGGGACGGTCCTCGTGCAGGGCAAGCCGGTCTTCGGCCCCGGCGCCGACCGAGGCATGGTCTTTCAGGACTATACCTCGTTCGACAATCGCACCGTCGTCGACAACATCGCCTTCGGGCTCGAGTGCCGCGGCATGTCGGTCGCCGAGCGGCGCGAACGGGCACGCGAGTGGATCGGCAAGGTCGGGCTCCACGTCGACCGCGACGCGAACAAGTATCCGCACCAGCTGTCCGGCGGCATGCGCCAGCGGGTTGCCATCGCCCGCTCGCTGATTCTACAGCCGCGCATCATCTTGATGGACGAGCCGTTCGGCGCCCTCGATCCGCGCACGCGGCTCAACATGCAGGACATGTTGGTCGGTCTCTCCCGCGAAGCGCAGGCGACCGTGTTCTTCGTGACGCACTCGATCGAGGAAGCCGTGTATCTGGGCGATCGCACGTACATCATCTCGTCGGCGCCGGGCACTATTCTCAAGGAGATGAAAGTGCCGCCGCCGGATTTTCCCGCGCGCGAGATGCAGCGTCAGCCCGAGTTCATGGAAGTCGTGTTCGGGATCCGTGAGATCATGGAAGGGCTCGAGAGTTCCACTCGGGCGGGAGACGAATAGCCTTCCCGATGGCTCCCACCTCCGATCCCGCCTCCGGCCGCGGCGCCGGCGCGCTGACGTACATCAAGCACGCCTTTCTGTACCATTGGAATCTCCTCCTCTTTGGCGGGGCCGCTGTGCTCGCCGCGTTGTCGCCGTTTCCCGACGCCGCGCTGCCGATCGTCGGCGGACTCGAGCTGGCGTATCTCACCGGGCTGATCGCCATGCCGCGGTTTCGCACGGCGATCGACGCCAAGATCGCCTCCGAAGCGCGCGAGCGTACGACGACGGGCGCGACCAACCCGCAGGCGCAGCAGTCACTGCAGCGAATGGTCGAGAGCCTGCCGCCGGCGTCGCTGCGCCGATTCGTCACGCTGCGGCAGCGCTGCTTCGAGATGCGAGACATCGTGAGCGGCGTGCGTGGCCAAACGGCGGGGAGCGTGGACTCCGGCGAATCGATCCGCACCCCCGCGCTCGACCGCCTGCTCTTTCTCTTCCTCAAGCTCCTCCTCTCGCAGGACGGGCTCGCGCGCTTCCTCCAGGTGACGAGCGAGAAGGAACTCTCGCTGCGTCTCGAGGACATGCGCGCGCGCCTCAAAGCCGCCGAGGAGGCCAAGGACGAGCGCACCATTCGCTCCCTCAAGGACAGCGTCGCCGACGGCGAGCTGCGTCTCGACAACTATAGAAAAAGCATGAAGGACGCGCAGTTCGTGTCGATCGAGCTGGACCGCATCGAAACCAAGATCCAGGCGCTCACCGAGATGGGCGTGAGCCGCCAGGATCCGGACGCGCTCAGCCACCAAGTGACCGCCGCCGCCGAAAGCATGCAGCAGACCGAGGACGCCGTGAACCAGCTCCAGCACCTCACCGGACTTGCCGACCAATTGGCCGAGACGCCGGCGATTCTCGAGGCCGACATCGGCCGGGTGGTGGCGCGTGGCCGCTGAGACGACGTCCTCCGCCGGCGCGGC
>Ga0137464_1000632_pt1 | contig 11179 bp, 13 predicted proteins | sample EasRivERMGT814_2_FD_102306 | JGI IMG/M metagenome (GOLD analysis project Ga0137464, IMG submission 102306) | Soil microbial communities from meander-bound floodplain in the East River, Colorado, USA - East River MetaG ERMGT814_2 | ecosystem: Environmental > Terrestrial > Soil > Floodplain ...
GAATGGTTCCTACAGGAGATCGGGGCGGACTTTGCATCCTTCGTCGGCAAGATCTATTCGGAATTCGATGAAACAATTCACGTCAAGAATCTTAAGTTCAACCCCGAGTGGCCGAACTACATCGCGTTTGACTGGGGATTCGTTAACCCCCTTGCAGCCGTTGAGTTCCAAGTCGATCCGTGGCAAAACATTCATATCTGGAGAGAGCACTACATGGCCTACACCTCTCTCCCTGAACATATCAGAATCCTACGTGATCGAGACCAGCCCGATGGGTACCACATCGATTGCACTTACGGTGATGCGGCGGATCCAGAAGCTGCAATGACAGTTTCGTCAGACTTTGCTCCATGCTTGGCAATGCCTGAGGCGAAGCAGAACTGGCGACAAGGAATCGATCTGGTTAAGAAGTTCTTGAAGCAGTATCAGATCGGGGAGATCGATGAGTACGGCACACCTAAGATGGCGCCGAAACTCTTCATTGACTTCTCCTGTTCTAACACCATTCGAGAGTTCGGAGAATATCGTGCCGTTGACAATCCCAAATCTACCCTTAGGGAATCTGGCGCTACTACCGCAGCCAACAAACAAGACGATCACGCCCTCGACGCTCTCCGATATGCTCTTGTTCATATCTTCGAACTTGGTGCGACGCACTCGCTCCGAGAAGTCATGAACGTGAACGAGACGCTTCAGTCTAATAACAACTCTGGTGTGCCTGCCGGTGGCCGGGGCTACTTCACTTCGAACATGGAGTTCTAATGGGACTATTCACAAAGAAGTCAAAGTTCGAAGAGGTCGGGGTCGAAGAGCTTCTTCGGAAGTATGGCGACCGTATGGAGGTGTTGACCAATGCGATTGTTGTATCTGATGAACCTGGCAAGGCGCTCGCTACTAATCCTGATGGCTCAGCATTGGGGTCAGTTCCGGACATGCGGGAGTTGGGTACCACAGGGAGGACTGCGTACGGTAGCGTCTTCAAGGAAGACTACAACCCGGAGATGCGCGGCATTCTCGGTTTGCAGACATACGATAGGATGCGTCGTAGTGATGGTCAAGTTCGTGGTACCATGCGACTTCTTAAGACGCCAATCCTCGGCGCTCGCTGGTACATGGAGCCGGCATCCACTTCTCAGCAAGATCGAGACATTGCCGAGTTTGTCTGGAATAATCTGACGAAGTGGATGTCGGTTAGCTGGCCTCAATTCCTCCAGGAGAGTCTGCTACATCTAGAGTTCGGGTGGTACGCATTCGAGAAGGTCTTTGACATTCGTCTTATCGATGACGAGCCTCGTATTGTATGGCGAAAGTTTGCTGCGCGTCACCCAATGGATTACGACTACTGGGAGTACGATCGACGTGGCGGTCCCAACGGGTGTTGGTTCTATGATGACGAGGCAGACTCAACGTTCATCCCAATGTCGAAGCTTCTTGTCTTTACCAATGAAAAGGAAGCCGGTAACATGGAGGGGTTCTCAATCCTCCGTTCAGCCTACAAGCACTGGTTCTACAAGGAGAATCTGTACAAGATTGATGCGATCCAGAAGGAACGTCACGGTATCGGTGTCCCTGTCATTAAGCTCCCACCCGGCTTTAAGGCTGAAGATAAGACTCTAGCCGACGAGATGGGTCGTAACCTTCGTACCAACGAGAAGGCGCATGTGGTGCTGCCTCCGAACTGGGACATCATCATGCTGAAGATGGAAGGTCAACATGTTGATGCATTGGCATCAGCAAATCACCATGATCTCCAGATCAGTCGAAACATTCTAGCTCAGTTCCTGAACGATCAGAGGTCTGACGGTTCTGCAATTGAGGCCTCAGGAGATATCTTTGTCAAGTCCACTAGGTTCATTGCTGACCAAGTTCGTGATGTGATGAACAAGTGGGCTATTCCGGAGCTGGTGAACTACAACTGGAACGTTGATGAGTATCCTGAACTTAAGGTCCGTAGAATCGGTGACACTGTTGATTGGCGCACAATCTCATTTGCACTTAGGAACCTAATTGGTGCTGGGATCGTTAGGCCTGACGAGAAGTTGGAAGATTGGATTCGTGACGAGATGGACCTACCTAAGGCTGATCCTTCTACGATGCGTGATGTGCTTGCGCCGCAAAATCCAGGTGGTGAGGGTAGTGGTACTCCGTCTCGTCAGAATGGTGGTGTAGGCCTAAGGCCGGCACCTCCTAGAGTAGGCATGCCTCGCCAGTCTCAGGCATCAAATATGGCTAAGAACCCTGGGAGTAATGGAAGAGTTGGCCGTGACGGCCGTAGAACGTGATACTATTATATCCGTGTTACTGGCCGGCAAGGAGCTGACCCAGTTATACTAACGATAGGAGGGTCAATGGGAACTAAGACACCCAACAAGCAAAGCTGGTTGGTCGATCTGTCTGGTCTCTCCCTGTTCGATGATGACTACTCCCCTGAGAAAGTCACCTGGTTGCAAGCCCTGCCCCTGGGCACGTATCAGCATCCAAGGTACGGAGAGCTTAAGATCACACCGGAGAAGGTGGCGAACCTTGCGAAGTCCTTTAAGGATGGTGTTCGTGAGATCGACATTGACATCGACTATGATCATAAGCAACACACAGGCAAGGCTGCAGGATGGGTGAAGGATGCTGAAGTTCGAGGTGATGGACTTTGGCTGTCAGTTGCGTGGACACAAGATGCCTACGCTTCTTTGAAGAAGGGGGAGTACAAGTACTTCAGTACAGAGTTCGACGATGTTTGGACTCACCCCAAGACGAAGCAAAAGCACGTGGATGTTCTGTTCGGGGGAGCAATCACCAATCGCCCGTTCGTCAAGGATATCCTTCCGATCAACCTCTCGGAGGTACTAAGTAATGGAGGAGGCACAGTGAACGAGGAGTTGCTCAAGCTGCTCCGGAAGAAGTTCAAGCTGGCCGATGATGCAGACGAAGCGGCGGTCCTTGTGGCCGCGGCACTCGACGAGCAGACGTCAGTGGAAGACGACCTCGAGGATGATCTCGAAGATGACCTTGAGGACGATGAGGACGATGACGAGACTGAGTTGGGTGAGGATGAAGATCCCCGCATCAAGCAGCTCATGGATGACAACAAGGAACAGGCTAAGCGCCTGATGATCCTTGAGCATTCAGCGAAGCTTTCGGAGACGAAGCGTAAGCTGGCAGAAGTCAATGCTCCTGGTAGTAAGTATGCGATTCCGCCTAAGGTTCTTAAGGAGCTTGAGCCGGTCCTCGTTAAGCTTGACGACAAGGAGCAGGACGCGATCCTCAAGCAATTCCTGTCCATGCGTGAAGACGGTCTCGTCGAGTTGGGCGAGCGCGGTCGGAACGATCCTGACAGCCAGGCTGGTGACGAGTCAAAGCGTCTCTGGGACAAGGTTGAGCAGGCTCAGAAGGCCAATCCCAAGCTGTCGGAGATCGACGCTCTCATGCAGGTCGCGGAAGAGAATCCCGACATGTACGAGAAGTATCGCACGCAGTCCTACATGAAGCCGAAGGGAGAGTAGTATGCCCGGAGCAAACTTCGTCCTCGACAAGGGCTACCTGGCAGCCGTTGCAATCGGTAAGTTCCTTTGTGTCAAGGTTGGTGCAGGCGATGAGCTTTGCACAATCGTGACTGGCACAAACGATGCCGTTCTCGGCGTGAGCCAAGAAGCGGCAACTGCCCAGGATGCACTCGACGGTCGAGTGATCGACATTCGACTCATGGGAATCACAATGTGTGTTGCCCAAGCGGCAATCGCGCGTGGTGCCAAGGTTCGAGCTCACTCGTCAGGTAAGGTAACTACATTGGCCGGCACAGCTGGCCTCGTGGAGAACATCGTTGGCATTGCACTGGAGACAGTGACAACTGACGGTGACTGGCTCCACGTTCTCCTGACGCCTGGCGTCATCACCAACACAGCCGCGAGCTAAGGAGCAGCGATGGCAGTCTACGACCCACGGGGTGGTGGCAATGTCCACATCGACGTTGCTCTTTCCCAAATCTCACTCGCCTACCCGAACAACGGCATGGTTGGGGACAACCTCTTCAATGTCGTCAACGTCAACAAGCAGTCGGACAAGTACTACGAGTTCGGCCGTGAAGGATGGTCAGTCCATCCTGGTGGTGACCTTCGAGCTCCTGGCACAGTTGCCAACGAGATCGAGGGCTTGCTCGTGTCGGTCAACCCGTACTTCGCTCAGGAGCATTCGCTCCAGATTCCGATCACGGACGAAGAGCGGGAGAACGCTGACAGCCCGTTGTCGCCTGACCGCGATGGTGTCGAGCTCGTAACGTCCAAGCTTCTCTTGGCACGCGAGATCGCCATCAAGGATATGGCTACAACCGCTGCGAACTACCCGGCAGCGCATACTGTCACCCTTGCTGGTGCGGCCCAGTGGAACTCTGCCAACTATGCTACCTCGAATCCCATTTCGGACATTCGAGCTGGCTTCCGACAGATCCACTCGGTTCTGTTCTTCGAGCCCAACCTCGCCATCATTCCTTACCAGGTGATGACGCAGCTCGAAGACCATCCGGACTTCATTGAGCGGATCAAGTACTCGGAACGGGGTATCCTGACCTCCGAGATCATTGCATCCATTCTCGGTGTTCAGACGGTCATCGTTCCTGGTATGGGATTCAACAGTGCCAATCCAGGTCAGGCTCAGTCCCTTGGTTACCTGTGGGGCAAGGATGTTCTTCTCGCCTACGTGCCTCCGCGCGCAGGCCTTAAGATTCCTGCCTACGGGTACGAGTTCAACTGGGGCTACCGAGGAAACCGTCGTATGGTCACCGAGCGGTGGCGTGAAGAGCCTCGGAAGTCCGACCTAGTCCGAGTCAGCCGTCGGTACGACCTCAAGTTTATCGCCGTCGATTCAACTGGCGACTCGCTTGCGGGCTACCTCATCAAAGCCGCTGTAGCGTAAGGAGGACAGATGGCAGTCACCATCAAGTGGCCACACGTTACTCACCTTGTTCGGACTCTGTTGCTACCGAACAGTGTAGCACACCTCTCAGGTGTTGGAGCTCCGGTCAATGGAACTTCAGGTACAGGTGTAGGTGTTGCCGGACCTGGATCGCTCTACAGCGACGCAACTACGACAACCGCAAAGTTGTACATCAACACGAACACGATGGCATCGCCAACGTGGGTCGCTGTCGGAACTCAGACCTAGGAGGGGCGATGCCCACTGCAAAGCACAAGATCAATATGGGAGAGGGCCAGGTCTACGAGATCGGTGACGACCTTGGAGACCTGGACGAGGAAACGTTGGACGAGCTTCGCTTGTCTGACGCAGTACTCGAGGACGACGAAGATCCCGACGACGAACCTGAGCAGGACCCGAATCAGGGTTCGAGTGCAGCCAACATTCAGCTTCCGGAGGGTGAAGGTGGTATCCAAGAAAGCGACCAAGGCGAAGAAGAGCCGGAAGACGACGAAGAAGGCGGCATCTAAGAGCCGTGGCAACATGGGTTACAGATGAGCTAGTTCAACAGTGGCTTGAAGAGACTAAGCTCCACGTAACTAAAGTACCTGACGAGCTCGACCAAACAGCACATGACGTGGTGTTTGGTCGGGTGAGTCAGGTATACGACGTTTCCACGTGGCTCACTACAGTAACTACGCCTTCGCTCATTCTACGTATCCAATCCATGTTGGTAGCAGCATGGATGTACATGGCTCAGTACTCCGAGAATATGGAGATTGAGCCAGGTAATTGGGGTCTCAAGCTTGAGACTATGGCAATGAGCCTACTCGACGGTATTGTCAATCAGACGATTGTCATTCCTGACGTAGGCTTTCCTGATAGCGGTTTAACAGCGCCTGTCTTCTATCCAACAGACCAACAGGAGACTGATGGTATGGGTGAAGAGAGGAAGTTCTCCATGGGTAGGGTGTTCTAATGGCGACTCGAATTAGGTCAGGACGCCTTCACTCTTCTATCCGGATGCCCTCAGGCAGCCAGATCATTAACTCTGTCCAGTCTCAGGCAATTGGCGCTGGCATGGGCATCGAGTATAGCCTTGACCCTTCAGCTGTTATCCTAGTCGCACAGTTCAACAAGCTAGGACTAGACATTAGATCGTTTAAGGAACCTCTTCATAGGTCCGTTAAGTATATGGGTGGTTCCTTCCAGCAGAACTTCGCAGTTAGTGGTCGGCCTGATAAGTGGCCTGAGTTGTCTGATGCGACAATCGATAAGAAGTTCAAGCTCGCTGCAGGCCGTCCATCAGCACCTCTGATCCGTTCAGGACTTCTTCAGAAGACTGTCGGACAGCAAAAGATCTGGAAGATTAACGGTCTCGAAGGTTACGCAGCAGTCGACAATCTTGGCAGCGCGGACTATGGTATCTACCACCAGGAAGGGTTCGAGGGTGGAGAGATTGGAGTCCTTCTCGGAGGCGGCAAGATCGGAATCCAATCAACAGGCGGTCTTCCCGCTCGACCCTTCCTGGTGTTCCAAAAAGAAGATGAAAAGAACATCGAGGACATCTTCATTAGATGGTTCCAAGAGCGTACCATTGCTGCTGGGTTTAGGCCCGGTGTGTCAGGGATCTCAATCTAATGCCTCAGAGTGATAAGGTTACAGTTGTTAGTCAGCGTATCTATGACTATCTGATTGAGGGCAGGCTTACACTCGGCCTGGAAGAAGTCTATGATGGAGACGAGCAACTAATTCCTAAGACACCGTCCGTGTGTGTCATCATGGGAAGTAAGAACCGTCTTCTCTCAGGTGCACCGTTTCGTACGGATAACGCCTTTGAAATCTTCCTAATGGTCTACCATGGTAAGATTCAGGACTCTCAGCTAAACCAACGTGAGTGTATGAACCTCGCTGAGGCAATCGAAGACTACCTACACCTAGACAAAACGATGGGTGACAATGTCATTCATGGCTACTGTACAGGTATCGAGCCTGGCGCCATTCGTCTAGGAAGCTCGATGATGTATGTATCCCGTATCACCTGGTATGGTCTTACAAAGACCATGACATAGGAGGACCAATGGGTCAACTTACAGTGAACGTCCCAGGGACGCCACAAGGCGAGCCGATTGAGGTTCCTCCTTTCGGCATCATTCCTAATGGATCGACAGTCGCTCTCGACGACGAGGCGCTTGACAACTACGAACAGTATATGCGCTACTTGTCCGGAGATCCAGAGTACGAGATCGATGACGACATTGTTGTCGGTGATGCAGAGGCTGAGCTTCCGCCGGCCATTCCAAAGGAAGAGCACCCTGTGGAAGCACTTCCATCGCCTGGACCGGTTTCGACCGGGTCCGAGCCTGAGCCAAAGGATGGTGAGTAATGGCTGTTGGCATTGGCGCTGGCGGCTTCATGGGCCTGGCTTTTGAAAGCACTTACGGAACCTACGCTGCCCCAACAAAGTACTTCCCAATTAAGTCGGAGTCCTTCAAGTTCATGCAGGACACCTACTGGAGACGAGTCATCCGAGGCAATGTAGTGACTTGGCTCGGAGCCGCAGACGGGTTCTCACACGTCGAGGGCGAAATCGAAATGGAGTTGATGGAAGACGCATTGCCGTACTTCCTATACGCTTCTCGTAATACGATTGTCAAGTCTGGTGCTGGCGCGGATAAGACTTACACCACTACGCCTACAGCGATCGCGTCAAGTGCTTCTCTACCCAAGACGCTCTCCATCACAATAGTTCGAGCCGGAGTCACGTTTGGCTACGTCGGATGTGTAGTTGGTAAGATGTCATTCTCGTCAGATGATACTGGTGTACCGATGATGACGATGACAGTAGTCGGTAGCGATGAAGGGTCGCAGTCACTTCCCACACCTACCTGGCTTGCCACGTCAACAGCATTCGGTGCCGGTATGTACTCGATTGAGATTCCGACAGCTACACAGGTCTTTGACTGTGCTGGGTTCACGTTTGATGTTGATGACACGCCTGAGCCTCAGTTCAGACTCAACAATAGCCGCAAGGCACGATTCATCAAATTCGGCGAGCGATCTACAACATGTCAGATTACTCGCGACTTCGACGGCAGAACAGAATACGACCTCTTCAAGGCATTGACTTCGACTAGCATCACGCTCAAGTGTGAGAAGACAGCTGTCAAGTCAATTACGTTCTCGATGCCCAATGCGATCCGGGAAGCTTATGATGGTCCAGAACTTACTGGCCAGGGTGACTTGATCACAGCAGATGTGAACTTCAATGGTGCCTTCGACCTAGTTACAAGTAAGGACTATCAAATCGTGGTCATCTGTCAGGAAGATATCACCTAAGAAAGGATAAGCTCATGCCCCGAGCTATTGTTGATGCAAACGACACCGAGCGCTACGAATTGAAGACGTGCGAAGGTGGCTTTGTGATTCTACGAAGACTGTCTTATGGCGAGAAGCTCAAGCGGCAAGAAATGTCGTTTGGCGCAGCCATGAAAATAGAGGGCGGCAAGCAACGACAGTCACGGTCATCTGAGATGGTTATGGACATGGCTCAGACGGCTGCTACGGAGTTCGAATTCAAGAACTGCATCGTAGAACACAATTTGGAGGACGACAACGGTAATCTCCTGGACTTCAGGACTTCCGTCCATGTTCACTTGCTGGACCCCAGAATCGGTGAAGAGATCGCGGAGTACATCAACATGATGAACAACGCTCCGGTAGACTTGGGAAACTAGCCAACGAGATCGATCGACTTGTTCACAAAGTTAGTTCGTCGACTGATCTCGATTCCTTTTCACAACAGTTAATCCAAACGGCAATCTTGTGTCTAGAGATGAACTGTTTACCAAGTCAACTCCACGCCGAGGACTGGGTGTACGTAGAAGCCATTAAGTTGCTTCTCGAGGCAAGAGCAAAGAAGGCAGCTGAAGATGCCGCTAAGCGTACGCGAGGTCCTACTCGTCCTTCGCGCTAAGGATCAGGCTAGTCGAGTCATTGCCGACGTTGGCCGATCTTTTGTTCATGCAGATCAACAAGCACAAGCTGCTGCTCGTAGGCAGATCAGTGCTGGCCAAGCGCTCATGGGTGTTGGCGTTGCCATGGCTGCTACGGGTGCAGCAGGTATCGCCTTCTATGGTATGATGGCTAATGCAGCCTTGGAGTATAACAGGCAAGCAGCCCTTACTCTGACCCAGGTTGATCAAACTGGTGTTTCCCTTGAACAGATCAAGGACATCGCTCGACGAGTAGGCTCAGAAGTTGCTGCCCCATTTGATGAGATGCAGGGGGCACTATACGACATCTTCTCGTCGACAAATGCTACGCTACCTCAGGCGGAGTTACTTCTAGACTCCTTTGCACGAACAGCTGTTGCAGGACAAGTTTCGATTCAAGATGCTGGCCGTGCTACAATCTCAATCCTGAACGCTTTCCAGAGACCTCTTGAAGACGTCACAGCTGTTCAGGACGTTATGTTTGAACTCGTTCGTAAGGGCCGAGGTACCTACGAAGAGTTCGCCACCACAATCGGCCGATCAATTCCGTCTGCTGTAAGAGCCGGACAGGGTATTGAAGACCTAGCAGGCATGCTCGCCTTTCTCACGAGGAACGGCTTGAGCACTGCGATGGCGTCATCTTCTGCAGCACGTGCTCTTGACAGCTATGCCAACCCAAAGGTTGTAGCGCGTCTTGAGGCAATGGGCGTTCGAGTACGAGACCAAACAGGTGAGTTCCGAGATATTGCTGGTGTGGTCACAGACTTGTCAAAGGTTATGCAAGGGATGACAGGCCCGCAGAGGGCAAGCTTCCTTCAAGATCTGTTCGAAGGTGCTGGCGGAACTATTCAAGCTCGACGCTTCTGGGACATAGCACTACAACAGCCAGAGTCTTTGCAAGGGTACGTTAATTTCATGGAGACGGCTAGTGGTGCCGCTCTTGATGCCTATGACATCATGGCTGATCAGGGTTCAGCAAAGTTGGAGTTGTTGAAGAACAACTGGAAGATTTTCAAGACAGAGGTTGGTGACATTGTCATTCCAATCTTCTTGAAACTTGTCGAAGTCGGTACTAGGGTTCTGAGATGGTTCAGAGAGCTTGACCCAGAAGTCAAGAAGATGATTGTGTACATCTCTCTAGGAGTGGCAGCATTCCTACTCTTTGCTGGCGTTCTATTGACTCTTGCTGGTGCTATGTTAATCGTTGGCGGCGTACTGGCAATGCTCAATATTGGACTTCTTCCTCTCGCCGGTATCATTGCAGGAGTCATTGCTGCCATAGCTTTGTTCGCAGCAGGTTTTTATCTTCTGTACCAGAACTCAGAAGAGTTCAGGAACTTCGTCGATGGCATCTGGCAGGGACTTCAGAGGATCAAGGACGCCTTCGACGAAGGTGGCTGGCGTGGTGTCGTTAGCATGATCTGGACTGTCATGAAGGAAGAGTTCAATCAGGGCTGGCAAGACTTCCAGGTTGGCTGGGATAAGTTCCTTGAGAACCTTGGACGAGGCTGGGACGAGTTTCCTACAGCACTTAAGGAAGGTCTAGCCAAGGCTGATACCTGGCTCAGGGAAGAGGGCCTGCCTATGCTTGACCGCATGGCTGGAGATATGTTTAAGGCTCTCTTCGGTTGGCTTGATGACTCAGCTGAAGATGTCTATAGGGCGATGGACGACTTTGGCAAGGCGATGGCCCAATGGGTTGTGGATCGAGCTGTTGACCTCTTCAACATCGGTGTCGAGATTGGCAAGCAGATCCTCGGAGGTGTCTGGTCTTCGATCAAGGACATCCCTGTACTTGGTGACGCTCTAGGTTTCGCTGAAGACTTTGTCACGTCTGACTTTGCATGGGCAGGTATCCCAGGTGGGAACCCGTTTGATAAGGGTGACGAAGATACTGTTAGTGAAGATCTAGTTAGCCGTACAGCCTTTGCGGGCGCTGCCATCTTCGGTGCACCACAGGGTGGCTACGCAGAGATGACTTCCTACGAAGTGACAGGCAACAACATCTACGTCGAAGACTGGGATGACCTCATGACCCAGATTCAACAGAATGCAACTCTCAACAACAGGGCAAAGGGAGCGGCTCAGCCAGCAGCACCTAAGAAGGCAGCTCCTAGGCCTGATGCGATAACGGGGCCGCGCTAATGGCTATTACTTTGACGATCACACCTCCAGGACTACAAGTCGTAGGCGCTGGTGGCTATGAAGTTCTTTCTAATGGGCTTCAACCTGGCAACAAGCAACAGAGACGTGACTGGGCGAAGTCACCTTATATAGCTGGC
>Ga0137464_1000637_pt1 | contig 11106 bp, 5 predicted proteins | sample EasRivERMGT814_2_FD_102306 | JGI IMG/M metagenome (GOLD analysis project Ga0137464, IMG submission 102306) | Soil microbial communities from meander-bound floodplain in the East River, Colorado, USA - East River MetaG ERMGT814_2 | ecosystem: Environmental > Terrestrial > Soil > Floodplain ...
GATCGCATCCAACGCGCGCTCGATGCATGCGCCAAGGGACAGGCCGTGGTGTTGCGCGCCGACGGAGGCAAACGCGCCTTTCTCACCGGTCCGTTGGTGCTGCGCGCCGGCGTGTCGCTCGTCGTCGACAGCAACACGATTCTCTTTGCGTCGCGGAATCCGCGTGATTACGACGTCGACAAGCCCGGACGCTGCGGCACGGTGGACGCCACGGGGCACGGGTGCCGCGCACTGATCACCGGTGAACGCGCGCCTGGGGCGGGCGTGATGGGCCCCGGCACGATCGACGGCCGCGGGTGGGCCAAGCTGATCGGGCAGAACGAATCGTGGTGGGACCTGGCGCAGGATGCCAAGGTCAAGAGCCAGAACCAGAGCTGTCCGCGCCTTCTCCATCTCACGCGGTCCGACGATTTCACCCTCTACCGCATCACGCTCAAGAACTCGCCGAACTTCCACGTCGTGTTCGACCGCGGCAACGGCTTCACCGCGTGGGGCGTGGTGATCGACACGCGCGACAAACGCGCGCGAAACACCGACGGCATCGATCCGGCGAGCGCGACCAACGTCACGATCACGCGCAGCTACATCAACACCGGGGACGACAACGTCGCGATCAAGGCCGGGTCGAACGGCCCGAGCCGCAACATCACCATCTCACACAATCACTTCTTCCGCGGCCACGGCGTCTCGATCGGCAGCGAGACCAACGGCGGCGCGCGCGCGATCCGTGTGTTCGATCTCTCGATCGACGGCGCCGACAACGGCCTGCGCATCAAGTCCAACGCCAGCCGCGGCGGACGCGTCGAGGACGTCGAGTATCGCGACGTGTGCATCCGCAAAACGAAAAACGTGATCGAGATGGACACGCACTACTCCGCGTCGCCGGAGACCACGGGGACGCTCATTCCGCAGTTCACCGACATCCGCCTCAAGGACGTTCGCGTCCTCGACGCCGGCACGGTGATTCTGGACGGCTACGACGCCGCGCGCCGGCTGGGGATCTCGTTCGACAACGTCGTGTTCGACACACCGGCCGCGATCACGGTGAAGGCGTCTCATGTGGAGTTGCGCCGCGGGCCCGGCCCGACGAACCTCACGGTCACGGGTGACGACGTGCGCGTCACCGGCGCAAGCTCCGACGCCCCGCCCAACGCCTGCACCGGGAAATTCCTGCCCCCTCCCGCGGCTGCCGGCGCGCCGCGCTACGCGGCGATCGTCGACGCGGGCTTCCGCGGCACCGACGGCGACTCGAGCGCCGGCGCACCAACGTACCGCACGCTCGGCACCGCACTCACCGCCCTGCCAGCCAACGGCGTCGGGCGCGCGGTGATCTTCATGCGCAATGGCCGCTACCGCGAAAAGCTCACCGTGGACCGGCCGTACATCACCGTCCTCGGCGAGAGCCGCGACGCCACCATTCTCACTTACGACGCGGCCGCCGACACGCCGACCCCGACCGGCGGCACATACGGCACGCGCGGGAGCTTCACGCTGCGCGTCGTTGCGCCGGACTTTCGCGCCGAGAACCTCACGATCGAGAACGCCTTCGACTATCCGGCCAACGCCGCGAAGCCCGACAGCGATCGCACCAAGTTCCGAAACCCACAGGCTGTGGCGCTGATGCTCGATCTGGGGAGCGATCGCGCGATGATCGTGAACGTGAAGATCACCGGGTACCAGGACACGCTGTTTCCCAACGCGGGCCGCAGCTATTTCACGAAATGCGAGGTCTGGGGGCACGTCGATTTCATCTTCGGCGCCGGTCAGGTCGTGTTCGACGACTGCGACATCGTGTCACGGGAGCGCGGGAGCGCAACGAACAACGGTTACGTCACCGCAGCGAGCACGGACACTTCACAGCGCCACGGTTTCCTGTTCGTGAACAGCCGTCTCAAGAAAGAGAGCACTTCCATGGCGGCGGGGTCGGTCACGCTCGGGCGTCCCTGGCATCCATTCGCCAACCCGCGCGCCGTCGGCAGCGTGGTGTTCCTCGATTGCTGGATGGACGACCACATCGGCACCAAGGGGTGGGACCGCATGTCGTCGATGGACTCGACCGGGACGCGGATCTGGTACGAGCCCGAGAGCGCGCGCTTCTTCGAGTCGGGGACCACGGGACCCGGCGCCGTCGCGAGCCCGACGCGCCGCGTCCTCGGCGCCGAGGCCGCGAGGGCTCACACCCCCGCGGCGGTCCTCGGCGACTGGAAACCGTTTTCGCGTTGATCAAGTCGTGGTAGTTGATGTGCGATCTCGGCCGTAGGGATCGCCGGCGAGCGACTCCGTGTGCAGGGCGCAGCGCCACTCTCCGCTGCGTTTGACCCAGACGGACGAATCGTTCGCCTCGATCGGTAGCGTCTTGCCATCGACGACCACCTTTTCAGTGACCCTGTAGGCGACGATCGCGACATCGTCCGAGAGCATTCGGACCCTGGCATCGTTGAACGCATACTGCTGCAACAGCCACTGACCGTCGCGGGTCAGCTTTGCCATCGTCTTGCCGTCGATCGACGACACGCCCTGCGCGCCGACGATGATGCAGCCGTCATCGGTCAACGCCTCGGTGCCCGACGCGTCTTTCGCCCGCATAGCGTCCCAGAATTTCTTCTCCAGCTCGAGCACCTGCTTTTCCTGCCGTTCTGCTGCCAGTGTCGACATGGGAACAACCTCCATCAGGGTGACCGACATGTGGCGGTCGGCTGCTGGAAGAATTGGACCATCGGCTGAGGCGAGCGGAGCTGTTGAAGCAAGTCGGGCAGTACGACAGCGGAAAGCAAACGACCTCGGGACGCATTGGCATCCCGAGGTCGTTCCTGTCCCACTGTCCCGCTGTCCGACTAGCCCCACTACCAGCCCGTATTCTGCTCCAGCTTGGGATTGAGGTCCCGTGCCCGCTGCGGAATCGGCATCAGCTTGTACTTGTCGGGGATCGGTCCGCCGTTGGTTTTGGGGAACTTGCTGCTGTTCGAGCGCGCCTTGGCCATGCTTGCCTCGATGCGCGCCTTGGCCCACGTCCAGTTGCGCTGGCTGTCGAAGTAGCCGTTCGGGCCTTCGAGTGACAGCTCCCACCGGCGCTCGTTGAACACCGAGTCCCGGAACAATGACTGGCTGAGTCCCGGTGTGAGGTTCGGGATTCCAGCTCGCGTGCGCACCGCGTTGATGGCCGCGTACGCGTCGGCCGTCGGTCCGGCGCTCGCCTCATTCGCCGCCTCGGCGATCATCAGCAGGACTTCCGCATAGCGGAGGATGATGTAGTTCGGCTCTTCGGCGCTGGTTCCCGTCATCTGGATGTCGAGGAACTTGCGCGGGAACGGATCCTCGCTCGCGTACGTCGACGTTGCGGAGCCCGGGGGCGTCCAGGTTACGATCGTCCCGTTTCGGTTCCACGAGAGCACGAAGGTACCGTCGCGGCGCTTGTCATCCGCCCGGAACGAGGCGAACCAGATGCTCTCCGCCTGGAACGACCCGTTCGTCGACGCGCCGAGGAACGGGGCGGTGGCGTTGGCGGCCACGTGCGACGAAATGCGTCCGCCAAGCCCCGAGGCTCGAATGTTCTGGATTTCGAAGATTACTTCGCTGTTCCGCTCCTGCACGGTACCGCCGATGAAATCGAACAACGACTTGTACTCGGCGACGAGCGAGTAGTCGCCGTCGGTCTGCACCTGCTTGGCCATCGCGAGCGCGCTCGCCCAATCCGCCGCCGTGCCGACGCCGGTTCCGGCGCGCTGCAGGTATACCTTCGCGAGGAGTGTCTTTGCCGCGCCCTTCGACGCGCGGCCGATGTCGGCGCCGGTGTACGTCTTGGCCGACGGAAGCACGGCGATCGCCTCCTTCAGGTCCGTCTCGATCTGCGCGTAGACCTCCTGCGCCGTGTTGCGGCCGATCGCCAGGCTGTCGAGCCCCTTGGTCTCGTGCAGCTTGAGCGGCACCCCGCCGAACATGCGCACCAGATTGAAGTAGTGCGTAGCCCGCAGAAACTTGGCCTCGGCGAGGATCCGATCGCGGAGCGCGGCATCCATCTCGATCGTCGGCACGTTGTCGAGCACCGAGTTGGCGCGGTTGATCGCGTCGTACGCCGATGCCCAGATCGTCTGGATATAGGCGTGGTTCACCGGAATCGCATACACGTCGGGCTGCATCCGCTCATTCGTCGCGGCAAGGCGGGACGTCCACATCTCCGTCGTGTGTTCGACGACCATGACGAAATTGCGGCCGTAGTAGTTGTCGTTGGTGCTGTTGATGAAGTCGGCGTACACGCCGTTGATCGCCGCGAGGGCGTCGCCGCTATTGTGATAGAAATTCGTCGGACCGATGAAGTCGAACGGCTGCTCGGTCAGGAACTTCTTGTCGTTGCACGCAACGCCCGCGGCGACCACGGCGAGCGCGACGAGGGTCTTAATACGTCTCGACATATGCTGTCGTCTCCGCGCTCAGTAGGTGATGTTGAGACCGAACGTGACGCTCTTCGCGAGGGGATACGACCCCACGTCGATGCCGCGATTCACGTTGCCCAGGCCCAGGCTGCTGACGTCCGGGTTGAATCCGCTGTACTGCGTCCACGTGATGAGATTCGACCCCGTCACGTACACCCGGGTGTTGGTCACGCCGTACCGCGCCAGGAGCCGGGACGGCACCGGGACGTCGAGTGTCACGTTGCGGAGGCGCGTGTACGATCCGTCGTCCAGCAGATCGGTCGTGATTTCGGACCCGATGGTGCCGGGCGAGAAGTTGATGCGGGGATACTTGCCGTCGGTGTTCGTCGGGGTCCACGCGTCGAAGTAGCGTTCGGCGATGATGTTGGTCGCCGGGCTCCCCTGCTCGAGCCGGATGTTGTTCAGGTTGAGGATCTGATTGCCTTGCGTGAAGTCGATGAGCGAGGAGAGACGCATGCCGCGGAACGACAGCGTGTTCGACCAGCCGCCCGTGTACTTCGGATTCGGATCGCCGATGATCGTGCGATCGAGAACCGTGATCGCGCCGTCGCCGTTCATGTCAACCAGCTTGGCGTCGCCCGGATTCCAGCGCGCTCCGGAGAGGGGCCTCACCGCGGTCGTGTAGGCGGCGGCCGTCGCCGAGTCGCGCAGGAGGCCGTCCGTCTTGTATCCGTAGAAGACCCCGAGCGCCTCGCCGACCTGGATCAGACTTCCGAGGAGCTTGAGGTCGTTGTTCACGCTCGACGCGAAGATCTGTTGGACGCCGTTGCCGAGGTCCAGCACCTTGTTCTTGTTGCGCGAATAGTTGAACGTGGACGACCAGCCGAACTGCCCCTTCTTCGGGTCGAGCAGCGTCAGCGTGAGCCCGAGCTCGTAGCCGTTGTTACTGATGGATCCGGCGTTCTGAAGAGCGGTTGCGAAACCGGCTTCGAACGGCAGGTTGACGGCGAGCAGCACGTCGTTCGTCGTCTTCTTATAGATATCCGTGGTGAGGCTGACGCGGCCGCCCCAGAGGCCGAGATCCATCCCGTAGTCGGTCTGGCGCGTCGATTCCCACCCGAGATTCGTGTTGGCGACGGACGACGGGTAGTAGCCGGGGACGACGACTCCGCCGAACGTGTACTGCTGCGGCAGCAGGTGCGCCATCGACTGATACGGCCTGATCGAGGGGTTGCCGCCGAGCCCGGTCGAGACGCGGAACTTGAGCAATTCCACCTGTGGGAACCGCGCCATGAACGGCTCGTCGCTCACCCGCCATCCGATGGCGGCCGAGGGGAAGAACCCCCACTGATGATCGGCGCCGAACCGCGAAGAGCCGTCGCGGCGCCCCGACACCGTGAAGAGATAGCGATTGAGGAATGTGTAATTGACGCGTCCGAGATAGGACGCCAGCGTCCAGCGCGTGTGCCCGGAGGCCACCTGAGGGCCGCCGACCTGTGTGCCGGCGCCGATCGACTCGAACACCGCGATGTCGCTGACGAAGTTGCTGTTCCGAATCGTGCTGTTCTCGCCGTCGTTCTGCTGCCGCGTGTACCCGGCGACCGCATCGATCTGATGGTCCGTTCCGATGGACTTGTTATAAGAAAGGGTATTCTCGTTCAGGAAATTGGTGGTCTGCGTCTTTCCGCGGACGGCCAAGCCGTTCGTCTGCGACCCCAGCAGCGTCGTCCGCGGGTAGTACGAATCGCGGCCACGGCTCGAGAGGTCGGCTCCGATCTGCACGCGGAACTTGAGGCCGTCGAGCACCACATACTCGCCGAACGCGCTCGCCAGTGCGCGGGTGTCGCCCAGCTTATCGGTCACGTCCGCCGCCATCGACACCGGGTTGGCGAGATTCGCCTGCGCCTGCAGAACGGGCGATGGGCTGTTCAGGCTCATCAGGGTGTAGTTGCCGTTCGGCTGCCGCACCGGCAGCACCGGGTAGTAGTTGATCGCCGCGCCCACCGCGCCGGCGCCGGCATTGAGCGCGCCATCGGTCGGTACGAATTGGCTGGTTGCCCGATTCAGCGTGAGGGTGCTGCCGAAGCGCAGATTGTCGCCGACGCCCTGATCGACGTTGCCGCGAATCGAGACGCGCCGGAAGCTGGAGTTGATCACGACCCCGTCCTGCTTGTAAACGCCGCCGGAGATCGAATACCGCGTGCTACTCGTCGCGCCGGCGCTGCCGGTAAGTCCCACCTGGACGTTGCGCAGCGGCGCGTCGCGGAAGATCTGCGACTGCCAGTCGGTATCGATCACCGACGCCGGGTCGGCGAAGACGACGCCGGTGTTGTTGGCCGTAGACCAGGCGTTCGCGAACTCGGCGAATTCTTTTCCGTTCAGCAGGCGGTACCGATGCGCGACGCGCTGCGTGCCGGTATAGGTGTCGAGCGTGAACTTGGGGCGCGCCGCGCGGCCCTGCTTGGTCGTGATCATGATCACGCCGTTGGCGCCGCGGGCGCCGTAGATCGACGTAGCCGACGCGTCTTTGAGGATCTCGATCGACTCGATGTCGCCCGGATTCAGCGCCGCGAGTGGATTGGACGGCACCGGGGGGGACGTTTCCGACGGACGCCCGCCGTCGCTCGGATTCTGGCCCTCGGCGTCGTTTTCGATGGGAAAGCCGTCGATCACGTAGAGCGGCTCGTTGTTCCCTCCAACCGACGTCCCGCCGCGGATGCGGACGGACATGCCGCCGCCGGGCGCGGACGATGCTTGCGTCACGCTCACCCCCGGGACGCTGCCCTGGAGCGTCTGCTCGAGCGAAAGCACGGGCGTTTGATCGACGCGCGGCGTCAGCGACGAGACGGACCCGGTGAGGTCAGATCGGCGCTGCGAGCCGTAGCCGGTGACGACCATCTGGTCGAGCACGATGCTCGTCTGCGTCAGGGTAAAGTTGACCGTGACGGTCTGTCCGGCCACGACGGCGACGGTGTCCTCGCGGGGCGCGTAACCGAGCCGAATCGCGCGGATGCGCTGGCGGCCAGCGGGCGCGGCGAGGGAGTAGCGGCCGTCTGTGCCTGCGCGCTCGCCGGTCGTGGTGCTAACGAGGTAGACGACGGCGCCGGGGACCGGCTGACCGAGCGCGCGGTCGGTGACGATGCCGATGATTCGTCCGGTCTGAGCCGAGGCGACGGCGGCGAAGCAGGGGACGAAGGCGAGTGCGGCGAGGGATCGCGTCCAGCGCATTCCAGTTCTCCTCCGGTGGCGGCCGCCGGGGTGAGAGGCGGTCGATATTGTTCTTCGAAAGAACAAATGCGAGCAACGGATTTGTTCGCCCAACGAACTATTCCGCATCAATGTGGGGAAGGTCCTCGAAAAACGCCAGACCGGGGGCTCAGCCGGTCGGAAGCCGCCCCCGGCGGACCGCGGCGCCCAGGTCTTCCCCCTACAACGCCGCCGAACGCCTGATTGGTCACCTCCAAGGCTGGAAAACCCGGTTTTTTCGCCCTCCTCAGCCCCAGCCCTTTCCGGCGCGGTCCTCCATTAGGAATGACCGGATTCCGACGCCCCATAATCAATGGGGTCAGACACCATTGAAAACCCAATTTCAATGGTGTCTGACCGCAATTTGAAGCCGCCGGCCGCGTGCCGCACGTCGTCAGTCCCCGCGCATCGCCTCCAGCGGGTCGACGCGCGCCGCGCGGCGCGCCGGCAGGTAGCTCGCGAGCGCGGCAACCGCGCCGAGGACCAGCGCCACCCCGCCGAAGGTCAGCGGGTCCCTCGCCGTCACCCCGTAGAGCAGGTTGGCAATGATCCCCGATGTCGCGAGCGCGCCCCCCAGCCCCAGCACCACGCCCGCCGCCGTCAGCGCGACACCCTCGGTCACGACCATCCGCGAAATGCGCGTGGAGGTTGCGCCGAGTGCCACCCGCACGCCCAGCTCGTGTTTTCGCTGCGTCACCGCGTACGCGATGACGCCATAGAGCCCGATCGCCGCGAGCGCGAGCGCCACGGCCGCGAAGATTCCGATGAGCGTCGCGTAGAAACGTTGCCGGCCCACCGAGTCGGCGATCCGCTGCTCCATCGTCAGCACGCCGTACACTGGCAGGTCGCGATCCAGCTCGCGGACGATTTGCCGCACGGGATTGGCCAGAACCGACGGGGCTCCAGCGGTCCGTACGACAATCGAAACGGCTGTGGTGGGGACCTGCGTCATCGGCACATAGGCGATCGGATCGGGCGGATCACCGAGGGAGAAGCTGCGCACGTCGTCGACGACACCGACGATCCGTCGCGGCAGTGAATCGTTGCCCCATTGAATGTTGATCAGCTTGCCGATCGGGCTCTCGGAGGAGAACGTCGCCCGTACCAGCGAGCGGGACACGACCGCCACGGGCTCGCTGGTGGCGACATCCGACGGTTCGATACCACGACCGTCTACCATCGGAATGCCCATCGTCTCGAAGTATCGCGGAGTTATACTCCGCGTCTCCGTGTTCGGAAGGTCGCTCGGTCGAATGGGCGGTCGGCCGACAATCTGATACGTGAATCCGTAGCTGCCGTTGTCGAACGGGATGTAGTCCGCGAGTGCTGCCGATTGAACCGAGGGCAGATTCGCCAACCGCTGCTCGAGCGCGGCCGCGAAGGTGCGCAGCTTCGGGGAGTCGTAGGCCCGACCGGGGAGCAGCATTTTGGTCGACAACACGCCCTCGGGCCGGAATCCCGGGTCCACGGCCGTGAGACGCCCGAAGCTCCGCAGCATCAGACCCGCGCCCGTGAGCAGTGTGACGGCCAGCGCCACCTCGGCGACGACGATCGCGCGCTTCGTGCGCGTCGCGGTATGCCGTCCGCGCGCCCCGCGGCCGCCCGAGCGCAGTGCGACGACGACCTCGCCGCGGCTCACCTGTGTCGCCGGCAACACCCCGAACACAATCCCGGTGACGAGCGCGACACAGGCCGTGACGGCGAGCGCCGTCGCGTCGATCGTCGCCGTCGTGACGAGACGCAGGTTGGGCGGCGCCAACTGCAGAATCGCGTGCATGCCCAGCCGCGCGAGCAATACGCCGGCGGCGGCGCCCAGCACGGCGAGCACCATGCTCTCGGTCATGAGCTGTCGAATGAGACGCGCTCGTCCGGCGCCGAGCGCCGTGCGAATCGCCAACTCCCCCTCGCGCGTGCTGGCGCGCACGAGGAGCAGATTCGCCACATTGGCGCAGGCGATGAGGAGGACGAAGCCCACGGCCGCGAGAATGACGTAGAGCGGCTTGCGAAGATCTCCCACCGTGAAGTCCTGAATGGGGACCGCCCGCGCGCGCCGCATGCGAAACACCTCGGGAAAACGCTGCTCCAGCTGCTCGGAGATCCGCGTGATCTCCTCTCCCGCGCGGTCGACGGCGACGCCGTCCTTGACGCGTCCGAGCATCGACAGCCACCGCGCGCCTCGCGTCTGATCGCTCAGGTCGGCCGGCGTGAATGCCCTGGGCGTCCACAACTCGGACGTGAGGGGGTATCGCCGTGCCGCCGGCGCGATGCCGATGATCGTGAACGTCCCGGCGTTGATGCGGACGGTCGTGCCGACGACCTTCGGTTCCGCGCCGAAGCTCCGCCGCCAAAGCTGCTCGCTCAACACGACGACCGTCGCGGCGCCCACGGCGTCCTCGCCCTCGCGGAAGAACCGCCCGTGCAACGGCTGAATGCGGAGCAACGCGAAGAAGTTGGCGCTCACACGCACACCGGGCACGCGTTCGGCGTCGGCTCCGGGGCGCACGAGGTTCGACGTCGCGCCCTCGATCGTCGAAAATCCTTCGAAGCTTCTGGCGAGCGCCCGATAGTCGGCCAGATCGGGAGGAGTGCCCGCGTCGCCCTGCCCGCGCTGGGTGAACTGGATGCGAACCAGGTGGTCCGCCGCCGGGAAGGGGAGCGGCTTGAGGAGCACGTTGTTGACGACGCTGAAAATCGCCGTGTTCGCGCCGATGCCGAGCGCCAACGTCACGATTGCCGTGATGGTAAAACCCGGCGCGGCGCGCAGCTTCCGCAGCGCGTAGACCAGATCCTGTTTGAGATCGATCATGAGCTCGCTCCGCCGCTGGGCGGCTTCGATGTCGTTGTCGACGGCGCCCATATAGCGCCGCGCGTCCTCCAGGTCGCCGAATTCGCGGACCGTCTGCGCGCGCGCTTCGTCGGGGGACTTGCCGAGGGCGATGAGCGCATCGATGCGCATGTCGACATGGAAGCTCAGCTCTTCATCGACGTCGGAGCGAATCTGCCGCGGCGTGCGCCACGGGAGGCGGAAGAGCCGTCGGCGACTCACGCGGGCTCCAGCACCTTGAACACCGCCTCGGCGTACCTGCGCCAGGCGTTCTCCTCGGACTTGAACTGCCGCCGCCCCGCCGCGGTCAGCGTGTAGTACCGAGCCCGCCGGTTGTTCTCGGATATGCCCCATTCGGCTTCGATGCATCCCGCGCGCTCCAACCGGTGCAGCGACTTATAGAGCGGCGCGTCCTCGATCTCGAGCACGCCGTCGGTGCGCTGGCGAATGGAGCGGGACACGGCGTAGCCGTGCATCGGGCCCCACGAAAGGGTCCGCAATACGAGCACATCGAGCGTGCCCTGGAGCAAATCCATCGGTCGTGTCGCCACCGGCTTCTCCCATTACCTGGTACTTGGAACGTCGCCGATGCACCACGACCGGTCAAGTGCCGCGTGACGACCCGGCAGTTCTCATCGCCCCATCGCCCCCTCGCCCCCTCGCCCC
>Ga0137464_1000639_pt1 | contig 11101 bp, 17 predicted proteins | sample EasRivERMGT814_2_FD_102306 | JGI IMG/M metagenome (GOLD analysis project Ga0137464, IMG submission 102306) | Soil microbial communities from meander-bound floodplain in the East River, Colorado, USA - East River MetaG ERMGT814_2 | ecosystem: Environmental > Terrestrial > Soil > Floodplain ...
GTCTCGTCCGGCTCGCTGCATTCCGGATGCTCCCAACCCCCACACCTGGGACAGTTCTCACCCGATGGCGACGCGTGATCCCGAGACGCCAGCTTCCACTCGTGACCGCATTCGCCACACTCAAAGTGCGGCCAGCCCTGCCTGAATTTTCGTTCGCCGCTCATTCGCTGAAAAAGTGCGTCACCCCCGTCCGCGGATCACGAATCGCCCGACTCCTGCCCCGATCCTTCTCCCGCCAGTTGTCGCAGCTGGCGTTGCTCTCCACCCGCATCACCCAATAGCTGCACCAGCGCCGGTTGAAGCACTCACACGTGCCGCAGATGCGTGGCAGGTCATCGCGACTCCCTTTCCCACGAGTAGTCATCATCAGATGTGTTGATCGCTTGTTTCGGTTGCGGCAGGTAGTCCGAGTCATCATGCGGAGGTGGCGTGCCGTTCTCAACAGATTTCACGCAGGCCACCTCCGCGCCAATTGGGCCAGGCCTGAACTTCCGCTTCCTGCGAAACCTGGCCTGCCTGATGGCGTTCTGATCGCGATCGCTCTCTCTCTTCATCAAGGCCCGATACTTCGCATGGCTGAACAGAAACCACCCGCCCTCCACCTCCTGAATCCTGCGACCCTCGTGCTCCTGATGACTCCGCGCATACTCGTTCGAGTCAGGCGCCTTCAACACCCGGAGCGCCTCCTCACACTCCTTCACCGACACCCGAGCCCTGTTCGCCAAACCCGGAATCGAAGAGGTCACCACCCCCTCCTTCCCAGCCATCAGCATCATGGTCACCCAAACCAGACGCGTTTCCTTGCTCTCAAGCCAGACCGTAGAGTCCAGCAAACTCATGAAAACCTTCGTGTATCCAGTCATTCCGGCTAGGATACCGTTACGTTGAGTTACGTCAAGCGTTACCGTTACAAATATCGCGTAACACCACCAGAGCAGAGCAGAGCAGAGTACAACGGGTTTTCCGCAGGAAAACTTCCCGGACGGTTGCACCTCAGCCAACCACCTTGGCCCCCGAAACTGGGACAGCATCGAAGGAAGAAGAAGAAGAAAAGGACCCAGGCCACCAGCATCCCCGTGTGCAACACGAACCAGGAGCCAGCAGCCCGGGCCCCAGAGACAAGCCGACCACCAGGGGTCACTCCAAACCGTGACGCGTACCTCACAGCACGCTCCAAACCCAATGGCCAGCCCAGATCGGTAGCCTTACCTCAAAGAGAGTCCCCTCCCTGACGATCTGAGTCAAAGAGAATACCTGGCAGGATAAAAGATTCCCTACAGCGATGCGTACGGTGTGGGGGCTTTCTTTTCTCTTTGTTTCCCGTCTGCTCTCCCCACCCGGTCACTCGGCGGTCACCCTTTGCCGGTCAAAGAGATTCCTTTGGCGTCGTTTGGTGGCTCGGTGAACGTCAGGACGGTCGGCGATTTGGCCGGCCGCTTCGGCTGCGCGGTCGTGTCTAGGTCTCGGGGTTTGGGCTGCATCTTGAACACACGCTTCCGGTCTTCGAGAACATCCCAAGCGCGGGCTGCTTGAGAGGCCGCTGTAGCCGGTGTTTCCGGGTTCAAAGCGTGTGCCATCAGTACTCGTTGTATCGCAACTGCGTCATGATACGGCTTTGGGTATCGCACAGATTGAATGTGAGGGGTTTCATCCCGGGGGTCAAGTTCTTGGTCTGGCATCACGTTCCGCTATAGGTGGGAGGGGATAGTTCCTTGGTTACTGGCTTGCTTTCGGTGCTTTGGTGCATCGAGTGCAGGCCGCTTGCTTTCACGCGGAGCTGCGGCTCTGCGGGTGGGCGGCATCAAGGAAAGGACAGTGAAATGAACAGTCAAATGCAGTTGTTTGATAAGTCGTCGGTGTCGTCGATTGTCGAGTCAATCCTGAGGCGGGATGAGTTGAGGGACAAGTCTGGCGCGGTTGTGGGCCATGTGGTCAAGCTGCAAGGTCGAAAGGCCATTGCGCTTGAACTTGGTCTCACGAAGCGGGCGGACAAGGACACGCTCGACGAGCGTATTCTGTCGCGTCGGGACATGATGATGACGACAGTGAAGGGGACGATTGCGTCTCTTGGTGCGGATTGGACGTTCACCAAGGTCCAGTCCCGTGACTTGGCCAGTGGCATTCGGCAATTGACGGTGGTGGCCCAGCAGATTGCCCGCCGGTCTGGTCCGTCGGATGAGGCCATTGCGAAGGCGCTGGGCAAGCCGGTGGAATGGGTGCGGGCGGAGCGTGAGGCGCGGGAAGCGCGCGAGGCGCGGGCCGATGTGGACGTGCAATCCAGCAGGGTTGAATCGCCTCAGTTGGCGTTCCCGGTCATCCAGCCTGACGGGTCGGCGCCGGAAACGGTGGACGTGGGCGACAGTGAAGCCGTGGGCCAGTAACACTCACGGCGTAGTGGAATGCCGGGCGGCGTAGCCATCGGGGCTGCGTTGCCCGGTGTTTCTTTGGGCATATGGCGGTCAAACGCCCGATGCGCTGGCGCCTCCTTCAGGGAGCGGCGCGGGGCATCGTGGCAAACACGAAAGGACACACCAATGAAAGACAAGACAAAGCAGCATCACGCCAAGGACGCCAAGGTTCTGCCGTGTGTCTGCGACCATGGGTATCAGGACAGGAAGCACAATCCGTCCATGGACGGCTATCGCTGCACTGTTTGCGGGATGAGAACAACACCCCGGGCGTGGGCTCGCATCAGGTCCAACCTTAAAGGGGTGAAACCATGAAAAGACAGCAATCAAAGCGGCGAAGGGACATGCGCCATGCCGCCAACCGAGGCAACCGACAGCGCAAGGGCAACAACTGGCTTGGGATAGTGCGAAAGGTGTTCAGTGAGCCGGACAAACCGACACGCACGCTCAAACTATCGGGCAACATGATCGTCATCCAGAGCGAACCGGAGGCGTTCAAATGAGCGCGCGCACCATTGTCGCCTGCCGGTTCGAGCCGGTGTGCGATCCGACAATCGTGGACATGATGCGGACAGGCATTGACGAGCGCGAGGAGCTATGGCGTTCGTACTACGCCGAGTTCGCGGCCGCCACCGACATGAACGGTAATCGGCCCACTCATGAGGAGTGTGTGGATTACGCCAACCAAATGACGCGATGAAAAGCCGAGAAACCAAATTGGCCGAAGCCACAGCCGAGGCAAGGGACATCGTGTTCCACATCATCGTTCTTGTGAACAGGGAAGAGGCTGGCAATTTCACGCCCTACAACGCAGCAAGGCTCGCCAAACTGCGGGCCAGACTGCGTGAGCTGATGGAGGGAAAACTGTGATTCACGCCTACGCATCCAACCCGGACCTGCTCTTCGCCATGTCACTGGCTGCCATTCTGGTGGCCGGGGCGTGGCTGATCTGGAGGTCGAAGTGAATGCGCGCGCACAGGTTATGCGTGCCATCGAGGACCTGATAGAATCCGCCCGTCTCGAAGGCTGGCGGCAGGGAATGCGCGACGCAGCAACCCTCTGTGACAGTCGGTGGCGAAGAGGGTAGGGGGCGGATGCGCTGGCACTCACACTGGCTGGAGCAATCCACGAAGCGTGTGACAAAGGCCCACACCCACAACAACCAAATGAAACACTCCCTTGACACGTTCATTACCGCTTTACAGGCTGACGAGCTTGTCTGCATACTCCGCAGAAGTCGAAACTCTGTTGAGCGGTGTGAATCGGTGAAGCGCTACCTGTTGACGCTGGCGGAACAGTTTCCTGCTGGGGTCACGGTGGATGATGTGGCCTACGAGATACTCTCGAAGGCTGAGCACAAGCAAAACGGAACGGGAAATTACTAACCACAAAACGAAAGGACAGACATGAAAAAAGCACAAAAGAAGAAGGTGAAGTCTATCATTGAGAATGGCTGCTTGTTGATGAGTGAATTCACTCACCTCATCAACAACAACCACTACGATCGATGTGTCGTCGGAGAGTTGTTGAGCGCGGTCGGTGTGACTGACGAGGAGTTGGAGGAAATGAACGGGAACTCCATCAGTGATTACAGGCTGGTCTCGTGGATGCCCAAACTCAAAGCCGAGTTCGGGATTACGTTCGATCAGTTGGTTCGGCTGGAGAAGGAGAACGACAGACACAAAAGCACCCCAACTCGAAGGCTGCGTTTGGCTGAGACGGTGGACTCGTTCCCCACCGAGGATTAAATGCGGGCCTCACCGCTGGCAGACCGGAAGTTGTCTGCCTCCTTCCATAGAGCGCCGTTATGCGACGGCGTTCCAGTGAGGGGTCGCATACCCTGCACGGCAGCCGCGAGCACCGGCTGTTACAAGTCCGACAAAGGACAGCGTGCCCTAGCGAGATGACGGACGCGGCGAATCAGCGTTGGTCAGTAAAGCACATGAACCCAGTGGTAAACCAGGCAGTGTCAGACATCAACGAGGGCAAGGTCAATCAGGCCAAGGCCAAGGCCTCCATCCTCATCAGCAACATCGACGCGGAGCAGAAGAGTTCTGCGCACAGCCAGCAGGTGATTGTCGAACAGCGCTCAGCGCTTGCGAGGGTCTCCGGCGACGTGTTCACGGTCGAGTCGGTGTTCGGTGGTCCGGTGCCCGTCGGCGCCAATCAGGAAACCATGGTCAAGGTGATCGAGGACATCAACAAGGCCCGCCAGTCGGTGATTGCGAGCAGCACCCGCAACATCGCGCAGGCGATCGTCAACGCTCAGGAGTCCATCCGCCAGTCTGGTGAGCGCATCGCGAAGTATCGCGAGGAACTGGCCAAGGTCCAACCGGAGACGGTCACCGCCACCGAAGTGGCCGGCAACTAACCACAACAACGCGAAAAGAAAGGACGAACAGTTATGCAGATCACAATTCAATACGGAATGACCACCCAGCCGAAGAGCTATGTCACACCGCCGACGTTCGGCGAGGTGATCGCAGATCAGAACCTGCGGGCCATCCTCGGTTACAGCGACAATGTCCGCCCGCTCGTTTACGGGGTGGAGCAGCCGCTTGCGGCTATCGTGCCCGACGGCGCCAATGTGGTGCTTGAAACCCGGGCCAACGCCAAGGCGATGGTTCGACAGGTCCTTCGATGGCTGCTTGGCATCGTTGGATAAGTCAGGAAAAAGGGGGGCGGGCCTGGTGCAAAACCGGGCCCGCCCCTTGTTGCCACAAACAAAAAAAGGAAAGGACAAACAATGAACAGTGAAATTGTAGAGTACGTCATTCAGGAGGTCAACTGCATAAGGCGCACCGTCCAAGAGGAGACGGTGAACATTGAGGCGCTGGCCGTGGACATGATGGCGGCAGGGGCCGTGCGGACCTCAAGCGTGCTGACCCAATCATTCATGGGCCAGGGGCCGGCGGCGGTGCAACTGGCGGGTGGCGGAATGGAGTATTGGTCCATTCGCATCATGTCGATGCCGCTCAACTGTCCGTTCGAGGTGGAGAAAGGGATTGCCCACCCCGTGATGTCGCAGCGCGACAGTTCGGAGTTGTATATCACAGTGCCATGGGTGCCGCCGCCCACAATGCGGCTGATGCTTGGCGTGTGGATTCGGCCGATTCACGAAGCCAAGAAAGCGTGGCTGATAGCCTATGACGACAAGAAAGACGGCTACCAGTTGCCAATCGGAAATATCTATGAGGACTGCGCATTGTGCCTGGGAGGGTACGATTCTTTCGGTCCCGACACGTTTGGCGTGCTGCAAAAAACGATCAACCAGTTCCTGAAGTCCAAGTGGAACAGTGATCTCTACTCCAGGGACGATAGAGCCAGGCGGCTCTTCTCGTTCGCACCCAGAGACGCAGGCTTCGAGCAGATACAACATCCAAAATGGACCGAGTGCTGCCAGAAGCGGTCCAGTCAGTCCATCAATCAATTCTTCGGACCGCTATGAGCACTATCTATGAAGCAATCGCGTCGTGTCCGGTGATCGAAGCCGTCGAAACCCGGGAACTTCGAAACGAATGGGAAGCGTTGCGCGCCATTAAGTTCCCTGCCGACTCGCCCGGCGGCCTCGCCTTTCTGGACGTTCGCATCTGTATTGCGCTGGCCTACTCGCGGTCAATCCGCCATTTGCTTTCGCAAGGCGAGTGCGAGGTAATCAACTCGCTGCGCCAGGACCTGTCATCTCGCATTCGACAGGCCACTCGCCGTGGAGTGAGGCACGCACAACTGCTGTCCTGCGCAGCAATGAGTGGAACGATATGAACTACGTGATTGGATGTGGAGGCGTGGGGTCCTGGCTGGTGCCTGCGCTGACCAGAATGGTGAAACACTCAGAGATCACAGTGATCGACGGTGACAAACTCGAAGAGAAGAACATTGATCGTCAGCTGTTCGACGAATTGGACATTGGAAGGTTCAAGTCCGAGTCGATGGCGGAAATGTACGGAGTGGGCCACATGGTCACGTGGTACGCGGCCGGCCTCTTCGAGCACTACAAGGACGACTGGCTCTTCGTGTGTGTGGACAACCACGTGGCACGATCGGCTGCGCTCGCCGCCTGCGACATGAGCGGATGCGCGGCGATCATCGCCGCCAACGAGACCCACTCCAGCGAGGCCTACATCTATCGGCCGGACTGGAAGGGTTCGCTGATGGACCCTCGGGTGTACTACCCCGAGATCGAAACGGACAAGTCGGGTGACCCGCAGGCGCGCGGCGCTGGCTGCACAGGTGAGGCGGCCAGGGCCAACCCGCAACTCGTCACGGCCAACATGATGGCCGCGTCTTTAATGATGCACCTCTACGTGATCTGGGGCATCAGCTACCGCAAGCTGGATCGAGAGACCCGGCCCTATCTGCCGCACAAAATCTTCCAGAACATGACCAAATCTGGCGGAGTCAACGAGGCGCAACTCTACGCCTCGCGGTCAACAGAAAGGACAGACAAATGATAAACATGACAGTCGAAGAACTACTGACGATGGAGCGGAATGGGAAACACATCGCCCCCTTCCACATCTACGACCCAGGTAGCGACCGTGGTGCGTGCTTCTTCCGGGAACCATTCAATGGATACGTCCGTGACGAGGATGATGCGCACTGGTATAGCATGGTGCAGTTCCATCAGGTCATCCGCGAGAGTGGAGACGATGTGGCCCGGAGGCTCATCATCCGTATGAACCAGCCCGAGGTCCAGCCTCAGCGCGTTGGCGTCGAGGCTGCCAACAAGCTGGAAGGGGCGGCACTCGAACAGCGCTGCCGCATCTGGCACATCAACAGCGGGTACTGGACCTCCATCCCATGCGAGGGTTACACCAAAGACAGGCGACGGGGCGCCGTCACCACGATTGCTGTAGCCAGAGATCGCAGGCTCACCGAGGGTGAACACTTCATGGAGATCGTTCCGCGCGTCCAGTTCGAGAGCATCGCCACGAAACAACTCGCTGATCTTGCGAGGCTGGCACCGAACAGCGTTCAAGTGAAGGGCATGATCGTCGCGGTGTTCGGATGTATGCCTCCCGAGAACCAGACGTTCACGTTCGAGCAACTCAAGGAATGGGTTGAAACCAACTCAACAGTGGAGGTCGGCTATACTCCTCCGAAACCAACCGAGATGGCTGTCAATCTGACACCGGAACGGCGAGCGCGAGCGCAGCAACAGGCGGTTACTGCGATACTCACAATCCCGCTCACATTCACAGACGTGGAGAGAGGGCGTGCCACCTACTCTGTGGCCCGACATGGCAGCGCAAACTTCCTCATTAACCGGGGAGATATAGAAGAATTCATGAGCGAATCGGGCAACGTGCGCGAACTCATTGATGCACTGAAGAGTCACATCAGCAATAACTGGGAGTGCGAACCGGACATGGAAGAAGTCGGCGAGGTCAGCTATGAACGAATAGAGACGGAAGATCACAGTGATAGAGACCACAGTATTGAGTTGTCCGATGGTCGCCTTCGAGAGGAGGTCCTGAGCTTCATCCGACAAAACTTCACTCCAGACGAGTTGGAAGAAGTGGGGTTTGAGATGTCGCCAGCGGCTGTCCATCTCGGTCAGACAGACGCCCAGGGAGAGCCGCTCTTCTAACGCAGTAAAACCACAACAAACAAACGAAAGGACAAGCAGATGAAACTAGCGACATACCAAACCAAGCTGACTCAAAACAAGGACGTGGCGGGGATGTTCTCGTGCACGTTCGAGCATGAGATAAAAAACACCATGGCGAAGGCGTCCTACACAGGACCACTGATGCCGGAGAATGTGTGGCAGGAAATCCTGGCATACTTCGAGTGGACGCAGAAGGAGTATAAGAGTGAGGCGCAGGTGCGTCTCTTCATCAATCCACAGCTTGCCACTTGGGCTGCATGGGCATTTCCGCAGCGTGGCAATACCGGCATGGCAAGCGTGGAACTGGCTGACACCTCACCGGAGCGCACCGCCCAACGCGCGCAGTTCAGCGACACGGATGGCTGGATGCCATTCGGAACGGTTCATCATCACTGCGGGGGTGGCGCGTTCCAGTCCGGCACGGACAAGGACAACGAGGTGCATCAGGACGGCATCCACATCACGGTCGGCAAGATCGGCATGAAGCAGTACGACATTCACTCGCGCTTCTACTGCGCCAGGAACGGATTCGAGCCGGACCTGAGCGAGTTCTACGACATCAGTGATCTGGTTGGGCAGATACCCAAATGGAGTCACGGATTCATGAGGGCAGGAGCCAACCACGACTTGGCGGTGTGGAAGATGACGCGGCCGCCGGCTAAAGAGCAGACATTCCCTGAGATGTGGAAGGCCAACTACATCATACCGCCCAAGGTCGATGCCATCACTCACATGTTTAGTGGGTCGCACGTCGGCGGGATTGGTCAGGGTTGTTATGCTTACGACAAGCGCGCTCGCTTCAATGAGAAGTGGGACCTGGATAAGGCGACTCGGTTCCTGTTCGACCTGATCAAGAAAGACCCGACGCTGAGGTGGGACGATTTGATCCAAGGCATTGATGAAATCTGGATAGCTCCTGAGAGCGAGAAGCTGATCGAGATGTTTCAGGAGTGCCAGGTCACGCCCCGACCGCTGCTCGACCACCTGGAGTCTGTGATGAGGTCCATGTCCGAGCAGGAAGCCGCCGAGGAACTGAAGGCCAGTGGCAATGGGAAGAAGAACCGCAAGCACAAGGATGCTCCATTGCTCACTGATGGGGTCACCGTAAACGAGCAGGGCGACATGGATGACCGGCTCTGGCAGGGGATGTAATTCACAGTCAACACAACCAACAAAGAAAGGTAAAATGAAGACGAAGAAAAAGGACAGCAAGAAAACCGGACCGGCAGTCACAGTGAGACCGGCCAACATGCTGGCTGAAGCGCTGCACTACAAGGTCCTGTCGGACCGTAAGATCAACCTCACATCAGCCAAGGCGTATGAGTTCCTTGAGATGCCCACATTCAACGGCGAGCGGCCGGTGAACGAGAGGCACGTTCAGGTTCTCTACAATGCGTGGGCCAGTGGGCGGTTCATCTGGGACCACGTGATGCTCGCACTCTGCGACTGCGACGGTAAGCGATACCGGATCAACGGCCAGCACACATGCTGGATGCGGGTGAACATCGAGAAGGAGATCGACGCTCAGGTGCGCGAGGTCCTCTACAAGGTGGACGAGGAGTCGCAGATGCGGGCCATCTATTCCACGTTCGACCAGAACAAAACCAGAACACAGGGTCACATCATCAAGGCGCTGACGATTGGCACGCCGGCGACGACCGATCTGTGGTCCAGCGCGATCAGCAAGCTGGGATCGGGATTGAAGTTCTGGCTCTACGAGAAGGAGGCGTGGCAGATTGCGCCTTCCGGGGTGGCTGCGCTCATCGAGGACAAGTTCCCGGAACTGTTCAAGTTGGTTGGCCTCTACTGGCAGAGCCATTACGATGAGAACATGTTCCTGAGAAGAAACGCAGTCACTGCCGCGCTGTTTGCCACGTTCGATGCGGCTCCAACCAAGGCGGCAGAGTTCTGGAACCCGGTGAACAACGGACTCGGCATGACCGATAAGGAAGACCCGAGGTATCAACTGAGGCGCTGGCTTGAGGATCATTGCCAGTCACTGAAGGGCCGGCAGGCTGGAAAGTCCGTGGTGAATGCCGAGGAAACGTACCGGGTGTGCATCCTCGCGTGGAATAAGTGGCGCAAGGGAGAGAAGGCCGTGGGTGCATTCCGAATGACTGATCGTCGGCACCAACCGAAGTGATTTGACCGCCGATGCTCTATAACCGGAGGGTTTGTGGAGGCAACACATCGGCGGTCTTCAGTGTGGAAAGCGACAGATACGCGTAACCAAATCCGGCCGGAGCGACGGGCGCTGTCCCCCGCCAAAACTTCCGTGAATCCATACACGGGAGAATCGCTCCGGCCTTTTACTGAAAGGACAACAGTATGAGCAGAGAAGAGGCATCAGAATTGGTCGAACTCGTGATCGATGAACTCCGAAAGGATGGCGTCGTCAGCGACGACAAGTACGGGAAAATGCTGACCACTCGGTTGGATGACATCGCCGACATGGTTGCGGAAAAATTCAACGACAACAACACATAGGACAAACCAATGAGTGACCCCACGACCGCAGTAGTTAAGAAGGAAGAGAAGCTGATGGAGTACGTTCCATTCGGCGCGGAGGACAAGATCAAGCTGTCCGTTTCCATCGTGCAGAACCTGATCGCCGTGAAGACCAGAACGGGGAAGACCTGTTCGGACGCCGAGGCCATCAAGTTCATGATGATGTGCAGCGCGCGGCGGCTCAATCCGTTCGAGGGCGATGCCTTCCTGATCGGATACGACGGGAAGGAGGGGCCAACGTTCAGCCTCATCACGGCGCATCAGGCGTTCCTGAAACGCGCCGAGGTGAACAAGGAATACGACGGCATGAAGTCAGGGATCATCGTAGAGCGTGACGGTCAGGTGATGGACCTTGAGGGTGACTTCTTCATGCATGGAGACAAGCTGCTCGGTGGCTGGGCGACGGTGTATTTCAAGAACAGGAAGCAGCCGATGCACAAGAGAATCCGGGTGGAACGCTTCAAGAAATCGTTCGGCATCTGGCTGGACGATTCGGCTGGGATGATCTGCAAGTGTGCTGAGGCTGACGCGCTGCGATCATCGTTCCCGACCATGCTCGGCGGACTCTACCTAA
>Ga0137464_1000642_pt1 | contig 11076 bp, 8 predicted proteins | sample EasRivERMGT814_2_FD_102306 | JGI IMG/M metagenome (GOLD analysis project Ga0137464, IMG submission 102306) | Soil microbial communities from meander-bound floodplain in the East River, Colorado, USA - East River MetaG ERMGT814_2 | ecosystem: Environmental > Terrestrial > Soil > Floodplain ...
CAACGTCATCCTCTCGAACACCTCGCACAACCGCCTCGAGGTCTGGCAGAACTCCTTGCGCACCTTCGACACGCAGGGCGTGGCCGTTGGCTCGCTGCCTTGGGGTCTGTTCATCTCGAACAGCCCGGACACGCTCCTCGTGGCCAACTCCGGCGGTACGAACATCAGCCGCGTGTTCATCGGCTCGGCCAACGTCCGCAACATCCGCGAGGATTCGCTGCGCCGGATTCTCACGCGCGGCTCGTACATCTTCGTGGTCAACGAAACGCGCGACGACAACACTGGAAAGGTTTCCATCTCGTCCGGGCCGCCGATCATCTTCTCGGACCGCCCGCAGTACATCGGCCAGATCAACAGCGGCCAGATCTTCTACTCGACGCGTCCCACGCCGGACGCGCCGCAGGGGACGATCCGCTACATCGACCCGACGCAGGAAGTGCCGGACCCCAAGCCGATCCTCGTCGTGCGGCAGGTCTCGACCGATCTGACCAACTATGTCATCGTCAACGCGGACTCGGTGTTTGTGCGCCGCGCGCTGGTGAGCAGCAGCAAGCCGGACACGCTCGTGATCTTCGACCACCCGCCCGGCACGCTGCTTCCCTCGGATTCGGTGGTTTCGACGTCGGGCGTCGGCTCGGCCGTGGCCGAACTACGCAACCTCAACAGCAGCGACATCGCCTACTATCAGGGCATCGACGTCAACAACGCCGGCCTCACCGACACGACGTACGTGTCGATCAGCGGCGACCACAAATGGATCGCGTTCGGCTCCGGAAACACGGCGGGGTCGGGCACCATCATGATGGCGTCGACAAGCTTCTTCTCGCCGCCCATCACGCAGGTGGATCTCACGAGCAACGCATCAGAAAAGGTGAACGGCATCGCGCTCGACTATACCGGCCAGACGCTCGCCGCCCACGGCTCCGAGTCGTTCTTCGCCGCGGTCGACGTACCGTTCCACCTTCGACTGCAGGGTAAGTATCAGGGCTTCAACTCGGGCGCCGGCATCGCGTTCCACCCGGATGCCCGTGGGGTCACGTCACCGGACCAGGCACGCACGGCGTTCGTCGCCTCCGGGAACCGGACCATCGAAGTCGTCGATATCTTCCACTACATCAACCGCGGCCGCCTGGACTTGAAGGGCAACCTCTATGGTCCGCTGCGCGCCACGCTGCCATTGCCGGGCGACGCGCCCGACGTGGTGCTCAAGCTGTACGGCGTGACGAGTGAGGGCCTCGTGGTGATCGATCTGCGGATCAGCGATATCCTGCCCGTTCCGTAATGACCGGGTAGGACGTCGGACGGCAGCGCCACCCGACGGCGGGTCGATAAGTTCTAGGCAACGGCGGTCGATGTGGTGAAAGCCACGTCGGACGCCGTTCGCCGCGTTTGAACCATTTGGTTTGTATACTTGCAGGTCGTTGTCCCCTCGTTCGCTTCTCCGCCCACGCATGCTCCGCTTTACCACCGCAGGCGAATCTCACGGAAAGGCGCTCATCAGCGTGCTGGAAGGCATGCCTGCCGGGCTCCCGCTCGTCGTGGATGACGTGAACGCCGAGCTGGCGCGCCGCCAGCAGGGCTACGGCCGCGGGCGCCGCATGCAGATCGAGAAGGACACCGTGCAGTTCCTGTCGGGAGTCCGCGCCGGCGAAACGATCGGCTCACCCATCGCGATGATGATCGAGAATCGCGACTGGAAGAACTGGCAGGCGATCATGGATCCCGCTCCCGATTCGGGAACCGGGGATCGGGAGTCGGGAATCGGGGCCGAGTCCCGAGCCCCGAGCCCCGAGTCCCGAGTCCCGAGAAACCGTGCGGTCACGCGCCCGCGCCCCGGGCACGCCGACCTGACCGGACTGCTGAAATACGACCGCGACGACGCCCGCGACATTCTCGAGCGCGCATCCGCGCGCGAAACGACTGCCCGCGTCGCCGCCGCCGCCGTGTGCAAACGGTATCTCGCCGAGTTCGAGGTGCGCATCGGCAGCCACCTCGTGCACCTCGGTGGCATCGATGCGCAGCGCCCCGATCCGATGCCCGCGGACATCAATGCCGCGGCCGACGCCTCGCCGCTCCGTGTGCTCGATGCCGACGCCGAACAGCGGATGATCACGTACATCGACGAGATCAAGCGCGCCGGAAACACCCTCGGCGGCATCTGCGAAGTCGTCGCCGACGGACTCCCCGTGGGACTCGGCTCCCACGTGTCGTGGGACCGCAAGCTCGACGGTCGCATCGGCGCCGCGATGATGTCCATCCCCGCGGTGAAGGGTGTGGAGATCGGGATGGGCTTTCAGACGGCGCGCGTCACGGGCGCCGAAGTCCACGACGAGATCGAGATGGCCCCCGGCCGGACGCGCGCCGGAAACGTCCGCCGGCGCACCAATCGCGCCGGTGGTCTCGAAGGCGGCATGACGACGGGCGAGCCGCTCGTCGTTCGCGTCGCCATGAAACCCATCAGTACGCTCATGCGCCCGCTCGGTACGATCGACGTCACGACGCAACAGCCGGCGGCCGCGGTGGCCGAACGGAGCGACGTCACGGCCGTGCCGGCGATGGGCGTGATCGCCGAAGGAATGCTCGCGTTAGTGTTGGCCGATGCCCTCCTCGAGAAATTCGGTGGTGACTCGCTCGGTGAGGCAAAGCGAAATTATGGTGCCTATCTTTCGCACGTCGCATCCCGGCTTGGTGGTTGATTCCACCCGGCCGCACATCATCCTCGTCGGACTCCCCGGAGCGGGGAAGTCGACGGTGGGGCGCGCTGTGGCCGAGAAGCTCACGCGCGCGTTTCTGGATTTCGACGAAGAGATCGAGCGGCGCGAGAGCCGCAGCGTGACTCAGATCTTCGCCGAGTCCGGCGAGCAGTACTTCCGTCAGAAGGAGCGTCTGCTCACCGAAGAGCTCCGCGAGGTCGGACACATGATCCTGGCGCCCGGGGGCGGTTGGGTCGGCGACCTCGACGTGGTCAAGCTCATCCGTCCCCCTGCACGCATGATATACCTTAAAGCGTCCCCCGACACGGCATTGCAGCGGCTCGGCGCGAATCGTGGATTGCGCCCCCTGCTCGCGCGACCCAACCCTCAGGCCGAAATCAACCGGCTGCTCACGGCGCGCAAACAGGCGTACGAATCGGCCGATTACGTGGTCGATACGGAACGCAAATCGGTCCAAAGGGTCATTGACGACGTCGTTCAGTACCTATTGAGAGTATAGGGGCGCGGGGCGAGCGCGCAGCGAAACGACCGTCGCGGCCAGCAATTCCCGTTGCGATGGTTTAGTTTCGATCCTCGGCTCGCCCTTGCCACTAGCGCCTTTTCGGTCCATACCGAAGAGGATCGATGCTGCACGCAACGGCCTTTCTTTCCTTCTTATGGTGTTAGCCGACCTTCTGTCATCATGGTGACGTTTCGAGTATTGGGTCCGCACGAGCGTGGTCGATTCGCCCCTGAAGCCTGGGGACATTTGCTCGCGCTCACCGGCTCGGGCGCCCTCAGCGCGGTCGAGTTGGAGCACATCATCGAGCGGGCACTCCTGCAAATAGATGGGCGCATCGCACTGGACGACCTCCGTTCCTTTATGGAAGGGGCGGGTTTCGTCGACCAGGGGCAGAGCGACCAGCATCCGACGGTGCACTGAGCATGGCAACCAGAAAGGTGGCCGCCGCGAAGAAGCGCGCGACCAAGAAGAAAGCGGTGGCAAAAGCGACGGCGCGCCGTAAGGGCGCACGCGCCAAAGTCACCGACCCGATCGACGAGGAGCTTCCGGCTGCCGCGGGGAGCACGTCGCTCGTCATCGTCGAGTCCCCCGCCAAGGCAAAAACCATCGGCAAGTACCTCGGCCGCGGGTATCGCGTGCGGGCCACGGTCGGCCACATCATGGACCTGCCGGAGAAAAAGCTCGGCATCGACGTGGACAAGGGCTTCACGCCGGAGCTCGTGCCGATCCCGGGCAAGGAAAAAACGATCGCCGAGTTGAAAAGCGCGGCCAAGGACAGCAAAGAAGTCTTCATCGCCACCGACCCTGATCGCGAAGGCGAGGCGATCGCGTCCCACGTGGCCGAGCAGATCCGCCCCAAGCGCGGCGCGGCGGTCATTCCGATCAAACGGGTGCTCTTTCACGAGATCACCAAAGACGCCGTGCAACGCGCCATCCTGAACGCCGGCGAGATCGACGAGAAAAAGGTCGAGGCGCAGCAGGCGCGCCGCGTGCTCGATCGCCTCGTCGGTTACAAAGCGAGCCCGGTCCTCTGGCGAACCGTCAAGAAGGGTTTGTCGGCGGGGCGCGTCCAAACGGTCGCGCTGCGTCTCATCGTCGAGCGCGAACGCGAGATCCGCGCGTTCAAGCCGGTGGAGTACTGGACCGTCGAAGCGCTGCTCGAGAAGAACGAGCAGCAGTTCACCGCCAAGCTGCACCACATCGACGGCAAGAAAGCGGAGATCCACAACGAGGCGGAAGCGCACGCGATTCTCGGAAACCTGAAGGGGAAACAGACCTTCGACGTCACCGAGGTGAAGCGCCGCGAGCGCCGCAAGAACCCGTCGGCGCCGTTCACCACGTCCACGCTTCAGCAGGAAGCCGCTAAAAAGCTGTCGTTCGGCTCCAAGCGCACGATGCGCGTCGCGCAGGACCTGTACGAGGGCATCGACGTGGGCGAGGACGGCGCCGTCGGCCTCATCACGTACATGCGTACGGACTCCACGCGCGTCGCCGAAAGCGCCGCCACTCAAGCGCGCGACTATCTGCGCACGCTGTTTGGCGAGGAGTTCCTCGCCAAGGGAATCCAGCTCTACGGGGACGGCAAGAATAAGAACGCCCAGGACGCGCACGAGACTATCCGTCCCACGGACCCGACGCGGCGGCCCGACGCGATTCGGAAATACCTCTCCGCGGACCAGTTCAAGCTCTACCAGCTCGTCTGGCAGCGCTTCATGGCCTCGCAGATGGCGCCCGCCGTCTTCGACACCACCACCGTCGATTTCGACGTTCCCTACGGCACGCAGCCGGACATCGGCCGCAAGAGCTATCTGTTCCGCGCCACCGGCAGCGTCGTGAAGTTTCAAGGATTCCTCGTGCTCTATCGCGAGGCCCACGAGGAAGGGGAGCACAAGACCCTCGAGGACGAGCAGGCGCTCCCCGTCGTGGACGTGGGTGAACGCATTCCGTGCAAGGGGATCACGCCGAGCCAGCACTTCACCGAGCCCCCGCCGCGCTTCTCCGAGGCCAGTCTGGTCAAGGAGCTCGAGCGCCTCGGCATCGGGCGACCGTCCACGTACGCCTCGATCATTTCCGTTCTGGCCGACCGGAGATACGTCGAGCTCGTGCAGCGCCGATTCTTCCCCACCGAGCTCGGTGAGACGGTCGAGAAGGTCATGGTCAAGCAGTTCCCCGACATCTTCAACGTCGACTTCACCTCCGGCATGGAGGAGGAGCTCGACAAGATCGAGGACGGGTCGCTCGGCTGGCAGAAGGTGCTCAAGACGTTCTGGTCGCCGTTCGCCGCGCGACTCGGCAAGGTGGACGCGGGCGCGCTCATCGCCGTCGCGCACGATCTCTCCGCAGTCGCCGACGTCCGCTGCCCCGACTGCGGCGGCAAGCTCGAGCCGCGCGGCGGTTTCTTCGGGCCCTTCCTCGCCTGCGAGAATCACCCGAAGAATTGCAAGTACACCCGGCCCATCAAGGGCGAGAAGGTCAAGCCCGTGCTCACGGAGCACATGTGCCACGTCTGCGGCCAACCGATGGTCGTGCGGCAAGGGCGCAGCGGCCAGTTCCTCGGCTGCAGCACGTTCCCCAAGTGCCGGGGAACGCGCTCGATGCCAACGGGCGTATTCTGTCCCAAGGACGGTGGTGAGCTCGTCGAGCGCCGCTCAAAGAAACGCGGTACGGCGTTCTACGCCTGCTCGAACGACACGTGCGACTTCGTGGCCTGGAACAAGCCCGTCGCGGAAAAGTGCCCCGAGTGCGGCTACCTGGGCGCCGAGATGAAGTTCACCAAAGCGCGCGGCGACTTCCGCAAATGCCTCAAGTGCGGCAACGAGTGGGATGCGCCGAAGACCGACGAGCCGGTGGATGTAGAGGTGTTAGCGGGATAAGAGAAAGCGTGCCGCGTCACGCGGCACGCTATTTCATCTTTCTTGCCGGCGTCACCCTCTTCACGAACACGATCCCGTCGTACATGCGCGGAAACTCCATGTCGTGCTGGAGCTGATTCGTGAGCAGCGGACTGTATTCCCCCGTGATGACCCGGAAGGGGTGGGGGCCGCCGAGCCATTTGCTCCCCATGTCGCTGCCGAGCGATCGCATGTCCAGCACGAACGCGTCGAGACGCGCGCGTTTGAGAACGTTCTCATAGGTTCCGGCGAGCGGCGGCGCGACCGGGACGTCGCGCTCGTCTCCAGGTTCTCGCCCCGGCTGCACGAGATGTGTCCGTAGCGTTCCTTCGCCGAAGGTGAATGCGAGCGCGTGATACTGTTGGCCGATGCGTTTGGTGAGCGAAACCGCCATCTGGATGACGGTCTTGTCCAGCTCGATGCGCCCCGCCTCGTAGTCGCGCCCCCACACGAGAAGTTTGCCGTCCCCCAGCTCGCCGGCCACGAACAACACGTGCTCGGCGACCACGTCTTGGCGCGCGAGCCGGCGAAGACCCGTCATCACGCCGTGCCGGATGAGCCGGGCCATCTGCGCGGCGAAAGCGAGCTCGCCCGCCGCCGCGGCGTTCGGGGCGGCTTTGCGCGCCGCCTCCAGACTGTCGATCACGGTGGCCGCGGAAACGCCGCACGACGTCCAGAACGTCGTATCGGACGCCAGCCCCTCGCGCCCCCAGTTCGCGCTCTCGCCGACGTAGACGCACGAGAGCGTACTCTTCAACCACGTCTTGAGCCCGGCGCTCACCGTGGGCGGGGACAGCGAATCGATGAACTGAACCGCATGCCGCAGCGTCGGGCTCTCGAAGCCGTAGAAACCGACCTGCTGCGCCGCCGGCTTTCCGCTGTTGAACGCGCGCAGTGTGTCGAGGAGATCCACCATCTCCTGGCGCTGCCAGTGCACGGGCCCCAGCGACCGCAAAATGCGCTTCGGATCCCCGACGCCCGACCGCACATACCGGTCGAGATCCATCCCCTCGGCCATCGCCGCCTGGATCGCGATCCCGCGATAGCCGAAGTCGCGTGCCAGCTCGAGCAGCAGGTGCCGGATCATGACGGGGAATTCGTGCGTTCCCTCGTTCAATTCGCTCACCCCGAGGATGCGCACGTCGCGCACGATCGGCGCCCACACCACCCGTGCGTCGGTGATGTGTGTGGAGTCGGTCTCGATGCCCATCGCGCGCTCGTCCACCCAGCGGAGCGCCGCGGCACTCGAGTCGTCCAGTGGCACGGGGGGCAGCTCGACCGCCTTGCGGCCGGCGCATGCCACGCCGATGCCAAGAACCAGGCATGCCGTCGAGAATAGAACGGTTGCGCGAGCGGCGCGCGTCGAGAAAAAGGGGTTCACAGTCATCGGTGCAGTGGAGTGCGCGGGTCGTGATCCGATCGTATTGTAACCCCGCAAGGTTTTTTGGTGCGAGGCGCAACGGATCGATGCTGCGGAAAGGACACGCCGAGCATATCGTACACCTATGATCCTACGGGCCGCGAGTACCGATTCCGGGCTCGACGCCATGGTCGAGGCGATCGTCGAGCGCCTGCGCCCCACCCGTATCATCCTGTTCGGCAGCCGGGCGCGCGCCGATGCCCGCGACGACAGCGACTACGACCTTCTCGTTGAACTCGAGTACGACGACTACTACGACTGCCAGCGAGCCGTCTGGGCGGCCCTCGAGCCGGCCCGGCCGCGGGGGCGCGACGTCGACGTTATCGTGCGCAAACCGGGCGAGCTCGAGGCGCGCTGTCGGGATCCGGGGTGGATGGACTGGGACATCATCCGAGAGGGCGTCGTCCTCTATCCGCCAAACGCGCTCCCGCTTGCTCCGCCGCCGAAACGAGTTCGTGAGGGATCCGGGGAAACGCCGGCGTCTGTCGCGGGCTGGCTCGAGCGGGCGGCGGTGGACCTCGAGGTCGTCGAGAAGTGCCTCATCGGCCACGCGATCCCGTGGGGCGGCGTGGCCTTTCACGCTCAGCAAGCGGCCGAGAAGTACCTCAAGGCGCTGCTGATCAAGCGAATGGTCCGCCCCCCGCGCACGCATCTGCTCGACGAGCTCTTAGCTGCAGTCTGTGAGGCCGGTTACGCGATGCCGAACCTCGACGCCGAGTGCGAGGTGTTGAACGGATACGCCGTAGATATCCGGTATCCTGAACGCGTCCCGATTCCCACCGAGCAACAGGGACGCGCGGCTCTGGCCGCCGGTCGCAGGATCGTCGCGCTGGCCGCGCCCCATCTCACGTGACTCGATCGGCCGAGCCCGCGTGGGCTCGTTATACTGCTCTCATGCCCGCCGATTCCAACCCCCGCACGCCTCCCACCTCTCCCGACGTCCACATCGTCGGTGGCGGGCTCGCGGGGAGCGAGGCCGCCTGGCAGCTGGCCGAGCGCGGGCATGACGTCGTCGTGCATGAGATGCGCGGCGTGAAGGGGACGGCGGCCCACAAGACCGACCGGCTCGCCGAGCTGGTGTGCTCCAACACCTTCAAGAGCACCGAGACGACGAACGCCCACGGCCTCCTCAAGGCCGAGATGCGGCTCCTCGGCTCCATCATTCTTCAGGCCGCCGACGAGGCCCGCGTCCCCGGAGGGAGCGCGCTCGCGGTGGACCGCGACGTCTTTTCGGCGGGTGTGCACGCGCGCGTCACCGCGCATCCGCGCATCACTGTCGTTCGCGACGAAGTCACGACGCTTCCCAACCCGGGGATCGTCGCCACGGGTCCGCTCACGTCCGACGCACTGGCCGCCGAGATTCGCGCCCGGCTCGGCGTGGAGTCGCTGGCGTTCTACGACGCCATCGCGCCGATCGTCGCCGCCGAGTCGATCGACGACTCCAAGGTTTTTCGCGCCTCGCGATACGACAAGGAGACGATGGGGGGCGCCGGCGACGAGGGCGCCTACATCAATTGCCCGTTCACTCGCGAGCAATACGAGGCCTTTCTCGACGCGCTCGTCGCCGCGGACCAGTACCACGGCCACGAGTTCGACGAAGTGCCGTACTTCGAGGGGTGCATGCCCGTCGAGGAGATGGCCAAGCGCGGGCGCGACACGATGCGCTTCGGTCCCATGAAGCCGGTGGGTCTTCGCGACCCGCGCACCGGGCGCGAGGCGTACGCCGTCGTGCAGCTGCGCATGGAGGACCGTGCCGGGCAGATGTGGAACCTCGTCGGCTGCCAGACGCGTTTGCGCATCCCCGAGCAGCAGCGCGTTTTTCGATTGGTCCCCGGTTTGGAGAACGCCGAGTTTCTGCGGTACGGATCGATTCACCGGAACTCGTACATCAATTCGCCGGCATCGTTGTCGGCGCACCTTGCGTTGCGAGAGGTTCCGACCACGCTCTTCGCCGGCCAGCTCACCGGCGTCGAGGGGTACACCGAGAGTACGGCGACGGGGCTCATCGCGGGGATCAATCTCTCGCGCATGCTGCATGGGGAGTCCCCTGTCATTCCGCCCCCTACGACGATGCTTGGCGCGCTGTATCGCTATTTGCGCCAGGCGGACCCGCGCCACTTCCAGCCGATGAACGCGAATTTCGGCCTGGTGGACGAGTTGGCCACGCGCGTGAAGGACAAGCGGATCAAGCGCGAACAGCTCGCGGAGCGCGCGCTGGCCGACATGGCCGAATTCGTGGAGCGCGTGGCGGGGCGCGGAGTGCGGGTCGAGACGGCGGTTTGATGTCGCCTTCGTCGTCCGACGCCGACGTCGCCGACTTTCTGGAGCACCTCGCGAAGGAGCGCGACGTTTCGCCGAACACGGTCGTCGCGTACACGCGCGACCTTCGCGAGTTCGTCGCGTTTCTCGATCGCTATTACGGCGCCGACCCGTCGTCTGCCGACCATCGACCCTGGTCGTGGGGGGGCGTGGACCGTATCGCCATGCGCGGCTTTCTCGCGTCGCTCGCCAAGCGCGGCCTCGCCAAGCGATCCATGGCGCGCATGCTCTCGGCGGTGCGGAGTTTCTACCGGTATCTCCATCGCAACGAGATGGTCGACACCAACCCGGCGCGCGCCGTCGGCGCGGCGCGCCTCGAGCGGCACCTCCCTGGCTACCTCGACCGCGCGCAGATCGATCTGTTGTTCCAGATGGCCGAGCTCCAGGCGATGGAGGGCAACTTCGTGGACGTCCGCAACCTGGCGATCCTGGAGCTGTTCTACTCGACCGGAATGCGCCTGTCGGAGCTCCAGGGGCTGAGCCGGGGCGACATCGACATGGTGTCGCAGCAAGTGAAGGTGCGCGGGAAGGGAAGGAAGGAGCGCATCATCCCGTTGGGCAACCACGCCGCGCTCGCGTTGCGGAACTACGAGGCTCGACGCGACGAGCTGCTGCGCAACCTCGGCGCCGGCGCGCGCGCCGATCGCGTCGCGTTCTTTCTCGCGCGCACGGGGCGGCGGATCGGTGTGCGCGCGATCCAGAAAGCCGTCGCGGGTTTTCTCGATCGGATCGACGAGGAAGCCGGTCTCTCGGTGCACTCCCTGCGCCACAGCTTCGCGACGCACCTGCTCGACGCCGGCGCCGATCTGCGCGCGGTGCAGGAGCTACTCGGCCACGCGTCGGTTTCGACGACGCAGATCTACACGCACACGAGCGTCGAGCGGCTCAAGCAGGTTTATCAGAAGGCCCATCCCCGCGCCTAACACGTCGCGGCACGCGGCACCCGGCACGCGATGTCCGCTATCGCTCCCGCGTCCAAAGCAACAGCGTGCCGCACCCCGCGTCGGTCCTCGTGTATTGCACGGGAAGCGTCGCCCCCCCTGCGTAGAACTCGATGCCTGCGTATTCGTTGGCCTGCAGCGAAGCGAAGTCCGGAGGGGGCGCGCCCCCGGCCTGCACCTTCGAGTAGTACAACACGCCGTCCATGTACACCGTGATGTAGCACGGGCTCGTGTCCATCATCCGGCCACCCGATCCTCCCGCGCGATGCCCCACGATGTTGACCACTCC
>Ga0137464_1000652_pt1 | contig 10944 bp, 9 predicted proteins | sample EasRivERMGT814_2_FD_102306 | JGI IMG/M metagenome (GOLD analysis project Ga0137464, IMG submission 102306) | Soil microbial communities from meander-bound floodplain in the East River, Colorado, USA - East River MetaG ERMGT814_2 | ecosystem: Environmental > Terrestrial > Soil > Floodplain ...
CAGCAGCACCTGCGGGCGCTTGGCGATGGCGCGCGCGATCGCCACGCGCTGCTGCTCGCCGCCGGAGAGCTGCGAGGGAAAGTGGTACAGCCGCTCGCCCAGGCCGACCCATTGCAGCGCCTGCGCCGCCGGCATCGGCGCGGCCGCGATGTCGGTCACCAGCTCCACGTTCTCGCGCGCGGTGAGGCTCGGGATCAGGTTGTAGAACTGGAACACGAAGCCGACGTACTCGCGCCGGTAGCGGGTAAGGGCCGTCTCGTCCGCCCGGCTCAGATCCTTGTCTTCGAAATGCAGCGTGCCGGCAGTGGCGGTGTCCAGCCCGCCCAGGATGTTGAGCAGCGTCGACTTGCCGCTGCCCGAGGGCCCGAGCAGCACGATGAACTCGCCTTCGGCGACGTCGAGGTCCACGCCGCGCAGCGCGTGCACCTCGGACTCGCCCATGCGGTAGGTCTTGGCGAGCGCCCGGGCGGAAAAGAGCATGCGTGATTGTCGCCCATCGCCGCTCCGCCGCTTGACGCAGATCAAACGCCCGGCCGCGGCGGCGGCAATACTGCCGGCCATGGAGCCAAACGCCGGGCTCGACGCCTACGCGCCGCGCGAGATCGCCGCGCGGGTGGAAGCGGCATGCGTGGCCAAGGCGGGCACGCCGCTGCTGTCCCTCGCGATGCTCGGCGTGCTCGCGGGAGCGTTCATCGGGCTGGGGTCGCTGTTCGCGGTAATCGTCTTCAGCGACGCCTCGCTCGGCTTCGCCGCGCAGCGCCTGCTGGGCGGCGTGGTGTTCTCGCTCGGCCTGGTCCTGGTGGTGGTGGCCGGCGCGGAGCTGTTTACCGGCAACAACCTGCTCGCCATGGGCTGGGCGCACGGCTGCCTCAGCACGCGCGACGTGCTGCGCAACTGGGTGGTGGTGTGCGCCGCGAACTTCGCCGGCGCGGCCGGGCTCGCCGTGCTGGTGTTCCTCTCCGGGCACGCCGAGATGAACGACGGCGCGGTCGGCAGGACCTACCTCGAGATCGCCGCGGCGAAGTCGGCCCTGCCGTTCTGGAGCGCCTTCTTTCGCGGCGTGCTGTGCAACGTGCTGGTGTGCATGGCGGTCTGGATGAGCCTCGCCGGGCGCAGCGTCGTCGACAAGGTCGTGGTGGTCGTTTTCCCGGTCGCCGCGTTCGTCGCCGCGGGCTTCGAGCACTCGATCGCCAACATGTATTTCTTCCCGCTCGCGATGCTGCTGCAGGCCGCGGCGGGCGAGCCGGCGCCGCTCGCGTGGCTGTGGACCAACCTGGTGCCGGTGATCGCCGGCAACCTGCTCGGCGGCAGCGTGCTGGTCGCGCTCGTCTACCATGTGATCTCCCGCCGCGCGTGGGCCGCCACCACGAGCCGGTCGCGCGGCACCTGGTCGCCTCGTTCGCGCGCGCGCGGCCGGCGGAGCGGGCTGCGGAAGTCCTGGCGCGGCTCGCCGTGGAGAAGCCGGCGTGCGTCGAGCTGATCCTGGTCACGGACGCGGACGGGCTGCTGGCCGGGGTGTTGCCGATGAGCCAGCTCTTTGCGATGCCCTCGAGCGCCCGCTTCCAGGATTCGATGGACAGGAAATTCCCCCGCGTCACGCCGGGCGACGATCAGGAGCACGCCGCGTCGCTCGCGCTGCACCACGGCGCCGATGCGCTGCCGGTCGTCGATGCCGCGGGCCGCGTGCTCGGCGTAATGCCGTCGCAGGCGCTGCTGCAGGTGCTGCGCCGCGAGCACGTCGAGGACCTGCACCGGCTCGCCGGCATCGCGCGCGAGGCCTCGCAGGCGCGCCACGCCATCGAGGACCCGCCGATGCGCCGCGTGCGCGACCGCCTGCCGTGGCTGCTGGTCGGCCTCGGCGGCAGCGCGCTCGCTACCGCCGCGATGGCGGCAATGGAGACGACGCTGCAGGCGAACGTGGCGATCGCCTTCTTCGTTCCCGCGTTGGTCTACCTCGCCGACGCGATCGGCACGCAGACCGAGGCGGTAGCGGTGCGCGGCCTGTCGCTCACGCGCACCGGCCTGGCGCCCTTGCTCGCCGGCGAGCTGCGCACCGGCCTGCTGCTCGGCGCGATCCTCGGCCTGCTCAGCTTCGGGCCGGTCTGGCTCGCGTTCGGCGACGTCCGGCTGGCGGCGGCCGTCGCGCTGGCGATCTGCGCCGCGGGCACGGTCGCCAACGGTATCGGCCTGCTCTTTCCGTGGCTGCTCAAGCGGCTGGATCTCGACCCGGCCTACGGCACCGGCCCGGCGAGCACCGTGGTGCAGGACGTCTGTACTATCCTCGTCTACTTCGCCGTGGTGAAGGCTTTCGGACTTTGAAGGACGCATGGTCGGGACGCGCGGGCTTCATCCTCGCGTCGGTCGCCTCGGCGGTCGGCCTGGGCAGCATCTGGAAGTTCCCCTACGAGGTGGGCGCGAACGGCGGCGCCGCCTTCGTGCTGTTCTACCTCGCCGGGCTGGCGCTCGCCGTGGTGCCGCTGATGCTGGCCGAGTTCGCCATGGGACGCCGCGGCGGCGCCGACGCCGCCACCAGCCTGGAGACGCTCGCCGCCGCGCACGGCGCCGCGCGCGCCTGGGCGCTGGCCGGGGCGCTCGGCGTGCTCGCCGGGGCGCTGATCCTCAGCTTCTACTCGGTGATCGGCGGCTGGACGCTCGCCTACGCCGTGGAGACGCTGCTCGCCGGGCCGCCGCCCGGCGAGCCGCAGGCGGTGCAGGCGCGCTACGACGCGCTGCTCGCTTCGCCCGTGCGCATGGCCGCATACCACGCGGCGTTCCTCGCCGTCGCCGCGCTGGTCGTGGCGCGCGGCGTGAGCCGCGGCATCGAGGCCGCTTCGAAGCTGTTGATGCCGGTGCTGGTGGTGCTGATCGCGGCGCTCGCCGCCTACGGGGCGCTGCAGGGCGATCTCGCCTCGACGCTGCGCTTCCTGTTCCGGCTGGATTTTTCGCAGTTCAGCGCGCGCGGCGCGCTCGAGGCGCTGGGGCTGGGCTTCTTCTCGATCGGCGTGGGCTTCGGGCTGATGATCACCTACGCCGCCTACGCCGGGCGCGACATCGACCTCACCCAGGCGGCGATCGTCTCGGTCGCGGTCGACACCGCCATCTCGCTGCTCGCCGGGTTCGCCATCTTTCCGCTGGTGTTCGCGCACGGCCTCGACCCGGCGAGCGGGCCGGGGCTGGTGTTCGTCACGCTGCCGCTCGCCTTCGCCGGCATGCCGCTGGGCAGCGCGGCGGCGGCGGCGTTCTACCTGCTGCTGTTCGTCGCCGCGCTCGCCTCGGCCATCTCGATGCTCGAGCTCGCGGTGGCGCCGGCGGTGCGTCGCCTGGGCTGGCCGCGCGCCCGGGCGGCCGCTGCGCTCGCGGCGGCGTGCTTCCTGGTGGGGCTCGCCACCGTGTTCTCCTTCAACCGGTGGGCGCATTGGCAGCCGACGCCCTTCGAGGCGATCGACCATCTCACCTCGAACATCATGCTGCCGGCCGGCGGCATGGCGCTGTCGCTGTTCGCGGGCTGGGTGCTGCCGCGCGCGCTGCTGGTGGAAGAACTGGGCCTCGGGTCGCGCGGCGGAGCCGTGCTGCATTTCGCGCTGCGCTGGGTGACGCCTGCGCTGATCGCCGCGGTCGCGCTCGGCCCGGCCGTTCTCTGAGCGAGCGAATGCCGGCGAGCCGCCGCGGCCTGACCTCGTCCGAAGCGGCGGCGCGCCTCGCCGCCGAGGGCCGCAACGCGCTGCCCGCCGCCGACCGCCGCAGCCTGCTCGCGCTTTCGCTCAACGTGGTGCGCGAGCCGATGTTCCTGCTGCTCGTGGCGGCCGCCGCGGTGTACCTCGCGCTCGGCGACGCGCACGAGGCGGCGGTCCTTGCCGCGTCCATCGCAGGCGTGGTGGCCATCACCGTCGCGCAGGAGCGCAAGGCCGAGCGCGCGCTCGACGCGTTGCGCGACCTGTCTAGCCCGCGCGCGCTGGTCGTGCGCGACGGCGAGCGCCGGCGCATATCCGGCGCGGAAGTGGTGCGCGGCGACCTGCTGATCCTCGCCGAGGGCGACCGCGTGCCGGCGGATGCGCGCCTGCTCGACGCCGCCGGCCTGGCGGCGGACGAATCGCTGCTCACCGGCGAATCGCTCGCCGTGGAAAAGCGCGGCGGCGACCCGGTCTTCTCCGGGACGCTGCTGACCAGCGGGCAGGGCAGCGCCGAGGTGCTCGCCACCGGCGCGCGCACGGAGCTCGGGCGCATCGGCGTGTCGCTCGCCGCGCTGCAGCCCGAGAAGACCTCGCTCGAGCGCGAGACCGCGCGCCTGGTGAAGGTGGTGGCGGCGTTCGCCGTCGCGCTGTCGCTCGCCATGATGACCGCGCACTACGCGCTGCGCGGCGACTGGCTCGCCAGCGTGCTCTCCGGCCTGACGCTGGCCATGGCCGTGATACCGGAGGAATTTCCGGTGGTGCTGACGGTGTTCCTCGCCCTGGGCGCGTGGCGCATCTCGCGTCATGGCGTGCTCACGCGGCGCATGCCGGCGATCGAGATGCTCGGCGCCGCGACCGTGCTGTGCGTGGACAAGACCGGGACGCTGACCGAGAACCGCATGCGGGTGAGCGATACGGCGCAGGACGCGATCGACGTCGCCGCGCTTGCCTGCGAGCTCGAGCCCTTCGACCCGATGGACCGCGCGGTCATCGAGGCGGCGGGGGAGGCCGTCCTGGCGGCGCGGCGCGACTGGCGCCTGGAGCGCGACTATCCGCTCACCGATGATTTCCTCGCCGTCTGCCATGCCTGGCGCACGCCACAGGGCCGCCTGCGCGTCGCCCTCAAGGGCGCGCCGGAGACCGTGCTGCGCCTGTGCGGCCGCGCCGACGGCGCGGTGCCGCTCGACCAGGCGGCGGCGCGCGGCCTGCGGCTGCTCGGCGTGGCCGAAGCCGACTGGGACGGCGCGCCGCTCGACGATCCGGCGCGCTATCCGTTCCGCTGGGTCGGCTTCCTCGGGCTGTCCGATCCGCTGCGCGCGGAAGTGCCGGAGGCGGTGGCGCAGTGCCGGCGTGCGGGCATCCGCGTGGTGATGATCACCGGCGACTACCCCGGCACCGCCCGGCACATCGCCGCGCGTGCCGGCCTGCGCGCCGACGCCGTCCTCACCGGGAGCGACATCGCCGCCATGGACGCCGCCGCGCTCGCGGCGGCCGTGCAGCGTGTGGACGTCTTCGCGCGCGTGCGCCCCGAGCAGAAGCTGCGGCTGGTTCAGGCGTATCGCACGAACGGGGAAGTCGTCGCGATGACGGGCGACGGCGTGAACGACGCGCCGGCGCTGAAGGCCGCTCATATCGGCGTCGCGATGGGCGGGCGCGGCACCGACGTGGCGCGCGAGGCGGCCGCGCTGGTGCTGCTCGAGGATGACTTCGGCTCGATCGTGCGCACGGTGCGCCTGGGCCGGCGCATCTACGAGAATATCCGCAATGCCATGCGCTACATCGTCTCGGTGCATGTGCCTACGGCGGGGATGGCGTTCCTGCCGCTGGTCATCGGCGGCCCGCTGTTCCTGTATCCGGTGCACGTGGTGTTCCTCGAGTTCGTGATCGACCCGGCGTGCACGCTGATCTACGAGGCCGAGGACAGCGAGGCGGGCGCGATGGAGCGCCCGCCTCGCCCCCCGGCGCAGCGCCTGTTCGACCTGCCGATGCTGGGGCTGAGCCTGCTGCTCGGCGCGACCATGCTCGCCGGGGTGCTTGCGGTGTACTGGTGGTCGTTCGCCAGCGGCCGCTCCGACGAGACCACGCGCGCGGCGGCCTTCGCCGCCATCGTGCTTGGCAACATCGCGCTGATCGTGGTCACGCGCTCGCGCAGCCGCACGCTGCTCGCGACGCTGCGCGAGCCGAACGCCGCCTTCTGGTGGATCGTCGCCGGCGCGCTGGCGGCCCTCGCCGCCGCGCTCTACGCGCCGCCGGCTGCGGCGCTGTTCCGCTTCGCGCCGCTCGCGCCGGCCGAGCTCGGCGCCGCGCTGCTCGGCGGGCTCGGCGGCGTGCTGTGGTACGAGGTCCTGAAAGTCGCGCGGCGCGCGCCGCGTCCGGCCTAGGAAAGAAAAAAGCGCGGACTACGCCGCGCTTTGAATGACCCGCCGCTTGGGAGAGGCTGCCGGCGGGCCGGGGAAGGGTGTCTAGCCGCGCGTCGCGAGCACGCGCTCCAGGCCGGCGGTGTCGACGATGCGCACGTGCTTCTGCTGCACCTCGATCAGGCCGTCGTCCTGGAAGCGGGAGAACAGGCGGCTCACGGTCTCGAGCTTGAGGCCGAGGTAGCTGCCGAGCTCCTCGCGCGTCATGCGCAGCTGGAAGTCGGAAGCCGAGTAGCCGCGCCGCACGAAGCGCTTCGACAGGTTGATGAGGAAGGTGGCGAGGCGCTCCTCGGCGCGCATCGAGCCGAGCAGCATCATGACGCCGTGGTCGCGCACGATCTCGCGCGCCAGCACGGCGTGCAGGTGGCGCTGCAGGGCGGGTACCTCGCGCGCCATCTCCTCGATCAGGGCGTAGGGCAGGACGCAGATCTCGCTGTCCTCGAGCGCCACCGCGGTGCCCTGGTAGGTGCCGGCGCCCAGGCCCTCCAGGCCCATCAGCTCCCCGCCCATGAAGAAGCCGGTGACCTGCTCGCGGCCCTCGCCGTCGACCAGGCTGGTTTTGAAGAAGCCGCTGCGGATCGCGTAGATGGCATTGAACTCGCCGCCCGCCTTGTAGAGCGGCTCGCCGCGCTTCAGGCGCCGGCGCGCGTACACCACGTTCTCCACACGCGCCAGCTCCTCGGCGCACAGCGCGCCGGGCAGGCACAGCTCGCGCAGGTTGCAGCTCGAGCAGGTGACCGCGAACTTGGCGTGCGTCGGCATTCTCGGCTGGACCGGCTTGAGCGCGATGACGGTGGACATGGTCGTTCCTTTTCTCAGTGCGTGAGTGCGGCGGCGCGTTGCGCGACCAGGTCGCGGACGCTCTCGAAGTCCCTGGTCTTGTCGAAATAGCCCTTCGCCCCCAGCCGCTCGGCGAGCTGCTGGTAGGGGTGCTCGGCGAAGCTGGAAAGCATGTAGAACTCGACCTCGGGCAGGCGCGCGTGCAGCGCGCGCAGCACGTCGTAGCCGCTGCCCTCGGCGAGGTTCATGTCGACGAAGACGATGTCGGGCTGCGTCCGCAGGATGCCGGCGATGGCGGCGGCGGCGGTGGCGGCGTCGCCCACCACCTCGGCGCCGGGAATGCCGGCGAGCAGCTCCCTCATGCGCGTCAGCACCAGCGGCGAATCCTCGACGACGAATACTTTTTTCATGCCGCCAGTGTGGCGGCGGGCAGGCGCGCGGCCTATCGGCGGCGGCTGAATCCCGGCGTAGGACGAATCCTACTAAGTAAGCTTCTTGTCCAGGGCGTAGCGCACCAGGTCTGCGGTGCTGCCCAGGCCGAGCTTCTCCAGGATGCGCGCCTTGTGGGTGCTCACGGTCTTGACCGACAGGTGCAGCTTGTCGCCGATCTCGGTCGGCCCGAGGCCCTCCACCAGCAGGCGCAGCACCTCGAACTCGCGGTTCGAGAGCGCTTCGTGGGACGGCTTTGCGCCCGTTTGGAGCAGGCTGGCGGCTGCGGCTTCCGAGATGTGTACGCCGCCGGCGGCGATTTTGCGGAGCGCCCCGAGCAGCGCCTCGGCGGCGCTGTCCTTGTTCAGGTAGCCCGAGGCGCCGGCCTTCAGCGCGCGCGCGGCGTACTGGTGCTCGCCGTGCATCGACAGCACCAGGATGCGCAGCTTCGGCTTCTCGATCTTCAGGCGCTTGATCAGGTCCATGCCGGACAGCCCCGGCATCGACATGTCGATCATCGCCACGTCGAACTCGCCCGCCTTCACGAGGGCGAGCGCCTCGTCGCCGTTCGCCGCTTCGGCCGCCACCTCCAGGTCGGCGGCGCCGGCGAGGATCCGCTTCAGGCCGTCGCGCACGATCTTGTGGTCGTCGGCGACGAGGATGCGTATCACGCGGCCTCGTCCTGTGCGGCGCCCTGCAGCGGCACGCGCACGCGCAGCCGCGTGCCGCCGCGCGGCGCGCGCGCGATCTCGATCGAGCCGCCGAGGTAGGTGATGCGCTCGCGCATGCCCTTCAGGCCGAGGGAGCGCGCCTTGGCGAGGTCCTGCGGCGCGATGCCGCGGCCGTCGTCCTCCATCTCGAAGCAGACCTGGCCGTCGGCCGCCGCCAGCGTCGCCCAGGCGGTCTTCGCCGCGGCGTGGCGCGCGATGTTGGTGAGCGATTCCTGGATCGCGCGGTACACCGCCGTCGACACCGATTTGGACGCGGTCGCGAGCGCCTCGTCGCCGGAAACCTCGATGCGGCAGGCGATCCCCGAGCGGCTGGAGAAATCCTCCGCCAGCCAGCGCGCGGCGTCGGCCAGGCCGAGGTCGTCGAGCATCAGCGGGCGCAGGTCGGCCGAGATGCGCCGCGTCGCGGCGACCGTCAGGTCGAGCAGGGCGGCCATTTCACCGGCTCTTGCATGCAGGTCCCCCGGCAGCCGCTCGCGTACCCAGCTCAGGTCCATCTTCAGGGCGGTCAGCAGCTGTCCGAGCTCGTCGTGCAGCTCGCGCGCGATGCGCGTCTTTTCCTCCTCGCGCGCCTCGAGCACGCGCGCCGAGAGCTCGCGCAGGTCGCGCTGCGACTGGCGCAGGGCGTCCTCGGCCTGCTTGCGCAGCGTGATGTCGCGCAGGATGACGGTGAAGTAGCGCTTGCCGCCCTCGGCGACCTGCGAGATGGACGCCTCGATCGGGAACTCCTCGCCGCTGTCCTGGCGCAGTGCCCACAGCGTGGTGACGTCGCCCATGCGCCGGCTGGTGACGCCGGTGTCCCCGAAGGCCTCGATGTGGCCGTGGTGCGCGCCGCGGAAGCGCTGCGGGATGAGGCGCTCGAGCGGCGTGCCCAGCGCCTTCTCGCGCGGCAGCCTGAACACCTGCTCGGCGGCGCCGTTGAACAGCACGATCTCCTGCGCCGCGTCCACGGTGATGATCGCGTCCATCGCCGAATCGACCACCGCGCCCAGGCGCGCTTCGCTCGCTTCGGAGCGCTGGTCGGCGACCAGCACCTCGCGCGCGGCGACGAAGATGCCGACGCCGATCGCCACGATGTCGGTCACGACCACGCCGCCGAGCAGCCACGGCGAGTCCATGCCGCGCAGGAAGGCGATGGCGTTGGTGGCGAGCAGGGCTCCGATCGCGGCCGCCGCGGCGGCGATCGCCGCCGGGTGCCGGAAGGCGCTGCCGTGCCGGCGGAAGGTCCTTCGTTTGATTGAAGTCAATACTTTACGGTCCGCAGCGTCCATAGTGCTCCAATGCACCACCCGGCATCCGACCTGGTGATCGACCCGGTCCTGATCCGCAAGTACGACACTTCCGGGCCGCGCTACACCTCGTACCCCACGGCGGACCGCTTCGTCGAGGCGTTCGGCGAGGCCGACCAGCGGCAGTGGCTCGCCAAGCGCAACGTCGGCGGCATCGGCCTGCCGCTCTCGGTCTACGTGCACCTGCCGTTCTGCGACACCGTCTGCTACTACTGCGCCTGCAACAAGATCGCGACCCGCGACCGCAGCAAGTCGGCCAAGTATATCAAGTACTTGGAGAAGGAATTGGCGCTCGTAGGCCCGTTGCTGGGCGATGAGCGCGAGCTGTGCCGGCTGCACTGGGGCGGCGGCACGCCGACCTTCCTGTCGCGCGAGGAAATGAGTTCCCTGTTCGGTTTCCTGAGGAAAAATTTCTCCCTGCAGCGCCAGGCCGAGTGCTCGATCGAGGTCGACCCGCGGCGCCTCGAGCCCGGCACGCTCGCCTTCCTCGCCGGCCTGGGCTTCAACCGCGTCTCGCTCGGCGTGCAGGACTTCGATCCGGCGGTGCAGAAGGCGGTGAACAGGATCCAGAGCGAGGAGGTCACCCGCAACGCCGTGGTGGAAGCGCGCACTAGCGGGTTCGCCTCGGTGAACCTCGACCTGATCTACGGGCTGCCGAAGCAGACGCTGGACGGCTTCAGCGCCACCCTCGACAAGGTGATCGCGCTCGGCCCGGACCGCGTCGCGCTCTACAGCTACGCGCACCTGCCGAAGCTGTTCACGCCGCAGCGGCGCATCGCCGAGGCCGACCTGCCCACGGCCGAGGCGAAGCTGCAGATCCTCACGCTCGCCATCGGTCGCCTGACGCGCGCCGGCTACCTCTACATCGGCATGGACCACTTCGCGCGCCCCGACGACGCGCTGGCGACGGCGCAGGCGCAGGGCCGGCTGCAGCGCGATTTCCAGGGCTACTCGGCGCAGCCGGAGAGCGACACGCTGGGCTTCGGCGTATCGGCGATCGGCCGCGTCGGCCCGACCTACTACCAGAACTGCAAGGCGATGGATGACTACTACGCCGCGCTCGACGCCGGCCGGCTGCCGGTCGCGCGCGGCCTGGAGCTGGGCGCCGACGACCTGGTGCGCCGCGCGGTGATCCAGACGCTGATGTGCCAGTTCCGCGTCTCGATCGAGTCGATCGAGCTCGCCCACCTGATCGAATTCGGCAACTACTTCGGCCCCGAGCTCGCCGACCTGAGGCGCCTCGCCGCCGACGGGCTGGTCGAGGTGCAGCCCGACTGGATCGTCGTCACGCCCAAGGGCCGGCTGCTGGTGCGCGCCATCGCCATGGTGTTCGACCGCTACCTGCGCGAGCGCGCGGCGCGCGCCTCCTACTCGAGGGTGATCTGATGGACGCGGCCTTCGCCCTGGGCATGCTCGGGCTGGGCCTCGTGTCGGGCGTGCACTGCGCGGGCATGTGCGGCGGCATCGTGGTCGCGTTTTCCGCCCGCCAGCCGTTGCTGCCGGCGCGGGCGATCTGGCTGCGCCAGGCGGCGTTCAACGCCGGGCGGGTCTCGAGCTATGCGGCCGCCGGCGCGCTCGCCGGCGCCGCGGCGCAGCTCCTCAGCGCGCTGCCGCTGCAGGCCGCCCTGTA
>Ga0137464_1000657_pt1 | contig 10882 bp, 6 predicted proteins | sample EasRivERMGT814_2_FD_102306 | JGI IMG/M metagenome (GOLD analysis project Ga0137464, IMG submission 102306) | Soil microbial communities from meander-bound floodplain in the East River, Colorado, USA - East River MetaG ERMGT814_2 | ecosystem: Environmental > Terrestrial > Soil > Floodplain ...
AGTGTACGACGAGATCGTATCGGTGCGGATGGCGTTTTCCGTGTACACGCGCACGAACGACGTCTGCAGGCCGAAGCGGTTCTTGTAGTTCATGTCGATGCCGAACTCCTGTTCGGTCACCCTCTCCGGCAGAATCGCGTTGTTGCCCATGTTCTGCTTGAAGATCCGCTCCGTGCCCGCGTTCTGCGTGTAGGTCTCGTACTGGTCGGCGAAGAGCGGATTGTTGCCCGCCGTGCCGATCGAGTAGCGCAGCTTGAGCGACGGAATCGACGACCAGCGCCACCACGATTCCTCGGCCACCAGCCAGGCCGCGCTCAGACGCATGTTGTCGTTCCACCGGGTGCTCGGCGGCAGAAGCGAGTTGCCATCCTTCCGGTACAGGGCGTCGAAGATGTATTTGGCCTTGTAGTCCGCGCCGAGCGTCAGGTTGTAGCTCTTGGTCATCTGATCGCGGATGGTCTGGTCCGCGTTGTACCGGCGGCCGAAGTCGAGATCACGCTGGGGCTGGAACAGCGTGTCGCTCTGCACTTCCCATCCGTTGTTGTTGATCACCGTGCCGAGGACCGCGGCGCTCGACCGTGTGGTAAAACCGCCAAAGGCCTTCAGGACCTGCGCGCGAATCTCACCGTTGAATGACTCGTCGAAGTCCGCGGAGATGTCGTATTCGCCCGCGCTCACCGAGCCATTGGTATTCAGCGCGCCGGCGGTCTGGAACTGCACCTGACCCTGACGGTCCGACCGCTGATAGCCGAACAGGCTGCTGAGGCTCAGGAACGACATCGGGCGATAGGTGATGTCGATGTTGCTCTGGAGACCGGCGCGCTTGTTCCAGCTGTCGCGCTGCAGCTCGCCGAAGATCGGATTGAACGTCGCCGCGTTGGTCCCGTCGGGGAATGGAATGAAATCGCCGTTGGCGTCCCTCGCGCGGAGATCGATGTCCGGTCCGATGTCGTACATGCGCCCGAAGATGTTGAGCGCCGCGGTGTTCTGATTGCCGGCGTCTCCGATCACACGCTGGAACTGGCGGTTGTAGTACGTGCCGAACGCCAGCGACAGCTTGTCGCCGACGCGGTGATCGAGGTTCATGCGGATGTTGTAACGATCCACGCCGCCCTTGGGCGTCTTCAGGATCCCCGACTCGCTGGATGCGCCGACCTGCACGTTGAAGTTCGTGGCGAGGGACGACTGCGAGATCGAGAGATTGTTGCTGAGCGACGGCCCCGACCCGAAGAGCTGGCTCTCGTGATCGTAGGTCGGCACGCCCCACGTGTTGTCGATGAACTGGTCGGGATCGAGAACGAACGCGCGTCCGTCGATTGGCCGGCCGGCCAGGTCGATGAACTTGTTGTTCTGGTCGACCAGGAACCGGTGGTGCGATGCAAGCGGAATGCGATTGCCCTGTTTGGAAATGCCGGCTTCGCTCGACAGGGTGATCCGGGTCGTGCTCTGCGGCGTGTTGTCGCCGCGTTTCGTCTTGATGACGATGACGCCGCTGGCAGCGCGCTGCCCATACAGCGCGGCCGCCGCGGCGCCGCGCACCACCTCGATGGACGCAATGTCCTCGGGGTTGATGTCGAGATCGGATCCGGGGATGCCGCGCGACTGGAGCGACGGGTCGTCCTGAAGCTGGATGACCCCGTCGACGATGATCATCGGCTGCGTGTTCCCGCGGAAACTCGTCGGGGCGCGGAGCTGGATCGACAGGTCGGAGCCCGGTTGACCCCCCACGCGGATCGTCGCGCCCGCAACCTTGCCCGCGAGCGCCGCGAGCGCGTCACCCGTAGAGGCGACGGGGAGGTCTTCCGCCGAGATGCGCGCGACGGAAAATGGCGTCTTGGCGCCGGAAACCGGGTCGGTCAACCCCGTGCTGACGATCGCGTCGAGCATCAGCGCCCGTTCGGAGAGGGCGATGTCGACCTGCGTGACGACACCGGCGCTGACGCGGACGTCGTCCTTGCGCGTGGGGGCCATGCCGATGCGAATGGCCTCGACGGCGTAGATCCCCGGGGAGATGTTGGGGATCGAGAACCGACCCTGCGCGTTGGTCGTGGCGCCCAGGCTCGTACCGACCACCCTGACCGTGACCTGATCGATCGGCGCGGTGGACTCGCCTCGCGTCACGAGACCAGTGATCGCCCCGTTGTTTGGTTGTTGGGCGCGTGGCGGCTGCTGTTGGCCCTGGACGGGCTGTGTCACACCGCCGGCGGCTGCGAGCGACAGCCCGAACATGGCGGCGACTTTCGTGAGCACCTTCACGGGATATCCTCCCTGGGGGGATGAAGGATTCGCTACGTGCGGAAAACTTCGGTTTGTCGTGCTCCCTGGACGAGCAGGGCGACCAGCGTTCGGTGGTTCCTGACTAATCCCTCGGAGCCGTTCGATGGTTCGTCGATGGCCAGTACAACCACCCCGCTGGCCGGAGCTACGCAGGGGCGTTGCAAAATGCTGTCGTTGGGATACTCAATAGGCGGAGCAAACCGGTGCCGCGCAAGATAGGGGGTTCGACACGGACCAGCGGGGTCGTGAATCTTAAACCTGCCGAGGATTGACGCGCGTCACCCCCACCTTTCGCAGCGCCCGATCATTCACGACTTCTAGTGGCATCACAGGGCCGGACCGCCACCGCAGGTGCCTTCCCTTTCAACGAGATCTCGTCCCGGTGACACCGCGCGTTCTGAAAGTCTCCACCGCCAATGCCGCCTACCAGCGGCTCGACGTGCTGCTGAGAAACCGCACCAAACGACACCGGTACGGTGAATTCGTCGTCGAGGGCGTGCGCGCCATCAACGGCGCCGTGGCGGCGGGCTGGTCGATTCGGGCCTTCGCTTATCCGCAAGCACGAGCGCTCTCGCGCTGGGCCTGGTCGGTCCTAGAGACGTCGCCGGCCGACGTCCACTTCGAGATGGACGCCTCCCTGTTCGAGACGCTCAGCGGAAAGGACGAACCGTCGGAGCTGCTGGCGGTGGTCGAGACCCGACCCGACTCGGTCGATCGGATCGAGTCCGGGCCCGGGATGGTCGTGGTTGTCGTCGACCGGCCGGCGAGCCCGGGGAACCTGGGCACGCTGATCCGCTCCTGCGACGCGTTCGGCGCGAACGGCGTGATCGTGACCGGGCACGCGGTCGACCTCTACGACCCGGCCACGATCCGCGCGAGCGTGGGATCGTTCTTCGCCGTACCGAGCATCATGCTCCCCTCGCATCACGAGGTTGCCGCGTGGGCGCACGACGTTCGGCAGGCTCACCCCGGGCTCACGCTCGTCGGGACGAGCGCCCGCGGGTCGTCCACGCTGCGCGATTTCCGCTGGGGCTCCGAAGTCGTACTGGTAATCGGGAACGAGACGGCGGGGCTGAGTCACGCGTACCAGGAGCTTTGCGATTCGGTCGTCAGCATTCCGATGCGCGGAATGGCGACGTCCCTCAACGCGGCGGTCGCGGGTTCGATCGCGTTGTATGAGATCGACGTGAGCCGCGGCGCCATCCCCAACGAGCCCTGAAACGGACGGCGCAGCGCATCGCGGCACGTGTCACTTCGACTATCCGTCATGTCCGGCCATGTGGACGCGAGGGGGCGGCAGCGCTCGTCGCCCGCGGCATAAGCCCCGGCCACGTTGGAACTTGTGCTGCCTCAGGCGACGCGCGCCGAAACTTGCCACCGGACGGGCCGACTTTGTCGCAGGCCACCCCCACCGGGAATCACCATGCGCGTTGGACCCGCAGTGCGGTCGATCGCTCTTCTCCTCTTGGCGTTGACGAGCAGCTGCTATGTCGAGGCGTTCACCGGCAGCGAGCACGGAACGTTTGAAGCAGCCAACGTCCCCGTCGTCGGGGTCTCCCCCGATGGACTCGGCTATGCCCTCCGCGCCCGGGACTTCACCTCCGACCAGCAGTACGGTCCGCTCATCCAATCACGAAGTGTCAGCGTCGGTGCCGCGGTGATCGGGTACAGCGGGGGCTCGGCGACGGTGGAGATCCGCGATGTAACGGGGAGCATCGTGCTGCAACAGACGGTGACCAGCAACCTGGCGCAGGGAAGCACCCTCGTGCACGGGGTGCCGCCGTTCAAAGTGTGGCTCAGCTTTCGGCGATTCTCGGGGACGTTCTCGTTGGGAATTGGGCCGGGGGAGTAGGGTCGCCTCGACGGCAGGCATTTGGGTAGGACAACTGCTGGACGCAGATCACGCAGAAAACGCAGAATGACGCTGCAACGGCGTCCCCTTGCGCCGCCCGACGGCGAGCCTCAGTCTGACTCATCTCGGTTTGGCCCTTCCGAGCCCGAATCCGAATGTTCATCCTCGCGCGCGCCCTGGTTTACGCCACCCTCTTCGTCGGGACTCTGCTCGTCTTCCTGCCGGCGCGCGTAATCTCATGGTCCGGCATCTCGGCGCCGGCGCAGCTCGGGGCCCCCCAATTGGTCGGAGCGGCGTTGACGGCGGCGGGCGCCCTTCTCGCCGTGGCCTGCATTCTGGTCTTTGCGTTCGTCGGGCGCGGCACGCCGGCGCCGTTCGACCCCCCACGCCGGCTCGTCGTGCGGGGGCCGTATCGCGTCGTCCGTAATCCCATGTACGTCGGCGCGCTGGTCGCCCTCGTGGGCGCTGCGGTCTACTATGAATCGGTTCCGCTCGCGGCCTACGCCGCGGTGTTCCTGATCGCCGTCGAGCTGTTCGTTCGCTTCTATGAGGAACCGACGCTGCGGCGATCATTCGGAGCCGAGTATGTGGAGTACACGCAGCGGGTAGGCCGGTGGTGGCCGCACCTCAAGTCGTAGATCGAGAGCCCTCAAAAACCAGCCGGAGAATTGGATGAGACCACGTGTCGCGTTTCTGCTCCTGTCTCCGCTCTTCGCGGCCCGCGCGCAACCGGGCAATCCGCCGAACGACCCCGATAGCTGGACTACGGCGGCGACCGCGAAGATCCTCTGCTCGTCGCTGTTCGTCTCGGGGCGAGACGAAGCCGAGGCACGCGCGCACGTCACGGCCTACTTCATCGGCGCCAAGCTCGATTCGATCAGCGCCATCCAGATCGATCGCGCGCGAAAGGCGGTGCGTGTATCGCTGGCAAACCGCATCACGCGCGAGGCGAAGCTTTACGGCGATCAGGGGTGCGTAATTCACCAACCCGGCCGCGACACGGTCCTGTTCAAGCCGGTGCGCGTCACCACCTCCCTGCCCGACGCGTCGAGAACCCCGTGGCCGATGGGCGACGTCCTGCCCAGTGCGCCGCCGCCGGCCGACGTCGACACGGCAAAGTTGCGCCAGGCGGTGGACGCCGCCTTCGCGTCGCCGCAGGGCCTGACCGCGGCGTTCATCGTCGTACATAAAGGAAGGATCGTCGCCGAGCGTTACGCGAACGGCGCGAACAAGGATATGCAGCTCGAGAGCTGGTCGATGGGCAAAAGCATCGTCGGCACGCTCATTGGAGTCCTCGTCAAGCAGGGCGCGCTCACGCTCGAAGAGCCGGCGCCGGTGCCCGAATGGCGCAAAACGCCGGGCGACCCGCGCGCCAAGATCCGCGTCAGCGACTTGATGCGCATGTCCAGCGGGCTGCGGTTCAGCCGCGGGAGCCCCGAAGACATTCCCGGATACCACGACCACGACCTCGGCTACTCGGGGGCGATCGACGCGTTCGAGTGGGCAACCACGCGTCCGCTGCAGTTCGAGCCGAACACGTTCGGGCGCTACCGGAACTCCGATCCCCTCACGCTCGGCATGTTGATCCGCGACGCGGTGCGCAAACGAGGGGAGGAGTACCTCACGTTTCCGCAGCGTGCCCTGTTCGACAAGATCGGGATTCGCCGGCAGGTGCTGGAGACCGATCCGTACGGTAACTTCCTGCTCAACGGCTACGACTACGGCACCGCGCGCAACTGGGCCCGCCTCGGACTCCTCTACCTGAACGACGGCGTGTGGATGGGCGAGCGGCTGCTGCCCGAGGGCTTCGTCAAGTTCGCCTCGTCCCCGGCGCCGGCGTGGAAGGATTCCACGTATGGCGGGATGGTCTGGGTGAACGCGGGCGGCGCCTGGCGCAATTTGCCGCGCGACGCGTACGCCTTCCGCGGCGCGGGGCTTCAGGACACGTACGTCATCCCGTCGCGCGATCTCGTGATCGTGCGCATGGGACACTTCCCCGGCTCGCGCGCCGGCGGTACCGACCTCCAAAAGGCGCAGGCGCTGCTGATGGAGGCGATCCCGGAGAAGAAGTAGTCACCGCCGCGCGAGAGAACGGGACAGATCGCGGTAAAAAAACACCCCGGACGCAGAAGACGCAGAGAACGCAGATTGGACGCTGCAACCGCGTGACGCCGGGGGAATCGTTCAGTTCCAACCAGCCGCTGTTCCGCGGTTGCAGCGTCCGCTCTGCGCATTCTGCGTGTTCTGCGTCCTGCAGTTGTTGTCGCGAGGGGGCCTGCGCGTGGCGTCCTGCTTTTGGTCTTAGAACAGTGCGTTCAAATACGCGGACACGCGATTCTGCTTCCGCGGGTACAGACCGCGCGCCATGTCGATCCGGATCAGCCCGTCCATCATCGATAGGCCCAATCCCACTCCGCTCATCGGACGGCCGACCTCGCTGAAGGCCGAGCGGTCGCCGACCCATCCGAGATCTCCAAAGAGCATGTATCGATACGCCGAGCGGTCGATACCGAACTCGGCGCGTGTTATCCAGTAGGCGTTTCCGCTCTGCGCCGTGTCCGGGCTCTGTCCACGAATCGTGTAGGCGCCGCCGAGGAACCAGCGACGCTGCAGCGGGAGTTGGCCGACGCTCGTGCCGCCGGAGAGTGTGAGGACGGTTGCGAGGCTGAGCGGGAGCCCCGTCGAGAAGGTGAGGTCCGCCGCGGCGCGCCCGTAGGACGAGTCCCCCGCCGCCCCCTCGAGACGCAGGTTGGTCGCCGACCGGAAGCCATGCGGGTCGAGTCCCGTCGTGCCGAGCCAGCGCACCGAGCCGCCGGCGTAGGCGCCAGTCGTCGCCACGATGTTGGGCACGAAGGCGGGACCGAACGAATACTCGGTGCGCTGCCGCGCCGTCCGCTGCTGTTCTCCGAACACCCGCCAGTCGAGGCGTGTGCCGACGTCGGTCGTCCAGCGCAGCTCGGCCCCGCTCGCGCGGTAGTAAAAGCCGTCGTCGCGCCCGAAAAGGAGCGCCGATACAGAGGAGCCGAAGCTCAGCGGGTTCCCCCAGTCGCTCGCCGACACGAGCCTGTTGTGGCCGGTGAGCGTCACGGACTTATTGAGGTTCGTTCTCGCGAACGAGACCTCGGCGTTGGGCTCGCGATCCGCCGTGCCCAACCGCGCGGCCGCGCCCACGACGTAGCCGGCGCCGAGCTGCTGCTCCACGCGCAATCCGGTCGAGAATCCCTCGACGCGGTTGTAACGGCTCATCGAGAGGCCGTACTGAAAGTTCGGCTTGGGAAGTGCCCCGAGCTTGATCAGCGCCTGCGCACCGAACGGGAGCGCGTCGGCAATGAGCGCGTCGCGCTCCTTTGTGCCGAACAGCTTCTCGTTGTCGTCGTACAGCGGGCGGTCGAAGTCGGTCGAGGTCACGAGCGTGCCGACGTCGCACGGAAAGGCCACCGCGACGGGGAGGTCGAAGCGCACGCGTCCAACCACCCGATGACCCGTGGAATCGCACGGTGTCTTCTTGAGCGAATCCTGCAGCGCCCGGCGCGCCTTGATGCGCTCTTCGACAACCCTATTGCGCCACATGGCCGCCTGCTTGCCGTCGAGCGAATCCGGCGGCTCGAGAAACGTCAGCGGCGGGAGGTCGATCTTTACCGCGGGGAGCGACGACGCGTTGTTGATGCCGGCGTACGAGAACGTCTGCTCGATCTCGATGGGCATGCGGGCGAACGAGACCTGCTGCATCCCGCGGAGCGCGCGCGCCCGCGGAAGCCAGTATTTCCCGTCGAACAGCCCGTATTCGATCGCGATCGCCGTGATCTCCGCTTTCATCGGCGACGTCAGCGCCTTGGCGACCATGACGTACAGCGGGTTGATGCTCATGCTGTCGGCGCGCCGCCGTTCCGTCACGCGCGTCCACATGTCCATGGGTGCCGCGAGCCGATACGCGGCGCGCACGAGCTGACCGCTCTCCACGTCGAACCACAGCGAGCCGACCGCGAGATTCCACTCCGGGGACCGCGGGCGGACGGTGAGCTCGCGAAGGCGCACCTTGCGCCCATCGGGAAGGGTCCACGACATCGAATCGCCCGTCGCGTACGTGTAGTACGCCTCGGCGCCTTTGGCGAGCGGCTGCACGATGTTCCGGTCGTCCACCTGCTCGCGCACCGTGTTGCCGAGCCACATCGCCTCCTGGCCGGGAAAGTACGGGACGGGAGTCATGGAGGCGCTGAACACATTCTCCTCGAGGCTCTCGCGCTCGGCCTTCGACGGAGCGATGGGGATTCCGACACGAGCCCCCGTGACTTCGATCCGCGCGCCGACCGTTTCCTGCCACTGGACGCGAAAGGCGCTCTCCTGCCGGTACATCACGCGCTCCGGTCCCACGCTTCCAATGGCCATGCGTGCGGTGACGCGCTCGCGAACCTTGGCATCGTAGCTCTTGAGCGACGAATCCTGCGACAGACGCGCCTGGCGCGCGCGGGTGAGGAGGTCGCGGGCGCGCGTGTCAGCGAACGCGGTGCGCAGAGCGTCAGCGGTGACCGGGCGGCGCGTCGGTGCGCGCCTTTTCAGCGAGTCGGGCGGGGTGCTGTCGCGGACGACCGATGTTTGCTGGCGGCGCGGCGCCTGCGGCGGCGTCTGCAACGCGGTGTTCAGGAGGACTGCCGCAAGTGCGAGCATGGGACGGCGCGGGTGCGGGAAGCGGGCGCGGGGTGACGAACGCCCGGACCCCTACGCAGGGAACCGCGGTCCGGTTGCACGACCGGCGGTCTGGACCATTGTCATCCTGAGCGAAGCGAAGGATCTACCGGCCGCTTCGCGTGGCTAGTAAGGCGAGATCCTTCGTCGCTTCGCTCCTCAGGATGACAGCCTCACGGTTGTTCGTACGGTTTGAACACCTTCCGGTTCCCTTCCGGACAGCTGACCGCCGAATTGAAGTCCGCGAACACCCCGTCGGCGTTGTCGGTCCAGGCCCAGACGTGCAGGTACCAGATCTTGAGATTGTCCTCGTGCTTGAGCTTCTGTCCCATGAGCACAGGCGCGACCGAATCGCGCGGCCAGGCGCGATAGGGCACGATGAACTCGACGCCGTTCAGCCGATACGCGCCGTCGGGCATCCGCTCATAGAGCAGAATCTCCGGACGCTCGACCTCGGCCTTGTTGTCGACGTATTTGGAGTTGACGTGGTGGTAGCCCATCGCGCCGTGGTGCTCGTGTACCAGACACTCCGGCACGTTCCTCGGGTAGCCGGCGGCGACGGCGGAGTCGATCGACCGGTACGGGCGCGTGGCCGCGCGAAGGCGCGTGATGCCGTCGGCGACCGGCGAGCTCGCCCTACTGTCGCCGCGACTGACGGTGATGCGCACGCACGCGGAGAGTGCCACGACTGTGGCGAGAAGCGCTGCTATGGTAGGGCGTGTCATGGACCCGGTCAGAGTGATGTCATCCTGAGCGAAGCGAAGGATCTAGGTTAAGCCGGCTAGATCCTTCGGTCGCTGCGCGCTCCCTCAGGATGACATAAGAACCGCATTCAAGGCGGTCCCGGTCACACCTCATTCAGCCCGGAGCGCGTCCGCCGGATCTACCATAGCTGCGCGACGAGCGGGGAGCCAGCTCGCCAGTGTCGCGATCACGACGAGCGTGAGCGCGGCCGCCGCGAGCGTCAACGGGTCGCCGGGCGCGACACCGAACAGGAACGAACGGAGAAAGCGCGCCACCATCGCGAACAACGCCAATCCGGCGCCGATGCCGATCGCGGTCAGCACGAGACCCTGGTTCGTCATCATCATCGCGACGGCGCGCGGCTCGGCGCCCAGCGCGATGCGCAGACCCAGCTCGCGCGTGCGCAGGGTCACCAGATACGCCATGACGCCGTAGAGTCCGATCGCGCCGAGCAGCAGCGTCACACCGGCGGCGGCGCCGAGGATGATGATGGTGAACGAGAGCCGCGCCGTGGATGCGCTGAGCACCGCGGTCATCGGCTTCACGTCGAACATCGGAAGCGTGGGATCGAGCTGCCGTACGACGCGCTGCACCGCGGCGGTGATCGCCGCCGGCTCACCGGTCGTCTTCACGACCAGCGCCATCGTGCGCTCAGCCTGGCTATAGAGCGTGTCGTCGGTGACAGACTGCGGGAAATACACGGCCTGTGACGGGGGAGCGGCGAGCGTCGTGTCGCGCGTGTTGCCGACGACGCCGACGATGGTGACGTACGGTCCGCTCGGCAGGCTGCGGAAGCGTTTGCCGACCGCGCTGCGGCCGGTGGAGTCTTTCCAGAACTGCACCGCCGTTGCCTGGCTGATGATCGCTTCGCGGCCGTGCATCGCGTCCATGCGACCGAAATTCCGCCCGGCGATGAGGGGGATGCGCATCGTGGGGAAATAGCCGTCGTCCACGGTCGCATAGATCTGCAGCGGCGGGACCTTGGTCATGGCCGACACGTCGCCCTCTACGTAAAACGGATTCTGATTCATTCCGTTCTCGAGGAGAGGAAGTCGCGACGACACGCCGACGGACTGGACGCCGGGAAGCTCGGCGACGTCCGACGTGAGCCGCGAATAGAAGCGCACCAGCGCCGAGTCGCCGGCATAGCGGGCTTGCGGAGGGGAGATCCAGAACGTGGCGACGTTGGTCGCGTCGAATCCAGGGCGAACGGCGTGCAACTGCTGGAAAGTGCGCAGCAGGAGTCCCGATCCGGCGAGCACCACGAGGGCGAGCGCGATCTGCAGCGCGACCATCGTTCCGCGGAGACGATGCTGTGCCTTCCCG
>Ga0137464_1000659_pt1 | contig 10858 bp, 7 predicted proteins | sample EasRivERMGT814_2_FD_102306 | JGI IMG/M metagenome (GOLD analysis project Ga0137464, IMG submission 102306) | Soil microbial communities from meander-bound floodplain in the East River, Colorado, USA - East River MetaG ERMGT814_2 | ecosystem: Environmental > Terrestrial > Soil > Floodplain ...
CGCATGGTGGCGCTGTACAACGACGACGAGATCTATCAGATCGACATCCTGGGTAACGCGGCCATCACCGAGGCCTCGCGCGACTCGCTCGTGATCGGTCGCGACAGCTGGATCCAAGGCGATTCCATCACGCTCTATCTACACGACGGCGGGGTGGATTCGGTGCGAGTCAGGGGCAAAGCGAAGAGCGAGTACTACCCGAAGAACCCGGGCAAGGTGGAAGGCAACTCGATCGAAGGCGAAAACATGTTCTTTCGCTTCGGAACCGAGGAAGTCGACTTCGTCGACGTGCGCGGCGGGGCGACGGGGGTCTACCGCTACGTCAAGTTGAACAGCAACGAAACCGCCGACAGTCTGCGCGCGTCCGCCGATACCTCCCTCACCTACGTCTCGTTTCCGACCCGCGCCGAAAAGGTGCAATACGCGGCGGAGCGAATTCGCTACTACGCGGACACGCAAGACTTGCTGCTGGACGAAAAGGCGCGCGTCGACTATCGCGACAGCCGGCTGGAAGCGAACAACATCACCTACCACTCGTCGGTGCAGGTGCTCGAAGCGACCGGCTCTCCCACCCTGACCGACGCCGGGCAAGCGATCGTCGGCGAGCGCATGGACTACGACCTCGAGGGAGAGACGGGGCTGGTGGTGCAAGGCTCGACGCAGTACGACCAAGGCTACTACAGCGGCGAAAACCTGGCCAAGGTGGGAGAGAACGAGCTCAAGGTTTGGAATTCGTGGTACACGACCTGCGACTTGAAAGAGCCGCATTATCACTTCGCCGCCAAGCACATGAAGGTGTATCCGGACGACAAGGTGTTCAGCGGCCCCATCTGGCTCCACATCGGAAGAACGCCCATTTTTGCACTCCCGTTCATGGCCAACAGCATTGCGCGTGGGCGTCGATCCGGAATCATGCGTCCCGATATCGAATTCGGCGTCACGGGCAGCGAAAATCGATTCATCCGCGGTCTCGGTTATTATTGGGCCACCAACGACTACACCGACTTCACCTTTGTCGCGGACTTCAACGAAGACCAATCCTGGCGCTTGCACGTCGACAACCGCTACGCGCTGCGCTACCGCCTGGGCGGTTCGCTCGGTTACAACTACTACCGTGACATGACCGACAACACGACCGAATGGACGTTCGACAGCGCGCACAATCAAACGCTGGGAGAGCGATTCACGCTCAACGCGAGCCTTAATTTCGTCTCGAGCGACGACGCCGTGCAGAGTGTGAACACCATCGACGACGTCGATCGCTACATCGACCGCTCCATTCGCTCGACGGTGTCGTTGCGCAAGAGCTGGGACACGGTGGGGTTCAGCGCCTCCGCGAGCCGCACGCAGAACTTGAACATCGTCGACCCGACCGCGCTGGTGAAAAGCTCGACGCTGCCCAGCATCCAACTCTCGATCCCGTCGTGGAATTTGTACTTCGGAACGGAGACCGGGACGGCGGAAGGTTTTTGGGAGAACCTGCTTCGCAACACGCGTGTCTCGCCGGGGTTGTCGTTCAATCGCACCTTGAAGGAAAAGTTGTTCGAGACCGACGACTTCAGCGAGGCGCTGGCCAGGCTCGGGGTGCAGAGCCCGCAGAAAGTCGGATTCGTGACCGTGTCGCCGTCCATATCGGCCGACTTGAGGTCGACGCGCATCGACTTCCAGCGGGACGCGTTCTCCTTTTTCCGCACCACCGGCACCGGCGTCGACACGGTTTTCGTTTCCGCGCTCGATTCGACGGAAACCGAGCACGTCTTCACGTGGCGCACCGGTGCCAACGCCAACACCAATATCTACGGAACGTTTTATCCCAATATCGGACGCCTACGCGGTATCCGTCACACCGTCACGCCGTCGGTGAGCTACAGCTTCCAGCCCGCCCAAGACACCCGGACACGATCGCAATTGGTGGGCTTGACGCTTCGCAACGCGTTCGACTTGAAAGTCGCCGGCGACGAAGCCGACACCACGGCCACCGAAGAAGAGAAGCTGCGCCGTCTCTCCGGCGTGCTGTTGTGGAACGTGGCGACGTCGTATCGTCCCGATACGCCGAGCGATCGCGCGTGGTCGCAGATCTCGAGCGGGCTCAACTTCGTGTTGTTCGGAACCAATTTCTCCATCAACCACATCTTCGATCCGTACAATTTCGACCTGCAATCGACCAGCGCGACCTCGACCTTTCGCCTGGGGGGAACGCATCCGTTCGGAACCTCGTCGAAAGTCGAGGTGCGCGAGCTGAACGTGACCGCGTCGCTCGACACCACCCGCGAAGACGCCAACGAGGAATTCGAAGAGGGCGGCGTCGATCTGCGGCAGCGGGACGCATACGGCGAGCGAGCGCCGGACCAGGCCGAGGACGAGCTCCAGGTGGAAGAGGGGCGCCAGCCCTGGAATATCGTGCTCGGGCTCTCCTATTCGAAGAACGCAGCCGGCGCTATCAGCTCCACACTCCGGGTCGGCTGGGACGTCAAGCTCACCGACAATTGGCGCATCGACTACTCCACCATCTACGACATCGAAGGCCGCCAGCGGTCCGGGCAGTACATTGGGGTTACGCGCGATCTGCACTGCTGGGAGATCGGATTCTCGCGTCAGCAACTGGGCGACCAGTGGGAATATTACTTTCGCATCGCCCTAAAGGCCCATCCCGAGCTTTACGGCGAATCGGGCAACCGGGGCGTCGGGAGCGGTCTCATGGGGCAATTCTAGGGTAGGCGGAGTAGGGCGACCGAAGATATCCCCCGAAACCCCGCGTCGCCACGCCACGAACAAGGGAATATATGTTGACACGTTTTTTTGACCGTCGATAGAGTGCGCGTGAGAACGGGAAGGAGGTGACAGAATGAACAAAACCGAATTGATCGAACGCGTAGCTCAGAAGACGGGGCTCACGATGAAAGATGCGAAGAACGTCGTCGACGCGATATTTAGCACACAGCCCAAGAACGGCATCATCGCCAACGAGCTCAAGTCGGGTCGTAAGGTTCAGATCACCGGCTTCGGAACGTTCGTGATCCGTCGGCGCAAGAAGCGCGAGGGTCGGAATCCGCAGACGGGCGCGACCATCGAGATTCCAGCGACCAAGTTCCCAGCCTTCTCTGCGGGCCGTGCTCTGAAGGACCGCGTTAAGGTGTAGGGACCCGGCAGTTCGAAGACTGCTCGGCAGGCGGAGCGCACAACAGCGCCCCGCCTGCTTTTTTGTTTCTGCGAACGCTGCGGCGGGTCCTGTCGCACAACAGCCCACGGCGGCTCGTCGTCCGCGCCTACGCACTAGACTCCTCGCCTTGTGGGCGCCCGTTGTGCGCCACCCGCCGCTGGACGCCACCCACGCGCGACTACCTCCCGCGGCGCGGTTCCTTCGTTTGGTGTATATTGAGCAGCACCATGCGGTACGGGACCCTCTTGATAATCGGCCTCGCGGCTGCGGTCGCGATCGGCGCCTCTCAAGCCCCCCCCTCGGGCGAGTCGAAGGCGCCCACCGTCGTCCTTCCGGACGCTCCTTGGCCGCCCGACGTACGCCTGGTCTATGAGAGCGACACCCGCGCCTACTATCGACCGTGCGGGTGCAATCAGAATTCGGCGGGTGGATTCGCACGGCGGGCGGCGCTGCTCAAGGACTTGCGCGCGCAGGCAGCACCCGTGGTCCTCTGCACCGCGGGGGATTTCTACGGGACAGCGGACGTGTTCAACGAGGCCAAGTCCCATTTCGTCGCGCGCACCATGGGCGAGCTCGGCTACGACGCCATCGGGATCGGCGAGATGGACCTCAATTTCGGTCTCGCCACCTTGGTCGCCGACGTGCGGGGGTTCAAGCTCCCCGTAGTGTGCGCGAACCTCCGCGCCAAGAACGATTCGCTTCGCGTTCGAGCCGACGGCCCCGCGTCCGCCACCGCCGATCGCCTCGGCTCCGCGTTTGCGCCCTACCGCGTGGTCACCAAGGGCGGCGCCCGCTTCGGTTTTCTGGGCTTGATCTCGCCCGCCACCAAGATGAAGAAGACCGCCCCCAAGAAAGACGCGCCGGTCGAAGCCATCACGTATTCGCTGGCCGACCCGATCGAAGTCGCGAAGTCGGTGGTGCCGGAGCTGCGGGCCGCCTGCGACATCCTCGTGGTCCTCGCCCACATGAGCGACGACGACGCGGTGGCGTTGCTGCAAGCGGTGCCGGGCATCGACCTCGTCGTCCTCGGACACGACCCGCAAGGGCGTCCGCTGGGCCAGCCCCAGAAGGTGCACGACGCGAGTCTCCTGCGCGCGACGTCGCAGGGGCAGAACATCGGCGAGCTGGACATCCGGCTGGGAGACGACCACCACATTGCGGAAACGTTCAATCGCATGCACATCATGGACGCGTCCTATCGCGACGATCCCGAGATGATCAAGCGCATCGAAACCTTCGAGGAAGAGAATCGCAAGCTCCAGAAAGAGCTCTTCGCGCGCCAGCAGGTCCAAGGCGACGACCACGAGGCGTTCGCGGGGAGCTTTCTCGGCGTGGGTGCTTGCCAGTCGTGTCACGTCGAGGAGTTCGACGTGTATGCGCACACGCGGCACGCGCACGCGTACGCGACCCTGGCCTCCCAATTCGTCCATCGCGACACCAACTGTGTCGGCTGCCACGTGACGGGTTACGGCGAAGCGGGCGGCTTCCAAGGGGTGCGCATGCGCGGGGCCTCCGTGGACTTGATCGATGTCCAGTGCGAAGCCTGCCACGGGCCCGGGAGCCAGCACGCGCGCGACGGCTCGTACCGCGCGACCGCGATCCAGAGCTGCGTGAAGTGCCACACGTCCAACGACGACCCCGATTTCGATTTTGCAACCGACTGGCCCAAGATTGCGCACTGAGCGCGCGCTCGCGATCGCCGCGGTGGGGTTGGCGGTGTGGCTCGGCGTCGCTCCGTCGCGGGCGGCGGACGCAGGGTCGGTGCTGCTTCCCGGCATCGACATCCGTACCATCGACTTCGAAGTCGGCGCCTGGTGCCGGTATATCGTGGTCGACGAGGCCATGGACGTGGTCGACTCGAGCGCGGTCTACATCGCGGTGGTGGGCAGGGAACGGACCTCGGGAGGGACGGCGTACTGGCTGGAGATCGAAAACGGGAAGGTTTCGGCCGGCCCCGAGGACCGGGACCTGGCCCGGGCTCTGGTCGACGACGACGTCAAACGAATGGCGGACGGCGATTCTCTTTACCGATATGTGAGCCGGTATTACATTCGTAGGGGCCGCGGACCCGTCGAGCCGGGCGACGTCCACGACTTGAAGCGGCTCACGATCATCTCCCCCACCTCCGATCGCGATTGGGTCGTCACCCCACGAGCTACCATCTCGACGCCGGCCGGCAAGCTTTCGTGCGAGTCGCGCCGCTTCGAGAAGACCGAAAGCAACGAAACTCCGTCGGGGCGCGTAAAGATTGTGCAACGACGAACCGATCGCGTCGAAGTTTGGACGTCGGACGCGATCCCGGTGTTCCACCTGGCCCGGTGCGTGGTGGAACGCGAGCGTGAATCGAAGACGATCCCGGCCGTGCGCGGCATCCCCCAATCGGGGCCCCGCCGGTCACGGACGACCAGCGTCGTCGTCGCCTTTGGCAAGGGCGCGAAGTCGCTCGTCTCGTCCCCCTGAATTGAACAGACGAGACTTTCAACGCGGAGTCACCACGATGCGTTCATCCTCCCGATGCCTGGCCGCTTCCGTAGCCTTGGCGTGTCTTTCCCTCACCATCCAAAACGCCCGCGCCCACGAGGTGCGATCGGTCGATATTCGACGGCCCGTGTCGTTGGCGGGCGCCGAGCGTACGTACTGGCTCGCGAGCGCTGCCTCCGACGCGGAAGCGCTTGCGTTTCGCGAAGCGTTGCTGGCCGCCGGCGCACGCAACGTCAATCTCTTCGTTCCGGACATGGTGATCGTGTGCGACGTCCCGCCCGCTGTGGCTCGCGAGGTGCAAGCGGTGGGAGCGAAGACGGCCTTTCGCGCACGGGGCGCCAAGTCGCTGCGCGCTCTGGTGCCGAGCGGGTCGTCTTCGGACTGGATCGAGGAGGCTTACGCGTTGGCGGAGCAGGGCGATGGCGCCGAGGCCCCCGCGACCGACACCAGCGACCCCGACGCGTTTCGCGACGTCGTCATGACGTTATCGCCCGAGCGTGTCGACGAGATCCAGCGCACCATCGACAACGCGCGCGTGCGCGACGCGACCGGCACGTTCTCGCCCGCCGCGCGCAAGCTCAACCAAAACTCCGAGTTTCTGGGCGGCTACATCCTCGCCAATTACGTGTATCCCGAGAGCAACGGGCTCCGCGATCCCAACTTCGAGAATTGGTCGGACGAGGACCTACGGCAGGCCAAGGCGGGCTCGACGGCCGCGTTCCTGTCGTGGCAGGGAAAGTTTCCGAACATGGACATCGGCTTCGTCATCCATCACTTCGAGCGAATCGCCACCGGGTACGAGCCCATTACGCACGACATGGGCAGCGACGGGCGCTGGATCCTCGACGCCATGAGAACCATGGGCTGGGGAACCAACTCCGACGAAGCGCCGGCCGCAGTACACGAGTTCAACGAAAGCGAGCGCGTGCGGTGGCACGCGCAGTGGGTGGTCACGTCGTTCATCGCGTGCAGCCGCAACACCCCGAACAATCGATTCAAGAGCGGTAACGCGCCTTACACGGCCTATGCGTACCTGGGCGGTCCCTACATGGTGGAGCCGTTTCCGGCCGGCACCGACATCAACGGGGTCGGAGAAACGCTGGTGTACTCGCAAATCGTCAACCACGAGATCGGCCACTTGTTCTGGACCCTCGACGAGTACCCGGGGTCGCCGGCCGTGTGCGCGACGCGTTCGGGATATCTGGACGTCGACAACGGCAACGTGACCATGACGGGTCCGGACGGCGAGCAGTCCCGCTGCACGCCGCACGTCCCGTGCATCATGCACACCGCCGCGCGAACCAATCAGAACCGCCCGTGGTGCGACTGGAGCCACGGTCACCTGGGTGTGCTGGACGGCAACGGCAACGCGGTCCCCGATATCTTCGAAGCCGAGCCCGTGATCACGTTCTTCCCCGAGGGCCCGGAAACGGTGACGACCAACTCGTACACGCTGCGCTTCACGGCCAGGGCGACCGCGGTCGACAATATGAATCCGAACCAGGGCCTCAATCGCGTGAGCTACGCGCTCCCGCTCGACGACGGCAAGCTGGTGTTCGGGACACTCCAACTCGGTCTCGATCCCGTCGACGGGAGCTGGAACGAGATCGAAGAGGAGGTCGAGTTCACGCTGGCGATCGCGCAGACCGGGATTGCGATGCTCAACGTCCAGGTGGAAAACAACGCCGGCTTTCGGTCGCGCCTCGCGACCAAGATGGTCTACTTCGCGGGCGTGCGCTACGATCGCCTGGTCGCCGTCCCCAAGTGGAATCGAATCGACCTCTCGTGGGAAACCCCGGGCGAAACCTTCGGCGCGAAGTTCGACGTGTATCGACTCGAGCAAGGCGACGCCATGCCGGGAATGTTGCTAGCGCAGAACGTGGCGCCGAACCGCATCGGTCCGCTGGGCCAACCGGTATTCCTGCTCCAAGATTTCGACATCACGGTGGGCACTGATTATCGCTACTACATCGAAGGCGTCTTCGACCTGCCGAGCGAAGGGGGCGGGACGCGAGAATTCGTCTCGCGCTCGGCACTGGTGGTGCAGACCGCGATGGTGCCGGTCACCGATCTGGTGTCCGATGTGGCGCCCAATCCGACGCGCGACACGGTGACGTTTTCCGTGGCGGTGCCGAAGACCTTCAACGAAACGTCGCAGGGCCCCACTCGCGTCCCTACCGACGTCGACATTCGCGTCTACAACGTGCGCGGGCAGCTGGTACGTACCTTGAAGACCTCGAGCGAGCTGAACACCGTGCTCACCATGCGGTGGGACGGGACCACCCAAGACGGGCTGCAGGTTCCATCGGGCGTGTATTTTCTGCGCGTGCAGGCCGGCGAAGCAGAGGAAGTGCGCAAGATCGTGCTGCTGCGTTGACCGCATTCGCGGCGCGTTTGCGCTTGAGCCCGTCGATGTGATATACCCCCAGGGCGAGAAGCGCTAGCGATCGCGCATTTCCGACGCCTTCCCGCACCCCACTACGATTCAAGGGCGCACGACGTGCGCCGTAAGGACTGCATGAGCGACCGACTGCGCCGCGTGAAATACGCTGATTCCATCCTCGATACCATCGGCAACACCCCGCTCGTAAAACTCAACCGCGTCACCGACGGCGTGAAATGCACGGTGCTCGCGAAGCTCGAACAATTCAATCCCGGTGGCAGCGTCAAGGACCGCATTGGGATCCACATGATTCGGGCCGAGATCGAGAAGGGAACCCTGAAGCCGGGCGGCACGATCGTCGAATGCACGTCCGGCAACACCGGCTTGGGCTTGGCACTGGCGGCATCGATCATGGGATACAAATGCGTGTTCACCATGCCCGACAAGGTGCCGGTCGAAAAGGAGTACATGCTCAAGGCGTACGGCGCGGAAGTGATCCGCTGCCCGACCAACGTCGCTCCCGAGTCGCCGGAGAGTTACTACTCGGTGGCCAAACGACTGGTGAAGGAGCGCCCCGGCGCGATCCTCGGCAACCAGTATCACAATCCAATGAACCCGGATGCGCACTACCGCACCACCGGGCCCGAGATCTGGCGTGACACCCAAGGTGAGATCGACTACTTCGTGACCGGTGTGGGAACCGGGGGCACCATCAGCGGGACCGGGCGCTACCTCAAAGAGCAAAACCCGAAGGTCAAAGTGGTGGGTGCCGATCCGGTGGGGAGCATTCTCACGCATTATTTCTATCACAAGGAAATGATCGAGCCGCACCAGTACCTGATCGACGGCATCGGCGAGGATTTCATCCCCAGCACGTGCCAGTTCCAGTACGTGGACGACATGATCCTGGTGGAAGACCGCGAGTCGCTGATCATGACGCGACGGCTCGCGCGCGAAGAAGGGCTGCTGGTGGGGAGCTCGTCGGGAGCAGCACTGGTTGCAGCACTGAAGGTCGCGCGCGACTTGGACGCCGACAAGATCATGGTGGTGCTGATTCCCGACACGGGAGAGCGCTACTTGAGCAAAGTGCATTCGGAGAAGTGGCTCGCCGAGCACGATCTCGCGGGAAGGTAATTTCGATAGGAGACCCATGGGATTCTATACCGACTGCATCCACGCCGGACAGGCGCCGGACGACAAGACCGGCGCCGTCATCACGCCCATCTTTCAAACCTCCACCTACAAGCAGGACGGCATCGGAAAGCATCGCGGCTACGAATACGCCCGCACCGCGAATCCCACCCGCGAGGCGCTGGAGCGCAACGTTGCGGCCCTCGAGCGGGGCAAGCACGGGCTCGCGTACTCGTCGGGCATGGCCGCGACCGACACCATTCTGCGACTGTTCGGCCCCGGCGACGAGATCGTCGTCACCGCTAACGTGTACGGCGGCACCTACCGCTTGTTCGAGATGGTGTTGAAGCGGTACGGGCTCGTGTTTCGCTTCATCGACACCGCCGACCTGGATGAAGTCGAACGCGCGCTCACTCCCAAGACCAAGCTCATCTACCTCGAGTCGCCCACCAACCCCATGCTGCGCGTCACCGACATCGCGAAGGTGGCGGAGATGGCGCACGCGATCGGCGCGCGCGTGTGTGTCGACAACACCTTCATGAGCCCGTTCCTGCAGACGCCGCTCGCGATGGGTGCGGACATCGTCGTCCACAGCACCACCAAGTTCTTGAACGGTCACAGCGACATGGTGGGCGGCATCGTGGTGTTGAACGACGACGCCACCGCGCAGCGCCTGCGTTTTCTGCAAAACGCCGTGGGCGCGGTCCCGGGGCCCATGGACTGCTTTCTGGCCCTGCGCGGGACCAAGACGCTGGCGGTGCGCATGCGCCAGCACGAGGAAAACGCCCGCGTGCTGGCGAAGTTTCTGGCCGAGAACAAAGGCGTGTCGCGCGTCAATTATCCCGGCTTGCCGGATCACCCGCACCACGCGCTCGCGAAGAGACAGGCGCGCGGATTCGGCGCGGTGATTTCGTTCGACGTCGGTTCGTTGGAACGCGCGGACCAGGTGCTGCGATCGGTGAAGGTGTTCACGCTCGCCGAGAGCCTGGGCGGCGTCGAAAGTTTGATCAGCCACCCCGCTTCGATGACGCACGGCAGCGTTCCCGAATCCGATCGCACGAAGCTCGGTGTTACACCGGGACTGGTGCGCATCTCCGTCGGCATCGAAGATATCGAAGATCTCGAAGCGGATCTCGATCGCGCGTTGCGCTAATGCTCGCGCGTCGACGCTTCGCAACCACATCGCTCCGCGCACACAGGTAGCTTGCGCGATCCGCATTTCGCGGCTATATTATTTGCGTCGATGTTGCCGCACGACACTCTTGGGCGCATGAGCGCTGATTCTTCCGCAATTTGTCCTTGACGACCCCTTGTGGCTTCCCCTACGGTGGCCGCAAGATGTAGTACCCTGGGCACGTCAGGACACAGCATCCTGTGTATCCCGGCCCTTTCGAACGGTTTAGGCGGATGCCTGGTTTTTTCACCTCAACGCGGAGGAGTTGGGCATGGAAAAGCGGGACAAGAGCGGGGTGCTCATGAAGGACAAAGAGTACGTGAAATTCGTACAGCTCCTGCGGAAGGCAGAGCGTGATGGGCGGTTGGATGGGTATCCGTGTCCGTTGTGCGGATCCAGATACGTAACCCAGCACGACGCGGAGGATTGCTGCCGCGTCGTTATTTCGTGATCAAGGCGGTTGTTCGGTGAGCATGGCGAGCCAGACATCTAGTTCGATTCGACAGCACTGTTCGGTTTGCAAGGCCGA
>Ga0137464_1000666_pt1 | contig 10836 bp, 10 predicted proteins | sample EasRivERMGT814_2_FD_102306 | JGI IMG/M metagenome (GOLD analysis project Ga0137464, IMG submission 102306) | Soil microbial communities from meander-bound floodplain in the East River, Colorado, USA - East River MetaG ERMGT814_2 | ecosystem: Environmental > Terrestrial > Soil > Floodplain ...
ACATGCGCGTTACCGTGTTGCCTGCAGCATCCCGCTCGAGAATGCGATTGCCGTTGGCGTCATACCCGTAGGTGATGATGTTTCCACGGGCATCGGTGACCTGAGTGACGTCACCATTGGCGTTATAGACATAGCTAACACTCTGACGCACGCTGCCAACAGCGGGGCTCAGCAGTTGGGTGAGCTGCCCTTGGGCATTGGTGACGGTAGTGGTGACGAGCCCCAGAGGATCGGTGATATCGGTCTGGACGCCGCTGACATTGTTTTGGATGTAGGTCAGGCTCGTGATCTTGCCGTTGCCGTCGGCATAAGTGGCGACCTTCCAGTCGCTGCCGATCTGCACGTAGGTGAAGGAGAGATTGTTGCCGTCGGTCTGCGTGAGCGTGGCCACGCGCCGGCTCGTGCCCTCGTAGGTGTAGTTGACCACGTAGGTCTTGCCGTCGGCGACGCTCGCATCGTCGGGCGAGAGATCGGTCGTGACCTGGGTGAGGCGGTTGCTCGTGTCGTAGGCATAGCGGGTGCGGACCAGCGCCTGCCCGCCGCTATTGACCGTGCGAAGCTGAGTGAGGTTGGTGCCGGTGTAATCGAGGAACGTCGTCTCGCCGCTCGCGTCCGTGACCTGGGTGATGAGCCCCGCGGCGTTGTAGGTGAAGGCGAGGCCGTTGCCGTCCTGGTCCAGGACCTGGGTGATGCGCCCGCCGGCGGTCGCGTCGTAGCGCTCGGTCAGCCGGTTGGTGCCGTCGGTCCAGCTCCAGGTCCAGGTCTGCGCCGTACCGTCGAAGCCGAGCGTGTCGTACGCCCCCGGCCCGTCGTGGCAGAGGTATTTGCCCAGGGTCGTGTCGTAGGCGTAGACCGACTCCGATCCGTCCCCGGCCACCCGGGTGACGGTGCTGCCTGCGGTGTCGACCGTGCCCGAGAGGTTGTAGACCTTGCGGTAGACCCCCAGGCGCCAGTTGTCGGCGTTGTCGTCGTTGAGCAGCCCCTGGCTGTTATACGTGCGAAGAAGGTTCAGGTCCGGACCGCGTCCGACGAGGAGTTCGTCGCGGTTCTGAATGACAAGGTTGCCGGTGGCGGAGTTGACGTAGACCTGTTCGCCGGCGCGGCCCGAACCAGACTGCCCCAGCGCGCCTTGCGACCCCAGCACGTACAAAGAAGTGTTTGCAAGACCAAGACTGTTACCGGAAACGATCGCAGGCATGAACTACTTCCTCCCCCAACAGAGCTATTTCGATTGTTTCTGATTGGCTTCACTGCCCAGACGAACGGACAGGGCGGTTATCGGAATGTATCCACGCAAGCGGGGAAATGTTTATGCCCCTCCAGCCCGGGGAGGAGTCTCGCAGTACTTGGGGGAACCTGATCGAACTTACAGTAGGTCCAAGCAAAAGGCGGCGGCGTCGATGACGAATTCACCTCGCCGAGGGCGCTCGCTCGTTGAGCGGGCATTCCCTCGCAACGCTTGGTCTGCTGTCTTTCCGGATCTGCGTGATGCAGCGACGCGTCAATATCCCAGCGCCGCTGCGATCATCACCACGCAGATCCGCCCCGGAATCCTCTCGTTCTCGATGACGAGGACCTTGCCGCATTGGCGCTCGGGTCCGCGGCAGGCGGCGTTGTCGCAGCGCCCGGTCCGCGCGCAGGGCGTGTTCATGCCCAGGTGGCGGCACTCCGGCGGCTGGATGCGCGCCTCCATGAGAAGGGAACAAACTGCTCCCCTCTCCACGCAGTGGAGAGGGGTCGGGGGTGAGGATCGCGGGGATGACTTATTCAGAGCTTCCCTAGTCAAGCCATTTCTCGGCGGTCTTCGGAGCAGGCGCGGGGCGGATGAGAAGGCCGGTCGTGGAAACCCGCAGCTCGAGCTCCGCGGGCTCGTTGACCGGGACGAAGGCGGCCGAGCCGTATTCGGCGTCGAGGAACGGCGCGAGGAAAGTGTAGCGCCGGCGCAGCTCGAACAGATCCATGGGCTTTTCCTGACCGAGGGAGTACAGCGTGCGCGAAGCGGAACGTTCCTGCCCGATCGCGCGAAACCGTCCCCCGACGCGGTCGAGCTCGTACGCGGTGTTCAGGCCGATCAGATTCGCGAGCGCATGCCATTTGAGGATGCGCGCGTCCACGTAGATCTCGTCCCCGGAGATCGGGTAGGTCACCATCCGCCCGTCGGGAAAGCGCAGCGTGGCCGCGAATTGCTGCGGGCCGTAGGGACGCACCGCGATGCGCGCGGCGAGCTCCTCGCGCGCAAGCGAGCGGTACCCCTGGATGCCCACGGTGATCGTGCCCTCGAGCAGTCCCAGCGAAATGAGCAGCAGCCCCAGCAGCGTCCGGGTGATGAAGCGCAGCGGATGCAGGCCGAAGAGCGCGGTGAGGCCGGCGAGGACGAGGATCGCGCCGAGGGACAGGAGCACGGCGGCGCCGAGCAGCCACGGCAGGCTCGAGGACTGCGACAGGAAACCCAGTTCGGGAATGGAAGGCATCGCGGTTCACAAACCCATGTAGAGCTTGTGGACCAGCTCGTTGTTGGCGAGTTCCTCGCGCGAGCGGCCCTCGTACTCGATCCGGCCGTGCACGATCACGTAGCCGCGGTCGGCGATGCGGATCGCCTGGTTGAAGTTCTGTTCCGCCATCAGCACGGTGAGCCGGTAGCTTTCCTTCAGTTCCCGGATCTTGTCGATGGTGTGGATCACGAGGATGGGCGCGAGGCCCACCGAAGGCTCGTCGATGAGGAGGATCTTGGGCGCGGTCATCAGGGCGCGGGCGAGGGTCAGCATCTGCTGCTCGCCGCCGCTCATGCTGCCGGCGAGCTGCCTGCGCCGCTCGGCAAGGCGCGGAAAAGTCGCGAAGCAGAATTCCAGGTTCTTCGCGATCGCCGCGCGCGCGCTCCGGCGGTAGGCGCCAAGCAGGAGATTCTCCTCCACCGTGAGCCGCGGGAAAAGCCGCCGCCCCTCGGGCACCAGCGCGATGCCGAGGTCGACGATCTGCTCGGGTGCACGGCCCACGAGGTCGTGCTCGACCCCGTCGATCGTCGCGCTGATGACCCCTGAGCTCGGAGGCACGATGCCCATGATGCACTTCATGAGCGTGCTCTTGCCGTTGCCGTTGGTGCCGAGGAGGGTCACCGTCTCCCCGTCGTTCACCGCGAGCGAAATGCGCTCGAGCACCTGCACCGCGCCGTAGCCCGCGCAAAGGCCTTCGACGCGGAGGCTATTCTCCAAGGTAGGCCTTCACGACCTGGGCGTTGCCGACCACCGACTGCGGATCGCCGTCGGCGATCTTGCGCCCGGCCACGAGCACCGCGATGCGCTCGGAAAATTTCATCACCGCGCGCATCACGTGCTCGATCATGATGACCGCGACACCCTGTTCCTTCAGGCCGGACAGGAGCGCCAGGATGTCGTCCACCTCGGAAGCGGAGAGCCCGGCCATGGCCTCGTCGGATATGAGGAGCTTCGGCTTCGCCGCCATGGCCCGCGCGAGCTCGAGCTTTCTCATGTCCACCTGGGTGAGGCCGCGGGACATCGCGTGAGCGCGTTCGGCGAGACCCACCTGCCCGAGGATGCGCATCGCCTCCTCGACGATCCGGCCGGCCGCGAGCTTCTCGTGCTTGCGCGCGGCGTAGAGGAGCGGCACGCACAAATTGTCGAGCACGGTCATGCTGGCGAAGGGCTTGGGGATCTGGAAGCTGCGCGCGAGGCCCATGCGGATGCGCCGGTGCGCGGCATACCCGCAGATGTCCTCGCCCTCGAAACGGATGCTCCCCGCTTCGTTTCTCAGCGTTCCGGTGATGCAGTTGACGAGCGTGCTCTTTCCCGAGCCGTTGGGCCCGATCAGCCCGACCCGCTCGCCGGGTCTGACCATGAAATCGACGCCATCCAGCGCCGTGAAGCCGCCAAACCGCTTGACGACGCCTGAGACTTCGAGCAGCGCTTCGCTCATTGTCGAGAACCACGGAGCGGATTGCCAAGTTCCGTCGTCCCCGCGAAAGCGGGGACCCGGAGACGTTGAAACAAAGACGCTGGATTCCCGCTTACGCGGGAATGACAAACCGGAATGTCGAGCAGCGCTTCGGCCATCAGCGTCCTTTCCTGCGCCGCCAGGCGTCCACCCAGCCCATGATGCCGTTCGGGGCGAGCGTGACGAAGAGCACCAGCAGAACGCCGACGATGAGAAGGTTCCAGGCGGAAGAAATCGTCACCTGCACCAGCTGCTGCACCGTGCCCAGGAGGACGGCACCGATCAGCGGCCCCATCCAGCTCATCATGCCGCCGATAAGCGGCATCGCGATGCTGTTGACGGCGTAAGAAAGGCTGAACGCCGAGCTCGGTTCGATGTACGAAAGGTAATAGGGAAAGGTCGTTCCCGCCATGCCCATCAGCGCGCAGCTCACCATGGTCGAGAAAATCTTGAGCCTGAGCGTCGGCACGCCCGAGCATTCGGCGGCGAGCTCGTCGTCGCGGATCGCGGCCAGGCCCCGGCCCATGGTCGATTTCTCGATCACCCGGGCGACAACGAGCGCGAACGCAGCCATTACGAGCTGCACCGCGTAGATCAGGTGGATGTAGCGCGGCAGTCCGAAGGGAGTCTCCTTGGGCTGCAGCACGTAGGCGCCGCGCGCGCCGCCGACGTAGTCCCAGTTGACGATGAAGATGTAGAGCACCACGGCGAGCGCGAGCGACGCGATGGCGAAGAACACGCCGCGCAGCCGCAGCGTCAGATAGCCCAGGCCCAGCCCCGCGAGGCCGGCCACCAGGGTCCCGGCGACGATCCCCACCGCCAGCGGCGCCTTAAAAGCATTGTAGAAGAAGACCGTGGTGTAGGCGCCGATCGCGAAGAACGCCGCCGAGCCGAAATTCACGTAGCCGGTGTAGCCGCCGAGGATGTTCCACGCCGTGGCGAGGATCACGAAGAGCAGCACGGTATACGCGGCGGAGAAGAAATACTCGTTGGGGATGAGCTGGGTGAGGACGGCGAGCGCAAGCCCGACGGCGAGGGTCACCACGGCGAAGACCTTGTTGCTCATCTGCCCAGGAGCCCCGAGGGCCTGAACGCGAGCGTCGCGAGCAGGAGGCCGAAGGAGACGGCCGGCGCCCAGGACGGCCCGAAGAAGGTGGAGGTGAAGGACTCGGCGAGCCCGAGCACGAACGCGCCGAGCAGCGTTCCCCAGATCGAGCCCATGCCGCCCAGCACGCACACGGCGAACACCAGGCCGATGAACTCGCGCCCGATCGCCGGCTGCACCGGCTGGATGACGATGAGAAAGGCGCCGGCGACGCCCGCAGTCGCGATGGAAAGCGCGAAAGCGAGCTCTTTGACGCGCACCGGATTCACGCCCATCAGGCGCAGCGCGAGCTGGTCCTGCGCGACCGCGAGCACGGCGCGCCCGAAGAAGGTATGCGTGAGAAAGAGCTGAATGCCGATCACCATGGTCATCGACACCAGGAAAGGCACGACCAGCCGCATCGGGAAATCGACCGGCCCGAGGCGCCAGGTCACGTCGCCGTAGCGGCTGCTCACCATCCGGTAATCCACGCCGAAGATCAGGATGAGCACGACCTCGGTGATGAAGAGGATGCCGAAGAAGAAGGCGAGGCCCCGGAGCGATTCCTGCCCGCGACGCTCGAAACAGACATAGTAGATCCGGTACAGCGCCATGCCGAGCAGGAAAAACAGCGGCGAGAGCACGATGGTGACGGCGATCGGATCGAAGCCGAAGCGGTCGTTGACGATGTACGCGATGTAGGAACCGAGGATGATGAACGCCGGGTGCGCGATGTTGACGACATCAAGCATCCCGAACGAGATCGAGATGCCGACGCTCATCGCGGCGTAGAAACCGCCGAGCAGGAGTCCGGCAATGACGGCGTTGGCGAGCAACGCCCACGAGACTTCCATGCGCTTGAAACGGTGCCGGCGGGTTTCCCCGCCGGCGCTCGCTCAAAATCTACTTCTTGTTCTCGTGGTAGGGCGCTTTCAGCTCCCCGGTCTTGTATTCCCTGGGGCTGAGCACGGTAAGGCGCCCCGGCTTCTTGAACTGTTCGACGTCGTTGCCGGTGATGCCGTGGTACTGGGTCATCATCACTCGGGGCGCGGCCCATTCGCCGTTCCCGGCGAAGCGCACCTTGCCGACGTAGGTGTCGAACTCGGCCTTGTGGATATGCTCGGCGAGCTTCGCCTGATCGAGGCTCTTGGTCGCGGTGATCGCCTGATCGAGAACCTGCATCATCGCGTAGGCGTAGGGCGGCAGGTAGAAACCGAGCGGGTCCACTTTTTCCACGACCGCGCGGGCCTGATACTTGGCGAGGAACTGGTCGAGGAACGGGAACTTGCTGCCCAGGTCGGGCACGTAGAACTCGTAGTTCACCACCCCGTTCAAGAGCGGCCCGAGCTGCGTCTTCAGCGCTGCGAACTGCGGTCCGACCAAGCCGCCGCCGAACATGCGCGTCCGCAGCCCCACTTCGTTGGCGGCGCGCACCATGCCCGCCGAATCAGGCGGATAGGACGCGACGAAAACGACCTCGGGATTGGTCGCCTGGATCGCGCGCACGATCGGCGAGTAGTCCACCGTGTTGGGCGGATAGGTCTTGTCGTACACGATCTTGAGGCCCGTTTTCTTGGCGTGCTCGCGCGCGCCTTCGAGGGCCATCGCCGGGTACTCGGCGTCCGCGCCCACCAGCGCGACGGTCTTCGGCTTCGGGTTCATGCCCATCGCCGCGTCGAAGAACCCTTGAGACCAGCCGACCGCCGGATTCGGTCCCGCCGGCATGATCTGGAAGTAGCGGTCGTATTTGAACTTGGAATTGACGTTCAGGCCGAACAGGCTCATGAAAACGAGATTGCGCTGCATCATGATCGGCATCGCGGGCGCGATGACGTTGGTGCCGTAGCCCGACACCACGAGGTCGACCTTGTCGACGTCGAGCAGCTTCGTGTAGATACCGGGTACCGTGGCCGGGCTGGTCTGATCGTCGTAGTAGACGAACTCGACCTTGCGCCCGAGGATCCCGCCCTTCGCATTGACGTCGTCGCGCCAGATCTCCATCGCGATCAGCGCCGCCTTGCCGTTGCCGGCGAGCGGCCCGGTGAGGCTCATGCCGAAGCCGATCTTGAGCGGCTGCTGCGCGAGCGCCGTGCCGGTCAGCGCGAGCCCGACGAACAGGGCGCCCAGCACGCGCCCGAGAATGGATGGAAAGCTCCTGCTTTTGCCTGGCATGGTCTCCTCCTAGACTGATTTGCGGAAAATCGGTGTGGGGCCCGGGCCGTGCCTTCTGGCCTGCTTATCCCCGAAGCCTGCCCGGCGATTATGAAAGCGCCCCGTTTTTTGTCAAGCGATACCGCCCACTCCGGGTGGGCTTCGCCCACTGGCCCCTACCACAGGCGCTCGCCGCTCTCCAGCCTGGCGAGCATCTCGATCTGGAATTCCCTCGGTCCGAAGCCGAACCGCTCGCCGGTCTGTTCGTAGAAAAACGGCCGATCCGTCTTCAGGCTGAATTCGCGCATCCACGCGAGCAGCGCCTCGTCCGGGTCGCGCCCGGCCGAGCGCAGGATATAGGCGGTTTTCGTTCTCCACCGGACCGGAATGATCAGCACTCCGAGCCGGTCCGGCTTGAATTCCTCCGGAAAGGGGCTTCCCTCCTGCAGCCACCCGCAGATGAACTTCCGGCACGGATCGATCGGCCGGCGCTCATAGATGGTGCAGCACCCCTCGCCGCGGAAGTGGCACGGCTGGCCCGGTTTCATCTCGTGGCCCAGGATCGTGCCCTTGACCCAGCCGTCGCAGCAGGCCGTGCACGTGCCGCACTGCCGCGCTCCGTGCGCCACCGGGACCGGGTTGATCGGTACCACCGCGCCGCAGCATCTCTTGTATTTCTTGCCGCTGCCGCAGGGACAGGGATCGTTTCTTCCGACGGGCATGGGGGAGAGTCTAGCGCATGCGCTAGACTTTCCGGCTGAACGGAGCGTCATGTCAGTCTATTTCGTCGTCCTCCTGTCGGTGCTTGCCAGCATCGGGCTTCGCGGCAGCAAGGTGCTGGTATCGCTCAGCGCCCTGCACCTGGGCGCGAATTCCTTCATGGTCGGCGTTCTCGCCGCTTTGTACGCGGTCTTTCCGCTGCTGCTCGCGGTGTACGCGGGCCGGGTTTCCGACCGGGTGGGCGTGCGCTATCCGATCCTTTTCGGGTCGGTCGTAGTGACCGCGGGCCTCCTCCTTCCGGCCCTTCACGAGGGCCTGTTTACGCTGTTCGCGTGCCCGGCCCTGATCGGGCTCGGTCAGATCTTCTTCCACGTGTCGATTCACAACGCGGTGGGATCGATCGGCGACGCGGCAGACCGCACGAAGAACTTCAGCACCTTTGCGCTGGGCGCATCGGTGGCGACTTTCATCGGGCCGTCGCTCGCCGGGTTTTCAATCGATTCGCTCGGGTTTCGGCCCACGTACTTCGTGCTCGCTGCGATATCTCTTGCCGTCGTGCTGCTCGCGCTCGCCTTTCCGCACAAGCTGCCGCTGCGCGGCGGGCATCACGACGAAAAAGAGGCGCGGCGGGCATTCGACCTGCTCAAAGACGCTCCTTTGCGCCGCACGCTGATCATGAGCGGGGTGACGCTCACCGGGATCGAGCTGTTTTCCTTCTACATGCCCGTATACGGCCAGTCGATCGGGCTTTCGGCCACGCGGATCGGTCTGGTGCTCAGCAGCTACGCCGCCGCCGCGTTCGTGGTGCGCCTGCTCATGCAGGAGCTGGCCAGGCGCTTCGGCGAAACCGGCGTGCTGACCGGGTCGCTGTTCATTGCGGCCGCGACCTACGCGCTTTTCCCGCTTCTTTCCGGTGTGCCGATGCTGGTACTCACCGCGTTCCTGCTCGGCTTGGGTCTGGGCTCGGCGCAGCCGCTCACCATCATGCTGACTTACCACCACGCGCCGCCGGGACGCTCGGGCGAGGCGCTGGGAATGAGGCTCACCGTGAACAAGATCACCCAGATCTCGATTCCGCTGGTGTTCGGCGGCATCGGCGCCGTGTTCGGCCTGGCGCCGGTGTTCTGGGCCAACGCGGCGTTTCTGCTCGCCGGCGGGATCGTCTCATTGAAGGATCTTCGGTCGCTCCGGCGCGATCGCGCAGATACCTAGCGGCCGGGCGCGCGCGTCAGCAGAGAAGCCCGCAGATCCGGCGTTTCACGCGCGCGGGATCCTCCCGGAAAGGATCCTCGTCTGTTTCAACGCGCCACAAAGATCCACGGGCCGGCCGCATGCCAAACAGAACCTCCCCCGGAAGCCTCGTGATGCAAATGAGCCACATACCAGAAGACATCGTCCTTCTCTTGAATGTCTTCACCATTGTTGTAACCCAGATGTCCAGAGGCTCCGAATGCCCAGGCCACGTCCTCGGACCCCTTGTACGTTCGACCTGCGGCATCCTTGTTGGAGAAACTGTCCGCGGTACCATCGGCACCCGAGGGAATGATCCAGGCCCCGTGGCCACCTGGACTGTCGCGCGTGAACCACCTGCGGTCCGTGGCTGTATTCTTCGTGGTATTGAATTCGGTCGTGAACTTGCTCCAGCCGGGTCCCCATCCGGTGTTCGGAGCATTGTTGTTGTGCTCGAAGATTTGATCGCCGCCTGATCCGTTGATGTCGAAGTCCATCCGCCAGTAAGGGTGATGCTGATGCGTCACCTGGCATTGCAGGCCTTTGCTATGCATGCGCGCCTGAATCCAGCCATCGTGGCTGAGATACCACACCTGATAAATGTGGTAGGACCCGATCCGCGCATACACCCCGACCTCGAGCCAATTTCGCCCCCCCGAAGAATACGACTTCTGGCAGACTTTGTTGTTTCCGCAATTTGAAATCTTTACCAGGCTGTCCCAAAAGATCCGGTCCGCGTAAGGTCCGCACTGGTTGTTGTTGTAGCGAACGCGAATCACGGGCATGCTTGCTTTGTAAAGCACCAGTTCGTTGTTGAATCGCACGTTGCGAATGGCGATCCCGGCGCCGTCTTTCACCTCCCAATCAAAGGTCCAGCCTCCCCAGACGGTGTGTCCCGAGTGAGCGTCCGCACCCGGCGCGAACGCCAGTGCGAGCACGCAGAGAAACAGCAGCCGAACGATGGTTTTCATTTGTTCCTCCCTCTGGTCCTCATGGGGCCCGCCTCGAGAACCCTGCGGTCGGTCAGATCCACAACGGCAAAATACGTGGCCGAATCTGCGCCTTCCTTCTCAAAGGTGATGTCGAGCAAGCGATGGCCGTACCCGGGCATTTTCTCGGGCACCGTAGTCAGCAGGCCTTGGGGCACGAGACCGGCAAGCTTTCCACGGAGTCGATCGTCGCGCGCCGCAAGGGCGGCAGCCGCCCTGATTTCTTCTTGTCCCTCCGGTGGAGGTTCTCCCTCGATCCTGCCGACTCGCTCGACGATCCTGTCCTTGAGGATGACCTCAAACGCCGCGTTGTTTGCGTGGCTGAAATAGACGAGGCGGACAGCAAGCGCCTGAGTGGAAGTGCCCGCGCTCCCTTTGGGTCCCTCCACCTGACCCGCCATGATGTAGGCATACCGCGCACCAAGCGCCGCCTTCACCTGGGCGTCCGCCACTGCAACGCGGCGCAAGTCGGCCTCGAGAGCATCGGTGAGCGCGCCGGGGATTTCCTTCCAGCTCACCACGCTGACCTCCGTTGCACCACGAACCGTGGGCGGCCAGCCTTCTCCGGTACCGGTGTGCTGGAGCACCGGAGCCGCCGGGGGTCTGGCCGTGATTTCCTGCTGATTGTCTTTGCTGGAGCAGCCGATCAATGGAGCAGAAGCCAGCAGGACGAGAAAAAGAAGCAATTCCGACTTGGCATTGTCCCGGATTCCA